>ERZ773200.142-NODE-142-length-83119-cov-9.210524_pt1 | contig 83119 bp, 86 predicted proteins | sample MGYA00581008_ERZ773200 | MGnify/ENA primary metagenome ERZ773200 (study PRJEB29015, sample SAMEA2737770) | human gut metagenome | biome: human gut; feature: human-associated habitat; material: faeces | place: China | collected 2012 ... | reverse complement strand
CGGCCGTTCGGGTCAGGCGGGGCTGAATGGAATAGAGTGAATGGGCGCGCCGTTGGCGCGCCCATTGTTTTGGAGGGAACTCATTTTGAGCAAGCACCCGCCCTGCCGGGGCTCCCGGGTTCTGCAACGACTCGGCCGTTCGGGTCAGGTGGGCTGGATTGAATTTGGTGAATGAGGGCGCCGATGGCGCCCTCATTCTTTATATATGTTGGGAGCGCCAAGCGGTGGGGGTGGCGCCGGTGTGTTGCTTGAAGGCTTGGGCGAAGGCGGCCTGCTGAGGGTAGCCTAGACGCTCTGCCACCTGCGCTATCGTGAGCGCGCTATCGGCCAAAAGGTCCTGTGCTCGCTCCATACGGCGTCTGCGAATGTAGGCGCCCAGGGACTCGTCAGTTTGGGCCTTAAAGGTGGCGCATAGCTTGGAGCGGCTTGTGTAGAGCCTCTCGGCCACCTCGTTGATACCCACACGTCTGCCTTTGTCGAGCGCGCGCTCAATCATTGCCGTTGCTTCTTCGGCAATGGTTATGCTGACGCGTGTGTCTGCCGCCTGCCGCGCCTGCTTGTGGGCCGCGCGCGAACAGGCGAGCTCCGCGACCATGGTCTCCACGATGCCTTGCATATAGACGTGTCCGCCTACGGTACGGGCGCGTTCCTCGTTAATCCGACGCAGCGTGTGGCAGATGGCAGATGTCGCCTCCTCGTGCCATGGCTCGGCAAACGCCTCGAAGATTCCCGCGAACTCGGTGGGATAGCGGTGCTCCAGTTCGTCAAAAAATCCAGGCAAAAAGAGCACCGAGCGCGAGTGATAAAGCTGCCCTGCAAACAGCGGACTTAGCTCCTCGCCGCAGCTATCTTGGATAAAGCTGCACACCGCGCTGTTCGGCCACGGCCCGCGCAGTGGCTTAAGGTTCGCAGGCGTTATGCCAGCCTTGGGCATGCATATGAGCGTGGGCGCGCTGACCTCGCTCACGCAGGCGTACGGCTCGGGTGTGTATTCGGCCAGGTACATATCGTGCGTCGGGGTAATGAAATGCTCCATGACGATGCAGGCAGGGGAGAGGGGCATGATCCATGCGCGGCCGTGCGCCCGGTCGTTTGCCACCTCGCCGGTAAAGACGGCGCCCTTGCCGGTAAGCTCCAGGCCAAACTGCTCAAACTGCGGTGCGTAGAGCTCGGTTATGTCGGTCGCTGCCCGCCGTATTTGCAAAAGCGTCCCCTTCCTTTGCAGAAACGTCCACGCCTGGCTCGATTGTGAGCCTTGGCTAACACGCCCATGATAAGTTTCTTACGGTTAACTCTCAAGCCGTTAGAAAGGAATCTCATGGCAAAGGGATCGAAAAAGGAAGGTGGCGGCATCGGCGAGCTACTTGCATATGCTGGTGACCGTAAATTCCTAACGTATTTGGGCATGGCCCTCTCGGCGTTCTCGCAGCTGTTGAGCTTTGGCCCGTACGTGTGCATCTGGCTTGTTGCGCGAGACCTGATCGCTGTGACGCCTAACTGGAGCGAGGCCGCCGACATCGCGATGTATGGTTGGTGGGCTGTGGGTTTTGCCCTGGCAAGCATCGTGGTCTATTTCGTGGGACTCATGTGCACGCACCTGTCCGCGTTTCGCTGCGCATCCAATATCCGCAAGGCTACGAGCGAGCATCTGCTTAAGCTGCCGCTCGGCTACTTTGACACGCACGCCACCGGTGAGCTGCGCCGTATCGTAGACGGATGCGCCGCCTCCACCGAAACGCTGCTCGCGCACATGCTGCCCGATATCGCCGGCGCCACTGCCATGGTCGCGGGCCTGCTTGTGCTGCTATTTGCCCTCGATTGGCGTTTGGGCGCGGCATGCTTAATCTCGGTCGTCGTTTCGTTTTGCGCCATGGCCACCATGATGAGCGGCAAGGGCGCCGAGTTTATGAAGGCCTACATGGGCGCGCTGGTCAAGATGAACAAGACCGGCACCGAATACGTGCGCGGCATCCCCGTGGTCAAGGTGTTCCAGCAGACGGTCTACTCCTTTAAGGCGTTTCACGATGCGATCGCCGAATACGCCGACATGGCGCAAAGCTATGCGGGTACGTTCTGCCGAGGCCCGCAGGTGCTCAACCTTACCGCGCTCAATGGCCTCGTGGCATTTCTTTTGCCCGTGGCGTTGCTGTTGGCGCCGGGCGAGACGGACTTCGCGCACTTTATGGTCAACTTCACGTTTTACGCGATATTTTCGGCCGTGGTACCGACGGCCATGACCAAGCTCATGTTTGTGGGCGAGGCCTTTCAGATGAGTGCCGATTCGCTGGCTCGCATTCGAAGCGTCATGGATTCCAAGCAGCTCTCCGTGCCCACGCAACCCAAGCACCCTGCCGGCGGCGACGTGCGATTTGAGGACGTGAGCTTTACGTACGAGGGTGCCGAAGCACCTGCCGTTAGCCATGTAAGTTTCAGCGTTCCCGCTGGTAATGCCCTTGCGCTAGTGGGTCCTTCGGGCGGCGGCAAGTCAACCTGCGCAAGCCTGATTCCTCGTTTTTGGGATGTTTCCTCGGGTCGAGTGCTCGTAGGTGGTGTGGACGTTCGCGATATGGATCCGCACGAGCTTATGGACCAGGTCGCCTTCGTGTTCCAGACCAACCAGCTGTTCCGGCAAACACTTGCCGATAACGTGCGCGCTTCCAAGCCTACGGCCACTGACGACGAAGTGCGTGCGGCCCTCTCCGCAGCTCAGTGCGACGACATTGTGGCCAAGCTTCCACAGGGCATCAATACCATGCTCGGTGCCGGCGGAGCATATCTTTCGGGCGGCGAGGTCCAGCGCGTGGCACTTGCCCGCGCGATCCTTAAAGACGCGCCCATCGTGGTGCTCGATGAGGCCACGGCGTTTGCCGACCCCGAGAACGAGGCACTCATCCAGCGCGCCTTTAGCAAGCTGGCGGCGGGTCGTACGGTCATTATGATCGCGCACCGACTCTCGACTGTAGTGGGCGCAGATCAAATCGTGGTGCTCAACCAGGGTAGCGTGCAGGAGACTGGCACCCATGCCGAGTTGCTGTCCCAAGAGGGTCTGTATGCCAAGATGTGGGCCGAATACGAACGGGCCGCGAGCTGGAAGATCACTGCTGCCGCGGATGCCGCCGTCACGAAGGGAGGCGAGGCCTAAATGTTCGCCTCATTCCAAAAGAAGTATTTCCTATCCGATAAAGGCGTCGCCGGCGTAAAACGCGGCATTTTCTGGACCACGCTCACCAATCTCATCATCATGGCCGGCATGGGCTTTTTATTCCTGGTCATGTCCGGCTTTGTCGAACATCTCGCCACCGGCGCCGATCTGCCGAGTGCACTGCCTATCGTGGGCGGTCTCATTATCTTTTTTGCGCTGCTCTTTGCCTCTAACTGGCAGCAGTATTACTACGCCTACTGCATCTTTTACGAGGAGTGCGGCAAGCAGCGCATGGGGATTGCCGAGCGCTTGCGCAAACTGCCGTTGTCGTTTTTCGGCCGTCGTGATCTGGCCGATCTAACCGAAACCATCATGGGCGACGTTCAGACTATGGAGCATGCCTACAGTCATGTGCTGGGAGAGCTTTGGGGTGCCATCATCGCAAGTGCCATCGTGTTCGTGGCGTCGCTGTTCTTTTGCTGGCAGCTGGCGATTGCGGCGTTTTGGAGCGTGCCCGTGGCCTTTGCCGTGCTGTATCTGACACGCGGGCCCATGACCCCGGTGTTCGACCGCGTGCGCGCCGAGAAGGTCAAGGTCACCGAGGCGATCCAGGAGACGCTCGACTGCGTGCGCGAGATCCGCGCCACCAACCAGGAGGCCCATTATCTTGAGGGGCTCAACGTCGTGATCGACGCTGAGGAGCGCGAGACCACCAAAGGCGAGCTCGCCAACGGGCTTTTGGTCAACTCCGCCTTTGCCATCCTGCGCCTGGGGATTGCCACCACGTTGGTCACGGGCGCTGCGATGGTCGCCTCCGGCCAGGTCGACTTTTTGGTGATGTTTGCCTTCCTGCTTATGGTGAGCCGCATCTATGCGCCCTTTGATCAGGCGCTGATGCTGATGTCCGAGCTGTTTGCCGCCGAGTCGTCGGCCAAGCGCATGCGTTCCATCATGGAAGAGCCCGTGGCGCGGGGCAGCGAGCAGTTTGAGCCCGTAGGCCACGATGTGGTGTTCAATCACGTGGCATTTGGCTATGGTGCGGGCGAGGACGGCCGCGCCGGCGAGAAAGTTCTTACCGATGTGAGCTTTACCGCCAAGGAAGGCGAGGTCACGGCACTGGTCGGTCCTTCGGGCTCCGGTAAGTCTACGGTGAGCCGCCTGGCCGCGCGCTTTTGGGATGCCACCGCGGGCAAGGTTACCGTGGGCGGCGTGGATGTTGCGAGCGTGGATCCCGAGGTGCTGCTGCGCGACTACGCCATTGTGTTCCAAGACGTGCTGCTCTTTGACGACACGGTGATGGGAAACATCCGCCTCGGGCGTCGTGGCGCCACCGATGAGCAAGTGCTTGCGGCTGCGCGCGCCGCCAACTGCGACGAGTTTGTGAGCCGCATGCCGCAGGGCTACAACACCATGATCGGCGAGAACGGCTCCAAGCTGTCCGGCGGCGAGCGCCAGCGCATCTCCATCGCCCGTGCGCTGCTCAAAGATGCGCCGATCGTGCTGTTGGACGAGGCGACGGCGAGCTTGGATGTGGAGAACGAGACCGTGGTTCAGCAGGCGCTCTCCCGTCTGCTTGCAGGTAAGACGGTTATCGTTATTGCCCACCGTATGCGTACGGTGGAAAATGCCGACAAAATCGTTGTACTCAAGGATGGTGTGGTTGCCGAGCAGGGCACTCCGGCGCAGCTCAAGGCGGCAGGTGGAGAATTCGCCCGCATGGTGGCGCTGCAAAAGGAAGCAGCTACCTGGCAGTTGTAAGAAGGGGCAAAGGGACAGTCTCTTTGTCACATTGACAATCGGTTACTCCGCATCGTTAATTTTCAAAAGGTTAGCCATGGCTGACCTAGATAGTTAGATAAAATTGAGATATTTCAAAAGCGTGCTCGAGCAAACTTGTTTACTCGGGTGCTGAGGCACCATGCCGCGTCCAATGCGGCAAAAGGGAGAGACATCATGAAGAAGTCCACGTTCAACACCCTGCTTGTTGGTGGCGGTTTTCTGCTTGGTACGGCTGGCATCAAGCTGCTCACCAGCGCTCCGGTAAAGAACGCCTGCGTGCAGGGTATCGCGTGCGGCATGCGCATCAAGAACGGCTACCAGGACATGGTCGAGCAGGCCAAGGCTAATGTCGACGACATGGTTGCCGAGGCGGCCTACATCACCCAGAGCGAGGCCGCTGCTGACGAGGCAGCCGAGTAACGCTCCCAGGCACAAACTATGAGATTCTCGATTATCAGCGAGATCCCCGGCAGGACCCGTCTTCAATTGGCGGGTCCTGTGCCAGAGAGCGATCTCGATGCACTTCTTAAGCTCAGCGGCGATATCGACGGCGTGCACAAGGTGCGCGTATATGGCCGTATTGGCCAGATGGCGCTCGAATACGACGAGCCACGTCGCGCGAGCGTGCTCGACGCCTTGGGCGCACTCGATGCTCAAGCTATCGCCGATGCCAAGTCGGGCTATGTGATGCAGCTTGAGCCGCGCAAGCACAAACTCGTTATGGACCTGGCGACACTCGTCGGCGCCCACTACGCGCGCCGCTGGTTCTTGCCGACGCCTCTGCGTGCGGTGTTTGTCGTGGCCGGTTACATGGCATTTTTGCGCGCTGCCCTTCATGAGCTGGCGCAGCCGCGCCTGACCGTTCCCGTGCTCGACGCTTCGGCCATCGGCATTTCGTTCGTCAAGCGTGATGTCGACACCGCGGGCCAGACAATGTTCCTGCTCAACGTGGGCGAGCTGCTCGAGGACTACACCCGCGCCATGAGCGAAAACGAGCTCATCAACTCGCTGCTCGATGTACCCGACAAGGCGCAAAAGGTCGTCGGCGATACCGAGGTAAGCGTTGCTGCGACCGAGCTCGAGCCCGGCGATCTGGTCGCCGTGCGCACTGGCATGTCCATTTGCATCGACGGTGTCGTCGAGCAGGGGAGCGCTATGGTCAACCAGGCGACCCTGACCGGCGAGCCGCTGGCCGTTGAGCGCAGCGTGGGCGACGACGTGTTCGCCGGTACCGTCGTGGAGGACGGCAGCATCTTGGTGCGTGTGCGCGCCAATACGGCGCAAACCAAACTGCGCTCAATTGTCTCGCTCGTGCAGACGGCCGACTCGCTCAAGTCCGAGGGCCAGTCGCATATGGAGGACCTTGCCAACAAGATCGTCCCGTGGAACTTCCTGCTCGCGGGCCTGGTTGCGCTTACCACCCGCAGCCTCATCAAGACCTCGGCGGCGCTGATGGTCGACTACTCGTGTGCACTCAAGCTCACGGGTTCCGTTGCCGTCATGACCGCCATGAGCGATGCCGCCAAGATGGGCGTCATGGTCAAGGGCGCGAAGTACTTTGAGTCGTTTGCCAAGGCCGACACCATTGTGTTTGATAAGACTGGCACGCTCACCGAGGCGCAGCCGCGCCTGGCTTGCGTGCTGACGACCGACGGCTGGAGCGAGGACGAGGTCCTGCGCCTTTCTGCCTGCCTGGAGGAGCATTTCCCGCATCCGGTGGCGCGTGCCGTGGTCAACGCCGCCCGCGAGCGCGGGCTCGAGCACCGCGAGCGCCATGCTGCGGTCGAGTACATCGTGGCGCATGGTATTGCTTCGTCCATCGAAGGGCGTCGCGCGATTATCGGCTCGGCACACTTTGTGTTTGAGGACGAGAGCGCGCAGCTCGATTCCGACATTAAGGAGCGCATTGAGTCCCAGATGCAGGGCCTGTCGCCGCTGTATCTGGCGGTCGATGGAAAGGTCGTCGGCGTGCTCGGCATCGAGGATCCGCTCAAGGCCGGGGTCCGTGAGGCCATCGCCGACCTACATGCGCTGGGCGTCAAGCATGTCGTTATGCTCACGGGCGATTCGGAGCGCACGGCCGAGCGCATTGCGCGCGAGGCGGGTGTCGACGAGTTTAAGGCCGAGCTGCTGCCCGAGGACAAGTACGCCTATGTGGAGCGCATTAAGGGTGAGGGGCGCCACGTTGCCATGGTGGGCGACGGCGTCAACGATTCGCCGGCACTCGGTTTGGCCGACGTGGGGCTGGCAATGGGTGGCGGAAGCGACATCGCCAAGGAGGTCGCCGATATCATCCTGACCGACACGGATCTGGCCGCGATCGTGCGTTTGCGCCGCATGAGCCAGGGCCTCATTGATCGTCTGACGAGCTCCTACTCTAAGGTGATGCTCACCAACTCGGCGCTGTTGGCATTGGGTATTACCGGCGCGATTACCCCGCAGACGTCGTCACTGCTGCACAACGGCTCGACGATTGCCTACAGCCTGAGCAACGCGAAGGCTTACCTGCGTTAGCAGACGTGTTCGCCCACGTTATCTGGCCTGCGCCCAGACGGCATCGGTGTCGTCCGGGCGCAGGTCTTTTGCATTTGGATGCCAACGTATGGGTTGATTCGTTTTGCGCCGACCATGCCGAGTCGCTTGCCGCACGCGCGTTTATTGGGCAGGCGACGGAGGCAGGGGCATTGCTGTTCTTTCCGGTGCATATCGCCAAGGACGTACTGTATGTTGTACAGCACGAACTGAAGCGCAGCGTTCTTGCCAGCGGGGGAGCGCTCGGCGAGGCTTCTGCCCGCGCGATTGGCGATGCGGCGCTGGCGTTTGTTCGGAACATGACCGAAAACGCCACGGCCGTGGGCGCAGATGCGTCGGACCTTTGGCTGGCCGACAAATACTTAGCGCTCCATCGCGATTACGAAGACAACTTGGTGCTCGCCGCGTGCAAGCGCGCGCAGGTCGATTACTTGGTAACTAACGATCGCAAGCTGCTCGAACATGCCGATCTTGCAGCAAAGACCCCGCGCCAAATGATGCCGATTCTGGCTTTGGCCGAACGCGGCGGCGCGGCTATCGGTTGATGCGAACTGTTTGCGGGCCTCTTGGACGACGATGCGCCAAGGGGCCCGCGTCTGCTATTTACAAAAGCTCGGCCTTAATGGCGGGACTTTCTGCGAGCTGCTCGGCTGCCTTTTCGTCGGAGCTGTCGAGTGCTGCCAGACTGCGGTAGACCCACTCGTTGACCTGGGTGTTCTTGACGCCTGCGGTCTGCATAAGGGCGCCTACCTCGCGGATTGCTGCGAGCAGATCGGCTTTGGGACCCGCGAGCTCGACCTCGATGCCGTGGTAGGCGGTCACGCCGCGGTTCTCGCTCACGTGGTCGATAAAGCCCTCGACGGTCTCAAGCTGCTGGGCGAGAGCTGCATCATCGTCAGCGTCCAGCGCGACGAGTGCGTTCGATACCGTGAGGGCAGGATGTCCGCAGGGGACAAAGCCTTCGATGACATCCATAGCTTCGGTAATGGTTGAGCCCAGGCCTGCGAGGGCATTGACGAGTTGCTGCTTGGTATCCATAACGGTCCTTTCGACGGGTCAATTTTGCTTGGCGAAAATATACGTGACGCGATCGGTAACAAAAGCGCGAAGTGCGGCGCACATTGGGGTCTTCACAGCTCGTGCATAGAACAGCTGTCCGCTTTCAGAACGTGGTAAGATAACACTCCACAAGCGGGGCTCGCCCCGTATGTTCCTTGAAAAGTCGACGGTTATCGGGTGTTTGCAGGCCCGATACCATCCAGACTTTCCCAACATTCGGGGGCGACTGGTTTCGACACGATAGCTCTGAGAGAGGAAGCAAGCCGAGGTCTCCTCGCCTCGTTAAACAGGGGTACCGTCAAATTGAATTGACAACAACTCTTCTTTTGAGCCTATGGCTCTCGCTGCTTAGTTTATAGCGGCGCGTCAACCCGGTGATTTCCCCGACACCGGCGCGACGTCATGTTAGGGGAATGCTCCTGCGCGCGTAATCGGTATGGCGCAGGCTAAGACTGAACCGGTTAGGACGCCGCGAGCGTGTCGCTGCGCGCAAAGCGTCCGAGACTAAACCAGCGACTGAGCTTGGAGATGCCAATCAGGGGGCTTTCGTGGACCGGAGTTCGATTCTCCGCGCCTCCACCATAAGAGAATTGGTCGAACACCTTTGGTAGCAAGGGTGTTCGGCCTTTTTCTGTTTTGGAGTGAAATCATCCGGCAGTTCGTCAAACATGAAGTAGACGGTTACATCTTTTCCGTCTATCTCAACGAATCGGACAAACTCATTGAGAATTACCAAAGGTGTTGTGTCGTTAGCGAGATCATCAAGCCACAAAAGCACATCGTCAACCGATGGTTCTAGTGCTTCCGATTGCTCGGCAACGCGCAAGCGGGCTTCTAATTCCGCTCTCTGGCGCTTCAGCTCGGTTGTGCGCTCTCTTCCACCGGGCGGCGCTATTCCGTCTTCTATCGCTTGCCAGATGCGTTCAAATGCCGTATCTATACGCCGAATCTCTTTCTTGATGAAGTAGCTTTCAGGCTTTTCTTCGGTCGCCCGCTCAGCTTCGTAGCCAGCAAGCGTCTTTGCAATTCGCTTTCTCACGTCTGCTTGCTTTACGGCTTCATAGGTCATATCGACCACTGCATCTTCTATCAAGTCTCGGCGAACCGTCCTGCGGCATTTTCGGCACTTGTAATAGTGATAGGCAGAGCCATTTTTAGAGGTTCCGCTTGTTCCTGCCATTGGCATACCGCATCGAGCGCAATAGAGCTTTCCACTAAGCGGGAACTCTAATGCGCTGTCAATCTTCCTTCGTGGGCGGTGACGGTCGCCAAGGATGCTGTTTATCATGTCCTGTTCTGCTTGTGACCATAGGGCGGGCATGCCGTCTTCTACCTCATGCCCTGCGTACTTGTAGACACCTGCGTTCTGCACGCGCTTTAGAAGCTTCGTGACGGTATCCTGATTGAACTTAGCGCCGCGCTTGCTGCGCTCACCGTCAACGGCGCGCACGATCTCTGCGACTGAGTTACCGCTAAACAAAAGGTTCTTCATGCGCCTAAGCACTGCTGCTTCTCGTTCGTTGATGGCGTATCGTCCTTCTACGATATCCCATCCATAGAGAGTGCGACCATTAGCCATGCACCGTTCGGCGTTCTTCTGGATTCCGTCTCTAATGCGCTCACTGTCTATTGCGCTTTCCCATTCTGCGAGAACTTCGAGCATTCCAAGCTGAAGAACTCCGCTCGAACCGCTCGCTATCTCTTCGCCCGCATAAAGTATTTCTACACCGGCCTTGCGCAACATGATTCGCGCCAATGCCATTTCATCGCGGTTGCGCATTATGCGAGTTACCTTGTAAATCACCACAAAATCAAATAGACCAAGCTTCGCATCGCTCATCATCCGTTGGAACTCTGCTCGATCTACGTTGCGCCCTGTCTGCGCATAGTCGCAGTATTCGCGCACGACCTGCAAGCCTTCGCGCTCGCAGTATTCGCGCGAGTTCTCAACTTGTATTTCAATGCTTTCTGAGCGTTGGTTGTGCGAGCTGAACCGCGCGTATATGGCAGCTCGGTTCTTCACCATGCTAAAATCACCCCTTAGAACGAGTGCGCTATTGCGCTTCGTTCTTTGCACTTGCCCTGCGCGCCGACCGCCAAGAAGCCGCGCAGGGTTTTCTATTTCCTTCCCTTTGACCCAAAGGCAAGCAATGCGCCCAATATCGCAATTGGAACGCCGACAATTGCAGCGCCTAAAACAGCGATTGCAAGCCCAACTAATGCGCAAGCGGAGCCGATTAACACCAACGCTTTATTCGTGTTCCGCCGACCTGACACGGCATGATTGCTTGTTGTTTGATTGCTCGCACTGTCTTTCTCATGCTCTGTTTGCTGATGGTTTTCGTTAACTAACGGTGCGTTGTTTGCATTGCCAGCATCAGCCAATGAAGCAGCATAGCCGCTGCAAACGATGCTTCTAAACTCTTCGTCGCCATACTCGAAATAGGAATCGCCGAACTCATCCTTTACGCGCTTCGGGCGGCGGCGCGGCTCACCAAAAAGAAAATCATCGAGAATCGAATTGAAGCAATGCGCTGTTGCTCTTACGTCGTTCAACGCGTCATGCGCTCCGAAGTCACGATATCCGTAGAAAGCCGCGCAATCTTCCAACTTGCACCATGACCATTCATCATGCGTGCCGTCCCATGCCCCGTGTATCTTCGCAAACTCCTTCATCACGTCAAACGTCTGTCGATCTGGTATATCCAAGCCTGAAGCTCGAAGAAATCCTAGGTCGAAATCGGCATTGTATGCGACGTATAGCTTAGCGCTCTTGAAAATCGGTTCAATTTCCGAACGCCTTTCTATAATCGTCTGCTTGTCCTTCACCATAGACGGAGATATTCCGTTTATGCTTTCTGCTTTAGGCCACTTTTTGCGTTCTGATGGCTTCAATAGGTCGCAAAACAGAACGTCACCGTCAAGATTCATGACAGCAAGGGACAGTATTTCATCGCGGCGAGAACCGCCGATGTTCAAGCCGGTTGTCTCGGTATCAAAAACGATTACCTTCTTTGGGTCAATCGCTTGTAACTTCTCTTTTCTAGTCATTTCCGCCACCAATCTTTAGCGTATCCGTCAGGCCAAGGATGAAGTCAGCAGAGCAATTCAGGGTTTCGACAATTAACCTGACTTCTTCGCCGTTGGGCGCGCGCTTCCCGCTTTCCCATCTAGAAATCGTCTGCTTATGAACGCCGACCGCTTCTGCAAGCTGATCTTGATTGAAGCCATTAGCCTTGCGTGCGATGGCAATTCGAGCGCCAATGAGCTTCTTTGTTTCGGTGCTATCCATAGCAACCCCTATCAAACGTAACCGTCTCGGCTAATTGTATACAAATTATTGTTGACACGCTAGACCAAACGGCTTACTCTTTTGCTTGCCCCGAAATAAGCCGTATGGTTTATTTCATCTCTCTTTCGGATGATTGGAGGTGAACAATGAGCGAGAACTATAAGGCAGCGCGCGAGCGGAAAGGTCTTACGGCTCAGAAGGCCGCAACCCTTCTTGGCGTTTCCATCACGACGCTTAGCAATTGGGAGACGGGCAAGACTTCGCCGACAGCGCCCATGCTCATAGAGCTTTGCAAGCTTTATGAGTGTACCGCCGATGAGCTTTTGGGCATCGTCGCTCTTTCGAGCAACTAAAGCGGAGGTTTCGAAACGTGAAAACCGATAAGAAAACCGTTGGTTTTGGAGGTGGTATTACGAATGCCCGAACCGTGCGGCCTAAGCGCTGCGCAGCGCCAGTGGTGCAGATGCGCCGTTGCGAAAACGCGCGAATGGCTGCGAAGAAAGATGCCCGCCCGAAGCGGCAACTTCGAACGGGCGCGTCAAATTGCAGGCCGCAATTGACAGAAGACAGTATAGCGCGCATGCCGCGCTACCAGCGCTGGGGATTGTATGCAATCGCTGCTCTGACGCTATCCGGCATCCTTCCTATGGCCGCTGCCGCCCTTCTGGGGTGGTTGTGCGATCTCGTGGGCTGGTGGCTTCTCATCCCGCTTTACATCGTGGTTGGTCGCGTCTTATGGCGCGTGATTTGGTCATGAAGGCCGAAGTCTACCGCGACAACGCGGGCTTCTGGATGGCGCGCATAGAAGAAGACGCGAGCACGCCCGAAAACCGGGGCATCGGCAGGGTCTACCGCCGCCAGATGCTACCCGTAGCACCGTCGGCGAGCAAGGCGGAAGCAGAAGCGGCCTTGCGCCGCGTCATGAGCCGCGAAGCGAGGTGCCCGCATGGACACCGATAACTACACGCGACCGCTCGAAGCCGTCATGCGCGAAGAGCGCCAGCGCGTCTACTCGATGCCGCTAAAGGTCGCCGACAGGCGCTACCTGTTCGCGGAGTGGTGCGAGAAGAACCCGAAGGCGCTGCGCGAGATCGAGCTTACGGCGCTCGCAATCGACGCTCGCGGGCTTCGCGTCTCAACTAAGTACCTCATCGAGAAGCAGCGCTACGAAGGCACCGTGAAGCTCGTTGGCGTTCCCTTCGTTGACGATCAGGGCAACGAACACACCTACGGAATCAACAACAGCGACAGTTCTTTGCTCGCTCGATGGCTGCTAGAGCGGCACCCGGAAATGCGCATCGAGCTTAGAACGTCCATGTTCGACAAGGAGAAGAAAGATGAAGCGTAAGGAAATCACCGGCACCATCGCCAAGGTCGGCGCATCGACGTTCGCGCTGAACGGGAGCATGACGCTCCTTAACCAGAAGACCGGCGAAGCGCTCGATATCGACATGCCCTCAACGCTCGCGATTATTCGCGGCACCCTCGCATGGGTTGACACGCTGCTTGAAGAGGACGCGAAGCCTGAGCCTAGCGCCGTTAAGAACATGCAAAAGCTGCTCACCTACGTTGGCAGCTCTATTGCCTACGACATTTCGAGCGATGAGACGGAATAGCGCGCAGGAAGCGTTGCCGCTCGATTTCGGCGAACCGCCGATGCCAGACCCCGAATCATGCAAGTTCGAAACGCTGCGCTGGAAGGGCAAGACCTGCTGCACGTTTCGCGGGCGCGACATTTGGACGAACTGCCGGGAGATAGGGCGCTGCGTATGGAGCGGATGGCACCAACGCGACAAGGCGTGCGAGTTCGGCGACGAGGAAGACGGTTAGGGGGTGACAACGTGCCTACAAGGGAGGAAACGACCGCCGCGCAAGAGCCTATGGCCTTCTTCTCGCACGATTCAAACGCTTCTCAGGACGTTAAGTGCCAAAGGCTCATACATCGCCGGGGATATGACGGATACGGGCGCTGGTGGCGGCTCTGCGAGTATCTGGCGGCGACCAAAGGGCACCGCATCGCATTCGAGACGGAGGAAGACGCGCTTATTCTCGCGGGCGTTCTCGGCTTCGGGCAATCCGGCGCGTTCGATGAGTTCATGGCGATTGAGGATTGCAAATCCTTCGTCTCTGAGTTGTTGGATATCGGGCTTCTCGAACGCGATCCTGACGGCTTCTTGACGAACTTTCGGATGCTCAAAAACGCGCTTTATTTCGGTCGCCAACGCGCAAACGGGCGCAAGGGCGGAAGGCCGCGCAAAAACGCAAAGAACAACGATTCAGCAGGTCAGGAGGTGTAAAGACATGACTTGTAAACCCAATGCAAAACCGCTGGTTTTAGGTTGGCTAAACCCACTCGCAAATGGTCGCCTAACCATAAAACAAAACAAAACAAGATAAGGCGGGTTTTGGTTCCTTGAACCAAAACCAAAACCCGCCGAACGTGCTTGTTGGTCAACCTATCAAGCAAGGTTTCTTCTCTTGCTTCTTCTCTTTGCGGTCTTGTTTTGTGCGGCTCATTCGAGCGCCAGCAAAACGGCTTTCCACAGGTTTTCAACAGAGTTTTCAACAATGGCATGAAGGGTGGTGTTAGCGGTGCCAGTTATCAATCAAAACCGAATCGTGACAAAGACTTGCCCGGTTTGTGGCGTTTCCCGTCCGCTCGATTGGTTCGGGCAAGAGCAGAAGCTTGTTGACTACAAGAAGGACGGAACCGTTAGGAAGGTCGTTAGGTACCGCAAGTATCACGCATGCTGGAAATGTCGCGCTACAAAGGGGATCGACGCGCTTTCCGTTCCTCCGCTTTGTGAGGTGATGGAATGATTGCGCCAACGACACGCGACGGCGCGCGCGAGCTGTTCGCAAGCAATCTTTCCTATGAGCAGATCACGACGAACGACATTCGAGCGCTCGAAGGATTCCTTGCAATCGAGTACGCACAGCATGAGCGCAACGGCGAGCACATGGAAATGCACCCGTGCTATCGCAAGAAGTACCAGCCGCAAATCAACCTTGCCGATGGCGGTAAAGGAATAAAAAGCGCGTTTCTGCGCGTTAGCGGCTTCTACTTCTCAGGCCGTGAAGCTATCTCGTTCAACGAAGACGGATTCATAGGCATTGCGGGCTGGGCTGATGACACGAACGTTCAGCCATTTCTAAGGGCGTTTCACAAGTGGGTTTTCGAATGGATGATTGGAGTTGTCTACCGATGATTGAGACGAAAAACGCCAAGAGCCTTGCGGAGCTTTCGCAGGGAAACGCCGTCGAGCATCCCGAACATTACGCGGGTGACGGTCAGATTGAGTGCATGGACGCTATGCGCTCGATGATGAGCGGAGATCAGTACGCCTTGCCCGCCCAATCGGCCTACTGGTGGGGCTGCGCATTCAAATACCTTTGGCGCTGGCGGCGCAAGAACGGCGTTCAGGACTTGCAGAAGTGCAAGCAGTGCATCGACTACCTGATTGCCGAGACGGAAGGCAAGAAGTGAAGCGCTATCAGATCGTACTTTGCGCAATTGCCACCGCCGCGACCGTAGCCGCGTTCTGGTGCGTCTGCTACTGGGCTTATCAAGCGCTTTTGGCAATAGCGCTGTTTCTAGTGTTTCTCGCGCTTATTGCGCTCACGTTTTAGGAGGTTTCACATGCTGAAAGAAGATAGAGAGATCGAGCAGGGCGCTTACGGATGCGCCGCAATCGTCCTTTTTGCCGTTCTGGCGCTCGTGGTGAGCATCGCGGTTGGCGTGTTCTTCGGCGCTGGCTTTGGGCTTATCGCCCTTGCGGTGTTCGTCGTGTTCTCGCTCATCTGCGTTATGCGCGCGTTCATGAAGGTTGGCAAGTAGCATGGGCGGCAAGTACGAGGTTCGCGGCGCGATGAGCGGACTTTGCCCGTTCTGGGACGGTCAATTTACCAACTCGCTTGCTCATGCCCTGCTGCTGCTCATCCGATTTTCTCTGAAGTACCGAATCGTTGAGTTCAACATCAGGAAAGAGCCGTTGGATTGCGCGGACTGCCACGACGATAACTGCCCTTCGCGGATTCGTGAAAACTGCGAGTGGTCATGATGGGCGTTAAGGTCAAGCGCGGCGCAGATGGCGTTTTCGAGTGCCGTTTGTACCTTGGTCGCAGCATCGACGGCAAGGCGATTCGGCCTTACAAGCGGTTTCCGAACGCGGCCACCGAGGACGAAGCGCAAGCCCTCGCTGAGACGTGGGCGGCTTACGTGACGGCTGACGGAACGGTTAGAAGCGCCCGCTTGACCGATTTGCTCGAAGACTACGTGCAACTGCGCGAGCGCAACGGCGCAAGCCCGAACAGCATTAAGAGCTATCGGCTGTTCTGCCGCTACGTCGCACGTTACCTGAAGACCGCAAACGCGCGCGATCTTGGCGTGATGGACTTCAACCGATTTGAGCAACGCTTGCTCATGGCTAAGGACGAAGGCGGGCAAGGTCTTTGCCGCAATAGCGTTATCAACGTCCACAACTTCTTGCGCGGAGCTTATAACCACTTCGTAGACGCTGGTATTTGCGACGCTAACCCGCTGGTGTACGTCGCCAAACCATCGCCAGAGCGGCACGAAGCTTCAGCGCTCACCGAATGGGATTTCGAGGGCTTCAACGAGAAGCTAGAGGGTGCGCTTAGCAAGGAGATCAAGACGAAGGCCGATTACCGCGCCGCCGTCTACGCCTTCGCTTCGTGGCTGTCGCTCGTTACCGGCATGCGCGTTGGCGAGGTGTGCGCGGTGCAGCGCATCGACGTTAAGCGCGTCTTGTCTTACGTCCACGTCGGCGGCAACGTCATTGAGGGCAAGGGCAAGAAGCCCTATCGCCGAAACGTCACAAAAGGCCGCAAGTGCCGCAACATCGCGCTTACGCAAGACGATATCGCGGTCATTGATGCCTTCACGAAGCTTCAGAGCGCCGTTCTGGGACGTTTGGGCGCAGATTGCCCACTGGTGACGCTAGACGGCTCATATATGCGCCCAACGACGATTTCACGGGCTTTCAGCCGCATACGCGACGCGTGCGGACTACCGCGAGAGATCACGTTTCACAGTTTGCGTCACACGCACGCTTCATGGCTCATCGCCAACGGCTGCGACCTGAAGACGCTATCTGAGCGCATGGGGCACGCGGACGAAGCAACGACGCTTCGAATCTACGGCCACCTGATGCCCGGACGCGACGCGGCGGCGGCTCAGCTCTTCAGCGAAGCGAAGCGCCGCGCGGCGGGTTAGGAGGTGTGCCAAAGGTGAACCAAAACGCCGTTTTCGGGCATCGCGGCGACCGAGGACGAAACGCGAGATAAACCGCCGCTTTCGGCACGGGTTAAGACCGACCGTGCCAGATAAGAAGTAATTATCAGGCAATCGTGCGAAGGGAGGGTGCCAGTGGAGCCGCAAACGTTCGATTTCAAGCCTGACGCGCCGAAGCTAAGCAAGGAAATGCAAGCGACGTTGGCTAAGACCGAAGCCGCCCTAAAGCGGATGTGGGAGCGCGAGAAGCAGGAAGCGCAGACGGTCTACGAGATCACGATTCCCGCCCAAGCGCTGACCATCGTTGGCAAGGAGCACGCGGAGCACGTCTTGAAGTCACTGAAGGCGATTCGGGTTTCCGGCACCTACCGCGTCACGAAGAAATGAGGTGCGATGAAGACCATTGAGCTTAACGACGATGACTGGGCACGTCTCAAACGCAAGCTCATGACGCAGAGCGTTGACGATGCGCTGAAGGACTACACGCCGCCCGTCACTCTGACGAACGGAACCGAGTACATCACCTACGAGAAGGAAGGCTACGAAGATGATTCCGAATCTGACAACTGAGCAGCGCCGCGAAAACCTCGAAAAGGCTAAGGCTGCCCGCCAGCGCAGGGCTGCAATCCTGAAAAGCGTTGCCGACGGCTCTTACAGCGTCGTTGACGTTCTCAACATGGCGCTCGAAGACGAGATCGTTTCGCGCATGAAGGTTTTCACGCTCATAAAGGCCGCACCGGGCTACGGATTCGCCCGCACGCAGCAGACCATGAAGCGGCTGCGCATCGCCGAATCTCGGCGCATCAAGGGGCTTGGGGCAAACCAGCGTAAAGCTCTCGTGGAGGTGTTCTCATGAGCGTTGATAGCATCGAATACATCATCAGCTTCATTTTCACTCTCGCTCTGATTGTGTGCCTCATATGCATAGCTTCGCGGCTCACATCGATCCTCTACGAGCTAAGACAGCTTAACGGTTTCTCGATTATTCCTAGGAACATCAATCTGTTCATCGAGAGGAAGGATGCGGGCGGCAATGAGTCTTAACAAGATCACGCTTTCGGGCAATCTCGGCGCAGATGCCGAGCTGCGTTATACGAAGGGCGGAAACCCCGTCGTTTCGTTCTCGCTTGCAGTAAACGAGCGCACGCCGAATGGCGATGGTACATGGGGCGAATACACCAACTGGCCTGATTGCGTCATGTTCGGCAAGCGAGCCGAAGCGATCGCGCCGTGGCTTCGTAAGGGCACCAAGATTTCGCTTCTCGGGCGCATCCATACGCGCAGCTACCAGAAAGACGGGCAGAGCATCAAGCGCTGGGAAGTTCGCGTTGATGATGTGGAGCTGATGCAGTACAAGCGCGACGCGCAATCGCCAGCACTGGCGAATGCAGCCGCGCCCGGTCTTGCGATGGCCACCGGCGACCCGTCGCCCGTTGCGCCAGTGCAACCGGCAGCGACCGACCTTTACGACGATGACGTACCGTTTTAGGAGGAAGAAGGATGTTCGGAATCAAGAAGAAGGGCGCAGAGATCAAGCAGCCCGTTTATGTCGTGCTCGTGCCGGAGGTCGCGGCATACGCCAGCGCCGCTTCGTTCCCGGTCGATTCGGCGGGTAAGCTCGTTTTCCTCAACGACACGGTGGAGCATGAGGGCAGCGAATATCAGGTTGTCGCGATGAGCCACCGCAACAAGGTTGTTATCCGCCCGAAGGGTCAGACTTACGGCGGCAAATGGGTTAAGGCTGGAAGCGTGCGCGTCACGCGTCATGTTCTGGGGGTGCGCTAATGATTGGCAGGAAGCTTCGCGCTAAGAAGGTCAATGAGGGAATCGAGATGCCGCGCTACGCGCATGAGGGCGACGCTGGGCTTGATCTTCGCATTACCGAGACTGTCACGCTCGAACCGATGCAGAAGTGCGTTGTCGGTTGCGGCCTTGCCGTCGAGATTCCGAGCGGTTGCGTGGGGCTGGTGTTCCCGCGCAGCGGCCTTGCGGCAAAGCAGGGCATCACGCTTTCGAATAGCGTTGGCGTTATCGACAGCGGATATCGCGGCGAGGTCTGCGCGGCTCTCATCAATCAGAGCTACGAGACGGTTACGCTCGAAGCGGGAACACGCGTCTGCCAGCTTGTCGTGATGCCTTACGTTCCGTGCGAGCTTGTGCCGGTCGATGAGCTGAGCGACACCGAGCGCGGCGCGGGCGGCTTTGGCAGCACGGGCGTTGAGTAGGTGACGCGATCTTGAAAGCAAAGGAGTATTTCGAGGGTATCCGCGCCGAGGTGGTGAAGACCGATAAGGCGCGGGATATGCTCGAACGCATGAAGGCCAAGGAAGGTGCCAAGGCGCAGAGCTACACGGAGGGGCGCGGGGGCGGTGAGGTTTCCGATGGGTCACTCTCGATATTGCAGCGTATCGACTTCGAAGACAGGTTGCAGCAGCGAATCAATAACGCTCAGGGCGTTATTGACGAAGCGTGCGAACTGCTTTACGGGCAAGACGGGCGCGGCGGGCTTGCCAAGCTCAAAGGCACCAGATACGCCGACGCAATCTGCATGGGCTATCTTCAGGCGCAGGAATGGGCGGAGGTAGCGGAAATAATGCAGTGCTCGCAGCAGTGGTGCCGTGAACTCTGCAAGGCTGGATTCGCCTATATCGACCGCGTGGGATGGGCGAAATTGAAGAACGCCTAAGATTGGCACTTGCGTTCACTTTCCGCCTTCTGCTAAAGTTCGGTACGGTGGATTAGGTAAGGCCACGGGCGGCAGCGCTCGTGGCCTTTTTGTTTGGGGGTGCGCTATGGCTAAGGACTTCTCGCGCGCCTTCTACGCATCCGCCGACTGGGAACGCGCCAGAGACGCGGCGCTGACGCGCGACGCTCACCTTTGCCAGCACTGCTTGCAGCAAGGAGAGATCACGCCCGCAGTCATGGTGCATCACATCATCGAGCTTACGCCAGCGAACATAAGCGACCCAAGCATTGCGACCGACCCAAGCAATCTTGTTAGCCTATGCGACCGATGCCATAAGAAGGTGCATGGCTGGATAAGGCAGGGAGCGACAAGGCGAGGGCTTGCCTTCGATAGCGACGGCAATTTGATATCGCTTGGCGATTGATTCAAAGACACGACACAACGCGACGCAAGCGCGGGAAAGCGGACGCAAAACCGCAGGTGAACCCGCGTGACAATCCCCCCGGTCTGAAAAACGCAGGTGGTGCCTAGGGCACCAACGCCGGGAGGTAATTTCTTGCGCGTGACGGATTTTCGAAAGGGGGTGGTCTTGCGATGACGGCGAAAGTAAGCAATACTTCGAAAGTTTCGCCGCGAGTTGCGGGCAGCAGCCCGCCGAAGCGCCCGGTTTCGAAGCAGAAGCGCGTAGAGAGCGAGCTGAAGAAGCTTCGCGAGATCACCAAGGGCGCTATTCCCGACGAGAAGCGAAAAGCCGTCATGCCGCTTCTAGCGAACCTCGCGTTTCTGAAGGTCAAGCTTGACGATGCCCGCGCCGACCTGCTCTACGAAGATATCTTCACCGAGTACGACAACGGCGGCGGGCAAACCGGGCTGCGCGAGCACCCCGGCTTCAGCGCATACAACAAGCTTTTCACCACGTTCTCACGCGGCGTGAAGCAGCTAACCGACATGATGCCCAACGGCACCGCCGCAGCCGACGCGCTCATTGATTTCATCAATGAAACGCGGTACGGCTAACGCAAAGCCCGGTTCGTGCGAGCGCGCCATACGTGACTACTTCGGCGGCATCCTGCGCGGCGACATAACCGCATGCGGCAAGATGAAGCAGGTTGCCGCAATCGTGCTTCAGGGCATGGACAACACCGACCCGCTATACCCGTACCACTACCGCGAGGAATACGCGCAGAAGCACGTTCGCTTCATCGAAAGCTTCTGCCGCCTACCGTCAGGGCGCTTGGGGCACGATTTCAAGCTAGAGCTTTTCCAACGCGCCATTCTCTCGGTTGTCTTCGGTTTCGTGGATGCCGAGGGCGTGCGGCAGTACCGAGAAGTGCTCTGGATTATGGGGCGCAAGAACGGAAAGACCGCGCTTGCGTCTGCGATTGAGCTTGACCTGCTCGTGAACGACGATGAGGGCGCGCCGGAAGTCTACAACGTTGCGACCGCGCGCGATCAGGCGGCAAAGGGCTTCAACAACGCGTGGCGCATGGTGCAGACCAGCCCCGCGCTCGCAAAGCACATCCGCAAGCGCGTTGCAGACCTTTACTGCGATCTGAACATGGGGAGCATCCGCGCGCTGAGCGCCAACACGAACCATCTTGACGGCTTGGACATTTCCGGCGCTATCGTTGACGAGCTGGCCGCGATGAAGAACCGCGATTTATACGACCTGACGATGCAGGGCACGTCTGCACGCCGTCAGCCGCTCGTGTTGGAGATAACTACTAACGGATTCGTGCGCAATAGCATCTTCGATGCTCAGTACGAGTATGCGACCAAATGGCTTGACGGCAAGGCCACCGGCGAGAAGGCGGAGCGATTCATCGCCTTCATATTCGAGCTTGACGAACGCGAGGAATGGGAAGACGAAGGCGCTTGGGTCAAGGCGAACCCCGGTCTTGGCACCATCAAATCGCTTTCGGCGCTTCGCCAGAACGTTTCGAAGGCGAAGGACGATGCGACCTACCTTCCCACCCTGCTTGTTAAGGACTTCAATCTCATTGAGAACCAGTCGCAAGCTTGGCTCACGTGGGCTGAAATCCATAACGAAGCGACCTTCGACCCCGGCGACGGCTCTTTCACCTATGCCGTTCTTGGCGTTGACGCGGCGGACACGACCGACCTTACCGCAGCTTGCCTTCTCATGCAGCGGCCTAACGACCCGAACATCTACGCGCTTCACATGGCGTGGATACCACTTCGCGCCTTGGAGCAAGCCGAGCGCGAGGGACGGCGCGGAGGGCGCGACGGCGTGCCTTACGACGCGTGGATTGCGCGCGGGCTTATGCGGACGTGCGAAACGCCCATCATGGACAAACGCGACGTTCTGGATTGGGTGGCCGAGGTGCAGGACAAGTACGGCATCTATGCCGTAGCGTGCGGCTACGACCCGTGGCACATGCGAGACGTTCCAACCGTGGAAGCATACGAAGACTATTTCGGCGCTGACAACCTGCAAAAGGTCATTCAGGGCGCGCAAACGCTGTCAATGCCGATGAAGGAGCTTCGAGCGCTCTACAAGGAAGGGCGCATCGTGGACAACGCCAACCCGATTGCCGAATGGTGCCGCTCGAACGTCGCCATTCGAACCGACGTGAACGGAAACATTCAGCCGGACAAGAAGAACCAAGACCCGCGCAACCGCATAGACGCGTGGGCGGCCGAGTGCGACGCGTTCATCGCGATGAAGAACATTGCGGACGATTACCGCGCGATGATAGGAGGTTAGAGTTGAGCAGATCACAACCGTTCGTGCGCTCGCTCTTCGATGCGGTGTTCCACCGTCCGCAGATGCAAGCTGTCAACGGCTACTTCAGCACGTTCACGGCCTATGCGCCGAGCTTCACAACATGGCAGGGTGGGCTTTACGAAGCCGAGCTGACGCGAAGCATCATCGAGAGCGGCGCAGACCACGCTAGCAAGCTGAAGCCCGAGGTTTCGGGCTCTGCTCAGCCTGTCGCGGCGCGCGCTCTCAGGCAGCAGCCTAACCCGTGGATGACAACCCCGCAGTTTATCAAGCGCATCTGGACGATTCTTCAGGTGAACGACACGGCGCTCATCATCCCGATAGACGCGGGAGACGGCACCACTATAACGGGCTACTACCCCGTTCTTCCGAGCCAGTGCGAAGCATACGACGTTGACGGCGAGCTTTGGCTAATGCTCACGTTCCCGACCGGCGACAGCGTGCTTGTCGAGTGGTCGCGCGTGGGCGTTATGACACGCCACCAGTACCAAAGCGATTTGTTCGGCGACGGCACGAACGTTCTTCAGCCGACGTTGGAGCTGATGCACGCGCAGAACGAAGCCGAGCAGTCGGCTATCAATCAGGGCGCGGCGGTGCGGTTCATCGGCAAACTAAGCCAGAACCGCAACGAGGGCGACCAAGAGAAGGCGCGCAAGGCGTTCAACGCTCAGCTTTCCGCAGACAACGCGGGCGGCATCGCCGTATATGACAAGCTGTTTTCAGACGTGCAACAGATAACGCCGAACAGTTACACGGTCGATGCGGCGCAGATGGAGCGAATCGAGAAGAGCGCTTATCGCTTCTTCGGCTCCAATGAGGATATCGTCACGAACTGCGCGGACGAAGACACCTTCAACAGCTACTACGAAGGACGCATCGAGCCGTTCGCTGTTCAGCTCGGATTCGTTATCACATCCATGACGTACACGGCGAACGAGATAGCGCACGGAAACTCAATCATGTTCAGCGCGAACCGACTAGAGTTCGCCAGCAACACGACGAAGCTTAACGTCTCGGTCGCGCTCTTCGACCGTGGTATCTGGAACGGCAATCAGGTTGCCGATGTTTTCCAATCACCGCACTACGACGGCGGCGAGCGCCACGTCATACGCGGCGAGTATATCGACCTTGCGCTCATCAGCGAGCACACGGCGGAACAGGCGGCGCAAGCCGCGCAGACGAACGCGAACATAGCCGCTATCGACGCGAGCAGCGGCGTTGGAACCAGCAAGGAGGTAGACGATGCCAGCGAAACCGAGTGAGCGGCAATACCGTTCCCTTGCCGTGCCGCTCAACGTGCGGACGGCTGACGGAAGCGCGAACAAGCGCTTTGACACCGATTACTACGTCGAGGGCTACGCATCGACATTCAACGACCCATACGTGCTTTTCACCGACTGGGACGGCAACGAGTATCGCGAGATCATCGACCCCGGCGCTTTCGACGGCGCGGACATGAGCGACGTTATCATGCAGTACGACCATGCGGGCAAGGTGCTTGCGCGCATGAGCAACAACACGCTCATTGTCGAGCCTGACAAGCACGGGCTTTTCATCGCGGCAGACCTTAGCGGATCTCAGGCCGCGCGCGACCTTTACGAAGAGATTACTAACGGCCTTATTACGCGCATGTCGTGGGCTTTCAGCGTGGGCGCGGACGAATACGACCGGGACACGCACACCACGACCATTACGCGCGTCAAAAAGGTTTTCGACGTGTCGGCGGTGAGCCTTCCGGCTGACCCCAATACGGAGATTTCAGCAAGAAACCTGCTCAACGGAGTGATTGAGCAGTCGCGCAAGGAGCTTGCGCGCCGTAAGAGTGCCCTTGCAATCGCGAGGGCGACGCTGGCAATCGCCAAGAGCAGAAAGGTTTAGGACAATGGACGAACTGACTATGGATGACCTGCTTAACGAGCTTCAGGGGCTTGTTGACAAGTACAAGGCCGATGACGGAACCGATGCTGAGCCGAGCGAGCAGGACGCAGAGCGCATGAGCGCGCTTACCGCCGAGATCGAGAAGCGAAACGCCGCCGCCGCGCAGCGCCGCGACAGCCACGCCGCGACCGTCGCCGCCGCGCGCGCCGCTATCGAGAACGGCAGCGCCCGCCGCGTCGATGCCGTGCCGCTGGGCACTTCCGCGAGCGCTCGCGGCGCTCTGCCGCAGGTGCGCGACACGACCGACTACAACGCCGCCGCCCGCCGCGCTTGGGTGAAGGACATTGCCCGCCGGAGCGGCGTGCAGCTCATCGAGGGTACCGATTTCACGCAGGTTGAGCGCGACGCTTACAACGCGCTTGTCGAGCGCCGCACCGCGTTCACGCATCTGACCAGCAACACCGATGCGGTTATCCCCGTCGAGCTTCAGACGCAGATTTTCACGCTGATTGACAACACGGCTGTTCTCTACGGCGACATCCACAAGGACAACTTCCCGCACCAGTTCGAGCTTATCCGCCATAAGAGCATCAAGGCTGGCGACGCGGCACAGACCACCGAGGGCGCAGCGCCCACCGATGAGGAGCAGAACGAGTTCGACACCATCACCCTTACGGGCGAGGAGATCAAGAAGACCGTGAAGATGAGCCGAAAGATGGCGGTTCAGTCTATCAACGGCTTTGAGCAGTACATCGTCAACGAGACTGGCGCGCGCCTTGCCGTCGCCGCCAACGCACGCGTCCACGCCAAGACTGTTGACGGCACGCTTGGCATGGATTCCGGCAACAAGATTGACTGCGCCACCGCTGGCACGCTGACGAAGGCGGATATCACCAAGCTTCTCGGCCTGCTCTACACCTACGGCAACCCCGCGCCGAAGGGCTGCATTATCTACGCAAACGGCAACACCATCTGGAACCATATCGCTATGGTCGAGGATGCCAACGGGCGCTCTTACTTCGTGGACGAGAAGACCGAAGACCCCGCCGTTGAGGGGCATATCTTCGGTAAGCTCGTCAAGCGCGACGATTCGATGGCCGATGGCATCATCAAGGCGGGCTATCCCGACCTGTTCCGTGGGAACATCTTTGACGGCGTGGATGTTACGCCGTATGTCGAGCCGGGTACGCAGAAGCGCTGCTTTGACGGATACCTGCTCTTCGACGGCGGGCTTGTCGTGCCAAAGTCTTTCGGCCAGCTCACCATCGGCACCGCCGTTAAGGCTTAGGAGGTGCCGCATGGCAGAGAAGCCGAAGCTGCTTGACGCGTGCCGCGAAGCGCTGAGGATTCCCGCCGATTGCACCGACTTTGACTCCGAGATCGAAGACCTCATCGAAGCCGCCCGCGCCGCGATGCGCGCGGGCGGCGTTGCCGATTCCGTAGCCGCCGACGATTCGAACGGCACGGTTCGGCTCGCGGTGAAGGTCTACTGCAAGGCGAACTTCGGCATGGACAACCCCGATGCCGACCGCCTTGCTCAGAGCTTCGAAGAGCTGCTTACCATGATGCGCGGAAGCTCGGAGTTCGGGGGCGCGTCATGAGCATGTGGGCTGGCACGTGCCAGCTCATAGCTAAGGCCGTCAAGAAGGACGAATACGGCGTGCAGAAGACGGAGGAAACCAAGCGCAAGGTGCCCTGCAACGTCTTCTCAATAGGCGACGCGGCCTATTACGCCGCCGCTGCCGCTGGCGTACACCCCGAAGCCGTATTGCAGATTCGCAAGAGCGCATACGAAGGTGAGCGGCTAGTCGAGTTCGACGGAGCGCGGCTCACGGTCGCGCGCGTGGACAGGTCAAGCCCCGACTTCGTGCGCCTGACGCTCTCAGAGGTGGTGGGCGACCGTGGCTGAGCAGAGCATCGAGCGTTTCATCCGAAGCTGCATGAAAGAGTGCGTGGACGATAACGTTTCCGCGCTCGCGGAGAACTCGGCTGAAGCCGGAAGGCGCGCCGTGAAGCTGCTGAAGCAGAAGAGCAAGGTTCGCACCGGCGCTTACAAGAAGGGCTGGAAGGCCGACGTAACGACCGACGAGACGGGCACCGAATGCACGGTGCATAACCGCGTTTACCAGCTCACGCACCTTCTGGAGAACGGACATGCCATAAAGAACCAAACAGGAAAGTATTACGGCGACGTTCCCGGTGACGGCGTTATCGCCGAGGTGGCAGACCAGGTGGCGCGCGAGTTCGCGGACATGGGGGGCGACGGGCGATGATTGGGCTAAAGGAGCTTTGCGGCGTGCTCGATTCTCTCGGCATCCCGTGGGCGAACCAGAAGTTCGCAGACGGCGAGGAACCGGCACCGCCCTTCATCTGCCTTGTAGCGGGGTACAGCGAAGCGGCATACGCCGACAACAACACCTACCTATCGTGGATGCCCTACGATATCGCGCTCTACACGCGGCACCGGGACTACGCGACCGAGAAGCGCATACGCGCCGCGCTCGAAGCCGCCGAGTGCCCTTACACGCTTGGCATCACAGAGATTGATTCAGAAGAGCTTACCGAAGCGGCGTTCACCGTGAACGTCGCCGAGAGTTAGGAGAGAACAAATGGCACGAAACGGATTCTTCGGCGTGAAGAACTCGCATTTCGCGATCTGCACCGACGAAGACGCGCTTACCTACGAAGACCCCGTGCACGTCGCGGGCACAGTCGCTATCAGCATGGAGCCGACCGTTGAGACGGCGACCAGCTACGCCGACAACGAGCCTTGGCTTGACAAGCAGCAGGACAACGGCGGAAGCGGCACCATGAGCTTCTACGACACCGAGGGAACGGCAGAGCTTCGCCAGCTCATCGCAGACCTCGTGGGCTACGAGATTGCGCAGGACGGGCGAACAATCCTGAGCGCAGACCGCACGCCTAAGAAGTTCGCCTTCATGTGCGAGCAGCCGGGGCACGTGCTCGGTCGCCGCCGCTGCCTTCTCATGTGCCAGCTCTCGAAGCCGACGCAGGAGCTTAACACCGTTCAGGACACGCCGGAGATTACGCAGCTCGATTACCCGTTCACGTGGCGACCCGTCACCATCCCGAGCACCGACATTCGCACGAGCGGCTATGACAGCTTCACCGGCCTTGCCGACTACGATACTTTCTTCGATGCAGTCAACATCGAGCTTGCGCACAAGACCCCGACCGAGTAGGAGGTTGCGAATGGTTATCAAGGTTGGCGAAAAGGAGTTCGAAGCGACCTTCAACGCGTTCACACCGATTGCCTATTCCCGATGCTTCAACGAGGTTGTCGAGGGCGGAAGGAAGCGCCCAAAGGACATTGCGGATGCGGTTTCTAAGATCGCCGGTTCTCTCATGACTAGCGACGTGCCCGCTATCGTCCCTCTGCTCGAAATCTTCTACGCGTGCATCAAGACCGCAACGCCGAAGTTCGATACCGGATTCGATGAGTGGGTTTCTTCCTTCCCATCGGACGCGTACAACTTGGAGCGCAAGGACGGTTGGGCTTCCGACGTGATGCGCATTGTCGAGGACAACTTTTTTCCTTCGGCGAAAGAGGACGTGGAAGCCGCGCCCGCCGAAGAGGAAAGCGCCGCCGCTGCCAAGCGAGCTTAGCGACGCGTGCGACGCGCGATACATCTACAACTGCCAGCAATGCGGCCTGACGCTATCAGACCTTCAGATGATGAGCTACCGGCAGGTGCAAGACCTGTTGGAGATCAACGCGTTCTACGCCGACGCTGCGGAGCACTACGACGAGGACGAGAAGGCGCGCAAGGCCGAAGCCGCGTTCTGGTCATGACGTGAAGTGAGTTCTTGACGGCAGCGCACCCGCGAGGGCGCGTTGCTTCAAGCACTCATGGGACTTTGACAACCGAAGAGGGGTGATTACGTGGCGGTCACTTACAAGGGGCTTGTTATCAAGTTCGGCGGCGATACTACCGAGCTGCAAAGCGCCCTGAAGAAGGTTCAGCAGGCATCGCGCAACACCCAAAGCGACTTGCGCGATATCAACAAGGCGCTGAAGTTCGACCCCGGCAACACCGAGCTGCTAGAGCAGAAGGTAAAGGCTCTCAACTCGGCATACGGCGAGACGAAGCAGAAGCTTGACGCTTACAAGCAAGCACTCGCGCAGCTAGAGAGCAAGAAACAGAGCGGCGCGCAGCTCACGGCTCAGGAGGAACGGCAGTACGACAGCCTGAAGCGCGCGATTATGCAGTGCGAGCGCCAGCTTGACAGCTACGGCAGCGAGCTTGCGGACACGGCGCGCGAAGCCGACGCATCGCGCACGGCGCTTTACAAGGTGGGTCAGACAATCGAAGACAACGCCGACAAGCTTTCAAACGCCGGGTCTAAGATTTCGAGCGCGGGAACGGCGCTCTCTGGCGGCATCATCGGCGCTGCCGGTGCGCTTACCGGCCTTGCATCGAGCCAAGAGGAAGCCATACAGCAGAGCGGCCAGCTCGAAACCGCATGGGTGAGCGCTGGCGGCACCGCCGAGCAAGCATCTTCGACCTATGCGAGCTTCTACCGCATCCTTGGCGATTCTTCGTCTGCCACAGAAGCGAGCCAGAACCTAGCGCGCCTGACAACCAACGAGCAGGAATTGCAGCAGTGGACGGACATTGCCGCTGGCGCTTACGCCACGTTCGGCGACGCTCTGCCGCTTCAGAACTTGGCGGAAGCGGCGCAGGAGACGGCGCACACCGGCACCGTCACGGGAGGTCTAGCCGACGCTCTCAACTGGTCTACGGCATCCGCCGAGCAGTGGAGCGCGGCGCTTTCCGGTCACTCTTCGGCTCAGGCAGCTTTCAATCAGGCGGTCGCCGAGGGTCAGACCAAAGAAGACGCTTTCAATGCCGCGCTTGCCGCGTGCGGAAGCGAGCAGGAGCGGTCGCAGCTCATCACCGAGACGCTCACCGGGCTTTACGCCGACGCTGGGCGGCAGTACCAAGAGACTAACAAAGACCTTCTCGCTTCGCGCGATGCGCAGAACGAGATGAACCAGAGCATGCAGGAACTCGGCGAAGCGGCAATGCCAGTCAAGACCGCCGTAACCGAGATCGGGACGAGCCTTCTTAACACGCTCGCGCCCGCGCTCGAAACCGTCACAGGCTGGTACAAGAGCCTGTCGCCAGAGCAGCAGACGCTTGTTAACAACCTCGCTCTAGGAGCCGTCGCGTTCGGCGGCGTGACTACCGCCATTGGTAAGACGATGGAAGCCGCAGAGGGCGTGGGAAGTACATTCAAGACCGCTGGCGAGCTTTGGGGCGGCGCTAAAAAGCTCATGGGCGACACGGGCTTTCTGAGCAAGATAGGAACCGGCTTTACAAACATCGTAAGCAAGGCGGGCGGTCTGGGAACCATGCTCACCGGCACGCTATCTAGCGGTTGGACGGGCTTCACCGGGCTTATCGCCGCGCACCCTATCGGCCTTGGCGTTGCCGCCGTTTCCGCTGCCGTCGCTGGCCTTACGTGGTTCTTCACGCAGACCGAAACCGGCAAGCAGATGTGGTCTGACTTCACAGGCTGGATTTCGGAGAAGTGGCAAGCCGTGCAGGATTTCTTCGCTGGCGTGCCTGAGTTCTGGGGCGGAATCTGGGAGCAGGTCAGCACCGGCGTTTCGGACTTCTGCACCGGCGTTGGCGAGAAGTGGGAGCAGTTGAAGCAAGGAGCTTCCGACACTTGGGAGAACCTGAAGCAGGGCGCTTCCGATGCGTGGTCGAACATCAAGAACACCGCGCTTGAGTTTGGCGGCGGTCTTGTTGAGGGCGTTTCTAACTGGTGGAACAACCTAACCGGCAACACCGATTCGGCATTTGGGCAAATTGCTTCCACGGTTCAGAACGACATGAACACGGCTCAGACCGTCGGAAGCTCGGCGGCTGGCGCTCTGCAAGCCGCGATGAACGGCGACTGGGAGACGGCGAAGAGCCAAGCGGCAAACGCCTTCAACGCGATCAAGGACAACATAAGCACGAAGCTTGACGCTGCCGAGAGCACGGCGGTTAGCATCGCTGACCGCATCGGCGACAAGCTGGGATTCCCCGGCCTTGGTGCGAAGGTGCAGGGCGTGTTCAACAGCATTCGGGGCTTCATCGAGAACCCTATCGAAAGCGCATGGAACGCGATTTCGAGCATTCCACAGAAGATCATGAACGCCTTCGGCGGAATCAAGATCAGCATTCCGAAGCCGAAGCTTCCGCACTTCAACGTGAGCTGGAACGAGTTCGGCCCGATTTCACTGCCTAGCGTGAGCATCAGTTGGTACGCGCGCGGCGGCTACTTCGATGAGCCTTCAATCGTCGGCGTTGGCGAAGCGGGCGGCGAGTTCGTCGCGCCAGAGAAGCAGTTGCAAGGCTTCATCGAGACTTCGGTAAACCGCGCCTTCTCGCGGTTCGCCAGCGCGCCGAGCCAGCCCGTCAACGTCGCCGTGACGGTTTACGCCACGGTCGCCGACGGCGTGGACGCATACGAGACAGGACAGCAGATCGGCGCTGGCATAGCAAGCAAGCTGAAGCAAAGGGGGGTGCCAGTTGCAACTTAGACGGACGAGGAACCAGCACGACCGAATCATCTTCAACGGCACCGACCTATCGAAGCTGGTTTACTGCAAGGTGCGCCGCCCCATCATGGCGACCGTCAACGCGACGTTCGAGAGCGTGCCGGGGCGGCATGGCGAGGTCTTCAAGAGCGCCTATCGCGGCGGCTACGACCTGCCCGTTGAGATTTGGCTTAGGACGGAAGACCGCCGCGAGGTCGCGGAGATGCGGCACAAGCTCGCGGCGGCTCTCTGGACTGACGAACCCGCGCCGCTCTACCTTCCCGATGACCCGACGCGCTACCTGCTCGCAATCGTGAGCGGCAGCACCGACCTTGACGAGATCACCGACGATTGCCCGACTACAACCGTGACTTTCCATATTGGCGACCCCGACTATTACGGCCAGCGCCGCCGCATGGAGGTTTCGGCGGGCAACGTCTACGTCAACGCTGGCGGCAACCGCCCCGCTCACCTGCAAGTGACGGCGAAGCCCGCCGCTGGCAGCACGTGGAGGATTACGAACGTCGATACCGGCGAGTTCGTGGCTGTCAATGCGCCGCTCACGTCTTCGAGCACCATACGTCTTGACATGGCGACCGAGCACGCGACGGTCAATAACCAGACCGCGCCGGTAACGATTGATTCTGATTACTTCGAGATAAGCGGGCGGTGCCACCTGAACATCACCAGCGGCACGGCGGTACTAGAGTGGGTGGAACGATGGCTTTAATTAGACGCATAGGCTTCACCCGCTTCAGCCGTTGGGGCGACAATCTTGGGCGGCTCACGGTGAGCGCCGCGACGCATACCGACGCGCTGGACGGAACCGACGAGCTGAACATCACGTGCGCCGAAGACCTCGTGAAGGGCGACCGCGTAGTCTGGATTGACCTTCGGGGCGTTTGCCACGAACACATCGTTGACACCATCGACCGAGTACACGACGATGACGGCGCGCCTGAAACGCAAGCCGTCTGCATCAACTCGGTGAACGAGACGTGGGATGACTGGCTGGACGATAAGCGGCCTTCCGGCAGCGTGTCGGTAGCCCTCGCGTCAATCCTCGCAGACACGCGCTGGGAGGTCGGCACGTGCGATCAGGGCGGCAGCGCTTCGCGCACCTTCTACCACGAGAGCGTGCGCGAGGGTTTGGCGGGAATCATTGAGACGTGGGGCGGCGAGCTTGAAACGCTCATCGTCCACGACGGCGCGAGCATCGTTAGCCGCCGCGTGGGCGTGCGCGCCAAGCGCGGCAACCAGAGCAGCGCCAAGCGGTTCACGTGGACTAAAGACCTCGTTTCCGTCAAGCGCTCCGTTGCGAGCGACAACCCGAAAACGCGCGTCTACGGATACGGCAAGGGTGTTGAGACGGAGAGCGGCGGCTACGGTCGCCGCCTTACATTCGGCGATATCAACGACGGCAGAGACTACGTGGAGGATTCCGACGCTACAACCGTTTGGGGGCACCCTGACGGCGAGGGCGGCATTCTTCCCGCCGTCGCGTCATACGTCAACGAGCAGTGCGAGGACGCGGCGCAGCTCTTGCAGGAAACGAAAGACTACCTAGAGCAGGTTAAGGAGCCGAAAGTAACCTATACAGCTTCGGTTATCGACCTATACGCCTTCGGTCGCTCGTGGGAAGGCGTGGGCGTTGGCGATGACGTGGCGATCATCGACAAGGGCTTTTCTGCCGAGGGCGTGCGCCTTCATGGCCGCGTGTCTCAGATTGAGCGCGACTTGCTCACCGGCGACGCGACCGTGACGTTCGGCACTCTTACTGACAACATGGCCGACATGTGGCAGAGCGTGAGCAACGCGTTAAAGAGCAACAGCCAGCAAAACGCAATTTATGACGCTGCGGCGGGCACGTCGATTTCGTGGCTTCAGCAGCTTCAGGCCGCGCTAAACGCTCAGTTCAACGCCGTTGGAACCTATAAGGTCGAGACATTCGAGCTTGGCACGATGTGGAGCAATGTACCCATCGACGCTGAAACGGGCTTGCCGGTCAAAGCGACTTCGGGCATGTGGGCTGTCAACATTAACGGTATGGGCATGCGACTTGCCGCGAACCTCGCTTCTGACGGTCAATGGGACTGGCGAACTTTCCTGACAGGCGCTATGGTGAGCGCCGACGCGATCAACACGGGAACCATGAGAGCCGAGCGCGTGCGTGCCGGTCTTCTGACCGACGAGAAGGGCAAAAACCGCTGGGATTTGACAAGCGGCGAGTTCTCGCTTTCCGCAAGTACGGAGGTTGGAGGAAAGACCGTTCAGAAAATCGCCGATGACGCGGCAAGCTCAGCCGTCGATGCTCAGACGCAACGCGACATATTCAACAAGCTGACCAATAACGGACAGACGCAGGGAATCTACCTCAGCGGAGGTCTGCTCTACATCAATGCCAACTACATTGAAACTGGCATCATCAGCGACAGATACGGACGCAGCACATGGAATCTAAATACCGGAACGCTCACGACGAATTACATGACGGCAAACAACATCGACGCTAACGGTACGTTCGAGTGCGGTTCTGCTTCAAACCTTATCCGACTTGCAAGCGGCGAGATAACAGGATACGAAAACGGAACGCAGATCGGGACTATCGACTTCTCAGCCCATATGCGAAACGTGAGCACCGGACAGCAAACAACCGGCCTTCAGTTGACGGGAAAACAGCATATACGAATTACCACGCCGCTTATTTCCGCCGCCGCATCAAGCAGCGAGAGCACCACAACGACGCATGCAATCACGAAAGATTGCACGCTGCACTACATCAGCAAGATTCAGGATGACGGCGACGGCACGATTACATGGTGGAACGCGACACGAAGCATCGACTTCGTAGACGGCTTCTGCACGGTATGCAACTTCGACTAGGAGGAACGATGAGCAAGACACTTTACCACATGCTGCACGACCCGATAGGAAACTGCGAAGCGATGGTGACCGAGTACGACGAAGAGCTTATCAACCGCGCCGCGAGCAACGGAATGATTTTCATTGCGGTTGACGAAGAGGGAAACCGAACCGTCGTGCAGCCAGAAGATGTTAAGGAGCCAATTAACGACGATCAGCCCTTCACTCTCGTTAAGCCCTTGTACGTCGATGACCGCATGAAGGCGGTTGTCGATGTGTTCGACGCTCTGGCCGCGAGCGTGCCAGCCGTCGCCGCGAGCGCGGACGTGCAGCCCGTGTCTAGCAAGGCGCGGTCTGCTATGAGCTTCGCCGAAGCGCTCGAATCCCTACGCGCGCTCGCATACGGAACCAGCGAGGAAGGCGGCGAGTGATGAGCAACACACGGACGCTTGAACTCGATATATCGAAGGAGGGAGCGGGAACCTGCGTCAAGGTTGGTCAGGGCGACGATGGCGGAACCACAATCAAGGCGCTTATCTACGACAACGGCGCTGAGTTCTCGCTTTCGGGCGCTACCGCATGGCTTGTCGTGCTGCTTCCGAACAAGCGCAACTACTATCGCGGCCAGTGCTCGGTGAGCGGAAACGCGGCGACCATAACTGTTGACGAATCGAAGCTTTGCAGCGTTCCCGGATACACAGACGAAGCTTATTTCACGGTCACGAAGAGCGGTGCGACCTACTCAACGGAGCGCTTCGCTATCGAAATCCTGCGCAGCGCTCTTGACGGCCAGCAGCCCGCGCAGAACTGGGACGATGCCGTTCAAGACCTCATCGACCGTGGAGAGACGGCGGTAAAGAACGCCAACAGCGCAGCGAGCGCGGCGAACACCGCCGCTGGCAAGGCAAACACGGCTGCGAGCACAGCGAACAGCGCTGCGACGGCTGCGAACAACGCGGCAGATGCCGCAAACACCGCCGCATCCGCCGCCAACACGGCGAAGCAGAACGCCGACGCTGCGACCACGGCTGCGAACAACGCGGCATCAGCCGCCAATGCCGCCAAGCAGAACGCCGACGCGGCAACATCCAACGCCAACGCCGCCGCTAGCGCGGCGAACACAGCCGCTTCAAGCGCCAACGCCGCCGCTGCTGCGGCAAACGGCGCGGCGGAGGATGCCACCGCCGCCGCGCAGAACGCGCTCAACATCGCAAACTCTATCGCTTCTATCGAGCCGCCCTCAGATGACGAGGTTCAAGAGCTGCGCGAAGAGAACGCGACGCTCGCGACGGCGCTTGTTGAGCTACAGGACGGCTACATAGTCCTTGGCGAAACGGCGTACATGCCCACCAACAGACGCACCGCGCTTTCTGGCGAGACCGTAACCGTCGCTCAGGCGACCGTGAGCGGCGAGACGGCGACGCTTAACTAAGAAGGGAGACTATCAATGGCTGATTTGTCGCAGTTTTCAATCAACGGCACCGCCTACAACGTAAAGGACACGTCGGCTCGGAACACCGCGAACGCGGTAACGACCGCCGAGGAATACGACCGCCAGCACGCTATCAACTCCTACAGCGGGCGCTCGCTCGCATCGGTCTTCGCTAACGAGATCGGAAGCACCGACATCTACACGTGGCTGCGCAACCGCGCCCGAAACGCGAACTTCGCGGGGCTGCGCATCGGCGACTACATCGACGTTCCGGTTTCCGAGGGCGACAACGTGCTCTCGCAGACGGTGCGCTACCGCATCGGCGCTATCGACCAGTATTACAACTGCGGCGACACCGCGAAGGGGCACCATATCGTCATGGTGCCGCTCGCACCCGTCACCGTTAAGGGCGACAAGGCATCCAACACGAGCTACCTTCAGTGGCGCGATACGAACGACAACAACGGCACCGCCGAAGAGAAGCACCCCTACTTGTGCTCGAAGCTCCACGACTGGGAGATCAACGATTTCCTTCCCGCGCTTCCCTCAACGCTTCAGAGCGCGATTCTGGCGCAGCGCGTGCTTCTCGAAGAGCGTTATTCGTCTTCGGAGAAGCTTACGGAAGCGAGCGGTTGGAGCTGGGCGGACTTGGGCAAGATTTGGTCGCCCTCAGAGATGGAGGTTTACGGGTGCCCGGTCTGGGGCAGCAAGGGCTACTCTGTGGGCTTCGATAGCCAGTTCCCCATCTTTACCGACACCGCAAGCCGCATCGCGGGCGGTCGCGTCGATTGGTGGCTGCGCTCCGTCATGGGCGGGTCTTCGTCCTACGCGTGCGATGTCAGCAGCAGCGGCAATGCCAACAACAATGCCCCGACGAACGACTGGATACGCCCCCTGCCGTGCTTCCTCCTAGGCTGATAAAATCAGCCGTACTAGGTACTGGTCTGGCGCATGCCTTGCGCATGCGCCTTTGCTTCCCCGCGCGAAGCGCGGGCGAAGCAATTTTCAAAAATCACGGAGGGGGGGGATGTTGAAAATTGAGCGGCGTATATGTGCGGAACCGCAACCTAAGCTCGTTCGAGTATTTCAACACTGCTGTTTCGATTCGAAACGACGTGACGCGTCTTGTGGCTTCGTCGGCGGTGCCGAAGTCTTATCGCTTCATCCTCGCCGTCCCCATGGCGGAGACGGCGCGAAGCTTGGTGTTCAATCTGGTTAAGGCTGATGCCTTCTACCCGAACACGGCTCGCAACGTCGAAGAGCGCAAGCATTACATGACGCTTGCGATAGCGGACTTGCAGCAGCTATACCAAGACCTGCAATGCCTTATGGCTATGAACCTGCCGGTGAAGGTCGCGCGGTTCGAAGCGATATCAGAGAGCATAGAGAGCGACATAAAGCTGATAAAGGGCGCTCGCGCGGGCGTGAAGCTCATCGGGAAGGGGTAAAATGGTCGCGCGTTGTCCCTTGGAAATCATCGCGTCAATTGGTGGCTGCGCTCCGTCATGGGCGGGTCTTCGTCCAACGCGTGCAATGTCAACAGCAACGGCAATGCCAACAACAATGCCCCGACGAACGACTGGATACGCCCCCTGCCGTGATTCCCAAGCCTTGCCAGACCGTGCGGCCATAAGCGCCGCGCGCCGTGCATTTGAGGAAGGAAGGGGCGACCGTCGGGCGCTAGCCCGTAAATATGCACCCCGCGACGGTTGCCGTTCGCTGCTTGCATGGCGCGGTTCTCGGCGTTCGACCGCGTTTCATGGTCAACCGTCAAGCGGCTACTGGATGCCGGTTGCGTGCCGCGCGGGGTGCCCTCATGAACTCTGAAGAGCGCAGGGCTGCGCGACGTGCAAGGCGCGATGCCAAGCGCGCGGAGAATCGGGCTAGGCGCATCGAGGGATGCACGCTAGAAGCCGTCGCAGACCTCGATAACCTATACAGCGCGGCGAACGGCGCTGCTGCGGGCGTTCGCTGGAAGGCAAGCGTTCAGCGCTACATGGGGCGCGTCATTCCAAACATCATGCGGGCGCGCCGCGACCTGCTCACGGGCGCTGACTTCCGGCGCGGCTTCATCGAGTTTGACCTTTTCGAGCGCGGCAAGCTTCGTCATATCTGCTCTGTCCACTTCTCGGAGCGTGTCATACAGAAGTCTTTGAGCCGTCACGCGCTCGCGCCCGCGATCTGGCCTACACTGACCGAGGGATGCGCCGCGAACGTCAAAGGGCGCGGCACAGACTACGCGATTCGCCGGATGAAGCGCCAGCTTGTCGAGCACCACCGAAAGCATGGAACGGAAGGCTATATCTTGCAGGTCGATTTCGCGGACTACTTCGCAAACATCGACCACGACGCTTGCAAGCGCCTTATCGACCGCGCCATTGATGATGAGCGGGTTAAGCGCGTCATGGCAGACCAGATAGACGCTCACGGAGCGCGTGGCTTGGGTCTTGGCAGCGAGCCTAACCAGATTCTAGCGGTCGCCCTGCCGTCTCCGGTTGACCATCTGATGCTGTCCCTTCCGGGCATCTTGGCAAGCGGGCGCTACATGGACGATAGCTATTGCATCGCTCTTGACAAGCAGACGCTTTGGGACGCGCTTTCGCGCATCGAATCGCTCTGCGACGATCTGGGAATCATCATCAACCGCAAGAAGACGCGCGTTGTGAAGCTCACGCGCGGATTCACGTTCCTTAAGAAGAGGTTTTCGTATGGCGAGGGCGGAAAAGTGGTTGTTCGCCCGTGCCGTTCCTCCGTGACGCGACAGCGGCGCAAGCTGAAGAAGCAAGCCGCGTTGGTCGCCAAAGGGGTTATGACCGTCGAGCAGGTCAACCAATCCTACCAGTCGTGGCGCGGCAGCATGAAGCGCCTGAACGCGCACGAGACGGTAAAACGCATGGACGCGCTCTATAAGGAGCTTTTCGGCTAAAAGGAAACACGAAATTAGGCACCCAAGCCCTCGCACTAGCGGGGGCTTTTTTGTTACCGAGAGAAAGGGGAAATGATGGCACTTACCGAAGACGAAGAGGGCATGGTTCGCGCGATCATCGCAATCTTCAAGGCGCAAGCCCCGTCCCTATCGTCGGACGTTGCGGCCAAGTGCTCCGTGCTTTTCGCGGAGTGGGACGGGGACGGCCACTCCTACGCAGAGGGCGAGCGCGTGAGTTACGAGGGAGTTCTTTACGTATGCCTTCAGGCGCACACGTCGCAGCCCGATTGGTCGCCCACGGCAGCTCCGAGCCTTTGGGCGAAGGTCGTTGAGTATGCAAGTGGCGGTGATGACCCGTCGAGCATTCCCGAGTGGGTGCCGCCGAGCAACGAGAACCCTTACCCGAAGGGCGCTGTCGTGCGCCATAACGGCAAGGTCTGGGAATCCCTCGTTGCTAACAACGTCTGGGAGCCGGGGGCTGTCGGAACCGAAACCGTCTGGCGAGAGGTGACGGAGGGCTGACGTGGCGGAAAGCGTTTTGGACCATGCAGCGGCCTTCGGTGCCGAATGGTTCTTCGCGTTCCTCGTTGCTATCGGCTTCGGAATCCTCGCAAAGCAGTTGCTTAACGAGTACCAGCGCAACAACGAGCGCAAGGCGGAGCTTGAAGAGCGAAACGCAGCGCGACAGGCAGAGCTAGAGCTGAAGCGCGAAGAGCGCAAGCGCGACGAACTCAACGAGCGCGCGCAGCGCGACCGCGAGCGCTCGGAAATGGAAGGCCGTATCGCTGCGCAGATGGAGCGAAGCAACAACATTTCGGAAGGGCTGCAAGCCGCTATGGAATCTCTCAGGGCATCCACGGCAGCGCTGCACGACGAAATCAGGGAATCGCGCGAGCACTCGCACGACATGGCAAACAAGGTCGATCACATCTACGACCGCGTAGACCTCATCTATGAAAAGGAGAGCTGAAATGATTAACTTCACCGCACGCATCAAGAACAAGACTTTTTGGCTGACGCTCATTCCCGCCGTCCTGCTGCTCGTGCAGGTGGTCGCCGCACCGTTCGGCTACCAGTGGGACTTCGGCGTTATGAACGAGCAGCTGGCCGCAATCATCAACGCGCTTTTCGCCGTGCTCGCAATTCTTGGCATCGTGACAGACCCGACCACGGCGGGCGTTGGCGATTCCAAGCAAGCGCTCACCTACACCGAGCCTAAGCGCGATGAGTAGGCTAAAGGCTATCGCCCTCGTGCTTTCCGGCGCGCTCGCGTCAATGCTCTTCTGTGGCTGGCTCATTGTCGGCCACATCGAGAGCGACGCGGGCGCGCTCGCTGAAGCGCGCGAACAGGGATACACTGCGGCTGAAGAAGACCGCCTTGCAATCGTTGTCGATAGGCCGATTGCCGAGGGAAACAGCATGCCGCTATGGCTTCAGACAGACCCGCAATGGGACTACATCCCCTATGCGGGAGGCACTATCGGCGACTGCGGATGCGGCCTTACGTGCGCCGCTATGGCTATCAAGTACATGACCCTGCAAGACATTACGCCGCTCACCCTCGCATCTTTCGTTGGCGACGCGTGCCTTACTGACGGCGTGAACGACCCCGGCAAGTTCTGCGCATGGATTGCCGAGCATTACTCGGAATACGGCATCGAAAGCACGCCGATTTCATACGACCTCGCGCCCGTCTTGCAGAACGTGTCTGACGGGTGGCTTGCCTTCGCGGGCATGAGCGGAACGCTCGGCGATAGAGACTACGGCGGGCATGTCGTGCTGATCTGGCGCGCGGACGATGACGGCTACTGGATACGCGACCCGGCGAGCGCCGGGAACTCTGCGCGCGCGTTCACACTCGAAGAGCTAGAGCAGGTCGATTTCAGTTACTTTTACTGCATCAGAGGGGGCTTCTATGGCACTCAACGGCATTGATATTTCTAACTACCAGCGAGGGCTTGACCTCGCGCAGGTGCCTTGCGATTTCGTTATCTGCAAGGCGACCGAGGGAACCACCATCGTTCACAACACCTGCGACCCGTGGATTCAGCAGGCTATCAAGCTCGGCAAGCTCTGGGGCTTCTATCACTTCATGAATGGAGAAGACCCCATCGCTCAGGCTAAGCACTTCGTCGCAAGCTGCCGTAACTACTTCGGCAACGGCATTCCCGTTCTCGATTATGAGATGTACGGGCGCATCGGCACCGACAAGGCAAAGCAGTTCCTCGATTACGTCTACGATCAGACCGGCGTTCGCTGCATCGTCTACATGAGCCGTAGCGTTTGCACCGAAGAGGATTGGTCGAAGATTGCGCCGAATCACGCGCTCTGGGTTGCGCAGTACGCCAACAACAACCGCACCGGCTACCAGTCTTCGCCGTGGCTTCCCGATGGCGGCTTTGGAGCTTGGGGCAGCTGCGCAATCCACCAGTACACGTCGAATGGCCGTCTCGATGGTTTCAATGCGCCGCTTGACCTCGATATCGCCTATATGACGCGCGAAGCGTGGGGAAAGTTTGCCAACCCGTCCGGCGCGGCAGCGCCAGACGTTCCGCCCGCAGAGGTCGCCGAGCCTTCGCCGGAGGGCACGACGCTTGACCTCGCGGCTGCTGTCATGCGCGGCGAGTATGGCGTTGACGATGAGCGCCGCGAAAAGCTCGGCGACCGTTACCAAGAGGTGCAAGACCTCATCAACTACATTGACGGCGCTTCCGCTTCTCAGCTCGCAGACGATGTGGAGCGCGGAATGTTCGGCGTTGTGCCGACGCGCAGCGACGTTCTGGGCGACCGCTTCAGCGAGGTTCAGGCTATCGTCAACCAGAGGGCGGGCGTTGGCACTGCGCGCGTCTACACCGTCAAGAGCGGCGACACGCTCAGCGAGATCGGCGCTTCGCTCGGCATCGACTGGCACACCATCGCAAGCAAGAACGACATTGGGGCACCTTATACGATCTACCCCGGCCAGAAACTTTCTTATTAGCGTTCAAGCGGGGCACCCTGACAAGGGGTGCCCCGCTTTCTGGCGTTAGACGGGCTTACAGCAAGCCGCCCATCTGGTGTTTTGCAAACACCAGAAATTGCTATTTTTGACACGTGCCAACGACAACAAACCAGTTTTTCGATACTCTAACGATGCAAGTATCAAGCTGGATAGCCGCGCGGTTGGCGGTACTGGTGGAGTTCGCCGTTTTTCTCATAAGCTCCACCATAAGTAACAGGCAGGTAGAGAAGTGTCTCTACCTGCCTTTTTATTTCTAGTCCGCACCGCGGAGAATCGAACTCTGTGCAGGGCGCGGGCGTTAAGAAAACGCGTAAGCGTTTTTAGCCCGCGGGCGAGGACGCCGGCAGGCGGCCGAAGCCGGTGCGGATTTGCGAAGCAAATACGCGGATTCTCCGCGCAAAGCCTCAACCCCATATAGATGCGATGTTATCGAATCTCAGCCCGCCATGCGCCGCATCAACGGATCCCCCCGCACCGCGGAGAATCGAACTCTGTGCAGGACGCGAGCGTAAAGAAAACGCCGCGTCAACGCAGGCCGGGACACGCTTTCCCAATGGCGGCCCAGGCGGAAAGTCCATCCCGGAATCCGCGCTCAGACTGGGACGTAGTTTCCGGATGGCGCCTCAAGCGGAAACTGCGACCCGGAATCGAGCCGTAGAGTGGGACATGCTTTCCCAATGGCAGCTCAAGCGGAAAGCGCGTCCCGGAATCTAAGCTCGGAATGGGATTCATCTTTCTGATGACGGGCTCAGCGGAAAATGCGACCCGGAATTTGCTCTGAGACCGGGACGCGCTTTCCCGTCGACTGCCCCGACCCCTTAACTCCAAAACCTGCGCGCTCGCCGTCCCAAAACTGGGTAGAAGAAAGCCAAAACGCAATCGCAGGAGGTCAATATGACTGCAGAAGATAAGGCAAAGAACGCCGGCAAGGTCGCGCTCGTCCTGGAGGGCGGCAGTTTTCGCGGGCAATTTACCGCAGGCGTGCTCGACGTTCTCATGGAGGCCGGCGTCGAAATCCCGGCTGTCTACGGTGTATCGGCCGGCGCCCTCAACGGTGTGAACTACAAGTCGCACCAGATCGGCCGTGCCAACCGCATCAACCTGGCTTTCTGCAACGACAACCGCTTCATGGGCGCCGCATCGTTTGCGTCCACGGGCTCCATTGTGGGTTACGACTTTATCTTCAACGATGTCCAGGACCGCCTGGATCCCTTTGACAACGAGACGTTCGACGCGAGCCCCATCGAGATGTACGCCGTTGCGACGGACATGCTCTTTGGAACCGCTGCCTACCTGCCGGTCAAAAGCGCCGTGCTCGACCTCGACGCCGTGCGTGCCTCGACCTCGTTGCCGCTGGTGACGCCGCCGGTCGAGATTGACGGGCACAAATACGTCGACGGCGGCGTAGCCGATTCGGTTCCTATCGAGCATGTGCTGGAGGAGGCCGGCTTCGAGCGCGCGGTTGTCATTGTCACGCAGGACCGCTCGTACGAGAAAAAGCCCTACGAGTTTATGCCTGCCGCGCGCGCCCGCTATGCCGACTACCCCTACCTGCTCGAGGCTATCGAGACGCGCCACGACCGCTATAACCTCCAGCGCATGCACCTGTGGAAGTATGAGCGCGAGGGCCGTGCGTTGGTCGTCGCTCCGCAAAAGCCGGTCGAGGTCGGCCATGTCGAGCACGATTCGGCAAAGCTCCTCGACCTGTATATCCTGGGCCGTCAGGAGGCAAAGCGCCTGCTCGCGGAAATCCAAGAGTTCGTTGAGCGCTAGCGACGGCGAACCCTCAAAAAATGACAACAGCTAAAGAGCTGGAAAATCACGGCTCGTGGATGACATGTGCAGAAACTCTGGTCGGAGCCAAAATACCTGTTGACTCGTACGGCGAGCGGGGTAATATGGACGGGTTACTTGCAGAGCCCCGTGAATCTCTGTAACAACACGTACTGTACATGGAGGAGTCTAAGTGATTTCGAAATCGACTCACTACGCCAAGCAGGGCGAGGTCCAGCGCAACTGGGTTCTCGTCGACGCCGATGGTGCTGTCCTGGGCCGTCTTGCCACCCAGATCGCAATGATCCTGCGCGGTAAGAACAAGCCCCAGTTCACGCCCAACAGCGACTGCGGCGACTTCGTTGTCGTCATCAACGCCGATAAGGTCCAGCTTACCGGTAACAAGGCCGACACGAAGACCTATTATCGCCACAGCGGCTACAACGGCGGCCTCAAGGCTGAGAGCTTCCGCCAGGCTATGGAGAAGCACCCGGAGAAGGTCATCGAGCGCGCCGTTCGCGGTATGCTGCCCAAGACCACCCTCGGCCGTGCCCAGATGACCAAGCTTAAGGTCTACGCTGGTGCCGAGCATCCGCATGCTGCCCAGAACCCCACGAAGATTGAGCTGGAGGCTTAAAGATGGCTGAGAACACCGTTGTCTACCAGGGTACCGGCCGTCGTAAGAACGCCGTCGCCCGCGTCCGTCTCGTCCCCGGCACCGGCAAGGTGACCATCAACAAGCGTGACGCCGAGCAGTATTTCGGCCGTCATCAGCTCGTTGAGAACGCCCTTGCTCCCTTCAAGGTGACCGACACCGCCGGTCAGTTCGACGTTATCGCTCTGTGCGATGGCGGCGGCATCTCCGGTCAGTCCGGCGCTCTGCGCCTGGGCATCGCTCGCGCTCTTCTGAACGCTGGCGACTACCGTGCTGACCTCAAGAAGGCCGGTTTCCTTACGCGCGATGCTCGCGTGGTCGAGCGCAAGAAGTACGGCCTCAAGAAGGCCCGCCGCGCTCCCCAGTTCTCCAAGCGCTAAGGTTTTATCTCCTTTCGAGATACAATGTACAAGCGGGGCCTGCCGATTCCTCGGCGGGTCCCGCTTTTCTTTTTCGACTAGGGTGGGCGGTTGCATATCGCCTGCTAGGGAAGGAGCGATCCTATGCCCCAGAACATCTTCGGTACCGACGGCGTCCGTGGCGTCGCCAACGCCGATCTTTCGTGCGATCTTGCGTTTCGCCTGGGTCGCGCGGCGACCAAGTTCCTTGGTCCGGACATTTGCATCGGCCGTGACACGCGTCTTTCGGGCACCATGCTCGAGAGTGCGCTGACCGCCGGCATTATGGCCGAGGGCGGCCGCCCGCATTGCTGCGGCGTTATCCCTACGCCGGCCGTGGCGCTGCTCACTGTCCAAAATGAGCTCGACGGCGGCATCGTCATCTCTGCTTCGCACAATCCTCCGGAGTTCAACGGCATCAAGTTCTTTAGCCGCAAGGGCATGAAGCTTCCCGATGCTGTCGAGGAAGAGATCAGCGCTTGGGTCATGTCCGAGGAGGCCATGGCTGCCGATACGCTGCCGACCGGTGCCGGCGTGGGCCACATCATCAAGATGAAGGACGCTCGCAAGGCATACGTCGACCACGCCATCGATACGCTTGATGGCCTGAGGCTTGATGGCCTGGTCGTTGCCGTTGACTGCGGTCACGGTGCTTCCTGCCAGACTACGCCCGCCGCGCTGCAGCGCCTGGGTGCCACGGTCCATGCCATCAACACCGATTACTGTGGCACCGACATTAACGTTGAGTGCGGCTCCACCCATCTTGAGCCCCTGCGCGAGCTCGTGCTGCGCACCCATGCTGACATCGGTCTGGCCCACGACGGCGACGCCGATCGCGTGCTGTTCGTGGACGGCGAGGGCAATGAGATCGACGGTGACTACATCCTGGCTATCTGCGGTTCTGACCTCGCCGCCCGCGGGAAGCTCGCCAACTCCGAGATTGTCTCGACCGTCATGTGCAACCTTGGCTTCTCCATCGCTATGAAGGAGCAGGGCTTCGAAATGGTTCAGACCGCCGTGGGCGATCGCTACGTTCTGGAGCGTATGCTCGCGGATGGCGCCGTCATCGGCGGCGAGCAGTCCGGCCACATCATCTTCCTGGAGCACAACACCACCGGTGACGGTCTGGTGACGGCTCTGCAGCTGCTGGCCGTGCTCAAGCGCACCGGTCGTACCCTCACCGATCTTGCCGGCATCATGAAGAAGTACCCGCAGGTACTCGTCAACGTGCATTCCGACAACAAGGCTGGTCTGGACGATTGCCAGCCCATCTGGGATGCCGTCGCTGCTGCCGAGAAGGAACTTGACGGCCGTGGTCGCATTCTGGTGCGTCCGAGCGGTACCGAGCCGCTGGTCCGCGTGATGGCCGAGGCCGAGACGCACGAGCTGACCCAGCGCGTTGTCGACGACATCGTCGAGGTTGTCAAGCGCGAACTTCCCTAATGGTCAAAAACGAGTGCCAAGTGGTAAACTGTTAAGGCTATTTTGGTCGATTGGTATGTCCGAGGGGGAGCATGTTCACTAAAGTCCTAAGGTCTTTTGGTATGCGTGGTCGAGTCCTTACGCTGGATGCTCCCATCTCGGGCGACGTCATTCCGCTTTCCGAGGTAAACGACCAGACATTTGCCACCGGCCTTTTGGGCCAGGGCGTGGCGATTCAGCCTACCGGCACGCGTGTGATTGCACCGGCTGATGCCAAGGTCGAGGCCATTTTTCCCACGGGTCACGCTGTTGCGCTTAACACGGTCGATGGTTTGGACGTGCTCATCCACGTTGGTTTGGACACTGTTCAGCTTGAGGGCAAGCATTTTAGCGTGCATGCACAGGTGGGCGATGTCGTCCATAAGGGCGACGTGCTCATCGAGTTCGATCGCGAGGCAATTGCTGCCGAGGGCTACGATGTGACGGTTCCCATCTTGGTGTGCAACTCCGTTGAGTTCTCGAGTATCAAGGGCTCCGTTGGCGTGCATGTCGAAGAGATGGACCAGCTCATCGTTGCTCGGGAGCGCTAGCAAGTGCACGTGGCCATTAGCCTACAATTCAAACACGTTTATGGAGGGCGCCCTTGAAAGAGGGCGCCCTCCGTGGCAAGATGGGATTTGTCCGAAGCTAAACGGCTTTGGGTCACCGTGGACGGGCAGGGGCCTCGACGCGGCTAGACACGAGACACATACATTACGCGACCTCGCCCTGGTGGCCGCACACGTTGGTTGCGGCCGACGCGGGCCGCGGGCAAGTGCTTGTAAGGGGAGCCTTGCCTCTCTTGTACGAGAAAGGACGCGTAATGAAGATCATTAAAGCTAAAGACTACGAGGATATGAGCCGCAAGGCCGCCAATATTATCTCGGCGCAGGTTATCCTCAAGCCCGATTGCGTGCTGGGTCTTGCCACCGGCTCCACCCCGATCGGTGCCTACAAGCAGCTCGCTGCTTGGTACGAGAAGGGCGACGTCGACTTTGCCGAGGTCAGCACCTACAACCTGGACGAGTATCGCGGCCTTTCGCACGACGATCCCCAGAGCTATCACTACTTCATGCGTGAGAACTTCTTCGATCACATCAACATCGACCTGAACAACACGCATGTGCCCGACGGTTCCAACCCCGACGCCGCCGCTGCCTGCTCTGAGTACGACAAGATCGTCGCCGCCGCCGGTTACCCGGATCTGCAGCTGCTCGGCATTGGCAACAACGGCCACATCGGTTTCAACGAGCCCGATGACCACTTCTCCAAGGGCACGCACTGCGTCGACCTCACCGAGAGCACCATTCAGGCCAACAGCCGCCTGTTCGACAGCATCGACGATGTTCCCCGTCAGGCCTACACCATGGGTACCCAGACCATCATGTATGCCCGCATGATCCTAGTCGTCGCCAACGGCGAGGCCAAGGCTCAGGCCGTGCATGACATGTGCTATGGTCCGGTTACGCCCGCGTGCCCGGCTTCGATCCTGCAGCTGCACACCAACTGCGTTGTCGTTGCCGACGAGGCCGCCCTTTCGCTCTGCGAGTAGCGCGAATCCTGCATCTCGACATAGCCTTGCCTAAGGCCTCCGCTTTGCGGGGGCCTTTTTGTTATCCCTCTCCGCCCGCTTGACCAAAATCTTGCCGCAAGCTTGACGAATGCCGGATGCCCAACAGCTTGATTCATTCCATACCAGATTCTATGCAAAAATGCCACTAAAAGGTCGTAGACGGTAGCGGGTGCTAGGCGAGTTGAATGACATAGCTGAACCTTGTTCATTTGCGTTACACTGCCGCTTAGATGGGACAAGCTGACAAGCTCATTTACCTGCTTAAAGACCGATTAGTCGGGGGATTAATAACAATCGGCCCTCGCTGTACAAAAACTTGCCGCTTGCGTACCAAAAGACAACCTAGAACACAAGGTCGCTCTATTCATAGCGCGGCTTGTATGGTCTTGCGGTTACAGTGTCCATACGGTCGAGTTGAGGAGCGGGCATGGTAAACGATTTGGGCAGTATGGACGACCTCGAGCTGATGCCGCTGGGCGGTGGCTATATGGTGCGACGCGAACGCTTGATGAATGAGCTTCTCGCCAAGGGCCGAAAGGCCGGCATCGTGGTTCTTTATGCGCCCGACGGGTTTGGGAAGACCTCGGTGCTGCTGCAGTACACCCATGAGGTTAAATGCGACCCGACGCGAGGCCCCGTGCGGATTATCGAGGCCGATCGCGCCACTGGGCGCGAGGTGTTTATGCAGCTCGAGGTGGTTACCGAAGAACTCAAAGACAAACCGCACTCCCTTATCGCGATTGATAATGTGCCAAACCTCGATCAGCACGATACCGAAGACCTCATCGACAGGATTCGCGGCCTGCGCGCTATGGGGGTGGGGGTCTTTATCTCCTGCCGTCCTTCAAATCGTCAACTGATTCAGGGGCTGGGCGATTCGGTTAAGATCAATGCGCAGATGCTCAAGGTGCATGCCTATGAGTATTCGGCGTGGGCATCGGCGTTTTCGATCAGCACATCGCTCGACTTTTATCAGCTCACGCAGGGCGTGCCCGAGCTCGTTTCGGCATTGCAGACGGGTCTGTATGGCCAAGGCGACGTAGCCGGTCTGCTCGAAAACGAGATTGTCAACGTATATGGCGCGGCACTTGTCGACCTGGCTTCGCTCGACAATAATGCACTGTTTTGCGTGGCATGTCTCATGATTTTGATGGGCGAGGGCAATATCGCAGAACTCGAGGCTTGCGGGGTGAGGCTATCGATGGTCGACCAGTCCTACTTCGTACGCGACTACCCGATCTTTGGCTTGGACCCCGCCGAGCGGAGTTTTACGTGTCTGGGCACGGAGGATAACGGACGCTTGCGCTTGCGTAAGTTGGTGGCCGAGGTTCGCCCCGAACTTGTTCCGAGGGCGGCCCGGATTTTGCTTAAGGCGGGCCGATGCGATGCGGCGATGGGCCTGGCGGACGCTTTTTTGGACCGTGATGCGGTCCTTGAACTTGCTGGGCAGTATGGGGTCGATCTGGCTCTGACGGGGCACGGGGCCGATATCTGCCGAGCAGCGCTGGGCACGATCGATGCCGAGGATCCGGCTCCAGAGCCAACGCCTGCCGAGGCGCTTGGCGTATATCTGGCAGCGGTCAGCGTGTCCAATACAAAGCTCGCTCGCTATATGGCATCGGTCATCGAGCGCGGGGGCGAACGGGCGGCCTGCGAAATAGACCCTGTTTCATGGAGGGTGGCCCAGACACTGACGGCTGTTTGCTATGGGGACAACGGGCTTGGGCTTCCTACGAACCTGACCGTGCCAGAAATCGAGACATCCCATACCGCACTCGATATGTTGTCCGCGCATATCGAGGTCAAGCGCTGCCTGACCGAGCGGGGAGATGACGGCGGCGTTCTACAGCAGCTCAAAACGAGCAAGGCCTACGACTGCGAGCTCGACATCGCGGGGATTGTTATACGGGCCGACAGCATGCTGGTGGAGCTTTTTGACGGGTCGTTTGCGGGAACCGACGAGCGCGACGACGAGATGACGGTGGTGCGGGAGGCGCTCGACGTACGTGGGCTCAAGGCGATGGCTATCTGGGTGCGCATGGTGTTGGCGGCACGGCGGCTCCTTTCCGGCTTGCCGGTAACCGACGACGCGGCATTCAACGAGCTCGATCGTTTTGCCGTGCGCATGCGCGACAACCAGATTCAGCTGTTTGGCCTGTTGCTAGAAGGCTGGCAGTCGCTGGCAGAGGGACGGCCGGTTAATGCAAAGTTCCGTGCGGTCCAAGTGCTCAAACTTGCCGAGGAGTCGATTGCGTACATGCGCGATAACGCATTGCTGTTGGAGCGCGCGGCGTATCTGCGTAACACCTCGATGGTTTCGGTGCGCGAGGAAGCGGAGCTACTCGATATAAGCCAGACGCAGGTTGGTGGAGCGGAGGCCTGGATGGTGGCGCTGCATTTGGCCTGTGCGGGCCGAGACAGCGATCTTGCGGCCTGGATGTCCATGAATCGTGCGGGGATTCTGGAGCCATCGTATCGGCTCTTTGCGCGCCTTGCCATGCATTGTCTGGGCGAGCCGGCGACCAGGATTCGCAAGAAGCTTCCCGTGCGCGAGCTGTCGCGGTACTCGCTGCGCGATGATCTGGAAGGGGAGGGCGAGCGCCTGTTCCAGGCCGGCGAGGTTGAAGCCGTTGATACCATCGACCATATCGAGATTCGCATGTTTGGTGCGTTCCGCGCCGAGCGCGACGGGTTTCCCATCACGGACAAAATGTGGCGCCGCAAGAAGGCGGCGACACTTGCCGAGCGGCTTGCGCTGGGCATGGATGCGCTCGTCGACCGCGAGACGCTGGCCATGGAGTTGTGGCCCCATGCCGAGTTCAATAGCGCCCGCAACAACCTGTACTCGACGATATCGCGCTTGCGGTCGGCTTTGGGACCGACGCCGGATGGCAAGTCGTGTGTGCTCATCCAAAATGAATGCATCGGACTCAACGGCGACTACGTCAAGACCGATGTACGGCTGTTTGACCAGATAAGCCGCGAGGTTTTGGGAAATCGCACGGGTGCGCGCGGGCCCCATTTAATTGAGCTGTGCCTTAAGATTGAGCAGCTTTATGCCGGACCGCTGTATGTTCCCAATGGCTGTAATCCCACCTACTTTTTGCGTATGCGACGCATTATGCAGTCAAAGTACATCGATTGCATGATTAAGGGAGCAAATGCCGCTCTAGAAGAAAACGATCTGCAGTCGGCGATTTGGCTGGCGGAGTCGGGTCTTCGACAGGAAACGGCGCGTGAGGATATGGTGCGCTGCGCCATGCGTGTCTACAGTGCGGCGGGGCGGAGGCGCGATATCGTCGAGCTATACAGTGGGCATATGCACCATCTGAGGGAGCAGGTCAATGGCGTACCCGAGCCCGAGACGCGGCATCTATATGAGCGCTTGGTGGAGGGTCGGCTCAACCGCGTGCTGGTCGAGCGATAAAAAACGGGCGCCCGAAGTACTTGGGCACCCGTAAGCTTGCTATGTGTCGGCTCGCCGGATCATTGGCTCTTAGACGAGCTTGATCTTCTCGATGTCCTTGCGCGAGGACTCGCGATACAGCGAGAACTTGCGGCCGATAACCTGAATGACGTCGGCGTGGCAGCGCTCGGCGAGCTCCTCGGCGGCCTCACGGGCAGAAAGGCTGGAGCCATCGAGCACGGAGCACTTAACGAGCTCGTGCTTCTCCAGGTAGGCGACCGTCTGCTCGACGGTGCCCTCGTTGACATCGGACTTACCGATGATGATGGCGGGGTTGAGGTGATGGGCCATGCTGCGAAGCTGCTTGACCTGGGCTCCTGTCAGTGCCATGGGTTCTCGCTTTCTATGTATGGGGCGCCCCGCGACGGGGCCTTAATCTACGTGAGCTGTCCCACGATAGCGCAGGAACGGCGCGGTGTGGAGTGCGTTTGCCCAGTTCGCAAAGAATGCGGATGCCAGGTGAGTGGGCGGTGCGGGCTGCGAACAGGCTATGAGCTGGGCGCAGAGACCGGCTCCCATGCAATAAACGCCCAACGAACCTTGCGGACATGATCGAGCATACGGGAAAAATCCGCCACACCTGCTTCAAGGCTGTCGAAGGTATCGCGACGATGCGATTCAAAGTACGTGACCTGCGGCAGCGCACCCATCTGAATAAGGATATTAAAGGCATACACAAAGCCATTGCTGCAGGTAACGGAGGCGCCGATGGCGTTCATCAGGTGCAGATCATAGCGCGGGCTGGAGTTGGCGACCATCGTGACGGCACAACGCCGACGAGCCGTACGATCAAGCTTGGCAAGCGCACCTTTTAGATTAGTCGTCGTAACCGACCGACTGGCAAAGGCAACATCCACCGCCTTTGCGACCGGTCCAACCAAATCCCAATCATCATCCCAAGCAAGCTCAAGCGGCGTAATGCGATTCTCGAGCCCATAGTACTCAATGCCAGCATCAAGCGTGCCCAACATAGCAGGGGAGAAATCAGCCGCAATCACAGGATGCCCAGCCTGAGCAAGCGGAATAGCAATCGACCCAGCCCCACATCCCATATCCAGCACCGACTCGCGGGGCTCAAGCGCCAATAGCTTTATAAAATCCCGGGCATACGGAGCAGTCTCAAGTGGCCGAAAATGCCAAGCTCGCTTATGCCATTCAAAAGAATCATCAGCCCGCCGCCGACTAGCTTGCAAGCGCACCATTCGCCATTCCAATCCGCGGAAAGCAGCTCAGAATGAATCAAATCATCAGCCACGGGCCATTTCCCCTCACAACAAAAAAGCGACTCCTCCCAAAAGAAGAGCCGCAACCAGCATATATCAGAAAGAACCGATCCAACGCCAAACCGCCATACCAGCCTAGTGGTGCAGGAGCGAAGCAACTGCAACCGGGATAGAACCCAACTGAGGTCCCGTTGTGTGGGAGCCCCGGGGAGGGCAAATATATAAGGTCGATCGCGAGTTCCGCACGAGCCGGAGAGCACTTAATGTGCTCTCCGTGCGAGTCAGGACTGTTCGAGCAGGCGACCTTATATATTTGCCCTCCCCGGGGCTCCTCGCCCGAACCCCTCAGCTAGTTCTTCAGCGAGTTCAGCGGTGCCGGGAAGCGTCCACCGCGATGGGCAAGCACGGTGCCGGCGTTGGGGTTCACCGGCATGATGGGTGCACGGCCGAACAGGCCACCGTACTCGACGCAGTCGCCCACGCCCTTGTCGATGGCAGGGATCACGCGGACGGCCGTGGTCTTGTTGTTGATGACGCCGATGGCCATCTCGTCGGCGATGATGCCGGCGATGGTCTCGACCGGGGTGTCGCCGGGGATAGCGATCATGTCCAGGCCGACGGAGCACACGCAGGTCATGGCCTCGAGCTTCTCGAGCGAAAGCGCACCGGCCTCGACGGCGGCGATCATACCGGCGTCCTCGGACACAGGGATGAAAGCGCCCGAGAGGCCGCCCACGCTGGAGCTGGCCATGACGCCGCCCTTTTTGACGGCATCGTTGAGCATGGCGAGCGCACAGGTCGTGCCGGGGCCACCGCAGGTGCCCACGCCGATGATCTCGAGGATGCGCGCGACGGAGTCGCCGATGGCAGGCGTGGGAGCCAGCGACAGGTCGACAATGCCTTTCTCGACACCCAGACGATGGGCGGCCTCGCGGCTCATGAGCTCGCCGGCGCGGGTGATCTTAAAGGCGGTCTGCTTAATCTTCTCGGCGACTTCCATCATCGATGCGGAATCGGGCAGCGTCTCCAGGGCTGCGGCCATAACGCCGGGGCCCGAGACGCCTACGTTGATGACGGCGTCGGCCTCGCCACCGCCGTGGACGGCGCCCGCCATAAACGGGGAGTCCTCGACCATGTTGGCAAAGCAGACAAACTTGGAGGCGCCAACGGAATCCTGGTCGGCCGTGAGCTTGGCGGCGTCGATGATGGTCTGGGCGGCCATGAGCACGGCATCCATGTTGATACCGGCGCGCAGGCTAGCGACGTTGACGCTGGAGCAGACGCGGCTCGTGGTGGCGAGCGCCTGCGGAATGGACTGGATGACGCGGCGGTCGGCGTCGCCGATGCCCTTCTGGACGAGTGCGGAGAAGCCGCCCAGGTAATCGATGCCGAGCGTCTCTGCCGCGCGGTCGAGGGCATGCGCGATGGGGGTGAGGCCCTCATCCTTGCAGCACGCGGCGATCTGCGCCACCGGGGTGACGGAAACGCGCTTGTTGACGATGGGGATACCGTACTCGCGCTCGAGGTTCTCGGCGGTCTCGACCAGATGTTCAGCCGTGTGCGTCACGTGGTCGTAGATCTTCGTGCACATGCGGTCGAGGTTCTCGTCACCGCAACCCATGAGCGAAACACCCATGGTGATGGTCCTGATGTCGAGGTTCTGCTCCTCAACCATGCCGCGGGTTTCCGCGATTTCTGCGGGCGTGATCGCCATCCTTGCGCTCCTATCTGCCAAAACGAGCATAGTCTTTTCTATTCTAACGTGCCGCACGTGCCAAGTGGCGCATGCGGCACGTTTTGGTGCTCGGTTGTTTCCGTTGTGTTACTGCCCAAAGACCTCTTCGGCGATACGGGCGCTTTCGGCGGCGTCCTTGGCGTAGTAGTCCGCGCCGATCTGCTTGGCGTATTCGGGGGTGAGTACGGCGCCGCCTACGATGATCTTGACGTCCGGCACCTCGGCATGAAGCAGCTTGATGGTCTCTTCCATGGCCACGACGGTGGTGGTCATAAGCGCCGAGAGGCCGACGAGTTTGATATCGCGCTTCTTGACGGTCTTGAGTACCTCCTGCGGATCGACGTCGCGGCCCAGGTCAAAGACGGTGTATCCGTAGTTGTCGAGCAGCATCTTAACGATGTTTTTGCCAATATCGTGGATGTCGCCCTTGACGGTGGCCACGCAGATCTTGCCCTTGTCGGCAATCTCGCCGGCGGGCATCAGGCGCTTGATGGTGTCGAAGCCCACGCGTGCGGCCTCGGCCGAGGCCATAAGCTGCGGCAAGAAGAACTTGCCCTGGTCAAAGAGGACGCCAACCTCGTCGAGGGCGGGGATAAAGTGATTGTTGATGAGGTCCATGGCGTCGTGGTCTGCCAGCAAACGCTCGGTCTCGGCGGCGATCTCGCCTTTGCGGCCCGAGACGACCATGCGACGAATCGGGTCGTCGTTGCCGTCGGTGCCGGCGGTGCCAGCAGCGGGCGCAGCGTCGGTCGATACCGCCTGGGCCGCCGTCGGGTTCGCGGCGATCTTGTACGGATCGGTCCAGCCGGCGTAGCGCTCGATGTATCCGGTCGAGCCCTCGTCCTCAACGCTCAAGACGCGATAGCTGTAGACGGTATCCATAAAGCGCTTGGAACCCGGGTTCATGATGGGGGCGTCCAGGCCAGCGCCAAAGGCGGCGGCCAAAAAGACCGAACCCAGGAGCGGCCGCGCGGGCAGGCCAAAGCTGATGTTCGACACGCCGAGCGCGCATTTGACGCCCAGGCGCTCCTTGCACAGGGACATGGCGCGCAGGATCTGCTCGGCCTGGCGTTGATTGGTCGAGGCGGTCATGACCAGGCAGTCAATGAGAATACGGTCCGGTCCGATGCCGTAGCGGGCAGCCTCGGCCACGATGCGCTCGGCGATGGCGAAGCGGGCCTCGGCGGTATCGGGGATGCCGCCTTCGTCGAGCGTGAGGCCGACAACGTTGGTGCCGTAGTGGGCGACCAGCGGAAAGATCTCATTCATGATCTGCTGCTTGCCGTTGACCGAGTTGATGATGGGCTTGCCGGCATAGCGGCGTACGGCGGCCTCGACGGCGGCGGGATCGGTGGAGTCGATCTGCAGCGGCAGCAGCGTGGAGCCTTGGAGCTGCTCGGTCGCCTGTTGAATGATCTTGACCTCGTCGATCTCGGGCAGGCCCACGTTGACGTCCAGGATGTCGGCGCCCTGCTCCTGCTGGCTGATGCCCTGGCTCACGACGTAGTCCAGGTCGCCGTCGCGCAGCGCTTGCTGTAGGCGCTTTTTGCCGGTGGGATTGATGCGCTCGCCGATGACGGCGATCTTGTGGCCGTCACAGGGAAGGTCCACCACGGTCTGGGCGCTCGTGACCGACATGCTGGGCTTGCAGTGACGCGAGCTGGGCGTGTGGTTGTCGATGAGGGTGCGAAGTGCCGCCATGTGCGTGGGCGTGGTACCGCAGCAACCGCCCACGACGCTCACGCCGTCCTCGATCATGCCGGCGACGGCCTCGGCGTACTCGGGGGCCTGGACATCAAAGACGGTGTTGCCGTCGTCGTCCACGCGGGGGAGTCCCGCATTGGCCTGCACCATAACGGGCTTGTCGGTAACGGTGAGCATGCGTTCGGCGAGCCCGCGGAGCTCGGCCGGTCCCTGACTGCAGTTGATGCCCAAAACGTCGGCGCCGATGGCGTCGAGCGTGATGGCGGCGACCTCGGGGCTCGTGCCCAGGAAGGTGCGTCCGTCTTCCTCAAAGGTCATGGTGGCAAAGACGGGCAGGTCGGAGTTCTCGCGGCAGGCGAGGACTGCCGCCTTGATCTCGGTCAGGTCGGTCATAGTCTCGATAATAAAGAGGTCGATGCCCGCAGCGACGCCGGCGTGCACTTCCTCGGCAAAGAGGTCGTAGGCCTCGTCAAAGCTGAGGGTGCCCAGGGGGCGCAGCAGGGCGCCGATGGGGCCGATGTCGCCGGCGACGTAGCGGGCGCCGGCCTCGCGGGCGCAGGTGACGGCCGCGGCAAAGACGTCTGCCACGGTGGCAGCACCGTCGAGCTTGTGGGCGTTGGCGCCAAAGGTGTTGGCAGTGATCACGTCACAGCCAGCCTCGACATATTGACGTTGGATATCGGTGATAACCTGGGGCTCCTCAAAGTTGAGCAGCTCGGGCAGAGCGCCCGCCTTCATGCCGGCGGCCTGCAACATGGTGCCCATGCCGCCGTCAAACAGCAGGTGCCCCGTGCCCTCGATGGCCGCACGCAGGCGTTCATCCTTAATGTGCAGGTCGTCGATCGTGCGCGTCTTGTACGCGGCGCCGTTGCAGCGCGCAGTATTGACAGGTGCCGCCAGCGCAGTACCGTCAGAATCATGAGTGATAAGCGGAGTAAACATCGATGGCTCCTAATGGCTGGAATAGCAGGTGGTGTGGGCGGCGCGGAAGCGGCAGTGCTCACGCATGCGGCAGATAGTGCAGGTGGGGCGGCCCTGGGCGTCGTGGACCTCGCCGTCAAACAGACCGATCACCGCGGTCACGCTCTTGGTGGGCATGAGCAGGCTGGTAGGTGTGACGGTAAGCCCGATGAGCCGTGTGGCGTTGAGCACATTTACGATCGAGCGCTGTGCCGTAAGCGGGCAGTCGCCGTAGCCGGGACTGAAGCGCCAGTTACCGGCGAGTCCGTGTGCGGCGGCCGCGGTCTTGACTTGCTGGTCCATCTGCTCGACGGCGGCTTCCACATAGGCAGAGCACGCGGCGTCGAGCACTGCCCCCTCCAGGGGTTGCTGGGCTCCCGTGGTGCGCAGACGACGCTCGGCGTCCATGCCGAGGGTGCATGCCATGAGCGCGGCAAAGCGGGCGTCTTTGAGATGTCGATAGATATCGCGACCCCGCAGCTCAACGTTCGTGCCAACCAAGCGGATGCAGGGCTCGCCCTGCTCGTCGACGCCCGTGGCATCGACGGCAAACACGCATCGCACGCCACGGGGCTCAATGTCCAGTTCTAGGCGCTCGACCACAAGCTCAATTCGTCGTGACAGTTCAGGCTCAATCTGCTGACCGCCGTAGCCCAGATAGCGCAGCATCTCGGCACGGTCGACTCGGGGATGATGGGCAGCGTCGATACGGTAAAGCGCCGGCGACGCAAGGTCAGCCGGCACTTCGACAGTGGTTGTATCGATGTGCGGTTTTTCCATTACCCTAGGCGCTCCATAATGGTCGCGGCGATCGCAGGACGATTCATAGTGTACAGGTGCAGACCGTCGGCACCGTGTTCCTTGAGGTCGCAAAGCTGGCGGGCGGCATAATCTACACCGGCTGCCTGCAGGCTCTCGGGGTCGTTCTCGTGCTTGGCGAGAATCTTGATGACGGGGGAGGGCAGCGACGCTCCGCACATAAAGACCATGCGGCTGATCTGGGACTTGCTCATAAACGGCATGATGCCCGCGGTGATGGGCACCGTGATGCCCGCTTTATCGGCAAGCTCGCGGAAGCGGTAGAAGCACTCATTATCAAAGAAAAGTTGCGTCACAAAGAAGCTTGCGCCGGCGTCCTGCTTTTGCTTGAGGTATTCGACCGAGAGGCTGAGGTCCTCGCAGGCAATGTGGCCCTCGGGGTAGGCCGCAGCGCCCACGCAAAAGCCGGCGTCGACAAGCTCGGGGATGAGGTCACGGGCGTAGGCGTAGTCCGAGGCGGGCTTGTCATCCTCGGTCGCGCCAGTGGGCAGATCACCGCGCAGGGCCAGGATGTTTTCTACGCCGGCGGAGCGGTATTCGTCGATCTTGGCGACGATATCGGCGTGCGAGCGGCCCACGCAGGTGAGGTGCGCCACCGAGGGCGTATTGAATTCGCTCGTAATCATATGCGCGATGGGGGCGGTGGTGGCGCCATTGCCCGAGCCGCCGGCAGAGCAGGTGACCGAGACAAAGCTCGGCGAAAGCTTGCACAGATTGCCTGCCACCTCGCGAGCCGTGTTGAGGGTAAGCTCGCCCTTGGGCGGGAACATCTCAAACGAAACGGGTGCGGTGCCCTGGGATGCTGCCTGCTTAAAAACCTCGTCGACGCGCATATCGTGCTCCTTTAGATACGTAATAGTGTGATGTGTTGTAAGGATTCTACAGCACCACTGTGTCACGGTGGAGTTTCACTCGCTATTCGGGGATACCAATCAAAGATGCCTTGCTATCGACATTCCCTATAGCAGAGCGGTCAATCTGGGATGGGGCTATAAAGACTGGTATCTGATGCGAAATACCAGTTAATAGAGCCCCATCCCAAATTGACTACCCTTAAACCATGGGGAGAGGTCTGCAATTTATACAGTTGATTGGCTGTTGAGGGCGGCAACGCCGCCGCGATGCGGTAACCTCATTGATTGGTTTCGTGACAGCAACATAACGGTAATGTTGCGGAAACACGACGAGCCTAATCTATGACTCGTTCGTTAGTAATCAACACCGCTTCTCACGCGGTGCCGATACGAAGGGAGTTCCGTATGGCCGAACTTACTGACCGCTTCGGGACCATGGTGTTCTCTGAGGAAGTCATGAAGGACTACCTCCCCAAGGACATTTGGAAGCGCCTTGCTGCAACCCTCGAGGACGGTGAGCCGCTCGACCTGGATGTGGCCAACGCCGTTGCCCACGCCATGAAGGTCTGGGCCATCTCCAAGGGCGCGACGCACTACGCGCACTGGTTCCAGCCGCTTTCGGGCATTACTTCCGAGAAGCACGACAGCTTCCTCGAGCCCAACCACGACGGCACCGCCATTACCAAGTTTACGGGCAAGAACCTCATCCAGGGCGAGCCGGACGCCTCCAGCTTCCCCAACGGCGGCCTGCGTGCCACCTTCGAGGCCCGTGGCTACACCGCTTGGGATCCCACCAGCCCCGCATTCATTAAGGACGATGTCCTGTGCATCCCCACGGCTTTTTGCTCCTACACGGGCGAGGCCCTGGACAAGAAGACCCCGCTGCTGCGCTCCATGACCGCACTCTCGCGTGAGTCCAAGCGCGTTTTGGCGCTGTTTGGTAAGACCCCCAAGAAGGTCGTTCCTTCCGTGGGCGATGAGCAGGAGTACTTCCTGATCAAGAAGGACGCTTACCGCAAGCGCAGGGACCTGGTCATCACCGGGCGCACCCTCTTTGGTGCTGCTCCCTGCAAGGGCCAGGAGCTCGAGGAGCACTACTTTGGCGCTATCCGCCCCACCGTCTCGTCCTATATGAAGGACCTGGACGATGAACTGTGGGCGCTTGGCATTCCTGCCAAGACCAAGCACAACGAGGTCGCTCCCTGCCAGCATGAGCTCGCCCCTGTCTACGGCGAGGTCAACGAGGCCATCGACCAGAATCTGGTCATGATGGAGAAGATGAAGCTCATCGCCTCCCGTCACGACTTGGTCTGCCTGCTGCACGAGAAGCCCTTTGAGGGCATCAACGGTTCGGGCAAGCACAACAACTGGTCGCTTGGCACCGAGTCCGAGAACCTGCTCGACCCGGGCGACACCCCGCTCGACAACCTGCAGTTCATCGTCTTCCTCACCGCGGTGATCGAGGCCGTCGATAACTATCAGGAGCTCCTGCGTGCCTCCGTTGCCTCGGCCGGCAACGATCATCGTCTGGGCGCCAACGAGGCTCCTCCGGCGATTATGTCCATCTTCCTGGGCGACCAGCTTACCGAGGTTGTCGAGAAGATCATCGATGGCAAGGCTTCCGTCCATGCCACGCGCGGCGTGCTTGACTTGGGCGCCGATACCCTGCCCAAACTGATGCAGGACAACACCGACCGCAACCGCACCTCCCCGTTCGCCTTCACCGGCAACAAGTTCGAGTTCCGTGCCTGCGGCTCCGAGCAAAACGTTTCCGACTCCAACCTGGTGCTCGATGCTGCCGTGGCCAAGTCGCTCAAGTCTTTCGCCGACGCACTCGAGGGTACGCCCGAGGATAAGTTCCAGGACGCCGCGCTCGAGTACTGCAAGAAGGTGCTGACCGATCACCAGCGCATCCTGTTCTCCGGCGACGGTTACTCCGACGAGTGGCCCATCGAGGCCGAGAAGCGCGGCCTTGCCAACAACAAGACCACGGCCGACGCTCTTCCCGCCTTTGTTTCCGATAAGGCCATTGCGCTCTTTGAGGAGACGGGCGTCCTGACCAAGGCCGAGGCCCAGTGCCGCTATGACTGCAAGCTCGAGAAGTACAACAAGCTCATGAACATCGAGGCTACCACGATGGTTCGCGAGGCGCGTCGTACCTATCGCCCGGTCATTACCGCCTATGCCACCAAGGTCGCTAAGGGCCTTGAGACTATTCGTGCCGCCGGTGCTGAGGCCGCCATGCAGTGCGAGCAGAACACGCTCAACAAGCTCTGCAACGGTATCACCGCCATCAACGACTCCATCAAGGCGCTCGACGCCGTACATCAGAAGGCCGAGGCTCTCGATGGCCAGGAGCAGGCCAACGTATACGCGCACGAGGTCGTTCCCGCTATGGATACGCTGCGTGCCGCCGTGGACGCAATGGAGGAGATCGTGGCCGCCGACTACTGGCCGGTTCCGACCTACGACGACATTCTGTTCTACGTGTAGAACGTAACCGACATATCGTCACGCTATTGAGCCGGGGTCCGCATCGCGTGGGCCCCGGCTTTTTGTTTGCGAAGGACGCTTTGGATCCCGCTTTGCAACTGATTCGCCCACGCAATAAGGGGCCGTGGGCAAAAAACGTCAAATATGAGTACTGTCACAAGCCCTGTAGCATTATCTTTTTGCAAAATATGCAGTGTTACGCAACATATGTCCAAGTACTTAGCTGATAAACGCCTGCAATTCCTCCGCCGTAGGACGCCTTGTGTCCAAATCGCCTTCTGATGGCATGAAATCGCTGTTACTAAATTGGTAACAGTACTCATATTTGCTATTTTTTGTCCACGGGCCCTTGGATGACAGTGTGATTTTATGCCTTCGGGGTTCGAATCCCGGCGCATGGGTAGCAAAAAGCCCGCCGCCGCGAGGGCAACGGGCTTCTCAGATTCAGTGGTGCCCCCAGCGGGATGTCCGCGTGCGGCTGGCGCCGCCCGCTTTCGCTGCGTCGCTCCGCTCCTTGCGTGCTGCGCTGGAAAACGCTTACGCGTTTCCTCAGCTCCGCACCCTGTCGGGTTCGAATCCCGGCGTTGGAGAAGAAAAAAGCCCGTCACCACAAGGGTAACGGGCTTTGCATTTCAAATGGTGCCCCCAGCGGGATTCGAACCCGCGATATCCACCTTGAAAGGGTGGCGTCCTTGGCCGCTAGACGATGGGGACAGCGGGAAAGAGTATAGCAGACTTTTTTGTCGGCGCGTATATCGTTGGCAAACTGGAAAACCACCACAAAGGTACCTGTCCCCTTTGTGGTGGTGGGGTGCTAGGGGAGGAGCTTCATGGCGGCGTCGTGGGCGGCGCGCTCGTAGGTGTCGTCGAGGGGCTTGAGCGGCAGCAGGGCTGTGGCCTGCGCATCGCCGCGGCGCTCGAGGGCGTGTGCGATCAGCCAGTCGGCGAGTTCGGGGTTTTTGGGCAGCGCCGGCCCGTGCAGGTACGTGCCGATTACGCCCTTGTAGACGAGGCCCTCAAAGCCATCGTCGCCGTTGTTGCCGGTGCCCGTGACGACGGACGTTCCGAGCGGCGTGGCCGCTGTATCGAGCAGGGTGCGGCCGCCGTGGTTCTCGAATCCCACAAAGGGCTCGGGTGCCAGATTGGTTTCGACGGCTACGTTGCCGATCAGGCGGTCGGAGCCGCGTACGGTTTCGGCGGCAATGACCCCCAGACCCTCGATGCGATCCTCGCCCATATAGTACGAACGGCCGAGCAGCTGATAGCCGCCACAGATGGCAAGCAGCGAGCCGCCATCCTCAACATAGGCCGCGACCTTGTCTTTTTGAGCGAGCAGTTCATGTGCAACCGCCAGCTGGTCGCGATCGGAGCCACCGCCCATCATAACGATGTCGGCGTCGGTCAGGTCGAGCGTCTCGCCCATGTGGACTTCGTCCACACGCACGGGAATGCCGCGCCAGGCGCAGCGGCGCTCGAGGGCGATAACGTTGCCGCCGTCGGCGTAGAGGTTGAGCGCATCGGGGTACAGATAGACGATGCGCAGGGGGCGCGAGAGCTCGACCGGCACAATGTCGGTGGGGACAGCGCTGCCATCGGCGCGCGTTACGGCGTGGGAGGCAACCGAGCTTGCATCGGCGCCCTTGAGCCCGTCGAGTTCCTTGACCAGTGGCGGGAAGGCCGTGTAGTTGGCGACGGCGTAGAAGGTGTCATCGGCGGCCTCGTCTGCCACGGCGCCGATCGCCTGCGCGACGTCCGAGATAATCGCGGCATCGATGCCGGCGTACTTGAGGCGTACCTGCATGTCGTGCGCACGCGTGCCTCCGGCAAAGGCGACAAGACCCGGCGTGTCGGCGATGCGCTCGAAGTCGACATCGTAGATCCACGAGACATCGTGGCCGTCGGCATCGTTATCGTTTAGGAAGAAGGCGCAGAGCCTGCCACCTGCCGTTTTAATGGACTGGATCTGGCGATCGAAGCCCACGGGATTCTTGGCCAGGTTGGCCTCGACGGTGCGGCCGGCAATATCCCAGCGGCCCATGCGTCCGCCGGCGGGCACGTAGGCATTAAGCGTGGGCTGCAGGTGCGCCGCGTCCACGCCCAGCTCGTGCGCCGCAAAGAAGGCGGCGGCGACGTTATAGACCATGTACAGGCCGTTGTAGCGCGTGGCGATGTGCACGGCGGGCGCGTTGACCTCGGGTCCAAAGGCCAGGTCAAAGCCGTAGCCGTCGCAGCCGAGCTCAACGCCCGTCACGCGGCGGAGCAGCGCGGGGCGACCCCAGCCGCACGAAGGGCAATGATAGGCGCCCAGCTGTCCGTACTGCACATAGTCGTATTCCAGCGGGGCGTTGCACTGCGAGCAAAAACGCGAGTCGCTAATGCGGTCGGACTCGGTGCCCGTGGCGCCGTCGATGCCAAAGGCGATGCTCGTGTTGGGGACGCGCGCGGCGATCGAGGCGCACAGCGGATCGTCGGCGTTGTAGATGAGCGTTGTCGTCGGAGAGAGCTCCAACGCATGGGCGATGGCGTCTTGGGTATGGTCGATCTCGCCGTAGCGGTCTAGCTGGTCGCGGAACAGGTTGAGCAGCACAAAGTACGTCGGTTTGAGCTTGGGCAGGACGCGCACCGTGTAGAGCTCGTCGCACTCAAAAACGCCCACGCGCTTGCCGCTGCTGGTGTGCTTAAGGCCGCCGCGGGCCTCGAGCAGAGCACCCACCACACCAGGCTCCATATTGTTGCCGGCACGGTTGCACACCACGGTAGCGCCGCTGGCAGCAACGGCGTCAGCGATGAGGTTGGAGGTGGTGGTCTTGCCATTAGTACCGGTGATCACCACGCTGCGGTCGACCAGGCTCGCGAGGTCGCTTAGCAGCTCGGGGTCGATCTTCATGGCGATGCGGCCGGGAAGCACGCCACCCTGGCGTTTGAGGACAGAGCGCAGTCCCCAGCGGGCGATATCGCTCGAGGTGCAGGCGAGAGATGAGCGGAGGTTCATGAAGCCGTTCCTAACATAGATGACATGGTCGGGGCGATCGCGTCGCTAAAAGCCGTAGCGGCGCGCAAATTCCTGGGCGAGCTGCGATACATCTTCGCAGGCGTTGGCCCAGGGGGCAAAGTCTGGGGTGTCCGAGATAATGCCGTCGGCTTCCCAAACCGCCTGGTGCGAGAGGTCCCAGGGGTCGCGCGGCTCGGGTCGGCAGGGAAGATACGGCGTCTGGTACATGGGGTTCAGCAAGAAGAACGCGCCACCCTCGCAACGGTTAGCGAACTCACGCAGCGCGCGCGTCGCCGGGCGCATCTTGTTTGTTTTGAACAGCAAGATCGTGCGGGCGAGCAGGTACCAAGGAGAGTTTTCGAGTGCGTCTGCCCCCATCTGTTCCTCGAGCTGATGCGCCAGGGCAAAAAAGCCGTCCTGGTCTTCCAAGCGGGCGAGAGCAAGCAATACGGTGCCGGCGGCCCGGGTGGGATAGCCCTCCGCCTTAAGGACACGGCGAGAATAGTTGGCGGCGGCGCGGTAACGAGCGCTCGCCATGCACAGCTGCGAGATGGCCTCGAGTGTGTGAAGCCACCCGATAAGGGCCGGCTCGCTCACGGTAAGGTCCGCTGCGGTGACACCGTCGGCCAAAACATTATTGGCCCAGTAGTGCGGGGCCTCCATATCAAACCCGGGCACGCTCTGTTGCAGGTAGTCGGCCGTGCTCGTCTCGAGCTTCATCAGGTCGCCCAGGCAGGCGTCGACGGGCGTGTCCGCCAAAATGATGGCGAGCAGCTGGGCATCGACGGCCAGCGCATCGACGCGGACGATCTTGAGCAGCTCGTCGCGCATGTCGTCGAACAGGCGGTTGCGCGTCTGCTCAAACTCCTCGTCGCTGCCCATGTCCTCGATGCGATGGAGCTCGTCGAGCAGGTGGCGATGAACGCCGGCATAGGACAGCAGTGCCTGGGCATGCTCGGCCTGCGCATACTTTTGAGGATTCGCGCTAATGTCGTTATGGACAAGCTCGCGTGCTGCATCGGTGAGCTCGGGGTGCGACGCCAGATAGGTGCGCTCCAGGTAGGCGGGGATGTAGACGCTCGGATCCATTAGAGGTCCCCTCCCTTAAATGGAAGCCCCTGCTCGGCCGCGCGCAGGATGCGCTCGTCGATCTGGGAACGCACGATGTCGTTGGTGGCGATCCAGGCGGCAAAGCTGGCGTTGTCGGGAGCGCCCAGGCCCTCCTGCAGTACCGGCGTCGCCTCGGACAATGCAAGGACAAGCTCGTCGGTCGAGCCCACGCCCACGTTAACGCGGGCATAGACGCCATCGGGAAACTCGGTTTGGAAGTAGAGCGCCTCGGCGGCGTGGGGGCACGAACGCACAAGGATACGCAGGTAGTGTTCGGCACCCTCGTAGTCCAGCTCGCGCCAGGCTGCGCTCATCAGTGCGATGAGCGTCCACGGGTCCAAGTCGCGCTCTGCATCCTTGGGACGGCGGCGCAGCGGGGTATTCGCGAGGTACGGCACGGAGTGAGCGGAGCGAAAGCGCTTGAGCTCCTCGGCGGGGTATTCGAGCTTTGCCATGGCGAGCATCGCGGTGTGGCGGACACCAGCGGGGTCGTTGGGCGCAAAGTCCAAGCTGCGATTTGCGGCTTCGAGCGACATGCGATAGCGGCCGCTAATGAGGGCGCGCGATGCCAAGGCGGCAAGCCAGCGCAGATAGGGGCGGCGCGTGAGGTCGCCAGCGGCCTCACGCTCGTAGGGGTCCTGAGCCGAGGCGATCTTGAGCGCCAGGTCGTGTTCGACTTCATCGCACTTGGACACCAGGTACTGTACGTATTCCTCGTTGGATTCGGCGGTGAGCGCCGTCAGCATGCGCTGGGCATCCCAGTTGGCCGGATCGAGCGCGGCTGCCTCGCGGAGCATGTTCTCGGCTGCGGCTTCTTCTTGCTCTGCCTGGGCGTCGTCGGGGATAAAGGGGATGCGGTAGTCGACAGCCTCGACCACCTTGGCAATGAGGTGCCCGGCGCGGTCGCGGTCGTGCACGATGAGCGGTGCGGGGTTGCGGGTGAATTGTTCCATCAGGCGCTCTACGGCGGCAGTGTCGGTGAGCGGGATATTGTCGCGGCGCAAGGCCTCAAGAACGAGGCGATGGCAATCCTCTTGAATGGGATCGAATGCCATGGGGCCTCCTTTGCTGCGGTTAGGGTTCAAATATCTCTATATAAGGTTCTAGTTTACCCGCATGTGGCACACCGGGGGTGCCGCACTTGGACATGCACCTTTGCACCACGAAGTCGGATGTCGCACAAATGTCGGCACCTTGGACGACCGAGTGGTATCACGGTGCCGCAAACGGTCGATTTTTGGCGGCGAACGGTGCATATTTTGGAGGGGCACAGTCCTGCCCAGGATATGTAGTCAACCTTGATAAAACGTTTGCCCAGCTTGGGAGTATGAATGCCGCACAAGGGTCTTCGGGGATAGAAAAAACGTTTCATCATTGGCGGCTTTAGGTGAATAACTGACCAACCAGAACGGTAAAATAGTGTTTGTCTGAGCGTTGAGACGTTTAGACATCGCGCATTGTCATCGCCGGCAACGCGCAAAACGGTCCTAACGGAGCCAATCGGGTGCTCCGTTATATACGCAAGTCTAAGAGGGGCTTGTTTAGGAGGCACAGTATGGGACGTTTTACCAATCCTCGCGATCTGTACTTTGGTGAGGGCGCTCGCCACGAGGTGAAGAACCTCAAGGGCAAGAAGGCCATCATCGTTTCTGGCGGCAGCTCTATGCGCCGCGGCGGGTTCTTGCAGGACGTTGAGGCCGACCTTAAGGAAGGCGGCTTCGAGGTCAAGCTGTTCGAGGGCGTCGAGTCCGATCCGTCCATCGAGACGGTCATGAAGGGCGCCGAGGCCATGCGCGAGTTCGAGCCTGACTGGATTATCGCCATCGGCGGCGGCTCGCCCATCGATGCCGCTAAGGCCATGTGGGTCTTCTACGAGTATCCCGAGGAGTCCTTCGATAACATCATCCAGCCGTTCAGCTTCCCCGAGCTGCGTCAGAAGGCTCATTTCTGCGCCATCTCCTCTACCTCCGGTACCGCTACCGAGGTCACTGCCTTCTCCGTCATCACCGACTACGCCAAGGGCATCAAGTACCCGCTGGCCGACTTCAACATCACCCCGGATGTCGCCATCGTCGACCCCGAGCTCACCTATACCATGCCTGCTAAGCTTTGCGCTCACACCGGCATGGACGCTCTGACCCACTGCATGGAGGCCTACGTTTCCACCTGCGCTTCTATGTTCACCGATGCCAACGCCCTGCACGGCATCCGCGAGATCGTCGAGTGGCTGCCCAAGTCCTATGCTGGCGACCATGAGGCCCGTCAGCACATGCACGAGGCTCAGTGCATCGCCGGTATCGCCTTCTCCTCGGGCCTGCTCGGCATCGTTCACTCCATGGCTCACAAGACCGGTGCTGCCTTCGAGAACGGCCACATCATCCACGGTGCCGCTAACGCCATGTACCTGGGCAAGGTTATCCAGTGGAACTCCAAGGACCCGCGTGCTGCTGAGCGTTACGCTTACGTGGCCAAGGAGATCCTGCACCTTCCCGGCGAGACCAACGAGGAGCTCATCGCTGCGCTCGTCCAGAAGATTCGCGACCTCAATGACCAGCTCAACATTCCGCAGTCCATCAAGGATTACGCGAATGGTGGCGTGAAGGTCGACGCCGAGAACCCGCAGATGGTTTCCGAGGAGGAGTTCCTCGCCAAGCTGCCCGAGATCGCTGCGAACGCCGAGACCGACGCCTGCACGCCCGAGAACCCGCGTGAGACCAAGGCTGCCGACTTCGAGAAGATCCTCAAGGCCTGCTACTACGACACCGACATCGATTTCTAATCGACTCTTGTTATCGTAACGAGGGGCTCCGCACGTATCCGTACGGAGCCCCTTTCTTTTTCTTTTAGAGAATGGGATGGTTATGGCTGCAATTTTCAATAGCCCCAGCAAGTACATCCAGGGCCCGGACGAGCTGGCCAAGCTCGGCTCTTATGTTGAGCCGCTTGGCGCTAAGGCCCTCGTCATCGTGACGCCTTCGGGCAAGAAGCGCGTCGGTGCCAAGATCGAGGGCGGCTTTGCCGAGGCTAAGGCCGAGCTGCTGTTTGAGGACTTTAACGGTGAGTGCTCCAAGGGCGAGGTCGATCGCCTGGTTGCGCTCGCTCGCGACAACGGTTGCGACATCATCGTCGGCGTCGGTGGCGGCAAGATTCTCGACACCGCGAAGGCCGTCGCCTATTACCTGGAGTCCCCGGTTATCATTTGCCCCACCATTGCTTCGACCGATGCCCCGTGTTCGGCGCTCTCCGTGCTCTATACCGATGACGGCCAGTTCGACAAGTATCTCTTCCTTAAGGCAAACCCCAATATTGTCCTTATGGACACGACGGTTATCGCGGCGAGCCCGGTGCGCCTGACGGTTTCCGGTATGGGCGATGCGCTCGCAACCTATTTCGAGGCCCAGGCAACGCACGATGCCGACGGTGGCACCTGCGCTGGCGGCAAGGGCGGAATGGCCGGCCTGGCGCTCGCCAAGCTCTGCTACGAGACACTTATGGCCGACGGCGTCAAGGCTAAGGTCGCGCTGGAGAAGGGAGCGTTGACGCCTGCCGTCGAGCATATCATCGAGGCCAATACGCTGCTTTCGGGCATTGGCTTTGAGAGCTCGGGCCTTGCTGCTGCTCATGCCATCCACAATGGCCTGACGATGCTGCCCGAGTGCCACGGCATGTATCACGGCGAGAAGGTCGCCTTTGGCACTATCGTCCAGCTGGTACTCGAGGATGCCCCGACTGAGAAACTCGAGGAAGTCTTGGGCTTCTGCATTGAGCTGGGCCTGCCGGTCACGATGAAGGAACTTGGCGTTGCCGAGCTTACGCGCGAGCAGGCCATGATTGTTGCCGAGGCCGCCTGCGCGCCCGATGACACCATGTGCAACATGCCGTTTGAGGTGACGCCCGAGATGGTCGCAAACGCCATTCTGGGTGCAGACGCACTGGGCCACTACTATCTCATGGATGAGTAAATCAAGCTAAGGAAGGGGCAAAGCCAGCAGACGGCTTTGCCCCTTTTTGCTATGGTGCAAACTAACCTGACCCCATCGCACCAAGTTGGTGCAAAGGGGTCAGGTTACTTTGCACCAATCGTTGTTTGATGAAGGGCGGATTCTCGTATGGCGCTTCCTATGGTTTACGGCGGTCCCGGCCGGTATGTTCAGGGGCCGGGCGAACTTTCGCGTCAGGGCAGGTATTTGTCATGGTTGGGCTGCGCTGCCTATGTCTTGTTTGACCAGGGCACCGAGGATCGGCTGTGCAGGCAGATCGTCGATGGATTTCTGGATGAAGATCTAAGCGAGCCGTTCTTTAAGATTTACAACGGTCCGTGTACGGAAGATGCCGTTGTCGAAATGGCCAAGGAAGCCCGGGCCGAGTATTGCGACATGGTGGTGGGCATTGGCGGCGGCAAGATGCTCGATATCGCAAAGGCCGTTGCGTTTTATGCTGAGCTGCCGTTGTGCGTATGCCCCACGGCGGCTTCGATGGACGGTCCGTGCAGCGCGATTTCGGTGCTGTATCACGAGGACGGGTCGTTCGACCGCTACCTGGTGCTCGACAAAAATCCCGATCTGGTCGTGGTTGATACCAACGTGGTTGCGGCAGCACCACTGCGGATGACGGTCGCCGGTATGGGCGACGCACTGGCAACGTACTTCGAGGCGCGTTCATGCGCCGCGGCGAGAGGTGCGAACGAACACGGTGGCGCGCCGGGACACTTGGCCTTGGTTACGGCTCGTGCCTGCTATGACACGCTCATGGAGTGCGGCGTCGCTGCCAAGCGCGATCTCAAAAAGGGCCGTATATCGCCGGCGGTTGAGCGCCTGATCGAGTGCAATATTCTGCTCTCGGGCGTCGGCTTTGAGAGCGGCGGCTTGGCGTTGGCGCATGCCATCGCCAACGGCCTGACGATTTTGCCCGAGTGCAAGGCTATGCACGGCGAGGCCGTAGCGTTTGGTCTGGTGGTCCAGCTTCGTCTGGAGCGTGCGCCCGAGCTTGAACAGGTGCTCGAGTTTTGTCAGCGCGTTGGTCTGCCGACGACGCTCGAGGAGCTGGGCCTTGGCGAGATTTCCGATGCCGACCTGATGAGCGTTGCGGATGCGGCCTTTAGAAACGAACGCAATATGGCCAACGAGCAGGCCAAGGTGACCAAGCAAAAGCTCGTCGAGCTCATGCGCGAGGCATAGTTTGGCGCTTGATCGACCTTGTGCAATCGGGGCGGCGATAGGCCATAGGCTATTTGCCGCAAAGGTGCTCCGCGTGTAATTTGCCCGAGGCACGGGCCGATAGCGTATCATTATCTCTTGCTTGTTTGCACTGCTCAGGGAGGGGCCGCGCATGGCGCAGGAACACGATCTATTTGATGACATTATCGAGATCAGCAAGGGTTTCGACTTTCTTAAAAACCCGCTTGGCGGCGTGACCGATGCGCTCGATCCGTCGGCGCCGCAGTGGAATCCTGCCGACTACAAGGAGCGTCCGCGCGGCAACACGATTCCGTGTCTGACCTGCAAAAACGAAAAGAGCGGCTGCACCGCGTGCATGGACGTGTGCCCGGTCAACGCCATCGAGGTCGAGGAAGACGCCATCGAGATCCTCGATACCTGCCGCAAGTGCGGCCTGTGCGCTGCCGCCTGTCCGACTGAGGCGATTATTTCGCCGCGTCTGGCGCCCAAAAACCTGTATGACGACATTGTCTCGGCAGCTACGAGCCACGAGACCGCCTACGTCACCTGCACGCGCGCCCTTAAGCGCATGCCGCGCGAGAACGAGGTCGTCGTTGCCTGCGTGGGCGATATTACGGCCGAGACCTGGTTCTCGGTACTGGCGGACTATCCCAACGTGAGTGTGTACCTGCCGTTGGGCGTGTGCGATAAATGCCGCAACACCGGCGGTGAGGACATTCTGGGCGAGGCCATCGCTACCGCCGAGGAGTGGGCCGGTACGGGCATGGGCCTGGAGGTCGACCCAAAGAGCCTCAAATGTCATAAGCGCCGCGAGTACGAGCGCAAGGAGTACATGGATAAGATTGCCCGCACCACGGGCCTTACCGTGACCAAGCTCAACCCGGCAACGGCGGCGCTGGCCTCGGTGACGCAGAAGCTCAAAGCCCACCGCCACCAGATTACCCAGCTGGAGCGCACGCTCAATACCATGTGCGGCACCACGACGGCCAAACGTCGCCGTACGCTTACGCACGGGCGACAGCTGGTGCTCTCGACGCTGCAAAACCATCCCGAGCTTGCCCAGAACATGCAGGTGAGCACGCCGGAGTGCGATTTTGACAAGTGCACGTCGTGCGGCGAGTGCGTCAATGTGTGCCCCACGTTCGCCTGCGATCTGGTGGGAAGCGGCCGCTTTGCACTGGAGTCCACGTATTGCTTGGGCTGCGGTGCCTGCGTCAAGGTGTGCCCTGAGCATGCGCTCAAGTTGGTTGAGCACGACGCGTCCAATCTGGTCGTCGTCGATCCCGAAGCCGAGGAAAAGGCCGCCCAGAAGGCGAAGGCCCATGAAGAAGCCCAGAAGGTCAAGGCCGAGGCAAAGGCCAAGCTCGATAAGATGCTCGACCAGGTGGAGAAGCTCGCGGACTAGTCAGCGACCCCTATCTCTGCTTCATTCGTGCCGCCGTGGCGTCCGGGTTAGCCCAGATGCTGCGGCGGCGCTATACTTATGCAGTTTGAAATGCTTGTACCAAAAGGAGCTGTCGTGTCCCTTTCCATCGGTATCGTGGGCCTGCCCAACGTAGGCAAGTCGACGCTGTTCACCGCGCTTACCAAAAAGACCGGCCTTGCCGCCAACTATCCGTTCGCCACGATCGACCCCAACGTGGGTATCGTCGACGTGCCCGATAGCCGCCTGCAAAAGCTCGCCGACATCGTTAACCCGGGTCGCATTGTGCCGGCGACGGTCGAGTTCGTCGACATCGCAGGTCTGGTGAAGGGCGCCAACGAGGGCGAGGGCTTGGGCAACCAGTTCTTGGCCAACATTCGCGAGACCGACGCCATCTGCGAGGTCGTGCGCTACTTTAAGGATCCCAACGTCATGCGTGAGGTGGGCCGCACGGGCGAGTTCGTCGATCCCGCCGGCGATGCCGACACCATCATGACCGAGCTCATCCTGGCCGACATGGGCACGCTCGAGAAGCAGCTGCCTAAGCTCGAGAAGGAGGCCAAGCGCGACAAGGAGCTCATGCCCAAGTTCGAGGTCGCCAAGCGCCTGCTCGCCTGGCTCAACGAGGGCAAGCGCGCCGCATCCATGGAGATGACCGACGAGGAGCGTGCTGCCGCCAAGGGCCTGTTCCTGCTCACCATGAAGCCCATCCTGTACGTGGCAAACGTGGACGAGGACATGCTCAACGAGGACCTGGCGCCCATCGATGGCGTCAAGCCGCTGCCCATCTGCGCCAAGATCGAGGCCGAGCTTTCCGAGCTCGATCCCGAGGACGCCGCCGACTACCTGGAGAGCCTGGGCTTGGAGCAGCCCGGCCTGGACGTGCTCGCGCAGGCGGCCTATAAGCTGCTCGGCCTGCAGTCGTTCTTTACGGCCGGCGAGATGGAGGTCAAGGCCTGGACGGTGCGTCAGGGTGCGACCGCTCCGCAGGCTGCCGGTGTCATCCACACCGACTTTGAGCGCGGCTTTATTAAGGCCGAGGTCATTGGCTATGACGACTACATCGAGCTCGGCGGAGAGCAGGGCGCCAAGGCCGCCGGCAAGCTGCGTATTGAGGGCAAGGACTATGTCATGGCCGATGGCGACGTCGTGCACTTCCGCTTTAACGTGTAAGGACGACGCACATGTTTAAATATGGCAAAAAAGCCGGCTACATGGGTATTGCGCTGCTCGTGCTTGCGGTGATTCCGCTGGTGGTCGCAGCGTGTGTTATCCCCAACATTGGCCCCGAGGTGGCAACAAAGTTTAATGCCGCCGGCGAGGCGACGCGCTGGGGCAAGAGCTACGAGTTGCTGGCGCTGCCGGTGCTCAACTTGCTGCTGAGCGTGGCGACGTATTTTACGGCGGGACGCCAGGCAAAGAACAATGATGACTCCGCCGCCATGGCGCGCATCGTGTGCGAGCGCTACCTGCGCAACGGTTGCATCACGGGTGTGTTCCTCAACGTGGTCAACGTTTACTTTATGTACTCGGCGATTACCGGAACGGGCTTTGGCCTTGGTTTCTAGCTTGTCCTTTTAGGCAACGAGTCTGCACATATATTCAATGGCTGCTGCGAGGCCGCCGCTCGATCGTGGTTTAAAGACCATGTCGGCGGCGGTCTCGTTTTCGTATCCGGCGCCACGAAGGGCGAGTGCGATGCCGGCTTCTAGAAGGAGCGGCAGGCCGCGTTGGCTGGTTGCGATTACGGCAGCCTGATTGAGCGGGCAGCTGTGCGTTTGGCATTGGATGGCAAGTTCACCTTGCGCCGGGCAAGGGACCAGAACGGCGGCGACGCGACTTGATAGCAATGCAAATGCTGTGCGCTCATCGGGCGAAAGGCATTCGGCTTCAACGACGACGAGCTTGGGCGGTGCGCTGTTTGTGCGAAGCGTGGCTCGGTACATGCGGACCGAAGAACCCGACATAGAAAACTCCTGTGTATTCGGCAAAACGTAAACTATAGTTTACGTTTTTGTTCAGCTCCATTTCAAACTCGGCTGCATGGACGAACGTGCGAAACAGATTCTTGGCAGGCGGGTCGAAGAGACACGCAGGGACCTTGGTATCTCCAAGGTTGATTTTTGTGTGGCGACAGGAATCAGCCGACCCTACCTCGACCGAATCGAAGATGGGACGGCAAATTTCACGCTCAAGGTTCTATTTAAGATCGCGCCCGCACTCGGCATGACGGTGTCAGAGCTTCTCGAGGGGATCGAATAGGGGATACCCGTCGATAACTGAATTACGCCATCGGGATGCGGTCGTGGTTGACTTGGCTGTAGAACAGGCGCTGAATCTCGGCCGCATCACGTGACTGGCCGAGTGCCCACATGGTTTTGGCCACGAGCGTCTCGGTGGTCATGTCATCGCCGCGCAGAATGCCCGGATGATCGGCGTAAGCACGGCCGACCTCATAAACGCCCAGATCGAGGCCCTCTTCGGGGACCTGCGTGGTCATAACGACGGTACGACCCGAATCGACCCAGCGGAAAATCGCCTCCTGGAATGACTCGCCGGACTCGCCAAACTCGGGAATGCCGCCAATGCCGAAGGTCTCCAGGATTACGGCATCGTAGCTATCGGCAAGGGCGTCGAGGATGCCCGGGTTTACGCCGGGCGTGAGCTTGAGTACAAATACGCGCGGGTCGATGCTGTCGTAGAAACGCACCGGGTTTTCGCCCTGATGCGTGCCGTGAAGCCCGTTGCGCACGATGCGGTCGTTGCGGATGTAGGCGATGGGCGGATAGTTGACGCTAATAAACGCGTTAAAGCTCATGGTGCGCTGCTTGCGGGCGCGCGTACCGGCAATAGCGACGCCGCCAAACACGATTGAAACATCGTGCGAATGCTCGTCGAGCGCATAGAGCAGGCTCTGGTACAGATTGAGCTTGGCGTCGGTAAAGGGATTGCCCATGGGCTTTTGCGAGCCGGTGAGCACGATGGGCTTGGGGCTGTCCTGAATCAGGTAGGAAAGCGCTGCCGCGGTGTAGCTCATGGTGTCGGTGCCGTGCAGGACCACAAAGCCGTCGTGATCGGCATAGCCTTCGACGATGACATCGCGGATGCGCATCCAGTCGCTCGGGCGCATATTGGTACTGTCGATGTTCATGGGCTGCATCACGTCGAGCTCGCAGAGGCCCGAGATCTCGGGGACGCTCTGGGCGAGCTCCTCACCGGTCAGGGCGGGGGAGAGGCCGTTGCCGTCCTCGGTCGATGCGATGGTGCCGCCCGTGGCGATGAGAAGGATGCGCTTCATGCTGGTATTCCTATCGTATTTGCCGCCGCAGAGGCGGAGTCGTTCGGCAGTATTGTGGCACAGGGCGTCCAATGTTCAAGCGTATTACATCATCTGTAACGTTTGGTAATACTTCAATTGCCGTCAAATAGGGGCCCAGGTCGTGCGTTTGCCGTGCGCTGATGGCTGCGAGGGACGAGAAACCCCATATAACGTGTACACTATGAAAGTTATTTTCGTTCATTCACGCGGGTGGGCACCGGCTCCCCGCCAACAAGAGGGGGAAACCATGGATCAAAAGGCTTCCGCAAAGGTCCTCGTACTCGACTTTGGTGCGCAGTACGGTCAGCTCATTGCCCGTCGCGTCCGCGACCTCAACGTGTATTCCGAGATCGTTCCCTGCGACATCTCGGCCGACGAGATTCGCGAGATGAACGCCTCTGCGCTCATCCTTTCTGGCGGCCCGGCCTCCGTGTATGCTGAGGACGCTCCATCCATCGATCCTGCCATCTTTGACCTGGGCCTTCCCGTCTTGGGCTTTTGCTACGGCCATCAGATCACGGCCGTGACGCTCGGCGGCAAGGTCGGCCACTCCGAGGTGGGCGAGTACGGCCGCGCCACCATCACGCGCACGGCCGGCGCCAAGCTCTTTAACTCCACGCCTATGGAGCAGACCGTGTGGATGAGCCACCGCGACGCCGTGTCCGAGGTGCCCGAGGGCTTTACCGTTACCGCCAGCACCGACGTGTGCCCGGTTGCCGCCATGGAGTGCGTCGAGCGCAAGATTTTCACCACGCAGTTCCACCCCGAGGTCAAGCACTCCGAGTACGGTCAGCAGCTGCTGAGCAACTTCCTGTTTGAGATCTGCGGCCTGGAGCCCAACTGGAGCATGGACAACCTGGTCGAGACCATGACGGCCGAGTTCCGCGAGAAGGTCGGCGACGACCGCGTGATTCTGGCCCTGTCCGGTGGCGTCGACTCCTCCGTCGTGGCTGCGCTGGGCGCTCGCGCCGTGGGCAAGCAGATGACCTGCGTGTTCATCAACCACGGTCTGCTGCGCAAGGGCGAGCCCGAGCAGGTGGAGGAGGTCTTCACCAAACAGTTTGACGTCGACTTTATCCACGTCCACGCCGAGGACCGTTATGCCGAGCTTCTGGCCGGCGTGACCGAGCCCGAGGAGAAGCGCCGCATCATCGGTACGCAGTTCTGGAAAGAGTTCTTCGCCGTGGCGCAGCAGCTCGAGACCGATGGCAAGCCGGTCAAGTACCTGGCTCAGGGCACCATCTACCCCGACATCATCGAGTCCGGCGCTCGCAAGACGGGCGGCAAGACGGCCACCATCAAGAGCCACCACAACCTGATTCCGTTCCCCGAGGGCGTGCACTTCGACCTTATCGAGCCGCTCGATCACTTCTTTAAGGACGAGGTCCGCGCGCTTGGCCTGGCGCTGGGCCTGCCGGGTCACATCGTGTTCCGTCAGCCCTTCCCGGGCCCGGGCCTGGCCATCCGCATCATCGGTGCGGTCGACAAGGAGAAGCTCGAGATCCTCAAGAATGCCGACGCCATCGTGCGCGAGGAGCTCGACGCCTATAACCAGCGTCTGTTTGAGCAGACCAGCGAGCGCAACTCCGAGCACAGCTGCTGGCAGTATTTTGCGGTCCTGCCCGACATCAAGTCCGTTGGCGTTATGGGCGACGAGCGCACCTATCAGCGCCCGATCATCTTGCGCGCCGTGGAGTCCAGCGACGCCATGACCGCCGACTGGGCCAAGCTGCCCTACGACGTCCTGGCCCGCATCTCCGGCCGCATCGTTGCCGAGGTCCCTGGCGCCAACCGCGTATGCTACGACATTACGTCCAAGCCGCCCGCGACCATCGAGTGGGAGTAGAACAGACGTTCGATAAAATAATATAGTATCAGATAGCGGGCACGGTTTCAATTGAATCCGTGCCCGCTGCTGTATGCGTGTCCTTGCACGCCCAATATGCGCCGTAAAAGCCGTCTTCTTCGACGTCAAAGTGAATGCGCTTCGTTTTTGCCTCTCAAAATCTTATTTTCACGATTTGCATTTTCATCCCGTTGTCACCGACCCTTGCGAGAAACCGGAAAAAGCCGCTGACAGAAGGGTCTCTCAAATCGTTGTAGCCCAGCATATAGCCGCGACTTGTGACCTGCAGACGGCTGTCCCACGTGCCGATTTCCTTGGCGGCATCCGAAACCGCAAAATATGCCCCCACATCTTTGATTTTTGCAGTCTTAAGCCATGTTTTTGCGATCATCTTTACTGCCGTCCGATTGGCAGCATCAAAGACCAGCACACCGCCGGGGAAAGCGTCCGCCATCCCCCGCACCAGTTCCCGGACCTGCTGGGTCAGAAAGTAATAGAACACTCCGGAGGCAAAGAACACCGCCCCGCCGGAGGCATCGATTTTGCCAAACCATGCGGTGTCTTTCAGGTCGCAGGGGATATTTTGTTCTCGATCCCCGGCGGGCAGCAGCTGCTGCCGCAAGGCAATCACATCCGGGAAGTCCAGATTGTAGATCTTGCATCTACCGTTGTCGCAGGTTCTGCCGGTGTTGTCCAGCCCGCAGCCCAGATTGACCACCGCCGCATTGGGGTGGTCTTTCAGGTAATCCCGCACCTCGAAAGCAAGATCACTCTGCCGTGTGGCCACCTCCAGCGCACCAAAGCGCTGCATCAGGCTGCGGGAGTTTTTCTCTGCCTCTGAAAAGTCGTAGTCGATCTGGTCGAGCAGACGAACCGCTGTTTCATCCCTGTAAAGGTTCGGGTACAACTCCGTACACAGCTTCCGGGAATACAGCGGGAGGATCAGCGTTTCCTGCACGGTGTTTTTCTCAATTTTACATTTCATAGTGTTTCTTTCTCAGTGAATAAAAACTGTCATAATTGCCGCCAGCATAGCCGCTATGACCGTCATGCCTATCGCCATGTGCAGGATGGATGCAAAAATACCCGTGCTTGATGCCCCTACTTCCGCGCCGTGACGCAGAGCCACTTTTTCTTTTTGTGTATCTGCACCTCGTGAAAACCCGCCTGCTCCAGACATGCCTTTAATTCAATGTCCTTGTAGATGGTCATGCCGCCGATGATCTGCGTCCACCTCTCGTCCTTGTCCGTATCGCCATTGCTCTCGTTGCAGATAAGAATTGTCCCGCCTGGCTTCAGCGTCCGCCAGACCCCGCGGAAGCATCGGGGCAAATCAGGCCAAAAATAGACGGTCTCAAAGGCCGTGGCGGCATCGAAGTAGCTATCCTCAAACACCATATCCGCCACACTGCCTTGCAGAACGGCGCAACGCCCCTCCTGAATTGCAATTCGGTTGAGCTTTCTAGTCTTCTCCACGCTGACGGGCGAATAGTCGATGCCCTTGACGACGCCATACGGGCATTTTTTCAGCAGCCGTTTTATGTTTGCCCCGCCGCCGCAGCCGCAATCTAGCACCTTGGCGTTTGGCGCAAGTCGTAGAAATCGAAGTCCCCACCGCGCCACAGGGCTGTGGCCCAGATTCATCATGGCAACCATAAGTTTTCCGCCGAGGCCCACGGGCTTGCGGGTGTTTTCAAAGAACGACATCTGGCCCCTCCGATTTCGTGCATTCCGCATAGGTCAACGGGAACGAGGCCTTCAGCACCGCGCTTTTCTGCACCGCCCAGCCGTTTTGACGCAGGAAACGTAGGTATTCCTCGCTTGTCCACCTGCTGTGGAGGGGGAATCCCGCCATACTCATGAAAAAGGCTTTTGCCTTGCCGGAAACCGAGTTCCCCGCGTGGGTGAAGGTTGGCGCGATGAGCACGCCGTCGTCCTTCAGCACCCGCCTGATTTCTTGCAGGGCCTTTTCCGGATGCGGCACTATGTGAAGTGCGTTGGACACGATCACCACTTCGAAGGACTTCTGTGCATAGGGCAGGCGGAACATATCTTGTACGGAAAAGTGCAGCTTTGCGGATTGATTGTCCCGCTTTGCTTCAAGGATCATCTTTGCAGAGGCGTCCGTAGCCTCGATGCGCGCCGCCGCATCCACGACGCTCTTTGCGATAAGCCCCGTGCCGGTGGCAACCTCCAGCACGGTCTTTGCTTTCACCACCGGCCGGATCAGCCCATACATCTTCTCATACGCCGCCCGGTCGTTTCGCATGAAACGGTCATACCGACCGGCGTTCTTGTCCCAGAAACCCTCGCGTTCGTGCATGGCTATCGCCCCCAAACAGTTAGAGCCATCTAACTATAACACACGAATCATGCAGTAAGATGAGGCTAACCTTCTTTTCTTGGCTAAGACGCATCTCTTCGGTTTTCGCTTATAACGGCGCGAATCAGATACTAGGCTGGAGCTGAAGAAAGAGCTTGGCGGACAGGTAGGTCGATACCGGTTCCCGGAACGGTGATCCAGCCAATTACACCAGGGCTCTAGTCATTGAGTGGGAATAGAAAATTCCTTAGTTATGGGGGTATTAATTTGATTCCCTTTAGGATAAACCCCCATGACTATATGAATTGGCCTGCTGACTTCAATGAAGATTGGAGGGTAACGGCCAGGGGTGACGGCCCAGCGAGTGCTATTTTGCGAGCTATGCGCATTGAAAGCGACCTCTCGTGGTATAAACTACTTGCCGGAAGCCGCGGCTTTCAGAGTACGGCTTACGTGTACGTTTAATCTCCGTGGGCGACGGGGTGCCGCAAGGCGTAGAATATCGCCCACCTGTAGGGGCCCGCAGCGATGCGGGCCCCGCTTCGTATGAAGGGGGCGTAACCGATGAAGATTGTATCCATCCCCAGGACTTCTTCGGCCACGCCGAGGGCGACCGCGAGCTCATGTTTAAGCACAATCGTCCCTGCATCGTAGTGGTGAGGCTGCGTTTCCGCGGGAAGCGCAGGGACTTCGCCGTGCCGCTGCGTTCCAACATCGCCCCTAACGTGCCCAAAGACCAGTACTTTGCGTTGCCACCCCGCCCCACGACGCGCCCCAACTGCCGCCACGGCATCCACTACATCAAGATGTTCCCCATAACCAGGCCTACCAGCGCCGCTTCAGGACCGAGGGCTCGGCCTACTACGAGACGCTCCAACGCATCATCGACGGCAGCACCAAGCGCATTGTCTCAGAGTGCCAGGCATACCTCGACCGCTACGAGCAGGAGGGAAGGCCTCGCTTTGCCGTCGACATCGACCGCATCGTGGTGCTGCTGGAGGGCGAGAAGTAGGGCACCTCGGCTCAGTCTCGAGCCATACAGAGTCGCTCCGCATTTTTGAACGCCGTGTGTGCGTCCCAAATACTTGAGAAACAAGCTGTGAAGTGCGGCGGCTCGAAGCGCGCCTCCGCCTCATCCGCGCGACGCTGGCTTCTTGCTTGAGCCGACTCCCGCTTCATCGCTTCCCGCTGATTCGCGAGCGCCTGCTGCGCCTTGGTGCTCATCGCCGGCTGCTTGAGGGCTTTCGCCGCCTCGCGGGCGCGTCGCTTGGGGTTCTTCGCGGGCTTGCTCGCCTCGGTCGAATCGTGACCGAAGAGCGAGAGCTTCGCCCATTTGCTGACAACGAATCGCAGAATCTCCTCATCGGACGGCTCTGCGCCGAAGACGATGCGGGCGACGCCGTACATTCCGTCCTCGACATGCTCCGCCAGCCCGACCCAGAATTGGCCGTCGTGATATACGGTCAGGGTGGACGACACGCCGATCTGCATGGCTGGTTCCTCCTTTATGTAGATGACCATGCAGAGAAGGGACAACCAAGGAGGCAGGTTACTGATGCGGACTCCCGCACGCCCACGACTACCCGACGGGGACTGTGTTTTCATCTCTGGTGCCCGCATTGTAGCACGCGCGGATTTACGATGTTGATCGCCGGCGCCTAGACGGAGATGAAGACGGCTCGATCTAGGTCAAGCCGGTCGCTCGTTCATGAAGCGGCCGATTCCCTGAAAATAAAAGGCGCCCACGAGGACACCTACAGGCTATCTTCGAACTACTTGATTTGGAGCAGACGGAGGAAAAAATAGGGCAGAATCGCTCTCACGATCCCGCGCCGCAAACCCGAAGGTTTCTAACTGGCTCCATTATTCCGGGCTTCTCAGTTCTGTCATTGACCCAGGTATCACCCGTCTCCTATAGCGAGTGAATATAAAAATAGGGCAGAGTCGCTTGCGCAAGTCCGCCCCTAAAACCGTGAAGGTTTTGCTATCTGCAGGCTATTCTACCAACCCGAGCGATTCTGTCAACCTGCGAAGGAACTCGAGCGCGGAGCGAGCTGCGGCGTCGGGCCCCTTGTCGGGCAGCGCCTCGGTTTCGCCGTCGGCCCTGGCGAACATCTCGGCGAGCTCGGATGCGGCGCGCGACCGCGAGGAGCCCTCGGGTACCAAGCCGGAGTGCGCCACGAGCACGGTCGCGACCTCCTGCATGGCCGTATTCCCCATCCACTTCCTCCTGGTCGCCTTGGGAATTCCCACGGCGGCGACCCTTCGGGAGACGCCGCTGGACGCCGAGCCCCGGGCGGCGCCCCTCTCGGCGAAGCAGTTGATCAGGCACGAGCCGTGCGCGGCGCAGTTGCGGACGGACTTCACGCGCTTGAGGTCGTAGTGGGTGGCCTCGAGGCGCCTGTCGCCCCATCGCCTGGCGCAGAAGCGCACGAAGTCGATGAGGGTGCCGAACGAGGTGAGCTCAAGGAAGGCCCAGGCAGGCATGTCGCCGGAGTACTTCGCGTAGAGGCTCGAGCTGTAGGGGCTGCGGCCGCTCATCTTGAGCTCGCGCAGGCGGTACTCCCTGTTTGCAGTGGTAAGCGATGCCATGTAGTCGGCCACGATGGCGTAGCCGTCCTCTCCACGGTCCTCCATCTCGCGAAGCAGTGTCACCTTCTGGAAGTGCTCGATGTCGAGCGTCATGCCGAGCAGGGCGTGGCGTAGCTCCTGGTCGAGCGCCGCGAGCAGGCGTAGCTGGCCGAAGTCGAGGTCTACGTAGCGGCCGTCGCGCAGGCCTCCCTCGTATTTCGAGAAGAGTTTGCGATAGGATGCGAGCTTGAAGAAGTTGCACTTGTCGCGCAGGTAGTCCTCGGCCTCTTCCTCGGAACACAGCTCGAAGGCTACGCCCTTCTGCTTGAGGTGCTCTATCTGCTGCTCGATCGTGAGGATCGGCTTCCTATCGTGGGGTTCGGCCATGCTCGTTCTCCTGTCATAAAAAGTATTGCCTATTTTACCAGCATGTTCTCGACATTCGGTGAAGGCCTCATCGTCGACTCATGGGCAAGCCGCCTGATACGACTCCCTTTCCCTGCCAGCAGCGCAGTCGCCTGACCTGCGGCTTTGGAATCGCGTTGGAAGCCGCCCTCGACCAATCATTTGCAGTTGTTGCGAGTGGCTTGTGCGTGATGCTGCGGTTGAGTTCCAGAAACGGGCGATTCCGCCCAATCGGGCATCCGAATCACGGCCGGAAGCTCCTTTGGGACAAAAACAAAAACTCAAAGCCCTGAGTTTGAAAAAAGTTTTTGAAGTTGTCCCAGCTTTTGTCCCCGAAGCCGACGAGACGCGACATCGCGTCATTCGGCGGCACGCGTTCCGTGTCGATGCCGAAAACTGGGTGCAACTGGAATGACGGGACGACAGAACCAAAGCCACCAGCGAAATAGTGGGAATAACAGCCCTCGAACCCTTTGGTTCGAGGGCTTTCTTTTTGCATCTTTACCTGGGAAAACGACCCAATTATTCCCGTGTGTCCCTACTGGGCGGTACAACGGAGTACTCGGCGGTACGGGAATAATTAGGCCCTGCGGGAATAATTTACAATTCGGGTCCCCCGAAGGCCGATTTCGAGCGGATGAAACTGACTTGAAACTGCGAGGCGGATTCAAGCCCTCTTCAATTGCATTCGCCCAGGTCAACAAATGGGAATAAAGAAATGCGAAAATCGGTTTCCGCAGTTTCAGTGACCCCGAATGCCGCCGAATAACGCCGTGTATTCTGAGCGTATTGCTTGCATTGTTGCATTATTTTCCACAATGCAAGCATGGAATAAATCGAAGTCATACGAGCCACCAACGACATCGCCTCTTCCCAAAGGGGGCTCTTCACATCTGTGCAGGCGAAGGTGCTCGGCGTCGAGCGGTACGCGCTCTCGAGGCTGGAAGGGCTCGGCAACATAGAGAGGCTCGCGAAGGGCGTCTACCGCATGGGCGGCTCACCGAGCACGCGGGAGGAGGACGTCCTCGCGGCCTGACTGTCGATCGACCCGGGGAGGCGCCCCGTCGCCATGGGGGCGACGGCTGCATGGCTCTACGGCATCGGCGAGGTCAGCCCCTCGCCCTACGAGTTCTGCACGCCCGAGAGAAAGCAGACTAAGCGCCCGAACCTGATTCATCAGGAAGCGCCGCCTCGACCCGAAGGACGTGGCGATCGTCTCGGACATCCCGGCGACGAGGCCCTGGCTCACGGTGGTGGACCTGATAGACTCCGGGGAGGAACTGAGCCTGGTCGCGAACGTGCTCGCGGACGCGCTCGAAAGGGGCCTCGTCGAAGACGAGGGCGCGCTGAGGGAGAAAATCGACGCCGGGGGGCAAAAGCCGGGATGCCGGCGGGGGCCAGCCTGTACGATTCGTTAGCTAGGAGGCGGGAAGAATGACGTACGAGAACGGCGGTCAGCTCGACAGGGCCCTGAAGAGGGCCGTTCGCGACAGGGGCGGTGACCCCGGGGACGGCTGTCGTCGGGCTTTGCGCGACCGGTTCCTGCGCAGGGTGTTCAGCAACCCCGACGGCCGGTTTATCCTCAAGGGCGGAAGCGGGCTGCTCGCGCGCATCCCCGACGGCCGCGTCACGCGCGACATCGACTTCGCGACGGCATCTGTGTTTGATAGCGTTCAATTTACGGGTTGGGGCTG
>ERZ773200.125-NODE-125-length-90128-cov-6.964418_pt1 | contig 90128 bp, 60 predicted proteins | sample MGYA00581008_ERZ773200 | MGnify/ENA primary metagenome ERZ773200 (study PRJEB29015, sample SAMEA2737770) | human gut metagenome | biome: human gut; feature: human-associated habitat; material: faeces | place: China | collected 2012 ... | reverse complement strand
CCAACATTAAAAGTGTTGTGCTCTACCTGCTGAGCTAGCGAATCAATCCTTTATTATTGCTATTCTTCCGAATTGCGAGTGCAAAGGTACAGTTTATTTTTGTATCTGCAAACATTTCTAGAACTTTTTTCTAAAAAAAATGCATTTTATCCATTATTCATTCATTGCAATTAAAACTTCCATGTATTTCCGCCAACAGTTTCCAAGCCCTTGCACTATTTCACAATAATCTCTTCTACAGGCTGTTTCAACTCCTTATCCAATGGATACGACTGATACTTCACTTTATCAAAATCAATCTTCTTCATACTAATACAACGAATATTGTTATTGTATGCTGTTTTATAATACACTTTCCTGTTTGTCAAATCAATAGCCGAAGTCCATTGTGTGGCACTAGGAATATCAGGTGCTTTCCCTAACGCATGTTCTATACCGATAGGAATATCAAAATTATTCAGGATATGAAAGCTTTGTAATATAGCGTCATACGCTGTAGGACACACCGGAGCTGTTGCCTTATAAAACGCTACACGAACAAAACGGGATGGAGGAGTAACATCACCTGGAATGCCATGAAATCCGGCACCTGCGCCAAAAGGGAAAATAGTCACCCCACCCCATTGCTGTGGAGTGACAGCTCCCGGATATAGATTTACATAATTATTCAAGTTAGTCACCTGCCATGGAAAATCGGGAGAATTGGTGAGTACTCCTACTTTATTTTCATAAAAATAAGGAACACCACCTACAAATTCCAACACCATTTGATTTCCTTTAGCATCGCCAATGCGCCAATGTACCGTAGAACTTTTACCAGGTTTATCAAGAGACACCACCTTCACCCCTTCTATAGCTTCTCTCACTTCGTCTATAGTAGCAAATTGGGAAAGCATCCAGTTCACCACCTGCAAATCCGACAAAGTAATTGCATTTTGAGCCTCATCATATTCTTCATACTTCCCATAATGGGGAAAATAAAACAATCCAGCCGAAAGCCCTACTTCATTCAGTCCTTCAGCCACAAACTCTTTCTGAATGATAGCCAGTCCTACCAGACCATATTTAGCCCGAAATCTCAAGCCATTTACACCCGTTGGAGTATAAGATACCAAATCCTGTCCTCTGGGAACAATAACATATTCACTCGGAAGATAACTGTCCCCCCACTCTATAGTACGTGCCTGCACATATCCGCCATCTTCAGCGAGGAATGAAATACCGGTACATGCCGATCCGCTTGCAATGCCTGTCAGCAATAAGGCCAAAGCTATCAAAATCTTTTTCATAACCATTTTAAATCTATTTATGATAGTAAGAACAAAGCATCGGACATTTTAGTTCTTGTTTACGCAACAAAGATAACCAAAGCCATCAAACAATGTTCCGGCACTGATTGCCATACAAATAGATAAGAATAGAAAAACAAAAGGAGTGACAAGTTCCCAATCGAGTATATACAAAGAAGTAGGAGGTGAATTTACAAAACACACCTCCTTACCCTTAAATTATTTATTCAGCAAACAATTTACTACATCTTTCTCCCGTTCTTTAGGTAATACGGTCAAGCTAACCACCGTCCCCCCTTTTAGAACAGCCTCTACAGTAGTCTGTCCTGTAGCATGCAATTTGAAATGCACATCCCAATCTTTAGGCCAAGCAGGAAACAATAAAATCTTTCCATCGGCTTCCTGCAACAGCATTTCCTGCATACCTATCATGCCGCTGCCTCCCCAGTTATGGTCGGGAGTCCAGTCGTAACCCGGTCCCCAAAAGGCGGGAAAACGATGAGGACCGTTCGCCATTTTCTCTAAGGTAAGTTGTGTAGCCTCCTCGGTCATACCCAGACAAGCCGCCCAGATATTATCTTGTTTCCATCCGATATGTGAACGGAATTTCTGTGCATCGGGATCATATAGATAGGTATTACGGGCTATTTCCAGACCTTCCTTCCCCACTCCATACATACGCCAGGGAAATACAGCATAAAGCTGGGGAGTTTCTATATTGTTCACCCGTTCCCAAGCCTGTGCCGGAGCAATCATTTCCTTCCCATCCACTATGCGCAAAGGGATCTCAGGAATACGTGCCAGCATGTCCGGTTTACGTCCGTAGGTTTGTAAAACAGAGCGCAGCGCGGCAATGGTTGAGGATGGATTATAAGCCATCTTATAAGTTTCACAAGCCGATCCCGGATAAATCACCAGTTTGCCGTTACCATCTAAATCCTTACGTCCACGCTGTAATGCCAGTTGACGATAATGCTCATCAAAGAAATTAAGTGAGCTTTCTATCAAAGGGATATAACGGCTGATATCAGCCTCATTATAACGTGCCGTTTCCAGTATCATCTGACAAAATTCAAGAACCGTATCCCATTCGTATTCCAGCCATGCATTATATTCCAACCCCCTGTCATAGCTTTCAGGACGTTTAAAGCCATACTCGGCAGGATTGGGCAGACCGAAGTTCTCCATTTGTTCGGTGAAACAGGCACCGGCATGTCCCCAATAGGTACGGGTACGTGCTTCGGCTGTCGGCAACAAACGCAGATAAAAGTCAAATTGTGATTTCATCAAGTCAAAGTCACCGCTTTTCAGCATGGGCCAATAAACCAGACGCTGATTCTGTGCAGTCATGGTTCCTCCTCCCCATTTCCGGAAATCAGGGGTAAATTCCATTTTCTGATCTACATACATAGGATCAAAAGTAAACAGTCCCCCGTTAAACTTGGTAGGCCACTGACTATAGGCGTTACATCCCAACATATAGCGGAACAGTGTATAGTTACGGATAGCATCTCCCGCTTCACCTTCCCCCTCAATAAAGCTACGTTTCCAAAAATCATTCCACCAACGGCGGGTAGCCTGTTTGTCTTTGGATACATTTATTTCCTTCTCAGTGCGGGCCAAGGATGCTTCCCATGCAGGAACCGTACTTTGTTCCGTATTCAGAACAATCCGTGCAGACTGCTTATAAGTAGGTTTCTTGCTTTTGTACATCCATGCCAGATACTCAGTACCTGCATAATGTCCACGTCGTGTACCGTTATAAACCAGATTATCACCTGATAAACGCCCCCCAAAAATCAAATTCTTCAAAGGATTATACAGTTGTTCCTTCACTTCATTCATTCCCTGCTGGTCCACTACCACATCAAAAATAGTACGTTCAGGATTGCGATGGAAAAAAGTAAAATTATCTTCTTCCACACAGACAGAGTCACGCCTAGTCATCAATCCATCAGGAATGGCCCATTTGTAAGAGCATTGCTGCCCTTCCCCTTTACGCACCGGACGATCTTCATAACGCCAGCTTTCAAAATTCACACGCATGGAAGTCAGTTCCTTCGTTTTCACCTCAACATGTACCACAGGATGAAACACATCCACCCAAATAATTAGAGTGGCATTATCACTACTTACGCTGACATAGCCATCATTAAGATGCAGAGTCTGCCGAAAAGAAGCCGTTCCGGCAAAAGGGTTCGGAGTGAGCCTCACACGAAACCGACCCTGCTTCAGCAGACAGTTATTCTCGTCAAAAGAACCACTACGACTAAGGTAGAACAGAACATCGTCATTCTCTACCCATACATTCATGCCGATATCACCACCCCCGCAGGGCATAGACTCCGAAGCATTCCGGCTTTGAGTATTCCAAACCAAATTGGCAGGCTGTCCCCACAGAAACTGCCCGCCAATAAACACTAATAATAAAAACGTAAAGATATTCTTCATTTTTTTCTGTTTTTACCAGTCATCGGAACGGAAAGACGATACAGGTAAATCTTCACCAAACAAATCTCCCTCCACATAATTCTCGAAGCCATAACGAACTGCCACCGGATGAGGTACTCTCTCGCTCTTTACAAGCATTTTACTTCTCTGTATCCACGCTTTAGCAGGATAAAAAACCCGATCTTTACCTGCAACCTGAAAGTTATATGATTCAAAACGGTCTTTACAATTTATCCACATCGGTGCCCGATCAAAACTGACTATTACCGTATCATTCTTTACTTCCATTCCTGTATAGTAAGGACTTTCGGCCGTAACACCTTTCATTCCGTAAGTTTTTACCAATGCCAAACGCGCCAGACGTTCTCCTGCCACCTTCTTTTTACCCGGATGAATCCCCGTTTTCATTCCTGCGTCCAACAATACAGCCATACCACTATTGCCCACCCGGTGTTCTACCATAGCTTGTTGTTCGCGAAGATAAGCAGAATTTATCACATTCTTGCCAGGCTCAGTAATAATTCCATAATCATAAGGTGCAATTTGACAATAATAGAAGGGAAATTCCCCTTGCTGCCATTCTTCGCGCCACCCGCGTATCAGTGCACTGAACATATCGGCATAAGTAGAAGCCCGGTTATAGTTATCTTCCCCCTGATACCAGATAACTCCACGCATGGCTAATCCGATGAGCGGATGAAGCATACCGTTATAGAGTACAGTCGGAGTACGGTTCTTTGACTTGATATCAGCTTCCGATTGGGGAATCTTTGCTTCGGGAAATGCCTTCAACCAATCCGGATGCATCCAGGCTTCACAGGCAGAACCTCCCCAAGAAGCCACAATCAAACCCACAGGTATATTCAACTGCTGTTGTATCATCCGACCGAAGTAATAAGCAGTAGCACTAAACTCACGCACAGTTGCCGGAACAGCTTCCTGCCAGGTTCCCACCACATCTGTTTTCGGAGTAAAAGAGGAAGAACGCTTTACGGTGAACAGACGGAGTTGCGGATTACGGCTGTTCATCACATCTGTATTGCTATTCTCCACCGGCTGGTTTTTAAAACCTTTCATGGGCATTTCCATATTACTCTGACCGGAGCATAACCATAATTCTCCCATCAGGATATCACGTATTTCGGTCAGCTTTCCATCATCAAAAGTGATCGTGTAAGGGCCTCCGGCAGAGGGGGTGGATAAAGCAAGTTTCCACGCGCCTTTTGCATCGGCAGTCGTTTTATAGGTTTGTTTATCCCAACTTGTTGTAATTTTCACCGGTGCATCGGGAGTAGCTGTTCCCCATAAATTGGCACGAGTCTGCTGTTGCATCACCATGCCGTCTGAAAAGAAAGCGGGCAATTTCACTTCCGCATTTGCCGACAGGCAAGTCAACCATGCCCAAGCAATGCCCAGTAGTAGTTTCTTATTTTTCATGTTATGTGTGATTAGCATTATTCTTTAGTTCTAAAAAACTCGCAAGGTCCCATCCATCCGGCAGGTAACAAACCATCTCCGGGCAGACGGAATTTTGCATTCGTCCATATCCCCTCAAAAGGCGCTTTATCCTGATCTGCTCCACGGAGCGCATTCGCCCAGGTATTCACCACCTCCACTTCCAAGACATTGGTTCCGTTACGAAGCGCATCGGTAATGTCCACTTCGTATGGAGCTGTCCAAGCCGTACCGCATGCAATGCTGTTGACACGTACAGTCGCTACATTGGCTACTTTACCCAACCGAAGAATAATTCTTCCGTCCTGTTCATTCTTCCATCTGAATAGCCCTCTGTAAGTGGCATGTCCGGAATAATATTTTATTTTTTCATCCTCTTCCTTACTCCAGTCAAATAATGCCGGACGAGTGACAGTTTTGCGCACGGAAGGGAATGTTACTGTCCATTCCTTGATCGATATGGATACAGGTTCCCTTTCGATCCGTTCCGGAGAAACTTCTGAAGATTCTTTGGGGAATACGACAAATACAGAGCCATTGGCTGGCAAAGACAAAGCGACTTCGGTACGGCCGTCCGCTTCTTTCCATTGTGCCGGACGGGTAATGGTTCCTGTTACCGCATTCCACAATTCAGGCGTGCGCCCTGCAATGCGGAAAGAAGCGTTGAATGTACGCAAACTGTCCACCTGATTAGCCACAAAATAAATCTCATACTCTTCCCCGCTCCGATGAGTATATGCCACATCAGCAGGAAGAAGTACATCCCGTTCCACACCGAAAGAAGAAAAATCATCTTCCCGATAAGGCAATTGCGGAATAATGACACCTGCCGCGCGGAGTTCCTCTACTTTTGCCTGTGCCTCAGGAGACAACGGCAGGTTATCAGGATTCATAGGACGGGCTGTAGGAAGCACCAATACTTTATAAGAAGCTCCTCCCGGAAGTACCATTCTTCCATTCTCCGCTTTTGCCAAACGTAACAGAGCGTCTTTGTTAAAAGAATCGTAGGCATAACCACGCATCGGGTTCACCCAGTCTTCGGGATCGGCCATGTTTGCCGAATGGGTAACACCGACAGGACGCACACGGGTGGGTTGACCTTCATTAGCCAGCCGAATCCGTTCGCTTTCCACCCGTTCGGCTCCATAGATACCGGGAAGCATCGAAACTAACCGTTCGGGCAAAATGGAACGTCGCGGCATCTCTTCACCGGTAAAGACGGCGATATCAACCACCGGATGACCGTATTGCAACAAAGTCTGGCAACGGGTGATGTAATCTACAAAAGATTTCCCTTCCTCCCACCAGGTCTGGTCGCGCTGGAAGAAGAGTCCGATGCCGTCCAAGGTCATACCGGGACGGCGGTTCATCCAAGGATTATGGGTATAGACATGAAAGAAGAGTTTATTGATACCCAGTGCATAGTTACGGTCCAGCAAAGGTTTCAGCATGGCAGGGTCTTCATCCCATACGCCACGAATTTCAGTAAAGCCTTCGGCCTGGATAATATTCTTTCCATAAATATGCGCGCCACTGATGGCATCCAGCATATCATTGGGTTTATCGTGCGTAGGACTGTTCAGCCAAAATTCCCCCATAGGCAGATCCACTTTCTGATAATGCATCAATCCGTCACTGACCATAGTAGGAGCTACGCACTCGGCAGAGAACCGGCAATCGTATTGACGGGCACAGTCTGCCAATACAGTGTAGAACACATCAGTCACCAGTTCTCCGATGGTGGTACGGACATCCCGCAATATCTGCTCACTGCGGGCGGCACTTTCCATCGGAATACCTGCCAGCAAAGGAAGATAAGGCATCAAATCATATCCACGGCGTTTCTTAAATTCCGCCGCAAAGTTATCACTCCAGTTCTGACTGCCACACTCCCAACTGTCTACGTGCATATATTTCAATACACGGCGTGCCACGGCTTCATCCGTCTTTTTGAACATTTCCGCAAACCAGTTCGAGAACTGTTTCTGAACAGCCTTGGTGCTGAACTTGTCGCATTCCAATCCTTTACCTCCTCCGGCAGTAGCATTCACATGTCCGGTTGCCGTATGTCCCATGCGGAGAATACGCCATTTACCTTCGGGTAAACGGGCGGTCAGCCTGCCCTGATACAAAGGGAGATTGATCAATTCATCCGGTTGCACACAAGCCGCATCGGGTATTTCCGTCGAAGTAGTAGCAGTAGCCACACGCCACACCAGTCCTGCTTTTCCCTCCCACTGATGAATACGCGGAGCCGTATGAAGGACTATATCATTGATTTTCAAATTCGGTTTCCATTTAGCTGCATCCAGATCCTCACTACCCGGTTCGCTTCCCACGGGAGTCCACTCAAAACGGAAGTAACGGGTGGTAACAGGGGGGATGGCATGAGTGGACTGGAAATCCGTATTCTGCCATCCCTGCCGGGCAGGGACCAGTTGCTTCACTGTTTTGAACGTCCGTCCGTCCTCACTGGCCAATACTTTCAGGCGATGTGCCTGGTAGTTATTTCCTCCCAAAATAATTTCCACGTTGCTGCAAGTCACAGGTTCTGCATATTCATACTGAATCCAACAAGGATAAGAGGAACGGAAGACTCCTTTCTCATCCCTGTTCACAGCCTTGGATTCATCTTTGATAACGGCCTGTTTCAAATTGCCGAAAGTTACCTTCGGCTTCAATGAAGTATCCTCAGGCTGACGCTCCAATGGAATGGCGTAGGTAACGATATCTTCATAATAGCCATCCAGTGCTTCGGGCATGGGCAAAGTGAGATTCCGGATATTTCCACCGTTCACAATGGTGTCACTCCATACCACTTTTTGCATGGATTCTTCGGGAGTCATCCAAGGACCTCCCGCCAAGGCAAAGCCGTCACAGATGTGCATGCCCAGTTGCATTCCCAGCCTGTCGGCCTCTTTCATACTATGAGTGACCATACGCCACCATTCGGGGGTAAGCTGCTGGGCTTTCCCTTCGTATTGAGGTCCCTGCTCCACTCCCTTGATGGGCATCAGATAGGCTCCACCCAAACCTACACGGTGCATGGCTTCCAGATCGGCGGTAATGCCTTCGGGAGTTACAGCGCCAAACATCCAATACCAGAAAGTCCAGGGACGAGCTTCCTGTACGGATGAATTTACAAACTGTTGCCGTAAAGCGGATTGTGCTATCATCGGTTGGAATCCGGTTGCCAGCAATATGGATACAAACAGATGTTTTATCTTCATAAGCTATTTATTCTATATTTAATGATAAACGAATAAAGTTGTAATTTGTACTCAATTTTTCAAATATAGAGAGTTCGAGCCAAATAAAAAAAGAAAAGGGAAGAATAAACAAAGTTCCTCTTCCCTTTACAATCTATTTTTTCACTGTTATTCAAATTTTAACGTGATACTTCCCCCATATGCTCCATCAGCCCAAAATGCTTGTGAAGACGGACCTATCAAATCTGTCGTATTCACTTTATTACGAACCGGAGGAATTACTTTCATCAGACTGATGCCGGTAGCCGGGAAAGTATAAAGCAAGCCGTCACGACCGTCGCGAGGCTGATAAACCCCTACATAATTCTGAGGAGTACGGTTACAGATACTTATCGTTCCTTCCTGCGTTTTCAAAGTCATCCATTGCACATTAGCAAAGTACCCTTTAAATTCGGGATAAGTAAAGCTTTCGGCAGGAATGGGATCATTATACTCATTTTCCCATACGCCCAACTGCGGACCATGCAGACGGTTCTGCCATACACGGTAAGGACCGTCACCTACCCAACGCTTGCTCAACACTTTATCTTCCGGATAATCAAACATCACCCCCATCAAATCCACTACACCGCTGAAGTTGTATGTAAAGTCTATAGCAGCGGTACCGTCAGGAGCGATAGTCCATACAGCCTGATCAAAACATCCCAGTTTGTAGTTAGCGGTAACCACTACGTTATTGCCTTCTTCACGCACGGTAAAGCCTGTAAAACGACCGGCATCATCAAATGTAGTGTATTGGGTTTTCTTCTTTTCAGCCTCTTTGTCATCATGGTTATAAAACTGGTCCATAGAACGGTCCGAACGCTTGGCAGCAATAAAACGAGGACCATTTGCCAGACTGATGATACGGCTTCCAACCTTTACCCCCTTCAGTTGTCCGTCTTTCTGAGAAAAAGTAAATGTACGTCCTCCGGCATCCACCGTCAATGCATCGGCAGTTTCTTTATAAGAAGGCTTGTTTCCGGCAGAAGCCTGCTGCAATCCGGCAACGTCGTCCAGTTTATAACTCCACGTAAAGAGATCATTCCCCTGCTTATCCGTTACTGTCAGCATCAAAGCATGGGCCCCCTTGACAGCCGCAGGAATAGTCAGTGTACCCGCACCGTGAGCAGGAATGTCGGGACAGTTCACCTCTCCCTGTTTCATCACTTTCATTCCCCCCTTATCGGTTACAGAAGGCAATTGCACATATTTATAAGTGAAACGGCATGTATTCGCATTCAGGAAATCGTAACGGTTCTCTATTTTCAGTTTGCCGTCAAACTGACTGTCAAGGCTATCAACCCTGATTTGAATAGGACACCACACCTGCTTGATGGTAAAGTAACTGCCCTCTTTTTCGTGATGCGGACCTACAATGCCATCGGCTCCATAATTGCCGCAGTTGTCAATGAATCCATTCATATCCACACGCTTCACGCCCTCATCGGCCAGTACCCAAAGGAAACCTCCGGCACAACGGGGATGCTTACGCATCATTTCCCAATAATCATACAGTCCGGCTCCGTGTCCTCCATCGTACAATCCATGCAGAAACTCGGTCGGCATAAATATTTCCGGCAGACGCATATAGTTCTGGCTTTCTCCGTAAGAACGATAGTGCATGGTTTCATATCCACTGAAGTTGCCTTGCGGATGAAGCACCGGACGTTTCTGAGGATCATATTTATGGAATTCACCATCCAGTTCAGTATTCCAGCCTTTTTCATTACCATTGCTCCACCAGATAATACACGGATGGTTCACATCACGGGTAATCATTTCTTTTACCAGCTTCTGCCCGTTGATAGTTTCGTGCTTGCCATGCCAGCCGCTTAACTCATCCATTACATAAAGCCCCAGCGAGTCACAAGCTTCAAAAAATTCGGGATCGGCAGGATAATGACTCAGGCGGACGGCATTCATGTTCATGCTCTTGATCAGCAATACATCTTCAATGTTCTTTGCCTTGCTCAGTGTACGTCCGCTTTCAGGACGGAAACTATGCCGGTTCACTCCTTTAATCATCACACGCTGACCATTGATATACAATCCGTCACTTTCACGTGTTTCAATGGTACGGAAACCAAATTTCTGATTTTCAACATGCAGTGTTTTGCCTGCTTTATCAAGCAGGGTAAAGGTAGCCTGATACATGGCCGGAGTTTCAGCCGTCCATAATTCAGGAGATTTTACAGCGAAATTAATCGAAGCATGGTCGCTGCCCGTACGGACATCCGAAGTATTTTCGGCCACTTTTTTCCCTTTAGCATCTGTTATGACAGTATGTACCCTAGCACCTTCTACTGCCATATTCAGAAAACAATCGGCATAGAAATTCCCATCCGCCTTCGCATCTATTGCCAGACGATCTATATTTTGAGCCGGTTTCGCCACGATAAACACAGGACGGAAAATACCTCCGAAATTCCAATAATCAGCACGACGTTCTGCCAAATTAACCCCAGCATTCGCACTTTCCTTGCTTACAGTTACTTCAAGTACATTCTTTTTTTTCGATCCGAAAAATACCCGGTCACTCACATTATAAATAAAGCGGTAAAAAGCTCCCTGATGCATGGAGCCGGCTTTACGACCGTTTATCTTTACCTGCGTATCAGTCATAGAGCCTTCAAATACCAGCTCTATCTGTTTACCATTCCATTCGGCAGGCAACTCAAATTCATATTTATACAAACCTTGTTCGTCAGCTACTCCTTCAGGAAAAGCCTTACCATAGAATTTCATGCCATATTGATAAGTACCGAATCCTTGCAGTTCCCAACAAGAAGGTACTCCGATTTTCGTCCATTTTCCGGAATTATTACCACCGGTACACATGAAATCCCATTGTACCATATCATCACAGCCACGTCCTGACAAGTATTGGCGTTCTGTTTTTACGGAAGATTGCGCCAACAAACCTGCCGATAAAGCAAGGAGTGATAAAAAAGTTGTTGCTCTTTTCATTTTGATATTTGATTTTTAATTTAATTCTATATTTCTGTCTGCCACCGGAAAGATATGTCGCCGTCGCCTATTCAAACCTTTTGCCATACATCATTTTATAAGACTGAAGCGTACCCGCAAAGTATGAGATTTCTGCTTATCAATGGCGTATTTCTTCAGCACTCCCGGACCACAACTACTGTTTCCTAAACCTAAGACCGCAGCATCCAGGCTGAGAACAACCTCCTTTCGTGGTTTCAAGTCACAATCATGAGTTGTTTTATAAATATCATCCACGGTATAATGTAAGGCCGAAAATGAAAATGGCCGGTCTATGGCTGTCACACGGACGCCTTTACCCTGTTTATTGGTTAGAATCACCTCGGTAACATCCTCGTGATTGCCACTGTCCTGCGGACGCGGGTAATGTGTGTACTGTTCACTCACCTTGCTGTTCCATCTACCTATCAGACAGGACGTCTTACGGTCGGGATAGTTTTCCCACGGGCCACGACCGTACCAGGAAAGGTTCTCATATTCTTCTCCCAATACAAATGCACTGCCCAGACGAGGCAATTCCGGCAATTCTCCTTGTGGCAGATAAGTCTGTTCCAGATCCACCGTTCCATCCACATATATTTTATAATGGGAAGAAACACGGATGCTACCTTTGGCATAACGATATTCCACAACCGATTTCTTCGATACGGTTCCATCTGTTTCCTGAGTTTTCGTTTCGGGAGTAATTACCTCTACTTGAGGAGCATCCAATCCCTGATTCTTCCAATCCTTGGCCAACCAGTTACCGAAACTTTTATCATTATCCGTCGGAGCACGGAAAGCTTGAAAATAACTATCTTCCCATAAATCCAAAACAGAAAACTTACTTTTACGTTTACCCGGTTGTACACCGTCAGCCACCGCCATCAAATGATCATTCAAGGCAAACTGTTCCTTTAAAATCTCATGCCCGGCCTTCGCCCATAAAGCATCTTCTTTCAATACTATACTTACATTCAATCGAACATCAGCCTGTTTATTAATCTTAACATCGGGCAAAGCCATCGTTCCTGTTTCACCGGGTGCCACCGATGGAAGCGCCAGTTCCCCTTGTTTCATCTTCTTCCCGTTCTCTATCAAAGTCCACAGACAGCGATATCCTTCCAGACCAATGTGATGATTGCGGTTCGTAACTCTTAATCCTTTGGGCAAAACATCTTGTTCTTTTAAAAAAAGGTGCTGATGTTTTTTTAAAAGGTCTTGTTCTTTTGGAAAAACCTGAAGATCTTTTTCCATTTCCAATTTAACCGGAGCATATACTTTCTTCACCTCCCAATATTTAGGCGTAGTTTCGCGGTCACTCATCACCACACCATTAAAACAGAAAGCCTTTAAATTAGGCCGATCACCAAAGTCACCGCCATACGCCACCATCCGGCGGCCATCCGGCAATATCTTATAAATACCTTGATCCACCCAGTCCCATATAAAGCCGCCCAGCATACGTGGGTTACTATAAATCTCATCCCAATATTCCTTGAAATTACCTAAAGCATTCCCCATGCAATGTGCATATTCGCTGGTCATCACAGGACGGTTATCATTCGTGCGTTCCGCTATTTCCAACAAGCGTTCCCAACGTGCGTTCTCCGCCCGTTCCTTGTCCTCCCCTTCGGGAATGCCGGGATTCAGATACTCCTGTTTCACACGGGTATAAAAACGGCTGATTACATCCACTGTTTTCGGGTCGGGTTCTCCGTTTACTCCCTGAGCTCCTTCATAGTGTACGGGACGTGTAGGATCAAAATCATGCAGCCAAGCCGAAATAGCAGCAAAATTAGGTCCGTAACCACTTTCATTTCCCATGCTCCACATCACTACCGAAGGATGATTTTTATCGCGTTCCGCCATACGTACCGCACGATCCAGAAAAGCAGCGTGCCAATCGGATGTACTAGCCAATGTTCCACGTAATCCGTGCTCTTCTATATCCGCCTCATCCATCACATACAGTCCCAAGCTGTCGCACAGTTCATACCAACGGCTCACATTGGGATAGTGACTGGTACGGACTGCATTCACATTGGCTTGTTTCATCAGCAATATATCCTGCAACATCCTCTCCTCACTCATCACGCGTGCCGTATACGGATCGTGTTCATGACGGTTTACCCCACGAAAACGGACCGAATTACCGTTAACCAACATTTGTCCGTCCTTTATTTCAATACAACGAAAACCTACCGGCTGTTCCACTTGCTCTATGGTCTGTCCGTTTGCATTCTGTAAACGAAGTTCCAACTTATATAAATAAGGAGTTTCGGCTGTCCAACGTTGCGGAGATTTTATAACGGCGGACATACGTCCCATCTTACGTGGACCACGTTGCGGATACCATTCATTCATCCGTGCCGCCTTATGCTCCAAATCCAAGATATCTTCCACATTGCCAACCATATTCACTACTTCCCTTCCATCCGCATCCTTCAGCACCGCCTGCAACGTATAACCTTTACCGTCCATTCCCCGGTAAACGCTGAGCTGCGGATCAATCAGCAGTCGGAAATCTTGATAATTCCCCTGAACAGCAGGCAGAGTGCGCACTACATAGTCACGGATACGGATATCCGGAGTATGCACCAAATGAATACTGCGATGAACACCTCCAAAACGCCAAAAATCCTGATCTTCCAGATAAGATCCGTCACTATACCGATAAACTTCCAGAGCGATTTGGTTCTCTCCCGGTTTCAACCAGCGGGTGATATTGAACTCACTAGGTTCCATACTTCCCTGGCTATAACCTATACGTTCACCGTTTATCCACACATAAAAAGCACTCATCACTCCTTCAAAGCGAAGAAAAGTCTGCCCATTTGCCTTCCACCCGGCGGGCAGCGTGAAAGTACGCCGGTATTGCCCCACCGGATTACGCTCCTTGTAGGTGGTATACGAAGCTTTAGGCTCCCCCATCACCCGTGGAGGATCTATTTTAAACGGATATCCTGCCGATACATAAATAGGCGTTCCGTATCCGTTGATTTCCCAATTGGCAGGAACCGGAAAATCTTTCCAATCCTTGTCATTAAAGTCCGTGCGGTAAAAATCCGTTATCCGTTCGGAAGGCACAGGAGTCCACCGGAATTTCCACATCCCGTCCAGACTCATCGAACAATCCCCCTTCTGCTTGGCAAAAGGCACAAAAGCAGCCCTTGCCGGTTCCCTATTAATCTGTAATACATGATGATTCTCCCAATCATGTATTTGTTGGGCCTGTAAGGATACCGTCATCCATCCGCACAGTAACAATCCATATAATCTCATATTTTTGGTCTTTCTTTTCAAATGAAGACGGACGAAATATGATTTTGTACCATATAAATTGTAAAAAGAAAACCCTTCTCTCCGATATCATCATCGAAAAGAAGGGCAAACTTAACATGGACAAAACAATTATCTAGGATTTTGAACTATATTCGGATTAGCATCAATTTCTGTTTGTGGAATAGGAAGTGCCACCCTAGGGTCTGAAGGAGCAATGACACGGGCATCTTCAGGCATAGTCAGATGCCAGCCTCCCGAACGGTCCACCGACTTGCCATTACGCATATAATCAAAGAAAGCATGACCTTCACCTACCAGTTCTTTACGTCTTTCTTTCAGAATGCGCTCCAGGCTGAGATCAGCAGATGTTACGGATTTCGCCGGATTGGCACGGGTAACTATCGCATTCAGATATGTCAATGCTTTTTCCGTATTGCCGATTTTAAAAGCAGCTTCCGCAGCATTCAAATAGACCTCGGATAAACGGAGAATACAAAGATCATTATCCTGTGGATTGACTGTAGAAACAGCATCGGTCACACTGCCCGATTTCCCCGGATATTTAATCAGATATTTCGGTTGACCTTTGGCAGCTACAGGCAATGTATCCGCAACGGCATTTTCCGGCAAATGAGGAAATACATGGCGCACATCTTCAGGGTCTTCATTCAGCAAATCCAAATAAGCCTTTGTCAGAATCAGGTTATTCCAATCTTTCACATTATCGGCATACACCATCGGCGCCCCTTCTCCTCCCGAACCGCCTGAAGGTTCAGACATCGTAAAATAGAATTCAAACAAAGACTCAGAGTTAAAGTCTTTTCCCCATACAGAAGGATATTCGTCATGAGTAAAAAGCCGGTAAATTCCCCCATTGTCATTGATTACTTCTTCTGCACATTTCAATGCATTTTCATTGTCATTCATATACAGATACACCCGGGAAAGCAAAGCTTTCACACTCCAATAATTCATATAGGCATCATGTTTTTCCTTTGTCAGTCCTCCCAACGCATCGTTCAAGTCCTTTAGCACTTGTTCGTAACATTGTGCCACTGTGTTACGTTCCGGAGCATGATCTTCCAAGGTAGTCTGAATCTCAATAGGAACTCCTAAAGAAGCCCCATTATCCAAAGTATAAGGCATACCGAACAAACGGGTCAGATCAAATAAAGCCAGTCCTCTCATTGCCAGTGCCTCCGATTTAATCCGTGCCACTTCTTCCGGCCTGGCATTCCCCGCATTTCCGGCATCCAACTTTTCTATCAGACTGTTAGCCTGATGGATCACTTTATAGGGTTGGTTCCAGACAAGGGTTATATTAAAATTATCATCCGCCGTAACATCAAAGAAATAGTAAGGCGAAACCCTGCGGCCTGCTCCTTTATTAATACGTGCCTGCACATCTTCTCCACGACAATCAGCATAATAAAGATAATTATCACCATAATAACTATGTGCGGATGCTAATCGGTATATACCATTCAATGCCACCTGTGCATCATCTATATTTTTAATGGCATCATCACTGGGAACTGCCGTAGAAGGATCTGTATTCAGCCAATCAGCAGTACACGAAACAAACATCAATGATACAGCCGCAACAATCGATAAATATATTTTTTTCATTTTGTTCTAATTTAAAGGAAATTCATTAAAATGAGACTTCTATTCCAAAACTGTAAGTACGCATAGGAGGTGTTTCACAAAATACTTCGCCGGAAACAGGTACTTCCGGATCATACTGGTTCCACTTTGCCCACGTCAACAGGTTACTGCCTGAGAAATACAATCTTGCTTTACTGACACCCAGTTTGGTCAACCACTGATCCGGCAATGTAAAGCCCAAAGTCAAGTTCTTTACCCGTAAATGATCCGTACTATGTACATAACGGGATGAATTCTGAGGTCCTGCCGCCTGGCCAAGTACAAATCGGGGTACATCCGTCACATCACCCGGCTTTTGCCAACGATCCAATTCATAAATGGGCAAGTTATAGTTCTGTTCTTTTGCACCGTCGGTTTCATTATAGGTTCCGGTTTTGTCAAAAGAATATCCTCCTAAAGAATAAGTCAACGTCAATGCCAGATCAAACCATTTGTAATTCACGATATTGGTAAAACCTCCTGAAATTTTCGGATCCACAGACTTATAGGGAATTGCCTGTGCTGCAGAAGCGTCAGTAGTAACTGTTTTGTCATAATTGCCATTTGCATCCTGTGTATTCATATAGTACAAAGCTTTTCCTGTCTGAGGATCAACCCCCGCATATTCTTTCACATAGAAAGTAGAATACGGCAACCCCACTTTATGGATAAACCAGCTTCCCTCGATAGACTGTTCCAATTTACCATCCAATGATACAATCTTATTTTTATTGTGGGTCATATTCAAAACAGAAGTCCAATTAAAATTGTTACCGGCAAAATTTATGGTACGCAGTTCCAGTTCCCAACCTCTATTATTCAGTTGTCCCAAGTTCCCCAAATAATTTTGGAAACCGGTAGTGCTACTGATAGGACGATTGTAAAGCAAATCTTTCGTATCGCGATTATAATATTCCAAGCTGACAAAAATACGATTGATAAACGCCAGGTCAAGTCCCAAATTCAAGTTATAGTTCTTTTCCCACTTAAGATTCGGATTCGGTAATGCCGATTCATAAGATCCACCACCTCCCATATAATTCTGCCCGTAGGAATAAAGTCCCATATATCCGTAAAGAGCACCCGGCTGATTACCATTCACACCATACGAGGCACGTATCTTTAAATCACTCAGCACACTCTTTATAGATTGCATAAATTTTTCCGCACCTACATTCCACATACCGGATACAGACCAAAAATTTCCCCAACGGTTCTCGGGTGACAGGCGCGAACTGCCGTCACGACGGAAGCTACCGGCAATATAGTAACGGTCATCATAATCATAGTTGATACGGGATACATAAGAAATCATTCTTGAATCCTGAGTAGAAGACACAAAGCTGTTCAATGATGCTGCATTATCCGGTTCCACCAAATAATCTGAAGGAAGTTTGGATTTATCCCCCATTGCTTTGTCAGTCTGATAATTTTCAATTTCATAAGCTACCAACGCATCCACATGGTGTAATTGTGCTATAGTCGTATTATATCCCAATGAAGTGGAAGAAATCAATTTACTATATTCTATAAATCCCTTTGCCGTCTGTGCATCACTACCACTTTTAGCTCCGGCTCCACTCAACGGATTCCAATAACGGGAATCTTTCTGAATATTATAATCATAGCTAAGCGTTTCTTTCAATTTCAACCCTTTGATAATATCTATCGAAGCATAGCCTGTAGAAAACATACGTGTCATGCGGGTACGGTTATAATCTGTACGGATATCACGCAACGGATTCACATTGCTACTGGGATATGATCCTACATAATTCCCTTCAGCGTCACGTACCGAAAAAGACGGAGTGGTATTCAAAGCCACACAAAGGAAAGGATTAATAGATGATCCACGCTCCTCATTCATTTCCTGATTCAATTGAGAGAACATCACATTGGCGCCCACTTCCCCACGGGAACCTACCTTCTGGGTTACATTCAAACGAGCTGTATATCTGTCCAAATTAGAATTTTCCACCAAACCCTCCTGACGGTTAAAACCCAATGAAGAATAGAACGTAGTCTTGTCATTGCCTCCCGATACGGACGCTTCATAACTTTGATGATGTGCCGTACGCATTAATTCCTTTCTCCAGTCAGTATATCCCAGTTCCGGAATGGAGGCATAATCATTGATATGTAAATCGGCATATTCGGTGGGCGATGCCAATCCCGCCTCCGGATTCTTGGCTATTTCATCTTGTTGAAAGTTCATCAAACCTTCATAAATTAGCTCTCTACGCTGCTCCCCATTCAACGTCGGGCGGAATTCCACAGCAGCATTAGAAAAGCCTCCATCCATTTTTAATGTAGCCTTAGCACGTCCTTTTGTACCTTTTTTAGTGGTTATCAGAATCACACCGTTTGCCGCACGTGAACCATATAAAGAAGCCGCTGCCGCATCTTTTATGACTGTTATATTTTCAATATCCGAAGGGTTCAGCGTACTCATTATATTCGTTTTAGAATTATTCATGTAAGCGGCATCTGCCGAGCCACCACTCAAGCTTCCGGAAGTCACCGGTACTCCGTCAATGACAAACAAAGGTTCTTTCGATGCATTGAATGACCCCATACCGCGGATACGTATACTTTGATTAGCACCCGGCTGACCGGAATTTCCCGAAATGGATACGCCCGGAGTCATACCCTGCAACTTCTGTTCTACCGATACAACCGGAACGTTCTTCAACAAGTCCCCCCGTAATGTATTTGCCGAACCGGTAAATGAAGATTTGGAAAAATTACCATAGCCTGTCACCACAACCTCATCCAATCGTTGTGTATCCGGATGCAAAGATACATTCAGCACCCCATTGGCAGGTATCTTCGCCGTTAGTGTACTCATACCTAAAAACTCAATCACTAATGTTTTGTCTTTGTCGGGAACTTCCAGAGAGAAATTGCCATCTATATCCGTCACCACACCGATAGATGTACCGGGTATTTTGACAGTAGCTCCAATTAATGGTTCTTTATCCTCCGCTGAGAGAACGCGTCCTTTCACTGTTCTATTCTGAGCTTGCACGTACAAACCGAATAAACAAGCCAAAATAAAAAAAACATACCTAGATTTATTCATGATTTATATTTATATAATTATATAATAATTTATCATGTTCCGGTCAAAAGATATGCCAACAACAAGAAGCATCCGTCAAATCACTGTATATTAACTAAATAAGAAAACAGAACGTCTGTAAAATTGTAGAATAAATCCACATGAATGTAGAATTTGTCCACACAAAAAAAGGGTGTGATACCACACCCTCTCATTTAATAATTATTTAAAATTAATTTTTAGTATATCCCGGATTCTGCTCCATATCAGGACTAAATGTAAACTGGTCTGTTGGAATCGGTAAAACACATTTATAATAATCCCAGTCTATTTCCTCCACGATACCCGGTAAATGATATCCTCCCTTACGAACAATGGTCTTTCCATTTCTCAACATATCAAAGAAACGATGCCCCTCACCTATCAATTCTTTACTTCTTTCTTCCAACACCCTATCCAATGTATATTCAGCCGCCGTTACTTCCTTTGCAGGATTAGCACGCTGCACAATTGCATTCAGATAATTCAAACCTTTTACGGCAGATGCCCCACCTATTTTCACTCCGGCTTCCGCCGCATTCAAATAGACTTCAGACAAACGGAAAATAACATAATTATTTTCAAAAGATGGAGTCGTAGCATCTGTTCCCGGCCATTTCTTCAACCACCATACATCATTTTTATTATAAACATTCTTTTCCAGCAACAGACAGCGAATATCCTCCGGGTCACTCAATAACTCATCCACAAATTTCTGAGTGGCAAAAATCTCACGATACCCATTCCAATGCATCAGATATGCCAATGAACTTCGTCCTCCATTATCATCTGTACTATTAGCAATTTCAAATAATGATTCCGTACCAAACGTATTTTTCAAATCCCATGCCGGAACATATTCATCACGTGTATAAAGACGGTACATTCCATTTCCTTCCACTTCTTCAATCAAGTTGCTTGCCATTTGAAACGCTTTCTCGTTATCATCATGATACAGATAAATACGAGACAGCAATGCTCTTGCAGCATACGCATTCATCCGGCTGTTATTTTTAGAAGTACTCATTAAAGGTATAGCCTCCTCCAATGTACTGATTATGAACTCATAATCCTTTGCAACAGTGCTGCGTGGCGGATTTTCATCTAATGTAATTGCATGATCTACAATTGGAGCTCCCCAACCGGCCCCTTTATCCTTAGTATAAGGATAACCGAAACAACGGGTCAAGTCAAACTGGCAAAGTGCCATGATAGTCATCGCCTCACCTTTCAATTCCTTTAATCTTTGCTCTGAACCTTGCACTTTTCCATCATCAATCGCATTGATCACATTCCATGCATTACGGATAATATAAAAAGGACGTCCCCATAAATATCCGGCATTTAAGCTTGTAGAGCGATGATCATATAAGTAACACCGGTTACAAGTTCTCCCGCTATTATAAGAACTCTGCATATCATCCCCTTTCATATCCCCATAAAAAAACATGGTTCCGCCATAATAGCCATAGCTGGACATCAAATCATACAATCCATTCACAGCATTATCTATATCCTGCTCTGTACTCAGTGCCAAATCCGTAGAAACGCTATCACCAGGATGAGTGGTTAAAAAATCATCCCCGCACGATACGGCCAATAAAGAAATCAAGCCTAATATAATTATATTTTTTTTCATAAACAGTTCGGTGTTAATTGATTAGAATTTAAGTTCAAGTCCAAATGCGAATGTTTTAAGAGGAGGAGTAAAATAACTTACAATTCCATTCAACTCCGGATCATATTGATCGTATGCAGCCCACGTCAACAAGTTGGTACCCGAAAAATAAATACGGGCAGAATTAATACCTATGGTTCTCAACCAAGACTGAGGAGCAGAAACGCCAACAATCAAACTTTTCAAGCGCAAATGATCTGTGCTATGAACACCACGTGACGAGTTCCACCAGCCACCATACTCTTGTCCATACACATATCGGGGAACATCTGTTATATCTCCCGGCTGTTTCCAACGGCGGCGTAACTCTGTACTCTTATTGTATTGTGCCGTATAACCGTCATCCTGCAAAGCATACATGGCACCATCGTAAGAATATCCACCTAAATGAAACGACAAATTAAAAGATAAATCAATAAACTTATAATTAAACGTATTCATCAATCCACCGGTCAATTTAGGATATATATCTTTCAACTCCACACGGTCGGCATCATTGGGGTCATACACAATATTCCTGCTTCTATTGCCATTTTCGTCTTCTTTATTGTCATAATACATCGGGCGTCCGTCATTAGGATCCACTCCGGCATACTCTCTCAAATAAATTGTCGCATACGAACAACCTTCCTTTCTGATATAATTTCCATCTATAAATTCCGGAAGATCCGCCAGTTTTACAATCTTATTTTTATTATGTGACAAGTTTAAAGAAGTTGTCCAACTAAAATCTTTGGTTTGAATATTACTTGAACGTACCTCTATTTCAAAACCGGTATTCTTCATTTCGCCCACATTCGTAAGAATACTGCCAAAACCACTGATAGAATTCAATTGCTTACTCATCAATAAATCCTTAGTCGTTCTGGTATACCAATCGAAAGTCAAATTAACCCGTCTGAACAGACTTAAATCAACCCCCAGATTCAATGCATAGTTCTTTTCCCAAGTCAAATCAGGATTAGTAATAGCATCTTCCCACGGAGCAGGTTTTCCATTATAAAATGCTCCGGTAGTATAAGTTCCATGATAACCATAATAACCGGTCGGCAGATTACCGTTCACACCATACGATGCTCTTAATTTCATATCCGACACCACATCCTCCCACGGTTTCATGAAGTTTTCCTGAGAGAGTCTCCATGAAGCGGAAACAGCCCAAAAGTTCCCCCAACGGGTATCAGGCGCCAATCGGGAAGAGCCATCACGACGGAAACTGAAACCTGCATAATATTTATCATTATATCCATAATTCAAGCTTCCTACATACGACACCATAGCATCTTCCTGCCTCGTATTAGTAAGATCAGCAGGTTTGGCGCCATTATCCAACGACGGATTAAGTGTTTGCCCGTAAACCTGTTTCTCACCATACATATCCTCATAATCGTATTTCATAACCTCATACGCTAAAACCGCATTAATATTATGTTTGCCAAACGTTTTATTATATGCCAGATTCGTTTGTGAAGTATAACTCATTCTCTCAATCATCATCATCTGTCCGGATCCCTGTGTAGCTTCCCCATCCTTACCGTCAGGCGAGTAAAAGAAAAAGTCTTTATTTAAAGAATAGTCTACTGTAAAGACAGTAGATAACTTCAACCCGTCCAAGATATGATAAGCAGCCTTGGCGGATGCCATTGTACGTGCCAGACGTGCATAATTTGAATCTACAGAATTCTCATACAGCGGGTTAATACCTCCATTATTCTGGAAACCCGTATGATAACTGCCATCCTCATTATAAATAGGTATGGAAGGGGTCAATTGATATTTTGAAGAATAAAGCGCACTGGCATAATACTGTCCCTCCGGCGTATGTTTATTACGAGTCCATGAAAAGGTAGCATTCATTCCATACTCAAATTTATTCCATTTACTGTTTGCATCAATACGACCGGTAAAACGTTCCATTCCTGAATTTATGCTTATACCTGTCTGATTGGTGTATCCTAACGTACCAATAAAATTCGATTTTTCATTACCTCCGCTTACAGACAAACTATAGTCCTGCTGATGTCCTTTTTTCAATAAAGCATCTTCCCAATCAGCATATCCGTTGGCCGGGCGTGCAGCATAATTGTCAATTTGTCCATCCGCATAAGCCTTTGCCTCGGCTTCCGAATCCCCCTGATTCAAACGATAATTAACAAATCCTTCATAAATCAACTCCCTACGCTCTTCACCCCCCATTATCGGACGATAATTGTAAGCAATATCCGTAATACCGTAAGTAGCCTGCATACTCACCCTCATTTTACCTTCCTTCCCTTTTTTAGTAGTAATAAGGATTACACCGTTAGATCCTTTTGCTCCATATAATGAAGCAGAAGCGGCATCTTTCAATACGGTTATACTTTCAATATCCGCAGGATTTAATGTCTCGATCAAACCAAGTCCTCCCGCACTGGCATTGGCACTTAGACCACTCATATCCCTAGACGCTACCGGCACGCCGTCCAATACATAAAGAGGTTCTGTAGAAGCATTCATAGAAGCAATTCCACGCACCCGCACTGTAGCTTTAGAACCCGGCTGGGAAGAACTGGCTACTGAACTTAACCCCGGAATATTAGCCTCCATCATCTGTGCTACAGACACAACAGGCAATGACTCCAACTTATCCGTATTCAAAACAGAAGCAGACCCCGTATAAGTAGCCTTCTTAAAATCACCATAACCGGTCACTACCACTTCATCCATCAACTGCGAATCCTCTTTCAGCATCACTCTTATTTGCCCGTTAGCAGGCACTTTCACCTCCGCCGATTTCATACCGATGTAACTGATTACGATAATATCACCCTGTTTAGCATCAAGAGCGAAATTACCTTCAATATCGGTAATCATACCGGTATTGGTTCCCTTGATGATTACGGACGCCCCGATTAAAGGCATTCCGTTAGCATCCTGCACATTACCTGAAACATGTTTTTTCTGCTGTACGCTTTCCACACGATCTGAAACCGGAGAAGATAGTGCATGGTTTTCCACTGCGAGCACGGAGCTCAATCCTGTAATAGACATTGCCGAATAGGCAACTACAAACAAACATCTGCATTTGTCTGTAATTCGAGAGTGTGTGTCTTTATTCCTCATAAAATTGAGTATATTTATAAATACCATATATGAGTTCAGCTTATTCATACCATATTCAAATCGTCATTCTGTCACTGAATAAGCCTAATCTTTCTCCGTATTATATTAAGGCTGTGACAAATATATAAATTAAAATCTATAAAAGAAACAAAATGAATATTTTTTTCTCCTCATATCGATAAATAAAAATACAACATTCATCCAAATAAAAAATGTGCCAAAAGTATTTACTACCTTTGGCACATACCCACCCGGCTGTTTGATATATCAATAAACCGCCGAAGCGATCACTTGTATAAACAAAATAAGGAACACCATTGCAATCGGATACACCGTAGCATATGCAACACTCGGAATATTACTATCTACCATGGAATCGGCTGCCGCAAGACCGGGCGTACTGGTCATACCACCGGTGATGGTGCCCAGCAAATCCAACAAACTGATTTTAAAGACCAACCTGCCAACCACAACGGCAACCAGCATAGGCACGACAGTAATGGCCGCCCCCACTCCGAACAATAACAATCCGCTCTCCTGAAAAGTAGCCACCAGATTCTTACCGGCAGAAGTACCGACCTCAGCCAAAAACAGCAATAAGCCCAACTGACGTAACAACTGATTGGCAGGACCGGACATAGACCACAATATAGGTCCTGTCTTTCCCACGGCACTCAACAGCAATGCCACCATCAGCACTCCTCCGGTCAATCCGGGTGAAAAGGAAACGCTGTCTGAAAATGAAATATTTATTTTGCCGAACAATACACCTAATACAATCCCCATAGCTATCGGGAAGAAATCAGTATCAGACAACTGTTTGGCATTATTCCCCAACAAACGGGCAACGCCTCTGAGTCCTTCCCGTTCACCGACCACCATCAGCTTATCACCGAATTTCAAGGCCAAATCCGGAGAAGGTGACAAGTCTATGCCGCTTCGACGGATACGGGTTACCGTACAACCAAAGTTACGTTGTAAATTCAGATCCCCCAATTGCTTGTTTATCATATCTTTCTTTGTCAGCAATAAAGATTCAATCTCCTGTGTCTGATCCAGAGGCAATTCACCTTCCTCTCGTTCTCCAACCAATACAGCAAACTGATTCAGCGCTTCCTCACTTCCCACCGCCTGCACATAGTCCCCTTCCAGCAACATGGTATTCGCTTTAGGCATCAATATAGAATCCTCATGCTTTACCCGTGAAATGACGGCTCCCGTCATGGCACGTGCATTTATTTGCGCCAAAGTACGTCCGAATACCGCTTGATTGGTCACTCTGAAAATGCAAGTTGTCAGTTCCGGAAAACCGCTGCGCCGTTCCAGTTCCAACCTGCGCGCTTCTTTATCCAGATCCACCCGCATAATCTTGGGTAACAGCTTCACAAACAAAATCACCCCTATCACTCCAAACGGGTAAGCAATACCGTATGCAATGGAAGCCAACGGTGAATTTGTACTGTCTATAGCTACCGCCAGACCGGGCGTACTGGTCAATGCCCCTGCTATCAATCCCACCACACTGGGCGTATCAATGTCAAAAGCATACTTCAGTCCTACCGCCGTCAGACAGGCAGAGCAAATAATAAGCATAGTGATAAGAATCAGTGTCTTTCCTTTACTTCTGAAAGAATCGAAAAATCCGGGACCGGCCTGAATACCGATGGTAAAGATAAAAAGCACCAGACCGAAGTTCCCCAATTCTTTAGGAATGATCACACCGAAATGTCCGAAAAGCAAGGCAATGAAGATAACGGCCGACACATCCAGCGACAAACCCTTTATCTTAATCCTCCCTAGCATAAAACCCAACGCTACAATAAGGAAGAGCGAGAAATAAGAAGAATGCAGTAAATCAATTAACATATTTTTAAGAGGTTAGTTTCAGAGCACAAAGATATGTAAAAATGCCAAATGCTGAAACTTTCCCCTTACTATTTGCAGAAACCATTCCTCCTATTGCACATCCAGCGCATCCAGTGCCAGCCCCTCCATATCCGGAGCGGAAAGCACCACCTTATAATAGCCTGCATTGATATACGTACCCGTCGTTGTACTCAGCATACGCCACTTTCCGGGAGTTTCGGCAAAAGTCAGATGATCCTCCTTCAGTACCACCCCTTTGGAGTCGATGAACTGCATACGCACCTTCATAGGCTTCCCCGTAGCGTTCATGTATTTAAAACGAAGGGCATAGACCTGTGCCAGACCGGTAGAGATATTCCAGGTAATACTGCTTTTCTCACCTTTACCAAAGAAGACACCGGTTTGTTTCTTAACCTCTTTCTTTATAAACTTGCCTTTCAACATAGCGTCCTCGGCTTGATAAGTCACATTGGCACGGGCATTTTTATCTTCAGGCAACAGTTCCTTGGGAGTCTTTTCCATCACATCCTTGTCTTGTGCAGCCCAACTGAAGCGATGGGCAGATGCATTCACATTCTTCACTCTGTTTTGTATGGCAGAAGAAGAGTGAGCGGAATCCAAGCCGCCTTTACAAGCTATCGCAATGCCACAAATCAGAGCTTGCCCCGCTTTCACCTCCGGAAAATCAATCTTCAAGACCCCACCTTTCACAACAGCATTCACCACCTTTTTGCAAGCGCCGTCATGCCCCGCTTCAGCCCATACATCCAAGTCATCCAGAAGCACTTTATCATTTACCGCTACATCAAAAATACGCAAGCCTTCACAATCCGTCTGTGCACTACCTCCCGTACCATGCCAGGGCTCTGTAAAATAAAGTTCCACACGATACTCGCCATCCGGAACGGGAAAGCGGAAATTCAGTTTATGGCGTCCGAAACGGAAAGTCTGGAACAGCTCCCAATCCCTAGTGCCATGAATGGGATCATTCGTGGTACGCTGGCTCGCCTGATAAGGGCTCAATAACTGCACACTGTCCGACGGATGGATAAACGATTCCGCCCACGAATGAGAATAACGGCTGTTATCCTGCGCCCAGACCTGACCATACGTATCCGTATAAGCATCTCCCCCGCAATTCAAACGATAAAGATACGTATATCCCTCAGCTCCTTTCAACAAATCAGTTCCGTTCAACCGGTCGGCAGCAACAGGCACTATAACAGAACCACGGTAAAGAGCTTCAAAATGAGGAGCTTTCTCCAAACCGTCCAGCACCAGCACATCTTCCGCTGCCGGTTTTCCTTTAAAGTATCCCACGGCACGAAGCACATTATAACGGATATCACGGTTCTCCCACATAAAATGAGTACCTACCCCATGATTCAGTTTCCGTCCCAAGTATTCAGCATCCACCGCATCATTGTACAGCAACACACTGTCACAATTGCTGTACGCCTCAATGGTAGCCCGTCTGCGGCCTGTTGCAAAACGGTCTTCCCACGTGTGGGATGCCAGATAGACCATCGGATCTTCGGAAGCCGGCACATAGTTGGCCCGATACATATAATATACATCCAGCGGTTCTTCCCACGGAGTAACCAGTCCTTTATAATTAAACGGTCCCACCTTATCTATCCGGCGATACGCTTCATCCGGCTGGCGGCGTCCCGGATTATCATGACTGCTGAATATCCATTGGAATTGTCCGCACACACTGTCCTTTGCCTGTTCCGCCAATCGGATCTTGGTTTCCATCAACCGGCACATACGTTCCTCGCTCCATACGCCGTTCGCATCAAAAGCTGCCGGTTCCGTATGCAACCCGATGCTGCGCCATGCCCCATATTCACCATTCAACAACTGATTGGTCTGTGACAATTCACGGCCATACTTATTCACATCACCACCATAGGTTCCACTCCAGTTCTGAATAACATTCCAATCTGTTCCATCACCACCGTTACACGTGGTAATCACACGCATGGTACGCGCCGTAGGATCCATTTCACGGATAATCTCACTACACTCCTCGGCAAACTCCTTAGGCAGCGTGCTTTCGTTCTGCAATCCCCACATCACCACACTGGGCGAGTTGCGGCGTTCCTTCACCCACTGGCGGAGCAGTTTCTTGAAATTCTCACGAAACTCCGGAGTGTCATACCACACGTGGGCCGAAAACTGAGTCCACCACAACATACCTTCCTTATCCCAATATTTCTGATAATCCAGGTGATGGGGCTGGTGAGCGTCACGGAAAGCGTTGAAGCCCGCCGCACGGATCTGTTTCACACGGGCTGCCACCTGCTCACGGCTGAAAGCATGGCTTTGTCCGAACTGGTGTTCATATTCACATACCCCATTGATAAAGACAGGCTGTCCGTTCAGATAGAACCGTCCGTCACCGTCCTTCCGTTTCACCGGCCAACTGACGGTACGGATACCAAAGGGCGTACTAATCTCATCCGTCGTACTCTTGCCACGCTTTATCATACTGGCCAGTTTATACAAATAAGGATTCTCCGTACTCCATAAGACAGGATTCTGCACCGGCGATTGTTGCTTCACCACTTTCCTTTCACCCGGCTGCAAAGTCACCTTCTCCGTCAGGCGGAACACCTGCTTGCCATCCGCATTACTGAATTTATTAACCACTTCCACCGTTTCGGCAGTCTTCCCGTAATTTTTCACCTCCGTTTCTACAAAGACAGTTCCCGCCTTATCATCATTCCAGATATGCACTCCGAAAGGTTCGATGCGTATTTCATCCGTAGCCTCCAGCACCACGGGACGGAAAATGCCCAAAGGCTGGGAACCTTCACTGAATCCCCATTCCGAAGAACAACCACCGCATACCCAAGGCATATCGGCTATCATTTCAGGATGCTCCGCTTTCACCACCAGTCTGTTCTCTCCCGGCTTCAACGCCTCCGTCACATCCAGTGTCAACGTAGTACGCCCCACGGGATGACGGCCGAAATCCTTTCCATTCAATGTAACAGTGGCATACGTTCCCACTCCCTCAAAACGAAGGAAATAACGTTTTCCGAATGAAGAATCGGAAATTGGAAATAGAGAATTATCCAGCGTGAAGTTTTTTTCGTACATGGCAGTACCGTGCAAGTTACCATGCGTCAGTTGGCGGTAACCGTAATAATCGTCCCAGTTATGAGGGATATCCACCACTGTAGGGGCATTGTCCGCCTGCCCGTATGCACTTTTATCACAAAGCCATGTTTTCCATCCTTTATCCAGTTCCATCACCATCCGGCGGTTCTTCACCTCCCGTTCCGGGAAATGCACTTGCGAACGTCCCATCGGCTTGCTGGTAGCAATGGCTATACCACGTTGTTCCGCGTCATTCACGGCACAATAAAAATGATACACCACCCCATTGTGTTTCACCACATAACTTTTATGAGCGAACAATTCATCATAGTCTTTGGAAGGGATAATCAAATCCGCTCCTTTCCAATCGGTCCAGTGCACCAGGTCATAACTGGCAGCAAATGTATTGAATGCCTTGTATTTGCGGCTCGGTTCAAAAGCCGAGAAGTAGAACATGACATACACATCGCCCATTTTCTGGATATGCGCATCCCCCGTGATGGTTCCGTCCGCTTCGTGTGCAAAGACCGGATTGCCCGGATATCGTTTCCACTTCTTCATATCCTTTGACAAGGCGATACCCACCCGTTCCGCTTTCAAATCCGTTTCCGGATGCCGTCCTGCCGCGTTATAGAACATGACGAAAGGAGCGCCCAATGTTTTCTCCTTATCCCAATAGACCACACTTTTGTACTGGGTCAGCTTTTCCCACCATTGCGCGTCTTTATCATGGATACTCATCACAGGCTTGTCCTGTGCCTGCCACTCATGGGCGGAACCCAAAGGCCGGTCTGTCCAGGCCAAACCGATATACAGCGGCTTGTTCACCGATTCATATCCGGTCCCTTCCCCACCCAGATAAGTCATCCAATGCTTGCCTTTATACGTCTGCAGGGCATAGCTTCCTCCCCACTCCATATCCGGCAATGCAGGGAAACCACCACGCTGGTTGCAATCCCAGAATCCGTCACGATAAGACAAGACACGTCCCAATGTACGCCATTCCAACAGATTATCACTTTCGGCTATCCATGTCTCGTATCCACGCCCGTCCAGTCCGCTCTTACCATTATAAACCACGTAGGTCATATACCACTTATCCCCTTCGCGGAACACGGTAGGGCAGTCTATTTTATGCTTGTTGTCGGCAGGAGCTACAGCCAGCCCATATTTATAAGGAGTCTTGGCTTCCTCATAAATCTGCTCCATGCGCGATTGCGGAACTTCACGTTGGGCGTATGTTCCCAATGACAACAGTAAAAATGCCAATATCAATATCTTCTTCATAATTATCTTTTTTATCTATTGGCAAGACGGATAAAAGAAGAAAATGTACCCATTCAGAGAACTTTTATCTCATTCTCTATTCTTACCATCACATAGCAGGGGTCAGCTCAACATTCAATCCCAAAGCAGAAGCAATACGATAAAAGGTAGAAACCTTAGGCTCTGTTTTTCCTGTTTCCACACGGGAAATATAAGACTTATTAGTCCCTATCTTTTCGGCAAGTTCCGCCTGTGTCATATTTGCTTTCTTCCTTGCCTCTTCAATTATTTGTCCGGTAAAGAAAGCATTAGCCCTGTCTTCGGCAGCCTTACGCTCCGGAGTCCCTTCTTTGCCAAACACAGCATCCAACTGTGCATCGACATCAAACATCTTTAGTTCTTTTTCGCTCATAATATTCTTTCTTTAGTTTTAATGCTTTATCAATTTCTCTATCTGGTGTTTTCTGCGTCTTCTTTTGAAAGCCATTGAACAATATAACAATATGCCCTTCATCATAACAGAAGAAAATCCTATAGATATTACCTTGCCACTCTATTCTTAACTCATACAGACCCTCTTTAAGAAACTTCACATACTTTGCCGGTAGTCTATCTTGAGTCTTCAATAAGAGTAATCCATATAGGACTTTTTCTTGCGTACCTTTATCCAGAGTATCAAAAAAATCTTTATAGTAGTTTTCGTATGCTATTATCTTTCTGCTCATACGACAAAAATAGAAAAAGTTTATCAGTTAAGCAACTTTTCCTTATAAAAATCTTAGAACTATGTACAAAAATGGCGTAAAATTCTCAAGATATACTTGAAAATTTTACGCCATACTGCGATTCCGGCCTCTGGAATTAAGGCTACTAATAGAACATCCAGTCCATCGTCTCCTCCGCACCGGCCAGTCCCGCATTACGCGGAGTCACCTGCGCGTCTGTAAATCCCAGCACCATCGTATATCCTTTCGGCAGCAACAAGGTATGCTTTCCGGCCTCAAAATGATAAGCGTGTACATTCGCCAGCGGCATACCCGCTATGCGTATGGCATTGGTCAGTTTCGGTTCCGCCTGACCGTAATCATTGGCAGAAGCGTCCGTTTCCAGTTTCGGGGCTTTCGCATACTTCTTCTGGTCATCACGGAAATAACCTACCAACAAACTCACCGGAGCAGCCGCTTCAAACTCTATTGTCGTACCTTCCTTGCGCTGCACATCCCCGTTCATTCTATAAGCAGTCAGCCCTTCCAGCTCGGCGGCCAACGCATCCACCTTGCCCGGTACATTGGAGAACAGGCTTGCCCCCGTCGCCAGTTTCACCGGAGCCAGCCCGTTCAGGATCTTCACATTTGCGGCGGACAAAGGTTTTATCTCAGCTGCACTTTCCGTCACCTTACCTGCCGCTCTATCTTTCAGCAACTGCAAGTTCGCTTTGAAATTAGCCAGCTCATTTTCATAATGCACCAGCATCTCTTTCCAGGTCTTGTTCTTGCCACCGTCACCACCGATAGGAATACGGCGTTGCGCGGTCTGCATACTGTTGGCATAATAATAAGTACTATCCGTCAATGCCACCAGCTTGCGGTAATGATCCAGACTTTGTTCCATCAATAGAATAGCGGCATCCAGTTCATTCAGATCCTTTCCCCACTGGTAGTTCAAGACACGCTGAGCAGCTTTCACTTTCAGGTTAAAGGCATAAGCAAATTCACGATAGCAATGCATGTCATTCCGCAAACGTCCGAACTCCTCTTTATTACGAGTCACCGCTGCGGCAGCCTTGTCAATGGCCGCCACCGCCTTGTCACCGTGTTCCACCACCTGCGCCACAATATCCAGCGGCAATTCGCCCACATGCGGCTGTTTCTTCCATTCCTTCTCCACATATTCTATCAGCTTCTCGCCCTCCGGCCCGCAACTCTCATAAAATCCCGGATAAATGGTATATTTATAAGGATTCACCAACTGACTCATAAACATACCCAGCAACAAAGTCTGCCGGTTCCCTTCCGTGATGCCGAAACGACGGAGCAACTTCGGAGCAATCTCTCCACTCTGCTCGTATGCCTCCAGAATATCTCCGGCTTCGGCAGGAGTCGTACCATAAAAATCGCCCAACTGCTTGTCCCAATATTCCACTTCGGATGAACGGTCCCGATGACAGTTCCATGCATAGCGTCCCCACGTCTTGTACCATATCCAGTCACGGTCCAGCTGATACTCCCGTTTGCCATCCGGCAACTTATCAGCCGTGTACGGCCAGTCCCAATAAGAAGCCTGCGGATACAGATGCAGGGCATTGGCTCCATGTACATTGTGCATGGCATTCACCGCCTTCTGTACAAAGTCGGGAGATCCCCAACGCCACGGTTCCAAGTTTGCCAGAATATGCACATTACTGATATGAATACTTCCCAAGGCACTCAAGTCCGAGTGTATCTTGGACCAAGGACCGCGCGGTTCGTAAGTAGTCAGTGACTCACCATTGTATTTATGCATGGTATAGAGGTTCTTGTATAACGGCAATGCCGCATCCATCACCATCTTGCAGTCCGTATCGTGCGCACGAAGCAAAATGGGCGGTTCGTCCGTACGCCCCAATGCCTTCAGTCCGTCCTTCACTCCCGGAATAATGGTTTTGGTAAACCACTCCACATCATCCTCGTAGGTATCCATCGCTTCCCCCAAGCATACCAGCAGACCTACATTGGGATATTTTTCTATAAACGCGGCCACCGACTTACGTGTATAATCACCGATCAGCGGAGTAATGGGACGGTTACGATCCTGTGTTTTCAACCCGTAATGCTCGGCAAAAGGCTTGCTTAACAATATATTATAAAACATCTGGATGACAAAGATACCGCGTTTGTCCGCTTCGGCAGTCAGGAACGAGAACATTTCCTCATTTTTCTTAAAGGTTTCCTCATCCACCTCCACGGCAAAAGGATACTCTTCCAGTTTCACCAACGAAGCGAACGGATGTCCGTTCCACAGATACAAGGAATTCATACGGTTTTCCACCAGCATATCCAAGTACTTGATCCACTGTTCCTTGTCATAAAACCAAGGGAAGCTCTCCGGCGTATAGGGATACTCATACACCCCTCTTCCGGGCAGGTATTCCATTTTCTGAATCCCCACACAACCTCCGCGAAGCACCATTTCCGGAGCATCCGTCAGTTGTGCCGGAAACTTCAAATCCTTGTATTGCCCTACATGATCTATCAATTCCCGACAGCCGTAAATCACACCGCTTCCGTCGTTTCCTGTCACCGTAGTCATGTTTCCACGGGTAGAAATGGTAAACCCCTCCTTTTTCAGTCCGGCTGTATCAGCAGCCTGTTCCAGACGGATGCATACCTCATCTTTATCCATACCGGCAGTATCCGACAACATAACAGACGAATACCCCGCATCTTCCAGCGCTTTCTTCAAATGTTCTCCTGCAAACAGCACCCGGTTCGACGCCTCCTGCGGCATCACAATATTCACATTGGGTTTCTCGCACCCCCATAACACGCACATACATGCGACAAGTGTTCCTAGCCTAATATTTTTCATTCTTTTCATATAAATTATTTACAGTTAGACGAAAAAAACAACAAGACGTACTCACAAGACCTCCGCCAATCGTCAAAAAGCGAAGAAAAAGCACAAGCTATCACAAAAAGAAAAAAAGCTGAAGAACAAACGGGGGCAAACTCAACTTTTAAAAGGAAATGTATTGTGGAACAGAATTACCTAACATTAAAAACGAAAAGAACAATGAAAAAGAAATCTAACCTGACCTTATTTATGAAACAACTTATCCGGTCACTAAAAGAAGAAGAGCGTTTCAGTACCGCCCACATCTACCAAAGCACCCTGAACGCCTTCATGCTCTTCTGCAAGACCGATGCCATCCGGTTCAACCAGATGGAACGTTCACGCCTGAAACAATTTGAGAACCACCTGCGCAACAAGGGATGCACCTGGAACACTGTCTCCACTTATATGCGTACCTTGCGAAGCATCTACAACAAAGCCGTGGACGATGGTCTGGCGGAAGAAAAGCCCCGTCTTTTCCGTCACGTATATACCGGCGTAAAAGCCAATACCAAACGTGCCCTCGATGCCAAAGACATGAGCAAATTATTAAGCGCCTCCCTTCCACGCCCCCTGTCGCAAAGCATGGAAGAGAGCCGGGCATGGATTACCCTGATGTTCCTGTTACGCGGAATGCCCTTTGTGGATCTGACACACCTGCGCAAAACAGACCTGCAAGATTCTGTTATCTCCTACCGCCGCCACAAAACAGGAACCCTGCTCACCGTCGAGATTCCTCCCGCTGCCATGAACCTTATCAAACGGTATCAAAATACAGACTCCGCCTCCCCCTACCTGCTTCCCATTCTCAGTGGAAACCGGAAAAGCGAAGAAGAATATGCAGAATACCAACATGCCTTGCGGAAACTGAACTATGACCTGAAACAACTGGCGGTATACTGCGGAATCAAACTCAACGTCAGTTCCTACACCACGCGCCATACCTGGGCCACCCTTGCCAAATATTGTAATTTCTCTGAACAATTAATCTGTGAGGCTTTTGGACATTCGTCAGTGAAAGTGACAGAAACATATTTGAAAAACTTCAAAAATGAAGAGATAAAGAAAGCTAATGATGCAATAATTCTATACGTTTCAAAAAATGGAAAGAAAAGGGCATGAATAGATAAAAAATTGATTATCAAGCTATTTAAATTCCGTTACTTTGTAAGTAACAGAATTTATTCAGCAGCAAAAATAGACAATAAATCGATAGCAAACAAGAAACAACCCGCTTCTTTTTTTTAAAAATTAATAAAAAAGACGGTCTAATAGATAAAAAGTAATAATAAAAAGAACATTTTTAATTATATAAAAAAGAGAAAATATAGTAACACACATCACGTTTTACACAGTCAACGCAATGCATTAAAATATTATATTTCAGAATATTATATCTTATCCGCTATAAAATAGTGAGATATAAATTATACAATATGTTTATTGATAAATTTTCTGTTACTTACAAAGTAACAGAAGAGCAGAAAAAAGAAAAAAAGCGACATAGTTGAAACATAGTTGAAAAAAACATCATATAGATCTGACATATAAAAAGTTTTACCTATGATACAAGTCCAGAGATTTAATAAAGTACTTAAATTAGCAGTCATTCTAGGAGATTTAGTCATTCTGAATGTACTTTTCATCTCATTTAATTCAATATGGAACGAGTTGTTTGGGGAAAGAGCCTGTAGCGGCACTTTACCCCAAATTCTAACTCTGTTCAGCGTATGTTATTTTGCATGCACTATTTCAGGAGGTGTCATACAGCATCGTCGGGGAGCCCGTGCCGACCAAATTGTATTCCGGGTACTCCGCAACGTGTTCTATTTCTCTTTTTTATCGACCGGACTGATGGTATTATCCGAACTTGAGATATATTCCAAACGCTTTTTTATCTATTATTTCATTCTGCTCATCCTCTGTATCACTGTCTATCGCCTGCTTTTCCGTTTCTGCATACAGCTATACAGAAGCCATGGAGGGAATTTCCGTACCGTCCTCTATTTGGGAAGTACTGAAAATATAGCCGAGCTGTACCATGAAATGACCTCCGATGCCACTACCGGCTACCGGGTACTGGGCTACTTCGACACCACCCCCAATGCCAAGTTCCCCGCCAGCTGTACCTATCTGGGAAAACCGGAGCAAGCCATTGACTACCTGGCACAGCACAAGGTGAACCAGCTTTACTGCTGCCTGCCCTCGGCATTGAGCGAACAGATCGTGCCGGTCATCAACTATTGCGAGAACAACCTGATACATTTCTACAGCGTGCCCAATGTGCGCAACTACCTGCGTCACCGCATGCACTTTGAAATGATAGGCAGCGTACCCGTCCTCAGCATCCGCAAGGAACCCTTGGGGAAAATAGAGAACAGGCTGATAAAACGCATATTCGATGTAATCTTCTCGCTGCTCTTTTTATGCACATTATTCCCCATTATATTCCTTATTGTAGGAGTGACCATCAAAATCACTTCTTCGGGTCCCATATTCTTCCGTCAGAAACGTAACGGATTGAACAACAAGGAATTCTGGTGTTATAAATTCCGTTCCATGAAAGTAAACAAGGAATCGGACACCTTACAGGCCACCCTCAACGATCCCAGGAAAACCAAATTCGGCGATTTCATGCGCCGGACCAATATTGACGAACTTCCGCAATTCATCAATGTATTGCTGGGAGATATGTCCATTGTAGGGCCACGCCCCCACATGTTGAAACACACGGAAGAATATTCCAAGATAATCAATAAATACATGGTCCGCCATTTCATCAAGCCCGGTATCACGGGATGGGCGCAGGTGACCGGTTTCCGTGGCGAAACCCGCGAACTGGAAGACATGGAAGGACGTGTGAAAGCCGATATATGGTATATGGAACACTGGTCTTTCCTGCTCGACCTTTATATTATGTACAAAACCGTGGCAAACGTGCTGCACAAAGACAAGCAAGTTTATTAGAACAAGACCTGAAAACTGAAATTTTTTAAATAACAGAGAGCCAAAAAATGAGAAGATTGAAATTTACCCTATTCGCGCTGGCTTCCCTGCTGCTATGCAGTTGCAGCGCCTACAAAAAGGTACCCTACCTGCAAGGGTCCGAGTACCTGAACATGGCAAATGTCCAAACACCCCTGTATGATGCACACATCATGCCCAAAGATTTGCTGACCATCACGGTGAACACCAGTGATCCCGATGCCGCCATTCCTTTTAACCTGACGGTAGCCACCCCCATCACGGCAAACAGCAAAAGCCTTACCAGCCAACCATCCCTGCAACAATATCTGGTAGACAATAACGGGAACATTGATTTCCCGGTCTTGGGCACACTGCACATCGGCGGTCTCACCAAAAGCCAGGCGGAAAACATGATAAAGGAAAAACTGAAAACCTATATCAAGGAAAACCCCATTGTGAATGTACGCATGGCAAACTACAAAATCTCCGTGATGGGAGAAGTAGCACACCCCGGCACATTCACCATCACCAATGAAAAAGTAAACATCATGGAAGCGCTCGCCATGGCGGGAGACATGACCGTATACGGACAACGCGACAAAGTGAAACTGATCCGTGAAGATGCGCAAGGCAACCGCCAGGTGATTCCGCTGAACCTGAACGATGCCGACATCATCGTATCTCCTTACTACTACCTCCAGCAGAACGATGTGGTGTATGTCACCCCCAATAAGACCAAAGCCAAGAACGCAAGTATCAGCAACAGCACCACCATCTGGTTCTCGGTAGTAGGAACTCTGGTCGCACTGGCCAGCCTGATAGTAACCATTGCCAAATAAACAGAATTATGAAAGAAGACTTATACGACGACCTTTATCTGGAAGAAAAAGAAGAAAAGACCGATTTCAAAGCGATTCTTTTCAAATACGCCATCCATTGGCCCTGGTTCGTGGCATGCACCCTGCTGTGCATAGCAGGAGCCTGGCTTTATTTACGTTACACCCCGCCGGTGTACAACATCTCGGCATCCGTCATCATCAAGGACAATGACAAGAACAGCAAAGCAAGCAGCGGCATGGCCGACCTGGAAGACCTGGGCTTCTACTCCTCCATCAATAACTTTGACAATGAAGTGGAAATCCTGCAATCACGCACGCTTATCAAAAAAGTGGTGGAAGAGCTGGATCTTTACATCAGCTATGCCACAAAGAGCAGTTTCCATGACATCGAACTTTACAAAAGTTCCCCTGTGAAAGTATGGATTACCCCCGAAGAAGCCCAGAAACTGCCCGCCCCCGCGCGTCTTCACCTGACCTTGCAGCCGGGCAACAAGCTGAATGTGAAACTCCGGATAGGAGAAGAGGAATACAACAAGCAGTTCGACAAGCTGCCCGCCTTGCTGACCACCCCGTCGGGCACGTTCAGCTTTACCCCTAAAGACTCCGCAACCGTCCAAAGCACGCAGGAAATCATGGCTACGGTTTCTTCCCCCCGCAGTGTGGCAAACGCCTACCGGGGAGCATTAAGCATAGAGCCTACTTCCAAATCCACCACTATCGCACAGATCTCTGTCAAGAGCACGCATACGCAGCGCGGCATGGATTTCATCAACAAGCTGGTGGAAGTCTACAACCGGGATGCCAACGATGACAAAAACGAAGTGGCTACCAAGACCGCGGAATTTATTGATGAACGTATCAAAATCATCAACGGCGAACTGGGAACCACGGAACAGGAACTGGAAACCTTCAAGCGCGATGCCGGGCTCACCGATTTGAAAAGCGACGCCCAACTGGCATTGAGTGAAAACTCGGAATACGAAAAGAAACGTGCCGAAAACAGTACCCAGCTCCGGCTGGTACAATTCCTGGCCGGCTATGCCAACAATCCGGATCATGCCTACGAAGTACTTCCGGTCAATGTGGGCCTGACAGATACCGGTCTTGCCGAGCTGATCAACCGCTACAACGAGATGCTGCTGGAACGCAAGCGCCTGCTCCGTTCCTCCCAGGAAAACAACCCGGTGGTAGTCAATCTGGATGCCAGCATCCGCGCCATGCGCAGCAATGTGCTGACCACCATCAACAGCGTACAAAGAGGTTTGGCCATCACCCAGGCGGATCTGGAACGCCAGGCAGGCAAATACGCCGGACGCATCACCAATGCTCCGGGGCAGGAACGCCAGCTGGTCAGCATCTCGCGCCAGCAGGAAATCAAAGCCGGCCTTTACCTGATGCTGCTGCAAAAGCGTGAAGAAAACGCCATCACTCTGGCATCTACCGCCAACAACGCCCGCATGGTGGACGAAGCACTGGCAGACGCCATCCCCGTATCTCCCAAAGGAAAGATGATTTATCTGGTAGCACTGATTCTGGGAATCGCCCTGCCGGTAGTTGTCATCTATATCATCGAACTCTTAAAATACAAGATAGAGGGCCGCGCCGATGTGGAAAAAATCACCTCCCTTCCCATTGTGGGCGATGTACCCCTGTCGGAAGATAAAGGAAAAGAAGAAAGCATTGTAGTACACGAAAACCAAAACGACCTGATGGCCGAAACCTTCCGTAATGTACGCACCAATGTACTTTATATGATGAGGAGCGACGAGAAAGTCATATTGGTTACCTCCACCACCACAGGAGAAGGCAAAACCTTTATCGCTTCCAATCTGGCTGTCAGTCTGGCTTTATTAGGAAAGAAAATCGTGATCGTGGGGCTTGACATCCGCAAGCCGAGCCTGAACAAAGCTTTCAACTTATCACACAGGGAACAAGGCATCAGCCAGTTCCTCGCCAATCCGGAACATACCGACCTGATGTCGCTGGTACAAGTTTCACGCATCAATGCCAACTTGTCCATTCTGCCCGGAGGGCCTATTCCTCCCAACCCGACCGAACTGGTGGCACGTGAATCTTTGCCTCAGGCTATCGACATACTGAAAAAGCATTTTGACTATATCATTCTGGATACCGCCCCCATCGGCATGGTGACCGATACCCTGCTGATTTCGCGCGTAGCCAACGCCAGCATCTATGTGTGCCGGGCAGACTACACCCACAAGGCAGATTATACTTTAATCAACGAACTGAGCGAACAGAAAAAACTGCCCAACCTATGTACCCTTATCAACGGACTGGACATGAAGAAAAAGAAGTACGGATATTACTATGGATACGGCAAGTATGGCAAGTATTACGGATACGGTAAAAAATACGGTTACGGCTATGGATATGGCACTGAAAATGTAAATAAAAAGTAATTTCAAAAGTAATTACATAATAACATAAGACTAATTCTCTTTCTAATGTGTTAATATTTTAACAAATTCAGAAGAGAATTAGTCTTATTACGTTTTAATATATAAATATTATTTACTATATTTTTCTTTCGAAACATCAAAACAGGGGCACTGTTTCACCCATTCCTCAGGCTCTATCTCGCCATTTCCGTTCAAATCCGGACTTAAATCCCGATGACCGCAAACCTTGCAACCGGGATAATCCACCAGCAACGTCCTGACCAGTACACGCAACGAATGTTTCTGCCACACCGTCCGCGTATCCTCCGGCCTGCCCCGCTCGCTGATTCCCCCCTCATAGCATATCCCGATACTCTGCGCATTATACCCACGCGCATGCGCCCCGATTTTCTCTATGGGACGGGTTGTTTTTATATCCCCGTTCTTGCGGATATAAAAATGATATCCGGGTCCGTTCATTCCACGCCTGCGGTGGCACACCTCCAAATCCTGTTCGGTAAAGTCCCTGTCCGCCTTTGTAGCGGAACAGTGGACAACAATCAGATTAATCACTCTCATCCCCCTATGCACGAGCTGATTCCTACTACACCCGCAATAGCCGTAGCTACTGCAATCACCACTTTCAAAATAGTGCTCCAGACAGATTTACCTTTCATTCTACAGTTTTTTTAATTAAACACTTGTCCGCCATCTACTTAAGCAGGCTTTTGCTCCCCCTTCGTTTTCACCGGCAATTTATCCACCTTCGTATATTTCAGTGCTGCCAGAATACCGCTTAGCGCAATACCCGGACGGAAATTGATACGCGCTTTTCTAATCATCGACACATCATACGTATCCTCCGTTTCCGCACCTCTTCCGCTCAGACCTATCTGGAAAGTGCCCAGATCGGCAAGCCTTACAATCTCACCCCCTTCCAGAGCCTCCATAATCACATCCTCCAAGGCAACAAGCACAGCCATTACATCCGCACGCGTCACCGTACAGGTTTTCTGAATACGATCCGCCATTTCGCGAATCTCTACATGGCCATTGGCCTGAGCTTATGCATAAAACTTAGGCACTGCATCCTGATCAAGCGGATTATTACGCTTTACCACCGAATAAGAAACTGTTCTTCCCATACTTTTTCAAATTAAAAATTAAAACTTGCAAATTAAGAAACACACTGACAATCAACCGTTAACCACTAAGCCGGCTATGATTGGCTTTTGATTACACTACAAAGATACGATGAACCGGAAGCCCCGTGTAGACATTTGTAGAGAAGCGTAGGAGATTGTCGGGAAATGTCGAGAATAACTTACAGAGAGAGTAGGAAAACAAGGACATTTTGCGTATCTTTACCCTATAATCAAAACGATAAAAGAACATGAACCAAGAAGAAAAAGCATTCATTATCAGAGCGTATGACAAAGCGGAACTGGCAGAACTATACAGCCCGGGGCGAACTGCCGCGGCAGCCCTGCAAACCCTGTATCGCTGGATGCGGAGAAACATGCTGCTACAGGAAGAATTGAACGAAGCGGGCTACAACAAATTCCGCCACAGCTTTCTGAAGCATGAAGTGGCAATCATAGTGAGGCATCTGGGAGAACCTTAGGACATACGCTTCCCAAAGAACCTGTTGTCTACATTGAAAGACCTTGTTGTTTTTTTAAAATCCCCTGTTGTTTTACCGGAAAGATCCTGTTGTTTTTTGAAAACAACAGGATCTTTTTCACCTGCATTTAAGGCTCACAAGGCTCAGGGCTCACTTAGGCGGTTTTCTGAGCCAAGACTTGCCGATCTTTCTATACTTACCATCCTCTTTCTCAACGATTTGATAATACACCAAACGCAACAAATAACGTTTCACGGATGCTGTAGGCAACCCGGCTTCATTGGCAGCCGCCATCAGCTCCGAATAGGTGAACTCGCGCGGCATTTTTTTCAAGACGAGACGCAGTTTGAAAAAAGCCTTTACCGGCCTGATTCTTCCGGCAGTATCATCCATGGAAGTGGAAAGCAGCAAACTGTGTTCCAGCAACACATCCACTATCTGCATTGCCGTATGGAAATCCTCATCCGAACACTTCCACTCCGATGTATTCCATTGCGGCTCACACTTACGCAATGCAGTCAGCACCATGGCAATACGAGCCATCATCAGTCCGTGGCGCAGCACAATGGCCCCCGGAGAATCATCATCTTCCGCCACTACCTCACGCAGATACGTTCTGAAACGTTCCGTATGCTCTTTCCATTGTTCCTCGGTGAAAACCACCTCGGTAGGCGATCCGGAGAGAAAGATAAACATACGCAGCAGCTCCTCGCCCATCCCTTTGAAATAAGCGCGCATATCCAGCCGGGCCTTGCCGGGGTTTGCCGACTTATACTCCCAGTGGGCCTGTCCCACATAGAAAGCCACACGACTGTACATTCCATTCTCCAGCGAAGAAATAAATTTATGCAACTGGGCGGGAGTACCCGAAGCGCACAATGCCAGATGAGGGTCACTCACAACAACAAGCCGGTGATCCGTCTTGAAATAAGAAGACACCTCCTCGTGCTGGGAGGCGGCACGCATCACATCATCATGTTTTCCATACTCCTGGTGCATGGCAGAACTTATCATGTCCAGCTCGGAGGCATTCATCACCAAGCCGACCGCTCCACCCGCCTCCAAGGCCAGTATCAACTGGCTTTTCGAAATATTGGGAGCCACCTTCAGGATGCGTTCCACCGGCATCTCCGGGCATTGGTCCAAATCGGGAACCCTCTTTTCCTGAGCGGCAAGCCGTTCCTCCAGATTCCACTTCAGCAGCTTCTGCCGGTACTCACGCTCATCCTTCCTGTTCAATTCATCGTAATACTCCTGAATGGCTGCGGGCAGAATTGCCGCCAGCTGCATCACCCCCTTTCCTCTGCCCGAACCGGCCAAAGCCACCAGATAGAGATCGGCGGAATAAACCATTCCTCCATAATTCATCCTCACCCCCGGCAGGCAACCGCTGATGTTGGTAATCATGGAGAGCAACAGAATATCCCTCTCGCGCTTGTTGCGGACATGCGTCAAACCACGCTTCAAAAAGTCGGGCAAACGGTCGAACAGTTCATCCGGAAGACACGGAACTTCACGACGCAACTTGTCAGCCTCAAGTTTCTCTAACTCAGCCTCTTCCTCCCCCTCATTGGGTTCAGAATACCGCATAGGTGAGCCCTGAGCCTTGTGAGCCCTGAAAACAGGTGTTTCGGGCCCCTTGTTCATGTCGGCATACCGGTATCCGGAGTCTATGCGCGGAGGTATATCCCCGGCGGCACACCCCATACCCGCCAACCTTTCCACCGCCAGCGTTTTCAGCCGTGCCAACTCTTCCTCGCCCACTCCTTTATAGCGGGCGATACGTCCCAGCTTCAACAAAAACTCATTCTTTTTGCCATCCACAAAGGGATTCTGCTCCAGGAACTCGTTGAAGAATGTGTGCAACATGCCCGAAGCCGCAACGGGAGGCCCGGACGCACCTGCCGGGGTCTTCACTTTCAGCTCCGCCAGAATCTCCCCCACCCTGTCGGGATGCTCCGTTACAAAGCGCCGCCAGGGAAAAACTTCGGTATCCGGACGAAAAAAAGCCTCCGGATCATACGATGCAAAGCAAGGACGGGTGGGATTCTTGCAACTCATGTCACAGGGAAAGGCAAGAAGCTGCGCCACGTGCCATGCCACCAATGCGTATGCCATACGATACTCGTCCACACTCTCCGCTTCCACACGCACCACCAGTTTCAGCCCGTCGTACGAAACGCTGCGCCATGCCGCCTTCACCCAAGGAGTGTCCCTCAATACCTGCAAGAACTCAGACACACGGCCGTTACATTTATCCACATCCAGCATGGCGTCCCCGCTCCACTGCTTCAGATTGGTTTCGGCATGGCTCCCATCGCAACGCCCGGCTATCACCAGCGCGGCCAGTTTTCTCTTTAACTTTTTGGCCTCTGTCTCCCTGCCCGAAGCCTTCAGGCGCTGATACTCTTCTACTTGCACCTTCCAGCGTTCGCCACGCAGAAGCTTCACAAACTCTTCCAATGTCATATCCACGGCATGTTCATCGAACACCGAGAAATAGAAAGAGCATAAATCGGTATAAACCATTCATGTATGAATTTAAATTATCAAAAGGAGGGCATTTCCCTCCACCATGAAAACAAAAGTATATTGCAAACCCATACAATCAAAAGTTAAAATTGTACACTTGCCCAATGTAAAGCACTGATTTACAATACCCATTTATGATACAAGTGTACAAATAACCGGGAGACTTCCTTTTAATGTCTTTTCACATTTTGCTCCTTATTTCCTTTCTTTCCTCTTTTTCTTCTCTTTCCGTTCTTTCTTCTTCTTTTCCTCCTTTTTCCGCAGAAACTCGTCTATATCAGCCAACATACTTTTGCACATGCGCTTCAGAACTCTCATTTCCTCATCAGTGTAGCCTTCACCGGACAGGCGATATCCGGCCATGATTTTTTCCAACTCTTGAAGGAAGCTCAATCTGCCACCATTTTTCTTATAAATCTTGACTTTTCCACAATGTTAATATCATTTAAAATATAAAAAGCACAAAAGTATAAATAAATACGTCATTCTTGTTATTTTTTTCATTTTTTGCGAACAAATAGCTTGTTATCGTAAAAAAATGTCTATATTTGCATCAGAATTTAACGACAAGCTTACCTGGGAATGACACAGGTAACAGCGTAGCGTGCTCAAGAGGCATCATTTCTTTCATTTTTTAGAACATCTAACATTACTTTTCCTTCCTCCGAATATGAAAAAATGGCTAGTGGCGTATGTCCGCCTTCACCACGAAAAGAAGACGGCCGAACGGCTGACCGCAATGAACATAGAGAACTTCCTGCCTGTACAAGAAGAAATCCGCCAATGGACTTACCGGAAAAAGAAAATAAAACGGGTGGTTATCCCCATGATGATTTTTGTCCATGTAGATGCGGCGGAACGTTCACAGGTGCTCACGTTGTCGGCCATCAGCCGGTATATGGTGCTGCATGGCGAACATACTCCGGCGGTGATTCCGGACGAACAGATGGAACGGTTCAAATTTATGCTGGATTATTCGGACGAGGCGGTGGAGATGTGTACCGCGCCATTGGCTCCGGGAGAATTGATACGGGTGGTCAAAGGTCCGCTAAAGGGTCTGGAAGGAGAACTGGTGGAAGTGGATGGAAAAGCGAAAGTGGTGGTAAGACTGGATTTGCTGGGATGTGCTGGGGTTGATATGCCGGTGGGGTTTGTGGAGAAGATAAAATAAGGATGGCGGACGCTAGGAAATGTGAAGGGGAATTTGTAGCTTTGCGGTAAGAAAGGAGAATAAAGGCATGCGTTTGCAATCTAAAGAAATACAGACCATCATCCAAATAGCCAAAGATATTTATGGTGAAACAGTGCAGGTATATCTCTTCGGTTCCCGTCTGAATGACGAAAAGCGCGGAGGAGATATTGATTTATTAGTCCGCAGCACGGGAGAAAAGAAGGGTGTATTGGCACGCATCCGCATGACCGCACGCTTGAAACTGCATTTGGGCGACCAAAAGATTGACGTCATCGGTGACCATGAGGATTCACCGGTAGTGCAGGAAGCCTTGAAAAACGGAATACAACTGATATGACAGAAAAGAAAAAAGAGATAACAGAACGCCTGGAACGGGAATTTGATGTATGCGACAAGCATATCCTTCGTATAAATGAAGCTCTTGAAGGGTTAGGGGTCAATATTCCCATGTCTGCGGATTGTTATTCCAACCTGACAACAGAACAAGTCCGCTGCATAGACCAATTCATATTTCGCTTTTCCAAATTGCAGGATTCCATGGGAGCAAAAATATTCCGATATATATTGGAATATCTGGATGAAGACATCACCGCACTTCCTATGCGTGACATTCTGAACCGTCTGGAACGTTATCTTATTATTCCAAGTGCTGACGAATGGACTTATATACGTGAGTTGAGAAATGAGATCTCACACGATTATCCCTTGCTTGAAACAGATGTTGCCGCCATTTTGAATGAACTGTTTTCCAAAACAGATATTATATTTAGCATTTACAGTAAATTGAAAAGTGTCTTCAATAATAACAGACACGCTTAAACCGTGATACAGGCTACTCTTTTCTTCCCCGATATTTTTTTCGGAACACAAACTTCGAAACGAAATTATCGAGAAGAAACAAACGCTCAGGAAATTCATGCTGAATGCTGAATGAGATTTTCTCTGTCGTCTACCAATTTTATAAAGAAAGCAATCTTTTAATCCGTAATAGTGATAAGAGAATAAGACTCATATCCTATCTTTGGTCTGAAGTATAGAATTTTATAAATGGTTAGTGTTAAACAAGATCCATTCGTTGGTAAATGAGAGCTTGTTCCATGCCGTAAAGAAGGTTTAATTAGAAGTTTACTAATTGTTAGTTTATTACGATTACTTAAAATATTACTCTAAAAGATGAAAGACAACCGTACTTTATACGAAAAAAATGTTCAAGACCGTAATCTGTTACACTACCTTATAGGTCTTATCGTACGATGGAAACAAAACTTCAAATATGCACGTGCAAGAAGAATCGCACGTAAGCGTGGAGCGACCATCGGTGAAGGAGTAATCATGCCTATATCATTAGCCAAGAAAGTTAATAAAAATGTAACAATAGGCAATCATGTATCCATCCATTCTGATAATTTTTCTTCTTTTCGATATCCAATTAAATAGGAAACAATGTTATCATTGGAAGCAATGTGAAATTTGTTATGGGTTCACATAATATCGACTCCCCTAATTGGGAACATTGCAGACATAACTCTGGATTAACAATTGAAGATTATGTTTGGCTTGCCCCTGATTCTGTTATATTACCTTCGTGCACAACAATAGCCTATGGAACTGTTGTCGGTGCCAATGCAGTCATAATAAAAGATACTACAAAAATGGCTGTTTTAGGAGGCAACCCAGCTAAAGAAATTAGAAAAAGACAATGCGTACATTCTGATCTTGTAGTGGAATCACTATTGGGAGGAGATTATTATGTATATAAGCAAACTAGAAAAATCCCCATTCTAAAACATAGTCGAAAATCTCAGTAAACACTCAAAAAAAGGCTTATAATTCAAAAATATACATTCGCCGCGAATAAAATTAAAAGTATATATTATACAACGTAAGCCCTCAGATTAGGACTCAAAAATGCTATCTATATCTTTGTTAGAAATTAAATCCAATGATTATGTATAGTAACAAAAATCTTGAAAGATTTTATTTTCAGTACCAAACAGAGGCCGTTCCTCATGGAATATCTCTTCAGTCATTCTGTTTAACGAATAACATTCCTCACAATATTTTTTCATAAATGAAACAAGGATACCCGCAGAAAAATAGTGGAAGTTAAAGTGAACGGCATTCCCTTCAGTTCCAACATCGGAATCCGTGCCATCTTCTCCTTTAAGCTCCCCGATCAAGAAGGACAGTCTTTCTCGCCATGCAAGACACAGAGATGACAAGAAGGCTAATGTATTCCTTGACAATATAAACCATCTATTCCATTTTGAAAGGGAGTATGACAGGAAAATGACTACCGATAAGGAATGTACCCGACAACGACAGGGATTACCGGTCATGAAGGCGATGATAAACCTGAGGGCAAACCTGCTGCAGAAATCGAAAAGTGAGGAGGAGTAGAAAAGTTGTTATATGCGAGATGTCCTGAATTATCTTCACAGATTTTGGAAGGAGGCTTTCACTTATATAAAGGACGACTATTATCCGATCTCGAACAATTTGGCGGAGAGAGCAATCCGTCCCTTTACGACCAAACGCAAGAACTCCCTACACTTCGGAAGTGATGAGGAAACGGAGATTGCCGCTGTATATCATAGTATAATCAGCACGGTGAAACTGCAAAGCAGGTCCGCATGGGGTTATCTTGGCAGTTTTTTACTGGAATTTTTAACGGTTCCAAAGTTTTTTTGAGTCTGACACCACAAAATATGAACTTGGCTGTATGTCAATAGTTAAAAATCAATCGAATTGGATGACATTTTTTTGTGAAGTACCTATTTTGGCGCCTTATAAAAAGAAATGCTCTAATTTGAGTATAAACAAATAAAAAAATACGAAAATGAAAACATGTTATCACCACACCAGTTTTGATACTCTAAAAAAAATCATAACTAATAATGGATTGACATTTAGAGCTAGTCGATATAGCAATTACGAAAATAAAGAATATACATGGATTAAAGACAAAGCGTACAAAGTAGTCAAAGAAATATGCCAAGAACAAGCTCAACCTTTTGATAATGATTTAATGGAATTTAATCCTTACATCATCTGTTTTTGTGAGGAAGGTTTTTCAAAATACATGTGGAGTAATTATGCAGATAAAAACCAAGGCATACAAATTGAAGTAAACAGTGATATACTTTTAAAATATTCTCTGCAAAATCAGAATCCGGATGCTTTCGTAAAATGTGCTTATTTGTCAGAAAAAGAAAGAGAAAATAATGAGCATATAAAATCAGCTATAACAAAGATTTATAATACTTATCAGGTTAGCTCTAATTTACAAGACGATTTACTGATCTGTGCATCTTGTATCAAACAGGATATATACAGATCTGAAAAGGAATATAGATATATGATTCCTCATTATAATCAAATTTCTATTTCTCGCATTAAAAACAACGAAGTTGTTTTTAGCGAAGAATATGAAGATGAACAAGACATACAGTCTCTTCACGGAAAGAAATATTATTATATAAATTTTCCCAAAGAAGCATTAGTAAGTATCAACCTAGGATTTGATGCAAACAAAGATAGATTGGAAACAATTCGTCAGCACCTTATAAATAACGATTACAATATAGGGAATATATCTATTAAACAAATAGAAGAAAAACTTTTAAAATAAACATTCCATCCATCAATGTCTGACAATTTTAACAAAAATCGCTTAGCTAAAAACACCATTTTACTTTATGTACGTATGCTGTTTACGATGTGGTTAAATTTGTATACCACACGTTTAACACTTGCCAATCTTGGTGTAGAGGATATGGGAATCTATGGTGTTGTTGGTAGTATTGTCAGTATGTTCGCTGTTTTCAGTAGTGGAATGGGCAATGCCGTACAACGTTTTCTGACCTATGAAATAGGACGTGATAACGGTGATCCAAATAAAGTATTTTGTTCTTGCTTAAATGTTATATTCTTATTGTCCGGAATCATATTTATACTACTTGAAGCCGGAGGTCTATGGTTTCTACATACCAAAATAAACATACCAGCGGAAAGTATGGATGCAGCCCAATGGGTGTTTCAAATATCAGTACTCACTTGTATAGTCAATCTTATAAGTATTCCTTATAATTCACTAATCGTAGCACATGAAAAAATGAATGCTTTTGCAGCTATCAGTATTCTTCAAGTAATCTTAACATGTGCTTCAGCCTATTGCCTTAGCTATTTTCCTACCGGCCGTTTATTGATCTATGCTATATTGATGGCAACAATAAGCATATTAATAAGAATAGCTTATCAAATATATTGCCATCGCAAATTTCCGGAAGTCCATTACCATATGATTATAGACAAAAACCAAATAATGCAAATTGGCAAATTTGCCGGTATATCCTCTGCTTCCGGTGCTTTGCAGGTTCTTTCGTCACAAGGGTTTATCCTTGTTATCAATCTTACATTCGGGGTGGCTATTAATGCTGTATATACAATTTCAATGCAGTTGAAAAACTCAGTTTTGTCATTTGCTCAAAATTTGCAACGTGCCATTGCTCCACAAATAACAAAAACATATGCCAATGGTGAGCTGGATATACATAAAAAGCTTGTCTATGCAGGAAGTAAATTTCAAGTCTTTCTTATTTTTTTTATAATGATACCATTTCTTTTTCAAACGGAATATATCATGCAACTCTGGCTAGGTAATGTGCCACCATATGCAGTGACTTATGCACAATGCACCATATTTCTGAGTCTTACCTATGCTTCTTTTGAAACAATACGAACAGCAGTATATGCAACCGGTAATATTACTAAATTTATGATATGGCCCGAAGCTATATATTTATTAGTTTTGCCTATCAGCTACTATACCGGCATAATAACCAATAATCCTAATGACCTGATAATAGCAATGGTATTATATGAAATATTTGTTTGCACAATACGAGTATGGATAGCATCAAAAGTTTCAATCATAAAAATAAATGAATTGCTTAAAAAAGTAATCAAACCTTGCTTCTGCGTAGCAGTAGCAGCATTGTTTATATGCAAAATAATTACATTGTTTATTCCACAGACTATTTGGGGGTTAATCTCGATTCTCTGTTTAAACAGCATTTCATTAAGTTTAATCATTATAGTAATCGGATTAAGTAAACAAGAAAAAAATATGATAAGTACATTCTTGAATAATAAAATGAAATAAACAGTAATGACATATATACTTTCTAATTATTGCAAATTGTTAGAAATAAGAATAGACTATTTATTTAGACCTCGGAATGATTATCATATTCTGTTAAAAAAAAAGCAACATAACTAAAGTGTGCTATAAAATTAATGGAAGATATACCATTGAACATGCAAGTTACTAACAGTAAATCTAGAAACATATATTTTGATATTCTTAAAGGAATAGCAATAATTTTAGTTGCATATGGACATGTTTTGCAAACATTCAACTCTAATTGGGAATCTTCGATTATTGGGAAAACCATATATGCATTTCATATGCCATTATTTATGCTTATAAGTGGATACTTTTTCTATCCGAGCGTAAAAAAAACAGATTATAACCACTTTATAAAAAAACGCTTTATACATCTATACTTGCCCAGTCTGATGTGGGGGCTATTTTCCTGTTTTATAATTGGGGGTAGTAAATTATTTAGTTCACAGTATATTGATTTTAAATACTTTATTAATTTAACATTAACAGGAGCATGGTATCTTACTCTACTATTTATTTTACAGATAATAGGAGCAATGATAGAACGATTTTATGCCCAATATAAATATATTGCTTGGAGTGTCATTTATTTGATAATTTATATTGCCCCTCAATTATGGATGATGCGTGAATTAAAATATCTTACGCCTTTTTTTATTATTGCAATAGCCCTAAGAAAATACGATTGGAGTAAATGTTCTTATAAAATAGGAATTTTATTTTTATTGATATTCATAGTTACAATGAAGGTCTATACATTTGAACATTCAATGTATCGAATGTCCGATAATATTTTTACAATAGACTATCATTTGTCTGCTTTTATACGCTTTATAGCAGGATTAAGTGGAAGTATCTGTGTTATATGGCTAGCAAGCTATTTACAAAAGATTAAAAATATCACTATCTTAATTGCAAAAATAGGCTTAATTACATTACCAATTTACGTTTTGCACCAGAAGTTCCTAATAATAAATAAAATATTACATATTAACACAAATAATCTAATAATACTAATATGCTTTACTGCAATAGATATCTTTCTGTCAGTCATTATTTATAAATTTCTAAAAAAGAACAAAACTTTGAGCTTACTATTATTTGGCGAATAAATATTAGTGCAATTAATTTATAAATTGATAATATTATGCAAAAAGTAAAAGTTACAATATCAACTCTTGGTCCTCTTCATCTAATAAAAAGTGCAGAATACCTGTCACAAATAGTAGATGTGACTGTAGTCCAAGGATGGATACCTACATGGTGGAATAGTTGGGGATTAAAATTGGCAAGTAAAATCGCCAAATATGATTTGGAGCATACATTCAAGAAACGTACTCCATCATGCTTGAACGGAAAAAATCACGGTTGTTTTCTTCCTGAATTTTTAAATGTTGTGGCGAGAAAGCTAAACGGAGAAAGGGCCATTACACTAAATGTTAAATCACATGAGCTATTTGGAAAATTCTCAAAGAAATACACAATCAAAGGAGATATATTACATGTGCGTAGTGGATCTGGTCGCGGTGGTGCAATTATTTACGCCCAAAATAAAGGGATTAAAGTTTTAGTAGATCATAGTATTGCGCATCCAGCATATATGGAAAAACATTTGAGAAATGAATTTGAAAAAAACAACACACCATTTAATTTGGGAATCTCTAATCCATTATGGAAGGAAATCATGTACGATTGCGAAGAAGGTGATCGTCTACTTGTTAATTCTGATTTTGTAAAAAACACTTTTATTGAATATGGTTTTGATGCAAATAAAATAGATGTAGTGTATTTAGGTGTTCGTTCAGATTTTTTTGGCTTAAAGAAATCATACGAGCTAACCGGACCTTTAAAAATTCTTTTCACCGGTGGTTTCGGTTTCCGTAAAGGTGCGGAATACTCGCTACGTGCCATGCAAAAATTAGATGAATTAAAAGTTGATTATGAATATATTGTTGTAGGCAGTAATGCTGAAGCTCAAACATTATTAAAGCAATATCCTATCAAACATCTTAAACTCATTGGCATGGTACCTCAGGACAATCTTAAACAATATTTATCCGAAGCTGATATATATCTGTTCCCATCATTATGTGAAGGTTGTGCAAGTAGTGGTATGGAAGCAATGGCTGCAGGGCTACCTGTTATTGCTACTGTAGAAAGTGGATTACCTATTACAAATGAAAAAAATGGATTTGTGATTGAATCTAAACGTGTTGATGATATAGTTGATGCTATTTTAAAATTACGCAATAATCAAATTATGCGCACACAACTCGGTATAGCCGCTTCAAAACTGATTCAAAATAACTACACATGGGAAAAATATGCAGCAAATGTTGCTGACATATATAATAAAATGATATGAATAAATATATATTTTCTCCTATATTTGCTCTCATATTAGGTCTTGCCAATAACCTTATTGTACCTTTTGTGGGAGAAGTTACAGGTTCGTTTATATTGATTGTACTGACAATGCCTTTTTGGTTATCTCAAATAGACCAAAATGACAAAATTGTAAAATGGGCACTAAAATTATTCTTATGTTTATTATTGGTTCAATTTATCACAGAGTTGTTCCATGATCGTAACATGATATTAGATAAGGTTAAAGGCATTGCTGTGACAATCACAGGTATAGTACATTTTTTCTTTTTCTATACCATTTATTCAAAAGACATCAAAACAATACAATGGTATGTTTTAGGTCTTATACTATCTCCATATTTATTTCCATCCGAATTTCAACAAAATCTGGATAGTGGATATTCAGAAGAAAATGTAACATATTTCAAGTTTTTTGTGGTTCCAGCTATTACAAACGTTTTAATGCTACTGACATTATTCATCAAAAAACAGTATTGGCATAAAACGATAGCATTAACAATGACTTATTTAGGAGCATTGTTTATAGTGATGGGAGCTAGAAGTGGAGGGCTGACACTATTTATAGTAGGTGGCATTTACATATATGTATCAAATAATAAAATCCGAATTCCTCAACTAAAGAAAAGACTACTGACTATCTTCACATGCACTTTGCTACTTTATGAATGTGTCTATGTGCCAATGGTAATGACAGGAAATATAAAAGCAGGAAATACGGAACAATTACTAAAAAGTTCAAATCCTTATAATCCAATAGAGATACTAAAAATGGGAAGAACTGATTCTTTAATTCCATTTTATGCTTTTATGGATAGTCCGTTGGTTGGATGGGGATATTGGGCAACAGATGTTGGGCATAAATATGCCAAAATGTTATTCAACATGAGCGGGGGGGATGATAAACATTATGAGAAAATTATCAACCATTATAAACGCATACCTGGTCATAGTATATTGTTCTACTTTGCGTGTGCATTTGGTGTTGGAGCATTGATATGTGTTTTCCTTTTATGGTATAAATCAGCAAAATATACTTTTTATTCATTGATATGCAATGATAGGTATCAGTTATATAGAATTTTTTGCCTAATGAACATAACATGGCATTTGCTATTCTCCCCTATACCTCACTTCAAATACCTTCCTGCATATATGGCATTTCTAATAATTTCATCAAGAAGTGCATTAAGAATAAAAAAAAGATACAATGTAAAAAAACAGTAACTTATAATGGTAAATGCTCTATTATTTCTATTAGTTATTATACTTGTTGTAGTATTATCTGGTATATATCCTAAACAAACAATCACAACTACCTCTTTTCCTACTGAAATATTATCAAGAGATAACACACAAATTATAAAAGGGTTAGCAATGATTATGATACTAACCCAACATATTTGTGGTAACTGGACAAATATATTCACACCATTTGGAGGAATAGGAGTAGCTCTATTTTTATTTTTTTCAGGTTTTGGACTTAATCAATCATATAAAAAAAATGGTATAAAGTCTTTTTGGAAAAAGAAAATTATAAGGGTAATTTGCCCATACGCATTGTTTAGAATTCTTTGTGTGATGGTCTATAACAATGTGAACTTATGGGATTTTTTACTTGATATTCTTTGTTATAAATCAGAATATTGGTACATAGACTACTTAATAAGATGCTATATCGTATTTTGGATAGCTAAGCGTTTCTTTGGTAGATATCAATTTATTATATTGACATGTTTTGCAATATATACATTCCTTTTCATGAGTAGTACACGTTCTGAGCAATCATTAAGTTTCCTAATTGGTGTTTTAAGTTCTGAATATTACAACATAATCTTGAAATGGAATAGAAAGAGGTGGTTAATAATTATGTGTTTATCAGGCGTTTTTGGTATTTCTTGTTTACTTATTAAACAAATACCACTAGTAAGAGAGTATATGGGAACATACATATATTCTATTGTCGAACTTGGCATAAAACTACCGTTGGGCATAGCTTTTTCTATAGCTTTATTACAATCACCAGCTATAATAAAAAATAGTTCATTATTGTCTATATGTGGATTATGCAGTCTTGAATTGTATCTTGTACATATGCAAATACGAATGCTTATAATTAAAGATTCATTTATTCAAGGCATAGCTATAGTTATTATAAGTTTATTAATAGCATACAGTTTCCATAAAATGACAAATGTATTGTTTAAGACGAAATTTTGATATTACAGCTATAAAATATCTTAATTTAAATAATATTATTATGAAAATTTGTTTCATCACAACCGGTGATATAAAGAATATTGCAACAGCAAAAAGAGCACTGGGACTAGCAAATCCCTTGGCTGATTTAGGATGGGAAGTTTCCATTATTATGGAAAATTGCGAAGAAAACAAACATAGAACAATGATGGAATGTGACTCTCGCATTAATCTCTATTTTTTTAATAAATGTTCGATGACACAAGAACGTAAGAAAAAAAACGACTTAATAAAAGAGATTAATCCAGACTTTTTGTATATATGTGCATTTGTTACACGCAATATTGTTGGAATAAAGCATAAATGTAAGAAAATAGTTGAACATTCCGAACTCCAATCGGGCATACCGGACATGAAAGGATTACGCAAACTTTTTTGCTATATTTATGAGTATTATTCCATTATATATAGTGATGGATTGCTAAATGCTAGTAGATATCTTCAAAATATTTACAGAAGACGATCTAAAAAAGTATTTAAGGGAAAAATGCCTATGCTTTATTATCCTTATGCCTTTAACACCAATGTAGTTAAAGTAATAGAAAAAGAAAACATTAAAGATAAGTTTAAAAAATATTTGTCCCAACCGACATTAGTATTTTTAGGAACTGTTACTAGAAATTATGGGGTCTTTACTATTATTGACGCAGTTAAGCAACTCAAAGATCAAACCCGTCCTTTTAATGTACTGATATTGGGCAAAGGTCGTCATTATGAAGATGCAAAAACATATGTATCTGAAAATTATTTAAGTGATATAATAGAAATGCCTGGTTTTGTAGACGAAGAGGATATTTCTCAATACTTTAGCGTTGCATCTGCATTCATATCTCCAATGAATGATACAACTCAGGATTGGGCACGTTGCCCAAGCAAAATGTATTTGTATCTACCTTATAAAAAACCAATTATCACATGTAAGATAGGTGAACCATATGAAATACTTCAGGACAAAGGATTTTATTATGCTTCAGGTAATGCAAAAGATATGGCTACACAAATGAAGAAGATCATAGAAAACAATAAATATACAGCTGATGCACATGCAGAAAAACACTCTTGGAATGTTCGAGCACAAGAATTAGACAATTGGATAAAGTTAACATGGAAATAGTTTTATTATGAAACAAATAATTAGAGCTACCAATGGTCCCAAACATCACCTCTTTGGATTCCATGATTTGGTTGCATTTAACCAAACTGGTGAAAAATTACTTTCTTTAGAAGCAGATGTTATTAATAGGCCTCCATTACCCGGTGAACAGTTTGGTGTGGGATATGTATTATGGGAGAAACAAGAATTTGTCAAACTTGGTGAAACATGTGCGATGAATTATCCTCAAGGAGCACGCCAGCAATGGATAGACAATACACATTTTATTGTCAACAATAGAGTTGGCGATCATTGGGGAGCAGACATCTACAATGTGGAAAGTGGAAAAAAAGTAAAAACGATAGATTCCACCTGCCATATTTTAAGCGCAGACAAAAAGAAATGTTTTGGCATAAATTATGCTCGTCTTCACAGATTGGGTGGTTACGGATATATAGGCATTGATGATCCATATTGCAATAAAGAAACACCTGAAAAGGATGGCATATATGTGACAGACATTGAAAATAATACAACAAAGCTATTGGTTAGCATTCAAGATATAAGTGAATGTGATGCCACCACATCTGCACATAATGGATTTCATCATTATGTTACTCATCTAGTTTTGAGTCCAAACGGAAAACGCATTGCTTTTCTGCATAGATTTTTTCTTTCTGATGGAGGTTTACGTACAAGACTTATGACAATAGGCGTAGATGGTAAAGATTTAAGATGTTTAGCTGTAGGTTTCCTAAGTCATTTCGATTGGAGAAATGACAATTCAATCTTTATTTGGGGACGTGCAGGAGGAAATATAGATGCTATGCGCAGTAATCCTTTATTTTCAAATCCGCTCATAAAACCATTTATGGGAGTAGCTAAGAGCTTGGCAAGAAAGGTATTAAAACGTTCAAAAGGTATGTCTATGAGTTTTTTAATGTGCATGGATAAGGATATTAAAGATATCAAACCTTTTGCCCTTGGAATTATTACAGAGGATGGTCATCCCATGTGTTGTCCGACAGACCGGAATATTGCTATTTGCGATAATTATCCGGATAAGTTAACACACTGTCGTACATTGTTCTTTTATGATTTTGAAAAAAATGAACGCACAAATCTAGGAACATTTAGAATGTCTGATGAGCAACCCGTCACAGACAATTTTATACAATTTTCTCAAGGTGTAGATTTAGAAATAATGAAACTTTTTTCACCATCTTTATTCAGTTTCACACGCTCAGGATTACACTGCGATCTACATCCTCGTTGGGATGCCAATGGAAAAATGGTGGCTTTTGACAGTATACATGAAGGAACTAGACAAATTTATATATGCAAAAGATAAGAAAGCCTGTAAAAATGGCAATTTTACAACCAGAAGTACCTCATTATAGGACTGAATTTTTCCAAAAATTGGCTAATAACATGAAGAAATTGGATATTTTTATATTCAATCCATTATCTTCTACCAAACAATCCGGCTTTAAGGTTGATTTTGAAAATCTGATATATATTGCAAACAAGAAAATAAAAGGAATACTCATATATAATCCATTTCCTATCCTATGGAAATATGACACTTTGGTATTGATGCTACATTTTGCACATCTGACAACGTGGCTATTGCTACTGACTAAATTCATTCATCGCCGCCAAATCATATTATGGGGACAGGGCATCAGTGTAAAAAGATATTTACAGGAAGAAAAACAACCAGACTGGAAGTTGAAATTGCAGATCCGTCTTGCTGATGGCGTTTGGATTTATACAGAAAAAGATGCTAATCAATGGAAAAAGATTTTCCCAAACAAACCTATTGTAGCCTTAAATAATACATTAACAGGTGTAACAGAAATGGTAGAGTACAAGCCTGTAAATTCAAAAAATGAATTAAAATGTAAATATAATATCACACAAGAAAATATACTGATTTTTTGTGCACGTTTTGAAAACAATTATCGCCGGACAGATTTATTAATAGAAACCATTAAACAACTAAATACAGAAAAATATGGTTTCATTATAATAGGCGCAGGAAAAAACAAACCAGATTTTTCCCTTTATAACAATGTGTATGATTTTGGTGCCATATACGACACCAATATCAAACGCGAATTATTTTACATTGCAGATTTATATTTTCAACCAGGATGGGTAGGTCTGTCTATTGTAGAGGCTATGGCATACGGTAAACCCATTTGCACATTTATACGCTCAGAGGAAACTAAGCAATGTGTGGAATATTCTTATATTGAGAATAATACAAACGGATTAATATTTACGAATATTGACGATTGCATAACACGAATATCGCAATTGACGAATGACGAGATAAAACAATTAGGAGCGAATGCTAAAAAAAAGGTAGCACAATTATTAACTCCTCAAAACATGGTAGCAAATGCTTTAAGTATTCTTTAAATAATTAATATAATATGGATATGAAAATAGCAGTAGCCGGAACTGGTTATGTCGGATTAAGTATAGCCACTCTTTTAGCTCAACACAACAAAGTCTATGCTGTTGATATAATAGCCGAAAAAGTCGAAAAAATAAACAATAGGATTTCTCCTATACAAGATGAGTATATTGAAAAATATCTAAAAGAAAAGGAGCTAAACCTTACCGCCACTCTTGATGGAGCAAAAGCATATAAAGATGCGGATTTTGTTGTGATTGCTGCTCCGACTAATTATGACCCAGCAAAAAATTTCTTTGATACTCATCATATAGAGGAAGTAATAGACCTCGTTTTAAGCGTAAATCCTAATGCCATAATGGTAATTAAGAGCACTATTCCTGTTGGGTATTGCCGCAATCTATATGTAAAATATGCCAAAATATTTACAGAAACGCCGCAGTTACAAGGCAAAAAGTTCAATTTGCTTTTTTCGCCTGAATTCCTTCGAGAAAGCAAAGCTCTTTATGATAATTTATACCCAAGTCGCATTATCGTTGGCTATCCCAAAATAATCACAGAGAAACAATTTGATGAAGAAAATTCAGCTATCCGTGCCATAGCTGATATTTCCACTTTAGAACAGGCAGCAAAAACATTCGCAGCCCTGCTTCAGGAAGGAGCCATTAAAGAAAACATAGATACACTGTTTATGGGGCTAAAAGAGGCAGAAGCCGTTAAACTATTTGCCAATACATATCTTGCACTTCGCGTCAGCTATTTCAATGAATTGGATACGTATGCAGAAGTGAAGGGACTTGATACACAAGCTATAATCAACGGAGTAAGTCTTGATCCACGCATCGGACAGCATTATAACAATCCTTCATTTGGTTATGGCGGTTATTGTTTGCCTAAAGATACAAAGCAGTTACTTGCCAATTATGCAGACGTTCCGGAAAATCTGATAGAAGCCATTGTTGAAAGTAATCGTACTCGTAAGGATTTCATAGCCGACAGAGTATTAAATAAGGCAGGCTATTACGACTATTACAATCATGGCAAATTTAGCCCTTCGGATGAGAAACGTTGTATTATTGGTGTTTATCGCCTTACCATGAAATCAAATTCTGATAATTTCCGCCAATCATCAATTCAAGGTGTAATGAAACGTATAAAGGCAAAGGGTGCAGAAGTAATCATTTATGAACCTACACTTGAAAACGGTTCGACATTCTTTGGCAGCCGTGTGGTTAATGAACTAACATCATTTAAAGCCCAGTCTGATGCAATCATTGCCAACCGTTATGATATCTGCCTAGATGACGTACAGGATAAGGTTTATACCCGAGATATATTCAGACGGGATTAACTATTTTAAATAAACAGATAAATTCATGACACAATATTTAAGTGATAAATTCAAAGTTCTATCATTAATATCCATTATTCTTGTATTATATATCCATTCTGGATTTCATGACTATCCCAATGAAATACAAGGAATGGTATTCAACGCTAATTTGCAGAATTTTATTAGTGGAATGATAGGACGATGTGCAGTTCCATTGTTTTATGCGATAAGTGGATACTTATTCTTTACAGGTCTTTATGATGGAGGAAATGCTAATTACCCAAAGTTGTGGTTCAAAATAAAGAAAAGAGGAAAAACATTGCTTGTTCCTTATATTATAGCTTGTCTTTTTCCTGTTGTATTTAATTTAGTATTAGAATTTATTCCCGGCATAGAACAATTTGTAAATAATAAAGGGATTTCTAAAAATTTTCATCAACCAATAGATAAGATATTAAATTTTATATATTTTGATTCAGGAAACGGCAGCCCATACGCATTCCATCTTTGGTTTCTTCGCGATTTAATATTTATAGTTGTTCTATCTCCTATATTACTTTATGCGAGCGAAAAAACCAGCAAATATGCAGTTTGTGGAATACTATTCGTTCTGAACTATTTCGCAATACCATTTCTGCCTTTATCAGGTATGTTTTGGTTTATGTTTGGATATTGCTTTTTAGATAAATTGTCAAATTTGAAATCTATATTTATTCCAGTTATCTTTACCGTCTTGTGCATAACAGAGATATTATATCCATGTGAATTATGGAAACAAATAAAAATTCCAATAATTATTATTGGATTAACCTCAATATGGATTTTATATGACAAGTTCTGTCCAAAGGATTTTGAAATTAAAAAGCATAATGTACTCATGAAAGCGTGTGGATTTACTTTCTTCATTTATCTTTTCCATGAACCTACATTAAATATTATCAGAAAAATTTTAATTATCCCATTCCATCATTCAAGTTTTGGATTTGCATTCAGTTATCTTGCAAGCCCTTGGATATTTGCAGTAATATGGATTATTATTGGCATTGGTTTTAAACGAATAATGCCACATATTTATAGTATTTGCACAGGTGGACGATAAGATATTTTACAAAAAACACAATGAAAATACTACATTACATCCCCAGTATTGATCGCACATCGGGTGGTGTCGGTGCATACATGCAACTGCTAACAACCGAATTGGGAAAATTGGTGGAACTCCACGTTGTAACCCATCGCGAGGCAAATCCGTTGACTTTGGAAAACTGCACCGTTCACTATATACCGAAAAATAACAATCCTTTCTCAAACAAAGGAAAAACGGAATTTTTAACTCTGCTCAATGATATCAAGCCGGACGTGTTTCATGCGAACAGTTGTTGGTTACCATTATCAGCACGCACTACTATCTGGGCTAAGAATATCGGATATACTGTAGTATATACTCCACATGGAATGCTTGAACCGTGGATTATGAAACGTCATTATTGGACAAAAAAATTTCCCGCATCACTGCTATTCCAAAAACGAGGAATACAAATAGCAAACGTCATACACGCTACGGCAGAAAGTGAAAAACATAATCTTACGCAGCTAGGATGGAACAATAATATAGAAGTAATTCCTAATTGTGTGGAAATAGATAAGATCACAATGAAGGAGTCATGGATACGGAATAAGAATATCTTATTTTTAAGTCGTGTCCATGTAAAAAAGGGTATCAACTTCTTGATAGAAGCTACAGCGAATTTAAAAACGGAATTACAAGGATATACAATCAACATTGCAGGAGAAGGTGAAGAAAGCTATATCAATGAATTAAAGCAATTAGCCTCTAAATTAGATGTTGAAAATTTAATTCATTTCATAGGAGGTGTATACGGTGATAAAAAGTGGGAACTTTTTAAAAAAGCCGATCTGTTTGTTCTACCTACACATAGTGAAAACTTTGGTATAGTGGTAGCTGAAGCACTTGCATGTGGTACACCTGTCATAACTACCCAAGGAACTCCATGGCAAGAGCTGGAAAGTTATCATTGCGGATGGTGGACAGAAATAGGAACCGAAGCTACGACTAAAGCTCTCAAAGAATTTCTGCAATGTACAGAAACACAACTGGAGCAAATGGGAAAAAATGGAAGAAAATTAATAGAAGAAAAATACTCATCACAAAAAGTTGCTCAAGATATGGTTGAACTATATAAAAAAGTTTGTCTATAAACATGGAACTCAACATAGCAGAAAACCGCAATCATCTGAACTACTCCAAATGGATCTATGTAAAACGTATATTGTGGACATTCGGAAAATTCTTTTTCCGTAATTCTCCCCGTATAGCTTTCGGATACAGAAATACGATACTACGCCTATTCGGAGCTAAAATAGGAAAACATGTCCATATCTACTCCTCCACCGTTATCTGGTTCCCGTGGAATCTGGAAATAGGCGATTGGAGTGCCATTGGAGAAGAAACCCTGATCTATAATTTAGGTAAAGTAACAATAGGAGAAAAAGCTACTGTCAGCCATCGAGTCCATGTATGTGCAGGCACACATGACTATACCGATCCGGCTCTTCCCCTACTACGTCCCGAAATCCGTATCGGCAACCAAACATGGATTTGCGCTAATACATTCATCGGTCCTGATATAGAGATTGGGGAAGGTGCTGTGATAGGCGCAGGTACAGTAATGGTAAAAGACGCAGAGCCGTGGGGAGTTTATGCAGGAAATCCAGCTAAATATATAAAAAAAAGAATATTAAAGAAATGAATATAGTCAAAAATAATTACATGGGGGGGGGTAAAAACAAAGGTATTATTCTCTTAAAGTTCATTGCTGCCTTTTTAATAACTTATTCACACATGGGAATATTATTTCCTAAATACGGTAGCTTAGTTACCGGTGGGGCAATAGGTGACGGTTTATTCTTTTTCTGTTCCGGTTTTACTCTATTTATGGGAAGACAAGACGGTTTTCCGAATTGGTATAAAAGACGAATTAACAGAATTTATCCCACTATCATAATGTGGGCACTGGTATCGGCGGTAATTTTCAATTGGAATTGGCAAATCACAGACTTAATAACAACCCCTAAATATTGGTTTATACCATGTATTATGGCATATTATGTCATCTTCTATTTCATCCGTACTTATCTATTGAAGTATTTAAATCAAGTCTTTGGCATAGCTTTCCTGCTTGTGGCAATCAGTAGTTTCTGGGTATTAGATTTTAACCATTCGGTAATGTATGCTGCGGTTCCATTTATGAGAATATATTATTTTCTTTTTATGATGCTAGGCGCTATGGTAGCCATCAGAAAATACAAGGTTGTATCTCCTCTCAAATCCGGAGGTTATGCCTTGGTAAGTCTTATTACATATTATGTACTTATGGGAATTTATAAAATAGATCCGTTCTTCTGTAAATTCCAGTTAATATCACTTATTCCGTTATTGAGTAGTATTTATTGGATATATAGATTTTGTGACACACCTCAGATTTATAAAATATTGGAATACAAATCAGGAGGAAAGTTTATTTATTTTATCTCAACTTTAACTTTGGAAATATATATGGTTCAATATGCCATCTTTACAGATAAACTCAATAACATATTTCCACTGAATATCATCATTATATATATCATCATATTTATTGCTGCATATCTGCTAAAATGCACAGCCCATCTTTTTTCACAGGTATTCAGCAATGAGCCTTTCAATAACAAAAATATATATCAAGTATAACGAAAGCTATTATGAATAATTCCATAGCTGCCATCATTCTTACATACAACGAAGAGAAACATATATCCCGTTGTATCAACTCGCTTAAAAATATCTGTGAGGAAATATTCGTCATCGATTCTTTCAGCAAGGACCGAACTGTAGAAATTGCGAAAGAAGCAGGAGCGCAAGTTTACCAAAATCCTTGGAAAAACTATGCGACACAGTTCAACTGGGGGCTGAAGAATTGTCCCATTACAACAGAATGGATATGGCGCATTGACGCTGATGAGTTTTTGGAGGGTAACTTGGGACCTGCCATGAAAAAAGCATTGGCGGAATGTAACAATGAGGTAAATGGAGTATACGTCCGCAAGCGTATAGATTTTATGGGAAAGCCTCTGCTACACGGGGGATGGTATCCTTCTTACCACCTGAAAGTATGGCGAAGAGGACATGGGGAGTGTGAAAACCGATGGATGGATGAACATATCCGCATCTTCAGTGGAACAACAATCACAGTGGAAGAGGGGAATCAAGTGGACGCCAATTTGAATGATCTGACCTGGTGGACAGAAAAGCACAATGGATATGCTACACGGGAAATGGCGGATATGCTGATGATGGAATACGGACTGGACGACAGAGGCAAAGAAGTACAGGCCAAGTTTTGGGGTACAGAGGAACAGCGTAAACGGTGGCTGAAAGTGAAATATATAAAAGCACCGCTATTCTTACGGCCATTTATCAATTTCAATATACGCTACATTCTGAAAGGGGGATTTCTGGATGGAAAAGAGGGCTTTATATGGCACTTTTTACAAGGTTTCTGGTATCGTTTCCTGGTAGATGCCAAAATTTATGAAATAAAAAAACGCTTTGGATGGAATGACAAGAGAATCAAGGCATTCATAAAAGAAACGTATTTAGATAAATAACCACTTACATTATAAAAGCATCAACATTATGAAAGTTTCAATTATCACTTCCTGCTACAACCGGGAAGCCACCATTCGTGGAGCAATAGAAAGTGTGCTGGAACAGGATTATCCTTACATAGAATACATTGTGGTGGACGGAGCGTCGAAAGATAACTCGCTGGCTGTCATCAATGAATATAAAAACGGGATAGATACAATTATCTCCGAGCCGGATAAAGGTATGTATGAAGCGATCAACAAAGGAATACGTGCAGCAACAGGAGATATTATCGGTCTGATTCACTCCGATGATTTCCTGTTCTCATCTCACACCATCTCCGACATAGTGAAAACATTCGAGGAGCAGGATGCGGATATGATATACGGCAACGGGGTCTTTGTAGATTATGACGACACCAACCTGATGATACGAAACTGGATAAGCGGACGGTACAGTAAAGAGAATGTGAAAAACGGATGGCTCCCACTCCACCCCACTGTCTATATAAAGAAGGAGTGTATGGATAAATGGGGGCTTTACGACGAAAGTTATAAGATAGCCGCCGACTCGGATTTGCTGGTGCGCTATCTGTACGAAGCCGACCTGAAAGTATATTACCTGAACAAATACATCGTGAAAATGAGAATGGGGGGGCTTTCTACCGATGCGGGAAAAAGCAAACTGAAATGGGCGGAGGACTTGAGAATGTATAAAAGTCACGGCATAAAACCCATCTCGGCACTGAAAGGCAAAATTCTTTCAAAGATTCCACAGTTCATTGAAGCCAGACTGCCGTGGAGTGAAATACCGGAAGCAGAGGAAGAGAGCCTGATACAACCTGACGCCGCAAATAAAAAAGAATGAGAATACGTTTACTGATTCTAACCTTGCTGATTATCGGAGTTCATCAGCATATACAAGCACAATATATGCTGGGAACTACCGGTATGATGAATATTCCTACCGCCGACAGGCAGAAGCCGGGAACAGTGATGCTGGGAGGAAATTATCTGCCCAAACAGATGATGCCTGCACGATTCGACTACAACACGGGAAATTACTTTGTGAGCATCAGTTTCTTTTCCTTTCTGGAACTTGCCTATCGGGAAACTTTAATAAAGGGGGACTATATATCATCCAAACCTAAATACAATCAGCAGGATCGTTCCTACTCCATCCGGCTGTGTGTGTGGAAAGAAGGAAAGTTTCTGCCGGGAATAGCACTGGGAGCCAATGACCCGATAGCGAATAAAGGAGCCAATACTTTTCAATCTTACTATGGGGTGATAACGAAAGGATTCCATCTGGGAGGAGAGCATTATCTCTCGGCTTCTTTGGGATATTATCTGGAAGGCGGAAAGAACAGTAATACCAAATGGTTCGGCAATAAATACAAAGGTGTATTCGGAGGGATAAACTATATACCCGCTTTCTGCAAAGAGTTGAAAATGATGGCCGAATATGACTCGGACGGGGTGAATGTGGGAGCAGCTGTCAGGCTGTGGAAACATTTGTCCATGCATGCTTTTACCCACGATTTTACTTGCGTATCGGGTGGTATACGCTATGAGTGTACCCTAATACATTGACACAATGAGCAGATATTTAATAGTAATCCTCCTTTCGGCATGGAGCATCTCCCTCCGGGCACAAGTGGCCGAGAAACTACAGCAACTGGGAATGGAGAACATACAAACGGTAACGGAGGTGAACGGCAACACGACGATTGCTTTTGAGGACAATGTATATAGAGGCACTTACCGGGGTATAGGCAAAGCCATCGAAGCTGCCATGGAAGGAATGCACGGGGGAAATCTGCAAATGGTGGTACTGGAACACAGTATCCCCCAGCTATGCATTACGCTGACCGAGAAGGTGATAACCGAATATAAGGAGAAACAGATTACCATAGGGGAAGTGTACCGGCAGATGGGAATCAGCTATGATACCGATGAAGCGATGGAGGTACTGAAAAAGAGACACCGGACACTCAATTCATCGGCAGGGAAAGTAGACATTGTGATCTATCCGGAAGTAAAACTGGAAAACTCCAGCTTTGACCGACTTTATACGTACTATGTCAACCTGGCTCCTGCCGTAGAGATGGCTTTATGGAAAGGGGCGGAACTGACGGCGCAAGTGGTATTCCCGATAGCGACCAACCTAAAAGGACAGTATAAGAAGATACGTCCCGGAGTGATGGCACTGTCGCAAGAGTTTTGCTTAGGCAAAGGATTTTTAGGGCGAGTAACAGCAGGAAACTTTACCAACAACCGCATGGGGGCACAAGCGGAGATGAAATACCGCACAGCGAATGGCAGACTGGAACTGGGAGCTGTGGCAGGAGGTACCGTGCAATCTGTGCTGACCGACGATGAAGGATGGTATATCAGCCGGAAACTGCGGATGAATGCCGCACTGAAAGCATCTGTGTATGAACCTCGCTTCAATTTGCAATTTGATTTGCAAGCTGCACGTTATCTATATGGAGATTATGGAGTAAGAGGCGACTGCACCCGCCATTTCGGAGAATATGCCATCGGCGTGTATGGAATGTATACCGACGGGGAAATAAACGGTGGATTCCATTTTGCCATCCCGCTGCCGGGCAAGAAGTGGAGCCGTAACCGGGGGATACGTGTCAGGCAAGCGGATTATTTTGCCATGGAATACAGTATGGAATCCTGGGGCAGATATGCGGATGAAAAAATGGGGGAAACTTACCGTACCCGACCTGACGAGAATCGGAGCAACCGGTTTTTCCAACCGGAATATATACGCTATTTCCTGATAAAGGAAGCAAATAAATAGATTACTAATTTTTAAAAACGAAGAAAAATGAGAACAAGCAAGTTTTTTAAAACAGGTTTGCTGCTGTTTGTAGCAAGTTTGGGATTAATAAGCTGCGGGGATGACGACAAAGAACCGGAAATTGTAGTTGACCCTGTAAGCGAAAATGTGGAATATTACATTGAAGGTAAAGTAGTAGCGGATAATGCCGCACTGGAAGGAGTCAGCGTTACAGCAGGAGAGACTACCGCAACCACAGACGAAAACGGTCAATATTCATTGACGGTAAAAGATAAGAAAACTTATACGGTGAGCTTTGCCAAGAAGGGATATAAAACTGTTTCTGACGCATCAGTGGAAATAGCCAACAACGCTACCAACAAGAGTCTGATAGCATTGAACGTAACCATGAGCAAGGAAGGCGTGCCTGTAACCGTAAATCCTGAAGAAGAAACAGTGATTACAGATAAAGGAGAAGGAGAGATAAAAGGTGCCACTTCCGCATTGATTGTACCTGCCGGTGCTGTTTCAGCCACTACTGATATAGCTCTTACCCCATATTGGGAAGTTTCTGCTATCAATGAAACTCCGGGAGTAAAAAAGGAAGCGGTTGCTATTCTTAACATCGCCATCACTTCCAGCCAAGATGTGGCTTTGAATGAGAATGTAGATCTTTTCGTTGCCAATACTGACCTATCAGGTACTTATTATTTTGACGAAGTAGAGGTGTACGAAAAGGCTAATGCACGTGCTATCGGTGACTGGAAGAAATATGCCGACGCCGCTTTTGATAAAGAAACTAACAGCTATCATGCCGTTATCGAAAAAGGAAGTTCACTGAATCAGGATTATTCTGTCCGTGTAAAGAGTGAAAAGAGTGTCAGTGCCGTCAAAGAAGATGAAATACTGAAGGAAGGAAGTTACAGTAACGCAGGAAATATGAGCGCTACTACTTATGATATTCCTTATACTGCCAAATTAGGATGGGAAATCTCTGCATCCGGACTGGATGAAGGTGCTCTTTCATTGGTGAAAGCTGCCATAGCCGCACAAGAAGGTGGATCGGAAGGTGTATACACCGTAAACAAAACCTTTACAGCCCACGTAAGCGGTGACTATATTCTGTATTTCTCTTGCAAAGCCAAATATGTAGAAAAAGAATACACTTTCTCTATTGCCGGTAAAAAAGCAGTTGCCAAAGTGAAACACTACTTGGGAACAGACTTTATTTATACCAACCAAAGCGCAAGTATGCACGGCGGCGGTTCTATGGAATAAAACATTTTTTCTAGAATAATACAAAATATGAGTAAAAAAGTAGCATTGATTTCAGGTATCACAGGACAGGACGGCTCGTTCCTGGCCGAGTTCCTGATAGAAAAAGGATACGAGGTACATGGTATCCTGAGACGTTCTTCTTCATTTAACACTGCACGTATAGAACATCTGTATCTGGACGAATGGGTACGGGATATGAAGCAGAACCGACTGGTGAACCTGCATTGGGGGGATATGACGGACAGTAGCTCACTGATACGTATCATACAGTCCGTACAACCTGACGAGATTTATAATCTGGCCGCACAAAGCCATGTAAAAGTAAGCTTCGACGTGCCCGAATACACAGCGGAAGCGGATGCGGTAGGTACGCTGCGCATGCTGGAGGCGGTACGTATATTGGGGCTGGAAAAGAAAACCAAGATTTATCAGGCATCTACTTCGGAACTTTTCGGACTGGTGCAGGAAGTTCCTCAGAAAGAGACAACTCCTTTCTATCCCCGTTCTCCATACGGAGTAGCCAAGCAATATGGTTTCTGGATAACCAAGAATTACCGCGAAAGCTATGGCATGTTTGCCGTAAACGGTATTTTGTTCAATCACGAAAGTGAACGCCGGGGCGAAACTTTTGTTACCCGGAAAATTACCCTGGCGGCAGCACGCATCGCACAAGGATTCCAAGATAAACTGTACTTGGGAAATCTGAATTCCCTGCGCGACTGGGGATATGCCAAAGACTGTGTGGAATGTATGTGGCTGATTCTGCAACACGATACGCCCGAAGACTTTGTTATCGCCACCGGAGAATATCACACTGTACGCGAATTTGCCACCTTTGCTTTCAAGGAAGTGGGTATCGACTTGCACTGGGAAGGTGAAGGTGTGAACGAGAAAGGTATTGACACAGCTACAGGCAAGGTGCTGGTAGAGGTGGATCCCAAATATTTCCGCCCGGCAGAGGTGGAACAATTACTGGGAGATCCTACCAAAGCCAAAACGTTACTGGGATGGAATCCCCGCAAGACTTCATTTGAGGAACTGGTGGGAATCATGGTGAAACACGATATGAAATTCGTGAAGAAACTCCATCTTAAAGCAAGCTGTTAAATCATTAGTTAAGAATTTCAATGGAGAAATCAGCCAAAATTTATATAGCAGGGCACCACGGACTCGTGGGCTCCGCTATTTGGCGTAACCTGCAAGAAAAAGGCTACACCAACCTGACCGGCAGAAGCCACAAGGAACTGGACTTGCTGGACGGGGTTGCCGTAAAGGAGTTCTTTGACCAAGAGAGACCGGAATATGTAATCCTTGCCGCCGCCCACGTGGGAGGTATCATGGCAAACAGTACATACAGGGCGGACTTTATCTACAAGAACCTGCAAATACAACAGAACGTGATAGGAGAAAGCTTCCGTCACGGAGTGAAGAAATTATTGTTTCTGGGAAGTACCTGCATTTATCCCAGAAACGCACAACAACCTATGAAGGAGGATGCTCTCCTCACCTCCCCGCTGGAATATACGAATGAGCCATACGCCATCGCCAAAATAGCGGGACTGAAAATGTGCGAGAGTTTCAACCTGCAATATGGTACCAACTATATCGCTGTAATGCCTACGAACCTGTATGGTCCCAATGATAATTTCGATCTGGAACGCAGCCATGTGCTGCCTGCCATGATCCGGAAAATACATCTTGCCAAATGCTTGAACGAAGATAACTGGGAGAACATACGCTATGATCTGGACATGCGCCCGGTGGAAGGTATAAACGGGGAGAGCAGAACAGAGGAGATACTGGCCATCCTGAAAAGCTACGGTATCAGCAAGGACAGGGTGGAACTGTGGGGAACAGGCACGCCGTTGCGCGAATTCTTATGGAGTGAGGAAATGGCGGATGCCAGTGTATTCATCATGGAACATGTGGACTTTAAAGATACTTACCGTCCCGGTACAAAAGAGATACGCAACTGCCACATCAACATCGGCACGGGAAAAGAAATCTCCATCGCCGGTCTGGCGCATCTGATAGTAAAGGAGACGGGATATAAAGGCAACATTACATTCAATCCGGAAAAACCGGACGGCACCATACGCAAACTGACTGATGTGACCAAATTGCATGAACTGGGATGGCATCACAAAATAGACATAGAGGAAGGGGTGCACAAGATGTACCAATGGTATCTGGAATATAAAAAGAAATAAAGAACATACGCGTTATGGAAACTCATATCGTTATCATGGCAGGCGGCATAGGAAGCCGCTTCTGGCCCATGAGCACGCCGGAATGTCCCAAACAGTTCATTGATGTGACGGGATGTGGCAAAAGCCTGATACAACTGACAGTGGAACGCTTTCAAGGGTTGTGCATTCCGGATAATATATGGATAGTGACTTCGGAAAAGTATAAGGAGACGGTAAGGAAACAATTGCCATCCGTGCCGCCTCATCATATACTGACGGAGCCGGTTGCACGTAACACGGCCCCCTGCATCACATACGCTTGCTGGAAAATCAAGAAACACCACCCGCACGCCAATATCGTAGTGACTCCCGCAGATGCATTGGTTATCAATACGGATGAATTCCGCCGGGTGATGGCCAAGGCACTGCTGACAACAGATCAAAGCAAGGCCATTGTAACCATAGGTATCAGACCTTGCCGCCCGGAAACGGGATACGGATATATAGCCGCAGGAGAAAAGGTGGATCAGGATATACGGAAAGTGGATGAATTCAAAGAGAAACCGGATTTGAAAACGGCACAGCAATATGTGGACGCCGGGAATTATTTCTGGAATGCAGGGATCTTTGTATGGAATGTAAAGACCATAGAAGAGGCTATACGCCGTTATGCACCGGGCATTGCCGAGGTGTTCGACAGGATTTATCCGGAATTCTATACCGAAAAAGAGAAAGAAACCATAGAAGAGCTGTTCCCTGCTTGCGAAAGTATATCCATAGATTATGCCGTAATGGAAAAAGCGGAACGGATTTATGTATTGCCGGCAGAGTTCGGATGGTCTGATCTGGGTAGCTGGGGCTCATTGCATTCCTTGCTGCCCAAAGATGAACGGAACAATGCCGTTGTAGGCGAGAATGTCCGATTGTATGAATGCAATAACTGCATTGTACACACACCGCATTTGAAACAGGCGGTAATACAAGGACTGGACGGGTATATCATAGCCGAGAAAGAGGGAACCCTGCTGATATGCAGACTGGCAGAGGAGCAGCGTATTAAAGAATTTTCGAAAATATAAGGAATGATTATAGCAGTTGACTTTGACGGCACAATAGTGGAGCATAAATATCCCGAAATAGGCAGGGAACTACCCTTTGCCATAGAAACGCTGAAAAAACTACAACAGGAACGGCACCGCCTTATCCTGTGGAGTGTGCGGGAAGGTAAATTATTACAGGAGGCAGTGGATTTCTGCCGGGAGCGTGGACTGGAGTTTTATGCCGTAAACAGCAATTATGCGGAAGAAACCCTGGAAAGTAATCATTACTCCAGAAAACTGAAGGCGGATTTGTTTATTGATGACCGTAATCTGGGAGGACTGCCCGAATGGGGGATGATTTACAGAATGATCCATGACAAATGGGGATACGAAGATATTTATCAAAGTTCAGGTAATAAAGAAGAGACTAAAAAGCGAAGCTTTTGGAAGATACTTTTTTCCAAGATGTAGAATCTCCGCTTCCTAATGTAGTGATACAGGCGGAAGCCCATAAGAAAACTAATGTTAGATCAGAGGTAAGTACTGTTATCAGCGGATAACGGGAACTTACGAAACAGTGTTGGTGATACCCGCCTGGGAAGGTAGGTATCACCTTTTTTTTGATCTATTCCATCAGTATTTGAAGACTTGTTCTTCTCCGGGTTCTATGGTCATGGCTTTCATTCCTTTCCGGGTTGGAATGTTCAGCACTCCCTTTCCGCCGTCGGACTTGATACGGATCTCTTTCTTATCCATATAGATATGGATATTGCCGTATGGAGTGGGCACGGTTCCTTCCATCCATTTCAAGCCGCCCAGACAAGGGGTGACGGAGTATTCCTCGTAACCGGGTTTGGTGGGTTTTACTCCCAGATAGTATTTGCCCAGCAAATAGATGGGGCTGGCTCCCCATGCATGGCAGAGGCTTTTGCCGTATGGACGTCCGTACATGGCCAGATGCCGGGTACCTGTTTCTTCGGGATTGTATTTCTCCCAGAAACTGGTAGCTCCTTCTTTCAACATACCGCCCCAATAGGCTTTCATTTCTTTCATCACCGATTCTTGTTCGCCCAAGGCGCACAGTGCTTCCAGTTCATAGAAACGCATATAAGGAGTGGTGATTTTCAAAATACTGTCATTCTGCAATACGGTGTGTTTGATGGTCTGCTGTTTATCGGCATTCAGATAATTGAAGAAGACAGAGAACATATTGGCGTAACGGGTAACGGACTCACTCTGCTTGCCCTGAACGCGGTTGTGTACCATCGCCTGTTTCTGCTCATTCCAGAAAGCGGGTTCCAGCTTGGAACGTAAAGCGGAAGCCAGTTTCTCATACTTGGTTTTGTCTGCCGTATTGCCGGCCAGACCGGCACAAAGCGCCATGGTTTCCAAACTCTTGCAGAACAAGACTTGCTCAAAGGAGAGTTCGCCTTTCTTGTCCAGATAACCGTCTGCCCAGTCTACGAATACCCAGTCACCGGTCATGCCTTCCACCATACCGTTGGCATTGGTGCGTCCCAATACATAGTCCATCATGCTTTGCATACGCGGATAGAGTTGGGTTACAAAGTCTTTGTCACCGGAATACATGTAGTAATCGTAAATACTGAGGAACCAATAGAAGGTGTAGTCCATAATGGTATTGCTGTGGCTGGTCACAGGGTCTTTTCCGCGAAGCAGCCAGATGGTACGCTTCACGGTTTCATTATCGAAGAACAGATAGTAGTTCATCAGGTAACTCTGGATGGCATCGCCACTCCATACCCAACGGTCGCGCTTGATGCCGTCGATAAAGAATTCACGGGTAGTAAGGTGCATGGTGTATGCTCCTACTTCCCAGATGCGGTTCAGCTCTTCGTCATTGCATTTGAATGAGCCCCGGTACTCTTCGGGCAGGTATTCGTATTGCATGGAAACGTCCTGTATCGTTACTCCCGGATCGCAAGTGACATAGACATAACGGAAGGCCTTGCTGTTGTCCAACGTGTATTCATCGTATAGTTTCCGTGTATTCCGGATGGCCAGATCGGTTATCTGCCCCGGCTCTGCCAGCAATTTGTCCAATGTTTCGCAATATTCCGTATCCAAGGCTTCTTCAGGACTTTCACCGTAATAGATATGGATCGTTCCTTTTCCCTTTACCTCTTTCAGAGTGATATAACCAAAGGTCTCTTTTCCGAAGTCGTACAATACCCCTTCTTTCCGGGGAGTGGAGGAAACTGCTTTCATCGGTTTTCTGGCCAATGAAAACTTGGAAGGCAGTTGGGTGGCTCCGTCAAAGTTCCAACACCCTGCATCCATATAAACGGTGGCAGAAGTATCACTGGCTTTTCCGCTTTCGTCTATCCATTCCTTGTCTTCGTAGGTTACTTTCCAGGTCTTGTCCGTATTTACGGTTTTTCCTTTCACATAAATAGTGGGGGGAGTGGACTGATTCCACACTTTGATGTTCAGACTGTGTTTTCCTGCGGGGAGTTTCAAGGTGGAGGGCATACCGAATTGCAGTTTGCCGTCCAATTTCACATTGTATTTTCCTTCGGCGGCAATGAAGATTTCTTCCGGTTCCGCCAGGTCCAATTTCTTGCTGAATTCCACTACCACATAATGGCTGTCCGTTTTCCAGAAGGGAGGGAAAAAAGCACCGCGTTCCGTACGGCGGTTGTTCATCCGGTTGCCCAGCCATATCTCATAATCACCCGGATACCAGATCCAGGTCTGGGCGGAGGCGGCAGCACTCAATGCAAGTGCTCCGACTAAAGTGGCAAGTTTGTTTTTCATAATGGTATCACGTTTTATTTTTCCTTCAAATAGCTATATTCTTTGGGCAGTCCGGCATTTGCCTTGATGCTGTCGTTCACCATCGGACCATTGTTTTCCCATGTATTGCCCGGACCGTTGGCGTTCTTCAGGAACTTCTCTCCTTCCGTCCAGTTGTCCTTGACGGTGATAAATGAAGATCCTTCGTCGGTGTAAAGATAGAACCAATGATTGGGATCGTGTGCATAACCGGGTGAAAATATGTCGGAAACGCAATTTTCCGTAATCCGGCTATGGGGTTGTGAACCTAATGTATAAATACCGGCTACATCATACATGTGCTTGGCATAGTGATGAATCAGGTTGGCGTGCACGCGGTTATTGCGCATACAGTTTACCGTACGTGTCCACCCCCATCCCAGACTGATGCCCGAATAGGATACATCACTGATTTCATTGTGCTCGATATTGATATCACTGACATAACCGGCGCAAATGCCCAAAGTGCCCCAGTCTTCATTGGTCACATCATTGATATAATTGTTGGAAATGGTCAGTCCGGTACAGACCTCACGACGGTCGGCAGGATCGTATGGAAGATGTGTTTCGTGAGCGGCAGGGCTGAAACTGCCCGCTACAATACCGTTCCCGGCAATATCACGGAACAGACAGCCGTTTATATGTCCTCCATCGGTGGCCCATTCATAATCAATGCCTGTAGAGCCCAAATGCTGGAAACGGCACTTCTCGAAATCAATATCCCAGGCAGCCTTGACTACGACTGCCGATGCCGGACGGCCCAACCAACCTTGATTATCCAGTTTATGATTGTTCTTACGAATCATGGAAGGACGGATTTTATATCCGTCTGTCATATACATACCTGCCTGAAGAGGAACATGACCTTGCAAAGAGGGACGCATCCAGGTGGTATATTGGAAAGCAATATTGTCAAAACGGATGTGCTTTACCGGACGGTCTATCGTTCCTTCCACCCATACCAACGTTTCGATGCCGGGAACTACGGCTTTGCTTATCTTCTCTCCTTTCCGAGGATAATAATATATTTTACGGCTTTCAATGTCGTGATACCACTCGCCGGGTTCATCCAGCAATTCCATGGCATTGGTCAGATAGAAAGCCGAGTTGTGACCATCCTTGGTCACCATAGGACGCGGCCACGGGTGTTCGAACTGGATGCGGCTTTCAGGATGATGGAAACGCACGGCGGCACTGTCTCCCTGTATTTCTACCGACTTGATACGGAGATTTGCCACACACCACATTTCATGAAGGACCATTTCGGCATATCGGGCCTTCTGTATTTTCTTTACGGCAGCGGCAGGTACCCACAGTATTTCGTTTTGGGGGTCGTTGTTGATGATGCGGTACATCTTTTCAAAGTCTGCCACATCCCTTGCACGAACAGCCTTTTGCCCATTGATCCACAGTTGCCGGAAATCCAGCGGACGCCCGTTAAACATAGGAACATCGGCTACCCACAACTTTCCTTGCTTCTTCCAGTTCCTGATTTCCACCCCACCATTCAGAACGGCATTTCCATCCGAAGTGATGACGGTAGGTGAAGCTGCCGTCCCGCTGTCCTCCGGACGGATAAAGACGGGTTCGTACAGATGGTAGTCACCTGCCTCCAGATGGATGGTGATGCCACCTTTTACACTTTCATCATTAAGGCGACGAAGTTCCCTTGCCTGACGCAATGCGGCTGTAAGGGTGGCTTTCGGAGAGTCTTTGGTACCCGGATTCCGGTCATTGCCTTCCGGAGATACGAACAAATCGGCTGCTGACAGTGTACAAGCTATCAGCAGCGCGGCAGTGGTTATGAATATTTTTTTCATTTGTAACTAATTAGGGGTAAGTGGTTAGTGATTAGTCCGTGCCAAAGGCATCCATACCGTCATTTCAGCCTTTCCGCGGTTTCCCCATGCATAATAAGGAATCAGACGGATATGGACCGGTTTGTCGACTTTTCCTACCTCGCGGTACAAGGTATCTTTCCATGATACTTCATCGACCAGACGGGCAGTACCATCCAATGCGACAATCGGACTGCCTTCGATGGTTATTTTTTTCGGAGTCAACCGGATATCGGCAGGTATCAGCACATTGTCTATCTTATGCCCGCCTTCTATATCCATACTTTCCAGACAGTAGACCAACGGGCCACGTTTCACCACTACCTGGTTACGGATTTCTTCGGCCAACGGATTTGCTTCCAGCAATTTTACAGGCATATCCATCACCCATTCCACACAATCCCCTTTCTTCCAGATGCGGTTTACCTCGGCGTATGTATTCGCTTTCCAGGTTCCTTGCACCGGTTCGCCATTTACCTTCAAAGTTGCCTTCTCGCACCAGTCAGGAACACGGAGGAACAAAGAAAACGCTTTCTTCTTTGACGGTTTCGGAGCTTCGGTAACAGTCAGCTTCACAGCACCTTCCCACGGATACTCCGTTTCTTGCACCAGCCCGATCTTTCCCGTTTCCTTCAAAGTTGTAGCCAGTGTATTCGCTCCATACAAATTGCAATATACCGCATTCGGAGTCACCGTATAAGCATAGTTCTGGGCTTGGCAAACGGTGCGCAGCGTATTAGGCGGACAACAGAAGCAGCTGATATACTCGGTACGTTCTTTAGGCCAGCGAAGTGTGTATGGCAAATCCGCACTGATGCGCAACGGGTTGGTATAGAAATATTTCTTTCCATCCAGACTGACACCACTCAACACACTGTTGTAAAGGGCGGTTTCCACAATATCCGCATATTTGGCATCGCCCGTCACTTCCAGCATACGCCAGTTGAAAAGCATATTGCCGATATTGGCACAGGTCTCGTTATGCGCCGTACTATTAGGCAACTGATAAGGACGGCCATAGCTTTGGTGTACTTTCTGAATGCTGTCCGGCTCATAGCAGGTTCCATCCGGCGAAGTGCCGTCATACAGCGCACCGCACGCTCCTGTAACATACATCTTGCGGGTCACAATGTCTTTCCAGATGCTGGTCAGGTTTTTCATCAGTTGGTCTTCTCCTGTTTCGGCATACACATCGGTCACACCGGCATACAGGTAATTGGAACGCACGGCATGTCCCATCGCATTGTATTGCTGACGGAACGGAATACGGTCCTGATTATCATCGGTGCCGTTTTCCACCATACCACGGATATCAATCAGATTCTTGGAAAGTTCCAGATAACGGGGATTCCCTGTAGCACGGTACATTTCCACCACACCCATATAATGGGAAGGACAAATGGCATTTCTTGCCAGTTCCGCAGAAGCGGTTTCATAGAAATGACAGAGGAAGTCCGTCGCTTTTACGGCAGCATCGAATAAAGTAGTCTTTCCGGTGGCACGGCGATGAATGATACCTGCCATCATCAGATGCCCCAAATTGTAGGTTTCAAAATTCAGACGATTGGCAAATGCACCTTTCTCGTCCTCACCGCCTACTTTGGTGCCAATTACCGTCTGTTGCTGTTTGTCCGAATGAGTGTCAATCCCCTTATTCTTTTCCTCGATGATGACAGGGGTATGGATGTAACCGTCCGCACGCTGGGCTTTCACCACATGTTCAATGAAGTGATCCATCAGTTTATCCAATTCGGGATCTTTCGTGACGGCATACACGGAAGCCACCCCTTCCATCCATTTATACATATCACCGTCATGAAAGGGAGGTCCCCAATGTTCGCCCTCGCAAACACCGGCAGCTATTTCAAAGTTACGGAAGCCATGCGAAACATCGGGATTGTTCCATGTATCCCACATACTTTGCAAGGAGGTATGGCTATATACATTGAAACGGTCGCCCCAAAAGCCATCTGTCCAATGCACGGCACCTAATTCCGTATTGGCCATCTTGGCAAAACGACTTTGGCTCATATCCGTCAGCCCGCCCGACTGGGCAAATGCTCCCGTAGTTACTCCGGAAGCCAGTAAAAGTAGTAGTCTAATGCTTTTCATAATAATCTGTCACTTATTCTTTTCTTTATAAAGGGAGGACGATAATAAGAAACGTTTGTACTCTATTTATAATTATTTCATATTCTGTATCTTTAGAAAGAGCTTTCATTGGCGGATAATGGGAGTCTGTTTTCAAAAAAACGGGTATCTGATTTTTATTTCAGACACCCGTTTTTTTCAAATTCTCCAATACTCTCTATCAAAGAATTCCTTTATCCACAATTGTATTATTTCAGTTTGCTCAAATCCAACTCTTTATAAGCCACACGCTGACGGCGCCAGGTATATACGGCATGCAGTTTGCCATCCTTGCCCTGAATGATGGACGGATAAGAATACTGGCTGATGGGGCTGTCTTCCAATGTCATTACATTCTTCCAGTGAATGCCATCATCCGAAACCGCCACACACAACGGTGTACGCGGCCCTTTCGGAGTACCCGGCAATGTGCTGAAATCATTATAAATCAATACATGGCGGCCATCTTTCATGGTTACGGCATCCGTGCCCGAATTATTATTGGGAACATCAAGCAAAGTGACTTTGCTCCATGTTTCACCGTTGTCACTGCTCCATGAAGTGGCAATCTGTGCGTTACGTGTACGGCAAAGTACCTGCAAACGCCCATCCTTATGACGCAAAATGCTGGGCTGGATAGCATAAATAGGCTTCTCGCCTTCTCCTTTTATGGCTTCACCGCCTTCCTGATCGTCTACATTGGCCGCATTTGCCTTACGCAAAGCTGTAGGCACACTCATTTCCGCCTCTACAGGACCTACCATCTTCCAAGTCTTTCCTTTATCATCCGAAATTTCAAAATGGATACGCCATCCTCCATCGCCTTCCGTACTGGAAGGACAAATGATACGGCCATCCACATACTCCGGCTTATTTTTAATAGGACCTAAGAAACCTTTTGGCAACGGTTCACGTTGGCTCCAAGTTTTTCCACCATCTTTAGAACGTACCAGCCAACCACTCCAATCGGCTACTTTCAATCCTATTTTATAGAACAGGATCAGATCTCCGCCGGGGATCTGGAAAAGCACAGGATTCCAACAAGCCTTGCGGCGTGCCCGGGACTTGTCCCCTTTAAACGTAGAAGCCACGGGGCCGGCATCCGCCGGAGTGGATTCTGCCGTAATGCCTGCCAAGACAGCCTGCGGATCATCCAGACTAAACACCCCGTCGGCAGCCAGATAAGGTGCACTCCATTCCGTCGCGCCCTTCGGCTTGCGACATACCCAGATACAACAATCCGGATTACGCTCTTTAGTGCCTCCAAAGAAAGAGGCTACCAGGTCTCCGTTCTTCAATTCCACAATAGTAGCGCCGTGGCATTCGGGAAAAGAAGCTTGTTCGTATAGGAACTGATCTTCCACGATACCTGCACGGTTTTTACCTGAAGAAGGGTCCATGCTAACCGAAAAATGATAGTTCCCCGAAGGAACACTCCATACGGTAGAGTTGCCTTCCCGACGTACAAAGGTAACGTCCTTGTCTTTTACCGCCTTCTCGTCCAACGTTGGAAGATAAACCAATGCAGTGGTATTACAGGGAACCGTGATATCCCATTCCAAATGCGTAAGGGTCTTCTTCCAGTTACTAATCATCTTGCCATATAAAGTGTTGTGCGAAGCCTTGACATGACTCAACTCCTGGATGGAAAAATCAGGTTTAAGGATGATTTGTTTGTAAGCGGGCTGTGCCGGATTAAATCCGGCTAAATCACGGAAATACCAAGTCAATAGATCACCCAATATCATCACATGGTTACAACTGTTCATCCAACGATTGGCGGTATCACCGTTCCACAATTCCCAAATGGCAGTAGCTCCCTTTTCTATCATATAGCCATAACTGGGATAAGTCTTGTTGCTTGCCAACAGGAAAGCAACATCGCCACGCCCCATACGGGTAAGCTCACGCATCATCCAGTTCATACCTATCACCCCACTGCTGATATGACCTTTATTCCGGGTGATAATGCCTGTTATTACATTTTTCTCCACTTCTTCCCTATAGGCCTCAGGAACCATATCGAAAGCCAGCGGCAGGATATTGGCCGTCACCGTATTGTTACCATAGAATATGCTGTCGGGATAAAGAACATGCGGCGTTTGTACCGGAGAAGTTCCCTTCTTAACCGTAAGGAAACGGGCGTTGAAGCAGTCTTTGATTTTTGCTGCATCCTTCTCGAATTCCTTCGCCTCATCTTCCAGACCTTGCAAACGGGCGAACTTGGCCAGCATTTGCGATACCTTGTAATAGTAGGCTGTAGCAATCAGTGCTCCATCCGTCTTGCGGGCAGGGTCCTGACTGTGAATCAATTCCGGTGATTCGGGAGGCATACACCAGTCACCGTATTTATCGGCGTTAATCACTCCATCCTCTGTGGTGAACTCACTGCGTATATGGTGCATCCATTTCTTGATAGCGGCATAATTCTTACGAATAGGTTCGATGTTGCCGAACTGTTCATAAACCATATCACAGATTACCGGGAATGTGGACGACCATGTCATTTCCGATGTATAATAATTGTAATAAGCCGGACAAATATCAGGAATACAACCGTCTTCACGCTGCGCTTCACGGATATCATCCGCCCATTTGGCATAGGTGTTTCCATTATTGAACATGAAACTTTCCCCCCACGTTCCCATAGCATGGTCGCCAAGCCAGGGCTGGCGCTCGTCACGCTGCGGACAATCCAAAGGCACTCCTTTATAATTACTGGAAATTCCCCACCAGGCATTCCGATAAACCCGGTTCATGATATCATTGGAACACTCGAAAGTACCGTTATCTTCCAAGTCATCATATACTACTTCAGCAACCAAATCTTCCGCTTTCAGATTTTTATAACCTGTCACTTCTACATATTGGAATCCATGATAAGAAAAACGAGAACTCCAGGAGGTGTTGTTTTCTTTACCGTTGCAGATATAATAATCCGTACTCTGGCTATGGCGGAGATTTTCCACATCCAGTTCCGTACCGTCGTTCTTTACCCGTTCGGCATAACGTATGCAAATCGTATCTCCCGCAGCGGCTTTCGCTATGTTAATACGCACCCATCCTGCCATATTCTGACCGAAATCAATCATATAACGGTCACCATATTGGTTGAAGACAGCCGGCTTCAGCGTTTTCATCACTTTCATGTTGGGAGCGGTATTGCCGCGGAGTGTACCATACGGCAATGAAACACGTTGCGCTTTCAGCCATTTGGAATCATCATAACCGGGCTGTGTCCAGTTTCCCAATTCCATACGGGCATCGTAAATCTCACCATCGTATTCATTATTGCTACGTATAGGCCCTTGAGCCGTCAAACGCCATTTCTCATCACTGTTGATGCGCTGGATACTGCCGTCGGTATATTCTATAATCAGATTCAGACGCAACTTGGGGTAACCAAAAGTAGGAATCTTATAAGGTTTGTAATTTTGACGCATAGTGTAGAAACGTCCGTTGCCCAGGGTCACTCCGATGGCATTGTCGGCATTTCCTCCGGCAACCTGTTTGGTGACATCAAAAGAATTGTAAAGCACAGTACGACGATAATCACTTGGAGCCGGCGCCAATACCTGATCACCTATCCGCTGGCCGTTAATGAACAGTTCGTACATACCCAAACCGCACAAATGAAGGGTAGCATACTTTATCTCCTTGGCTTGCGTTTTAAATTCCGTGCGTAAATAACGAGAGCTCAAACGGCTGTGTGAATCTTCCCGGTCCCATGCAAACGCAGCGTCCCAACCTATCCATCGTCCTTTCCAATGAATCTCACCTAAAGGTCCCATCCCCCATCGGGCAGGCTCGCTCCATTCTGTCTCACCGCGATTGGTATAGCTTCTCACTTTCCAGTAAACACGCTGATTGCTTTTCAAACGCTTCCCTTGATAGGGAATCCATACGGACGCATCGGATTCCACTTTTCCGGAATCCCACAAATCTCCTTTATCCTGTGCTAAAAGTTCAGGAGAAGACGCAACCAAGATCCGGTAGGCGGTCTGCATCACATTTCTTTGAGAAGATTCCAACCGCCAGCTCATACGGGGAGCAGCAGTATCCAACCCCATGGGATCTACCATCTGCTCGGTACGCAGGCCGGTAACCGAAACATCCGCTGCCTTCAACCACAACGGAAGTGCCAGAAGAATGATTAATAATACTTGTTTTTTCATGATATGCATATTTCTTACTTATTCCATTTCTGTATGGCATCCGGCAAGGCTGTCCAAGCTTTCTGCACATAATCCTTCGCAGAATCCACAACAATCAGAACCTGGTCATTACCGCTCAGATAACCGCTATCATGCTGGAAAGGAGTGACTTTACTGTCAAACTCACCGATATATTCCAACTTACCGTCCTTCGCGCTATACCACCATGCATTCTTTTTCGCACCGCTGATTTTGCTCAAATCGATCTGCATAGGACGTCCTGAGTAATTGTAAACCAGCAAATAGTCATTTCCACGGGTAGCGATGGCACGGTCATAGCGTTCGCCGTTAGTTCCTGCAATGACACTCTGATCGGGCACACGTTCAAAGAAAGGAAAAGTCAGCATCAAGTTCTTCAGATATTTCATCTGATTGAAACCGGGGTCTTCCAAAGCATCCCACCATGCTTTCTTACGTCCGTCGGCGCCGAAAGAGGCTCCATATCCGGGACGGATAAATTGCATGATATCATTATGACCGTATGAGTGCCCGAATGATCCGGCAAATACCGACCAATAGGCATAACGACGCACATCGTGCTGATTCCAACGGGTTTCATTGGGATCATGCAGCCCCTGTGGAATGTCTTCATAAATAGGTTCGTCATCAATCACCGGTTTCAACGGAGTCTTTGCCTGACTGGCTTCCACAAAACGCCAGTTATCTTCTTCCGTATTCTCTTCGATAGGATAATCACCATCACCGTTACGCTGCCCGTAACGACGGTGTCCGCTTTGGAACATATTGAAATCCAGCCATTTGCGGTCATTAAACCAAGTAGCCGACGTGGTACGTCCACGCGGATGGAAAGTCATCAGATGACCTTTGTCTATGCTGCGGATACTGTTTGCCAACGCATCCCATACCTCCGTCTTATTATCACCGCGGATATCCCCTCCTATCATCCAAATAATATTCGGCTCATCCTTGTAACGTTCTGCAAGAAACTTACCGTATGCCACGGCTTCTTTTTCATTCATCAGCCCTTGTTCCACGGGAGTTCCCCAAATACATACCATCCCTATATAGATGCCCCGTGAAGCGGCACTTTTAATAATATAGTCCATGTGGTCCCAATATCCATAAATCCCTTTGCGGTTGATATCTTTGAAATTAAAACCGTCTGTCATGGAATACTGGCCGTAAATATTCATGGAAGGCACACCGTTCAATACCTGCACCTGCACCATGTTATATCCAGCATCCTTGCACTTATTCAGATAGTAAGAAACCTCGTCACGATTCAAGCGTTGCGGCATCAGCCATCCGGTTTCACCCAACCAGAAGAAAGGTACTCCATTTTCATGCTTCAGGTAGCGTCCCTCCTCGGACACCACCAGTTTGCCGTTCTTCCAGGGAATATACGTTTTCGCTTTCTGCGCCGGCAACGAAGTAGAGCAACATAGCAATAAAGCCAATAAGGAAAGTAATGCGTGTCTGTTCATCATTGTATTTTCAAATTCGTTTATTAATTAATTGACAATCTCCAAACAAGAGCTTTTATCAAAACAACAAGGTGTTTAAAAAAGGTCCTGATGTTTACGGAAAAGATGAAGACCTTTTTGACAAATGTCCTCATCTTTTTCAGATTATTCCTACTGCTTCATTTTCTCATATTCAATAGCTGCCAAAATAAAGGAACCTACTGATTTCGGATCGTTCTCTATCACCGGCTCACCTATATAATAAGCAAAACTTCCATCCCGGTTTCCTTTACCGCCTAATCCGGCAACAGCACAACAGTTGGTAATAGTGTATGAACCATCAGGCTCTTCTTTAATGAACTGTTTTATCAAACCGTTGAATCCACGCTCCGCAGCGGCCTTGTACTCCACGGGGATATATCCTTTATTCACCGCTTTACACAAGAAATATACAAAAAGCGATGAAGCGGAAGATTCCAGATAATTTCCTTTACGGTTATTCTGGTCAGTCACCTGCCACCATACCCCTGTTTCAGGCTCCTGGTATTTTACAATGCCTTCGGCCAACGTATTTATAATCGTCATAATGCTGTCGCGTCCTTCGAACTGCGCCGGCATATAGTCCAATACATCCACCACGGCAGCGGCATACCAGCCTATACTGCGGCTCCAGAAGTTGGGTGAGCACCCGGTTTCCTTATTTGCCCAATTTTGTGTCTTGCTCTCATCCCAGCCATGATAGAACAAACCGGTTTTAGGATCATACGTTTTACGGGCAATCAGCTTTATTTGATTCACAATATCGGCATTGACCGTAGTATCCTTGAATACGTTACCATATTGAGCCAGATAAGGAGAAGCCATGAATATACCATCCAGCCACATCTGGTGCGGATATACCAGTTTGTGCCAGAAACCGCCTTCACTGGTACGGGGCTGTTCGGCCAGTTGTTTGCGAAGAGTATCCATCGCCACCTTATAACGCCCGTCTCCCGTCTTTTCATAAAAATCGAATAAAATCTTTCCGGCATTGATATTATCAATATTAAAAGAAAGATATTTCATGGTCTTTATCTTACCGTCGGTGTCTATCAGACTGTCTGCATATATTTTTGCATAATTATAATAGGCAGTGTCACCGGTATGTTTCCATTCCTCCAACATGGATTTCACCACCAGTCCGTGCGTATAGCCCCAACGAGGCTTTTTCGCTTTTTCTATCATCCAAGGCTCAGGGAAACGTTGCATTTCCGACTGAGCCATACGTTCGCTCCATTTGATTTCTTCGGTCTGTTTAGGAGTGGCAGTACATGCACACATTCCACCTGCCAGCAACAATGAGCAAATAATGTTTAATCCTGTTCTTTTCATATTTCTTCTTTTTACTATTTTTCATCCTTACAATCAATGCAAGAATCATCACTTACCTAAGAATATATACTCTTCACCTGCTTTGGTTTCCAGATCATAAAGATAAGTTTTTTTCAACTCAACTTTATTCAATTTCGCTTCTTTATTTATAATCGGCTGTAAGATTTCGGGTATGGCATACAATTTATTCGGATTCTCTCCTTTCGCCTTTCTCAGCCCTTTGCCTGCCAGCGGATTTAAAGAACGCAAACGACAGTTTCCCCCATTACGGGATTTCACCACCAACCGGCTCACTTTACCATTCTTCCAACTCAAATCCAATTCAAAACCTCCACGGGCTATAATCCCGTTCACGCTTCCCTCTTTCCATTGCGCCGGCAATGCGGGAAGTAAATAAATAAAACCATCGTGGCTCTGCATCAGCATTTCTACGATACCCGCCGTACAACCAAAATTACCGTCAATCTGAAAAGGTGGATGGGCATCAAACAAATTAGGATAAGTTCCTCCTTTTTTCTTCTCGTTACGTACGAGAGTCAACTGATCGGTTATCAGTTTATAAGCATGGTCACCATCCAACAGACGGGCCCACAAACATACCTTCCATCCCATACTCCATCCGGTAGACGGATCGCCACGATGAATCAGCGAAGTACGTGCCGCATCAAACAATTCGGGAGTACGGTAAGGAGAAATCTGATTACTGGGGAACAAACCATAAAGGTGTGACACATGACGGTGCACATCCTGCGGATTGTCCCAATCCATCATCCATTCCTGCAATTGCCCCCAACGTCCTATCTGCATGGGCGCCATTTCCTTTAAACGCTGTTCCAAACGGGTGGCAAATTCAGCATCCGTACCCAACAGACGGGCGGTCGTGATTATCTGATTCCACAAATCGAATATCAGCTGGTTATCCAAAGTACACCCGGCAGCCGTAGTCGCTTTCCCGTTACTGCCTGCATGAGTATTCTCCGGAGAATTGCTCGGACATACCACCAACCAGTTATGCAACGGTTCCTTCACCATGATTTCATCAAAAAACTTACCGGCTTCTTTCATGATAGGGTAAGCCGAGCGGAGAAATTCCATATCGCCTGTATAAAGATAACGTTCCCACAAATGACGGCACAGCCAGGCTCCACCCGTAGGCCATAATCCCGACGGAGCCTTGTCTATAGCTCCGGTAACACGCCATATATCCGTATTGTGATGCAATACCCAGCCATCCGCCCCATACATAATCTTGGCCGACTCACGCCCTGTTTCACTCACTTCACGGATCAGTTGTATCAAAGGCTCGTGCAATTCGCTGAGATTCGTCACTTCGGCCGGCCAATAGTTCATTTCAACATTGATATTACACGTGTATTTACTATCCCAGGAAGGAAATAATTTATCATTCCAAATGCCTTGCAAATTAGCAGGCTGCCCACCCGGCTGTGAAGAACAAATCAACAGATAGCGGCCGAAACGGAAATAAGTGGCCACCAGAAAATCATCCTTCGTTTCCTTGAAATTCTGTACACGCATATCAGTGGTTACCCCTGCATATTTGTCTATGCCTAAATCCAAAGAGACACGGTCCATATATTGCTTGAAAAAATCGACGTGTGCCTTACGTGATGTCATATAATCTTTACTTACAGCCCGGCGCAGATAGTTCTTCGCACGCTCCACTTGGTTACCTGTTATATCCTTGTAATTAGTAAAGTTGGTAGCAATGGAAATATAAATCACAGCCTCGTCCGCCCCTTCTATACTCAAGACTCCGTCACGACAAGATCGGGTTCCTCCCTGAGTACGTGCAGTCATACGTCCCTGAAATTCAACCTTCCCTTTGAGTCCTTCATGCCAGGAAGATACGCCCGAAAGGGTAACCTCCTCCCCTTCCGTCGCAACCATCACATCCTGATGCGGAGTAGTAAGATTGGCGTTACAAGTAATCTTTCCGGGTTGGCTGGCAGTAAGACGCACCATAACTACCTGATCGGCAAACGACGTCAGTGTTTCACGCTGATAAGTCACCCCGTCCACCTTATAACGCACGATGGTACGAGCTGAATCCAGGCTCAGTTCCCTATAGTAATCGGAATAACGTGTATGCCCCGGAAAAGAAATATGCAGATCGCCAAACGATTGATAGGGCATACCGCTATTGGTCTTCGCCATTACTTTCTCGGTAGCCAACGTTTGTGCTTCAAGATATTTTCCCTCGAACACCAACCGGCGCACTTTGGGAATATATTCCAACGCATCGGGATTAGCATTATTATTGGGACGTCCTGCCCAAATAGTTTCTTCGTTCAACTGGATATGCTCCACACCGGGATTGCCGAATACCATCGCTCCCAACCGCCCGTTACCCAGCGGAAGCGCTTCAGTCCAAACCTGAGCGGGTTCGTCATACCACAGTTTATATTCCTGTGCGGCAGCCTGCAAGTAAGAACTTGCCCATAACAGCCCCCCCACTATCCATTTTATTTTCATATTGATCTCTAGCTTTTATTAAAGGGAGACGAAAAAAGAAGACGGATGTACTCTGTGGAAAGAAATAAAAAAGTAAATATCATGAAAAAACTTTCCCTGGCACCTCAACAAATCCGGCTTCTCTATTGTTATTAAAATAAAACCATCTTATAAAATTAGAATTATATGAAAATAGCAGAGATTAAAGGAAGAGAGATTTTGGATTCACGTGGTAACCCCACTGTGGAAGTGGATGTGATATTGGAATCAGGGATTATGGGCCGTGCCTCTGTCCCATCGGGTGCGTCAACCGGTGAACATGAGGCATTGGAGCTACGTGACGGTGACAAGACCCGTTACGGGGGCAAAGGCGTATTAAAAGCTGTAGAAAATATAAATACCCTTATCGCTCCGGCATTGAAAGGAATGGACTCTATGGACCAACGTGGCATTGACAAAGCCATGCTTGATCTGGATGGAACCCCAACTAAATCAAAACTGGGCGCAAATGCTATTTTGGGCGTATCCCTGGCTGTGGCAAAAGCTGCCGCCAACTATCTGGATATCCCTCTTTACAGATACATCGGCGGAACAAATACCTATGTCATGCCCGTCCCGATGATGAACATCATTAACGGAGGCTCGCATAGCGACGCTCCTATCGCTTTTCAAGAATTCATGATTCGTCCTGTCGGCGCAAAGACATTCCGTGAGGCCTTACGGATGGGCGCAGAAGTATTCCATGCTTTGAAAGAGGTGCTGAAAAAACGCGGACTAAGCACAGCCGTAGGAGATGAAGGCGGTTTTGCCCCTGCACTGGATGGCACCGAAGATGCTTTGAATTGTATCCTTGCCGCTATTGAAGCTGCCGGATATGAACCGTTCAAACATATCACCATCGGTCTGGATTGTGCTTCTTCCGAATTTTATCATGACGGCATCTATGACTATACCAAGTTTGAAGGCCCCAAAGGGGAAAAGCGCAGTGCCGCCGAACAGGTTGCCTATCTGGAAAAATTGAGTTGGGACTACCCCATTGATTCGATAGAGGATGGTATGGCAGAAAACGACTGGGAAGGATGGCGCATGCTGACCGAGCGTCTGGGCAACCGCTGCCAGCTGGTAGGTGATGACTTGTTCGTTACCAATGTGAAGTTCCTGGAAAAAGGAATCAGTGAAGGTTGTGCAAACTCTATCCTGGTAAAAGTAAACCAGATCGGTTCGCTGACTGAAACTCTGGATGCTATCGAAATGGCCCAACGTAACGGCTACACCACTGTGACCAGCCACCGCTCCGGTGAAACGGAAGATGCTACCATTGCAGATATCGCCGTAGCCACCAATAGCGGACAGATTAAAACCGGTTCACTGAGCCGTAGCGACCGTATGGCAAAATACAACCAGTTGCTCCGCATTGAAGAAGAATTGGGTAACCGTGCCGTATATGGATATAAAAAAATAGCACGCAATTTTAAAGCGTAAGCGGTTTATATTCCCAATTCCATAAATGAAGACTGCCTCAAGAGGGATCGTGACGATTCCGGCTTGAGGCATTACTTTTGCACTATTATTTAGGGATATTCAGTAAATGTCTCTAAAAAATAAGATGGCATATGAAGATGATA
>ERZ773200.113-NODE-113-length-93537-cov-8.016345_pt1 | contig 93537 bp, 73 predicted proteins | sample MGYA00581008_ERZ773200 | MGnify/ENA primary metagenome ERZ773200 (study PRJEB29015, sample SAMEA2737770) | human gut metagenome | biome: human gut; feature: human-associated habitat; material: faeces | place: China | collected 2012 ... | reverse complement strand
TAGAATGTGCACCAGAAAATGCCCTGGTAGCAGCAGTTATTAGTTTAGCGAGATCAAGGCACAAACAAAGTAAATACCCGTGAGCAGCACTAGGAATTAGGTGTAAATCGTTTTGCCAGTCGGTGAAAGGAGGGCCGGATAATGACGGGTTATACATAAAGCAGCGGCGAAATAACGAGCTACACTGTGCTGAAATCAATAAGCTACCTCACCCCTCTATATCTAAAATTCCATTTGCATCGCAGATCGAATGGCAAAGCTTTGAAATCTGCCGCGTGCAGTCGCCCAATGGAGTGAATCCTGCCTCACAGACAAATTTAGCAATTGCAATCTTATTAGGCGACGAGGAGCGTGCCCCTTCGAATTTAAAGCTTAAGGGACAGACAAATCGCTCGTTTAAACTATGATTCCAACTCTTGCCTGTATGAACGGTTTCGATAGCAGTCGTCAAGGCGTCCGCCGGTACATAGTTCTCGATTGTAGACCCCCAGGTTACCCAATGCATTGCACCGCTTTCCCTGCATTCATTGATGACTCTCGTTTTCGTTTTTCCCAAGCGGGCATTTCTACTCTTCTTGTCGGAATCCATCAAAATGCAGAAATGAGTGTTGATTCGAAAGAGAGATATTAGTTTTTCATTGGAGCCATCGGGGCTGGCATCGAGCGCATTAAGGAGCTTACCGCCATACAGCATGACGCTGTAATGAATGCCCTCGACAAGATGTACCGAATTCTCTTCCGCCCATTTGCCAATCCAATAGTTGACATAAGTGCGATCAGACGGACCCTCTACCCATATAACATAATTTGATTGGAGTAAATCAGAAGCACGCGCTCCCAGATCGTCCAACAAATCACGTGCTAAGACCATACCGTTAAGCTGATGGCATTCAGATACGCTGTTCTTTTTGCTCACATGTGCCACCTGAACTCCTGAACAGTTAATGATGGTGGGTGAATGCGTCGTTACAATAAAACGGTTGGCGTCATCTGAAAGAAGGTATTCGATAAACCTCACTTGAAGAGAAGGGTGAAGGTGAATTTCCGGCTCTTCGATGCATATGATTTTGTCGGTGTTACAAGCAACAACTGCGGCGAGAATAATTAGCTCCGTCAGACCAGTGCCGAGCGATTCAAGCGGGAGGTAATCTGTGTCAGCGGTCTTCACGGCGATTTCATGGCTGTCATGGGATACAAGAATCGCTGCACTCCGGTCGTTCATAATTTCGCGAACGAAATCCTGAAATTTGTTCCAGCGGCGCTTAGACTCCTCGAAATCCTTTCGCTCGGGGTTGTACAGTCTCAATAAAGCCGCCGGAAGGCCTACGCCACTGTTGATAGGACTAGAGCGACTCGATGAATCCGCGTCTTTGATAGACCTAATTGCTCCAACCTTAAGAAACTTGGGGAGCGAGTCCCATGGCATTGCTGCGCGTACGATATTGATGTAGTTTAGGCTGTCATCCCCGGTACTGTCAAAACACGAAAGAGATGCATTGGCTAGATTGCTGATTGTCAAGCTCGAAGCTTGGTATTGAGAGAAAAGCGCTTGCAATGTTGCATCATAACCAAAAGAGAGATGTCCCCGCCCAAGTGAAAAATCAAGCCATGCGGCTTTTCCATTATCAGAAATGTAGGGAGCGTCATTAAATAGCCTGAGCAACGATTCCGCATATTCTTGCTGTCGCGGTGATCGCACATTTGACATTAGTGTCTCTTCGAGCGAATGAATATTGACGCAAAAGGAGATGATTGTCTGAAGAGGCTCGTTATGAGCATTTAGATTCAAAGGTATATCGACTCCCGTTAATGGGTTGTCTTCTCGTTGAATATCGCCGCGCCAGCTAATCGCCCCAACAACCTTGATGAAATAATCGATGAGTGCCGACTTACCACAATTATTCTGTCCGGAAATAACTTGGACTTTATCGAAAGGCCCTATTCGAGCGGGCTCAGCACCACTGAAAGATCGGTAGCCGGCGCAGCCAAACCCAACAAATGGATTCGTGGAGAAAGAGTCGACTGGCAATTGAGCCTCCTAAAAACGCAACGTTTACCTAATTTGTAACGTTCAATTACAGTTCTTCAAGGCACTGTAACCAAAGCTGACGATGTTCGATGAATTGTACTGGATTTAAAAGATACAGGGTCTTACCCGATTGTGGAGCCTTGCATCCACTTATGACCGTGACGCAGCCTAAGAAGAGCGACTTCAGTAATTGTCTATTACTGCAGTTGACGAAAATAGCGGGGTACGGAGGGCGCATCGGCGTTAGCCAATACACCCCCCCGTACCCGCGTAAAGTTTTATTCTTGAAGAGTAAGCCCGACCAACAAGTGCCGGCAGCAGCTCTCCATTTATCCCTCTTAAACAGACCCCTCGAGTACACCTTATCCGCCACGTCCGCGAGCTCGTCGCTCCAGCGGTTGGGCACGATCATGTCGCAGCAGTCCTTGAAGGCCTCCAAGTCGTGGGTCACCTCGGAGCCGAGGAACTCCGGTGCGTCATGTGTTGGCTCGTAGACCACCACGGGCACGCCCTTGGCCTTCACGCGCTTCATGACGCCCCGGATGGAGCTCGCACGGAAGTTGTCGGAGTTTGGACTTCATCGTCAGGCGGTAGACGCCCACGACCGGCCTCTCCTTGCCGACGTACACTTGGTCCCACGCCATCTGCAGCACCTCGTCGGCCACGAAGTCCTTGCGGGTGCGGTTGGCGTCCACGATGGCCTCGATCAGGTTCTGCGGAACGTCCTTGTAGTTGGCCAGTAGCTGCTTGGCGTCCTTGGGCAGGCAATAGCAGTCGTAGCATAAGCGTGGTTATGTGGACAGGCAATCATCCAACAGGGCTGGAAAGGATTTCCAATTTTAAACTCAAGTTACTATTCTTTAGATGCTAAGTAGGATTTGCTCTCAACCATATCCAGCACACCCAGTTTGAATAGCTCCATTAACTGGCAAATCTTATCATGCAAAATACAATACTCTTTTGCATCCATTTTAAGATCAGCTGAAGAGTACATTCCACCGTGTGCTATTTCATTTCTAGAGCCAAGCAGGGACTCATCAATTAAACCCTTATCCAGTAAGTATGGATTTCGATCACCGGTATACCCAATGTCATCAAGTATTTCGATTAGCACATCATAATTCAGATTGCTCTGAGTATTGATTATATCTTCATAAAAATGATGGTCCATAATCTCATTTTTTAGGTTTTCGAGTTCTGAAAGATGCCCAACGTAAGCGGTATATTTATTAGTATTTGTTTGAAATTTCTTTATACAGCGCTTGGCTTGTAGAACATAAAAGTTAGGAGCTAGGCTTGCGAAATCCTTACCAAGATAGGATATGTAACAAAGATACCGCTCTGAAATATTCTTTATCGATCCTTCCCAATGAGCATATAGAAGGAGGATGGCAGAACGAATTTCATACTTAACTGATTCGCCATCAGCTTGACTTACGCGTAATTTCACATAAGTCAGCTCCTTCTTCCTACTCGCTGAATCTTTTTCAATTTTATCGATTAAGTTACCTTCGCTCGTTACCTTCATTCTGAGAAACCTTAATTCATAAAGGTTTGAATGCCAAATTCCGACATGATCCGGAATTTATCTAAAGCTCTAACGCCATGAACTGAAGCCCTGGAATAAGATTCTGAGTTCAGAATCGCATCGGTCTTGGTCTTAATGAAATTACTCGGATCACGCTTCGTGCTGATGGTTTCATAGTTTGCAAATACGCCTGTAGCAATTGATTGATAAAGGCCCACAAGAAATGCGCCACACCTTTTCCCTTTTTCTGCATCATATTTCTTAAATGAATCCTCGCCATAAGCTTGGTTGAGCAGCGAGAAGGTACCTTCAAACGTTAGCTTCATCTCGTCAAAGCGGGAATCCATTGAACTTAAAGCAATGGCAGCCTCATCTAGATATGGGCCGATATCAGAAACGGAAGGGTCAATTTCGCTATAGTAGACAGCAGCGAGCAAACGAATAATCAGCTCGATTCGATATTGATTAGTTTCTTTCATTTCCGAGAGTGGGACGCAGTTGTTAAAGTCTACATTGATTGCGAGGATGCAAAGCAAATCATAAAACTTAGAGTTACTCATGATAATGAGACAATTACGAACTTCTTGCTCACTTAAATTAGTTCCGCCAGTATTCAATCTTTGAAATAATTCGTATTTACTGTCGGCATCACTAGTATTAAGGACAATCGTCACATCGATACGAGAACGTTTAAACTTGATTTTAAGATCGGTCGGTAGAGCGGTCGCCTCATCATCTGAGTCCCATTGGACATCTTTGAGAGATGGAAGATGCTTGGTAGACTCCAGAACAAGAGGTTCGTCAAGGTTGCCTTTATCATCCTTTAGTATTCCGACAAACTGGTAAATTGTCGAAAGGCGTTGCACTCCATCGATTACATCCCAAATACCATCCTTGCGGGCTCCGACAAAGATGGAGGGAAGAGGAATGCCCAGTAAAATTGACTCGATTAGCTTTACACGTTGAGTTTTGCTCCAACGATACATACGCTGAAACTCTGGATGAATATCAATTTCACCATCATGATATAAATTAATCAGCTCGCCAATTGACATTTGATATGAATCGGTCGATATGGCTTTCGACTGTATCTCGATCTCTTCCCTTAGACCCATGATCGCTCCAATTAATCCATAGACTGCTCAATGTATCTGTATAAAACGATTGTCATAATTTGCATTTTACTTTGATTTACTTTCGCATTTTATTTGAACTGAGAAGTTAATTACTAAAATGGTCGTTTAGATAGAAGATTAAGGAGAAGACATGCAAGATAAATGCCAGGTTTTTACACCTGACAACATCGTGAACAAACTCCTTGATGAGGCTTCTTACCGCAATGATCTTTTTGGGAAAAAAGTTTATGAAAATTCCTGTGGCACCGGCAACATTCTTATCGGAATTGTAAAAAGGTATATCGAGGATTGCCTTAACAGCGGACTAACAACTGAACAAATTAAAGAAGGGCTAGAGAGTGACATATATGCCGCGGATATTGATGCAGACTGTTGTAGTAAAGCCGGTGAAAGACTGAATCTGATTGCTTTAAAGTATGGAATCCGAAATGTAAGGTGGAACCTTTTAAATATCGATTCCCTGTTTGACACTAACGTCTGTCTCGAATTTGACTATATTATCGGCAATCCCCCCTATATAAGTTATAAGGATATTGAGAGTGAAACTCGGTCCGCGCTAAAAAAGCAATTCAAGACATGCTCGAAGGGTAAATTTGATTACTATTATGCTTTTTTTGAAAAAGCAATAGACCAATTGTCCGACGCTGGGCGTCTAGCTTATGTTGTTCCCAATAGCTGTTTCAAAAACGTTTTCGCATCTTCCCTTCGAGATTTAATTAAACCCCTGCTGGTAAAGATTGTTGACTACAGAAATCAACAGCTATTTGATGTGCTTACCTCATCTGCAATTATTGTTTTAAATAAAGAAGGCAACAACGGGACCTATAGTTACAATTCAGCCGAAGACTCTTCTCTAAAAAATCTATCTACCGAAACTTTAGAGAAAGAAAAGTGGACATTCAATAATAACGGCAATAAGGAAGGCAGCCGTCTCTTTGGAGACGACTACAAGGTGTCAAATTCAATTGCAACCTTATCCAATAAGGTATTTATCATCGATTCGAGTAATGTCGAAGATCTTAATGATTCAGCCATCCGTTTATATGATGGGTCTCAAATTGAAAACACCATGCTTAGGAGTGCGTATAGCCCAAAGTCGATGCGACTTGGAAAGACGCAGTATGCCGTATTTCCATATCGAGTCTCGGAAGACACTGTAGATTCATATGATGAAACTCAGCTGCGTCATGATTATCCGCTTTGCTATCGCTACCTAAAAGCGAATAAAACACTTCTCGATCAACGTGCCATTGATGGTGGGGCAAAATGGTTCGAATACGGGAGGAAACAGGGGCTAAATACGGTTTCCAAAAATAAACTGATAATGTCAACGGTGGTAACAGATAGTGTTCATGTGTATGAGGTAGACCAAGATTCAGTCGTCTATGCCGGAATAGTGATTACTTGTAAAACTGGAGATACGTTAATTAGAGCTAAAACCATTTTGCAAAGTCGAGAGTTTCTTGACTATATACATGAAATCGGTACTAATGTATCAGGAAACTCGCTCAGGATTACCGCAAAGGATGTTAGTTGCTACAGATATTAATGATTAACATTTCTAACGGTTTAGATAACGGGTGATGCTGCACCTAACCCAAACTGTGGTAAGCCGCGTTGGCCATCGGGATATGGAGCACCACCCTAAACTGTAGATTCTTAATTTCATCGTATATATGCTTCGAAGTGGGGCTTACATTGCTAGACAATTTGCAGCTAAGCTATAGCCTAAGCTATAGCTATTGATATTCGCCAAACCTAACATTGCTTTATTCCAACGGCATATCAGCGTCTACGAGCAATCACTATGATGGATATTCCATATTAGCAATCCATGCAGAAAGTTTATTCGCGCATAAAGCAGGAACTTTATCGATACTAATCTTAAATCCAATAACACCCAAAAGCGTGCAGGAAATATTGATTACAGTTTCGGGATTATACTCGCTAGATCCAAAGAAAGGTGCCAAGAAATCATAAATGTTCAATACTAAATGGCTAAGTAAGAGAATTGAAGGAATAGTTATTATGATAACTGTCATGCCGAACACAATTTTGAAAATACCAAATAATTGATTCTTACGGTAACTCTTTAACGATTCAATCTTATCATTAAATAAGTCTTGGCCAATTTTCTCAGCAAGAACTGGCACTTTCGCATCGATTTCATTCTGAAGCTGTTTTCTCAGCGAGTCTTCATAAATTATTTTATCTTCTTCGTATTGTTTGCGCAGTACTTCGGTTTTCTCATTTGCGAGGAGTTCAACACGGCGATCAGCTTCCTCTTTTGCTGCATTGAATACCATTTCATGATCGATGTCAGTTGTGTCTCCTTTTTCAGTCGATATCTCCTGCAACTTTAATGCGACCATCGCAGCATCGCCAAAAACCAGCGAAGGCAGTTTATCGGCAGTAGGTTTATCTACGGAAATTGCATCTCGATAATATGCTGCAAAGTCCTTGAAGACTTTATCGCTTGGCTTCATCAATGATGAACACGCTGCTAAAACTGATGACCTAATCGAAATATCCTCATTTGGATGAATAAGCCAACAACTATTTGCAACTTCTCGTAACCCCATTAACGGTGGAACCCCTATATTGTCTTCGTCATTTCTCCACCATTTAGCAATTGACCTAACAGACGAATACGCTGTAGTTACCATGACTGAAACACAGTTGAACAGACTACGTTTATCGTTTCCCCGACGCTCAATAGCAATCGAGGCAATAGATTTTTCGTCATATTTGACCCTAGTGGAATCAGAAGAACCATCTTTATCGGATATAGCAGCTACAAGCTTATTTATGTCAATCGGATAGTCAAGCGGCGCGTCGGGATTACGCACTATGTTGACACCAAGCGATTCAATGTCAGCTTCGAGCGTCATAATACGCTCCCACAAATCGCCCTGCGTTATTCCCTGCTGGGATATCATTCGATTTATTTCGTAATCTAACCAGTACTTAGGGTTCTGAAAACTATTGTATGAATTCATCAATATATTCTTGACTTCGTCTACAGTGCTCTCGTAAACAGAGATTTTCGCACCCGCCCCACGTATTAAATCAACTGCCTCGGAAGCAAATTGCCCTTCCGAATCTTCGCAGTAATTCAAAAGGGCTAGAACAACAGGAGTGTCAAGATATACGTTTGTGTTTGAGAAGGTCAACTCTTTTTCGTTGCGAAAATCTTTAACAAAAGCAGCGCCATAAAGAACGGCACCTTTTGTTAAGTTATCAATAACCTCTTGTTGAACGGGGTCTTTTATAGATTGAATAAAGCAAGCAGCCAGGCTTTCATTCCAAGGAGAATCATCTCTTGGTTTTACAACCTTAAGACCGGCATAGACGGTTAGAAAATCAACTAAACCGGAAATGGCCTCATCTTTTTCTAATGTCAAATTTTTACTAGAAGCAAACTCAATTTGACTTGAGACCAGATTGTCAATATCTTCAGCAATCTTATCTTGCTCATTGGTTGAAGCTATCTGAGGAAATTCAACCTTATTAGAAAGGAAATAGGTTTTTGATTCTTTTGAATGCCCTAGCAGCCCCTCCCGCTGCGCAAGTTTTATCAACTCCATAACTACTGGTAGAGGCAATAGAATTCCAGATCGCAACTGAATGGTTTTTTGTATTGCTAAATCCTTAAAGCCCTTAGCTCCCTGTGCCTCGATAGCGGACAAAATAAGAGGATAAAAGAAGCCAAGCCTTCCCATCTTCATGCTGTCGTTATTTGCCCAAGCCTTCAAAAACGACAAGGTAACAAGACCAGACATATCTTTATTTGAAATGTATGCTGGTCCATCTGGAATTTTTCGAACACTCATAGTTGATTGCCGTTTCCTGAAAATCGGGAGTTTATAAACTCTGATTCAATGATGTACGGTTTTGGCAGCCTATTAAAGCGCGCAGTCGTGCAATGATTAGTTTCTATCAAATGCACAGACTATGAACCAATCTTAGTAATTTTTCTTCTCCGGATATCAACAACAGTTGCAGCTAGAAGCTCTAAGCACAAACGCCAAGTAGGCCAGAAACTAACCAACAATGGCATCCGCAATCATTAGTACGTTGCCGTTTAAATGGCCCTCATCTACATTTTCTATAGCTTTGAATTCAATCCATTCGGCACCAGAAATATCTAAGTTCTCAAGCTGAATTGGAGAGGTCGATTTACTAATGTTTTTCTCAGTATGAATGCATCTGAAATCGGAATCGCCTTTGTATTTAACAAGAATTTCGAATGAAGTAGAGTTGCCCTTTCCATCAATATTTGTGCTGGAAGGGGCGATGGTAATGGACAGCTTGGAATAGTTTCCGCCCAAATAATAGTCGGCAAAGCCACTGCAAGCTGAGCAAGATCCAATAATTCCCCAGTGGTTGGGGTCATAGCGATTTCCCGCAGTATCATTCGCGTTCGTATCGCCTGACTGTGAATAATTAGATGACGAGCCGGGCTTATCTTTCAATAATGCCCGGCTCGATACGCCAGAAGCAGCACTGTTTCCAGTGCTGCTGTTCTCGTTCGAGTTCACAGGCCTCAGTTCATTAAGCTCATCTTCGAGCTCTTGGATTCGGTCAGCTGCCTTTTCATAATCGTCTGCAGATACAACAACATTATTGTTAACTACTATCGGATTTTGCACCTGTGGTACCAAATAGGCTACAGCCACTTCGGCGCCAATAGTAAACAGGCCGGTTATAACCGAAATTGCTAAATTCTTGGCAAAGCTATCGGATTCTTTTGCCATCCAGCGACTCCATAGTTCAAACCTCGTCGATTACAGATACTTCCTCCACACCATCTTGTCAACGACGCCGGTGTAGCTCTGGATGATCTTGACCACCTTGGTGGACACGGTCTCGTCGGCGTAGTCGGGAACGGGCGCCTCGGGCAGCGACCCCTCGGCGTCGAGCTCGACGGCGGTGTGGACGGCCTGGAGCAGGCCGCGCTCGCTGATGCCGGCGAGCGTGAAGCACGCCTTGTCGAGGGCCTCCGGGCGCTCGGTGGAGGTGCGGATGCACACCGCCGGGAACGGCCGGCCGACGCTCGCGAAGAAGCTGGACTCCTCGGGCAGGGTGCCGGAGTCGGAGACCACCGCGAAGGCGTTCATCTGCAGGCAGTTGTAGTCGTGGAAGCCCATGGGCTCGTGCATGCGCACGCGCGGGTCCAGCTTGAAGCCGGTGGCCTCCAGGCGCTTGCGGGAGCGAGGGTGGCAGGAGTACAGGATCGGCATGTCGTATTTTTCGGCCAGCGCGTTGATGGCGGTGAACAGGCTCGTGAAGTTCGCCTCGGTGTCGATGTTCTCCTCGCGGTGGGCGGAGAGCAGCATGTAGCGCTTGGGCTCCAGGCCGAGCTCGGAGAGGATGTCCGACGCCTCGATCTTCTCAAGGTTGGCGCGCAGGACCTCGGCCATGGGCGAGCCCGTGACGTAGGTGCGCTCCGGCGCGCAGCCGGTGTCCTTGAGGTAGCGGCGGGCGTGCTCGGAGTAGGCCAGGTTGACGTCGGAGATCACGTCGACGATGCGGCGGTTGGTCTCCTCGGGCAGGCACTCGTCCTTGCAGCGGTTGCCGGCCTCCATGTGGAAGATGGGGATGTGGAGCCTCTTGGCCGCGATGGCGGACAGGCAGCTGTTGGTGTCGCCCAGGATGAGGAGCGCGTCGGGCTGGACCTGCACCATGAGTTTGTAACTCGCGGCGATGATGTTACCAACAGTCTCTCCCAGGTCCGCGCCCACGGCGTCCAGGTAGACGTCCGGGTCGTCCAGCGATAGGTCGCGGAAGAAGATGCCGTTGAGCGTGTAGTCGTAGTTCTGCCCGGTGTGCGCCAGCAGGCAGTCGAAGTGGCGGCGGCACTTCTTGATGACCTCGGACAGGCGGATGACCTCGGGGCGGGTGCCCACGATGACCAGCAGCTTCAGGCGGCCATCGTTTTTGAATCGAACCATCTTATCTTCTACCATATTAGTCATTTTAAATCCTTCTTAATCGCTTGCCTGAGTGAGAGGTCCGGCGGAAAGTTAAACAGTCGATTTGCAGCCAGCTTAACAAGTGCACCGATGTAATCCTTGATGGGGTACAGCAACTTCCGTTCGATTAGCCGCTCATATGTCTTATCGAGTTCAACAGCCTCAGGATGTCTGAGCGGAAATGGGAGTTCATAACCTTCCATTGAACAAAACCGGTTCGTCATGTCTAGCGAGAGGTCGTTGCCGCCGTGCTCCGAGCAGTCGTCAACACCAATATTCTCTATAAGGTTAACTGACGGGGCGACGCCATAAAACCCGCCAGCCCTGAGAGTCCATGCCATATGATAATCCCAAGAATAGTAGCGACCGGTGCGGCTCTTGTGCGCTTTTTCGTACTCAACGTTGAATAGCTGCTGAAGGTAGAGTCGCCGCACCGAATATGTGTTGCGAGCGCGCCTCTTGTCCTTTGGAGTCGTCTTGTTAAGCTCGAAGTCGTAGGAAGAGAGGAACTTGTCTCCCCACGATGCCCATCCGCAAGGCATAAGCTGTCTCGTAAAAACGTATGAAGCATTCTGCGGCGCTTTGTATTGCGATAGATAATTAGTTCCGCAGATCCAAAGGATCTTATCATTGTCACGATATCGCGCTAGCATTTCTGCACAGAAGGGAAAGAAAGAGGCTGAAGGTAAATTGTCGTCCTCCAAGAAAATGGCAACTGGCTCCCGCTCGAAGACTCGCTTCGCGCCAAGTGCGATGTTTCCGTATACGCCCCTATTCTCATTAGCGTAGTCTCTTACAACCTCACAGTCCCAAGTAATTAGGGAATCGACACGGTGTCTCACCTTGTCGACGGCGAGGCGTTCCATCTCATCTCTTCCCTGGTCAGCGATGAGGTAGAGCTTGCTAGGGCGAATCTCAGCGAGTCTTTCAAAAATCCTTTCAAGAGTATCGAGCCTTTTGAAAATGAATATTGCGACGGGAATATTGAAAAAGTGATTATCGCTCAATGTACATAGACTCCTTTCTGAATAGTTCAAGAGTACGTGCGCATTGATTTTTTGAATTTTTGTGGTCGAGGACGTAGGTTTTCGCACGAGAGGAAAGTTGGTACAACTTTTCAGAATCCATAGCGAGAGCTCGATTTAAAGCTGCCTTTAGGCCGCCGTCAGTTGCATCAATGAAAAGACCTTTGTAGTCATTAGGCATTCCATCGAGCCAGTAGGCGACGGTCGGCACTCCCGATGCAAGGTACTCCATCATCTTCGAGGGAAAGCTAAATTTCGTGTAATCCCCCTCGTTCTTGCGCGGGTTCACGAGAAGGGTGGCACCGTTGCGTAGGCCTTTAATCTCTTGAGGTGGCAATACGCCAAGGTATCGTACCATAGGATTTTCAGACTGCAGAGCCGCAATTTCATTTGCTGCCTCGCCGTCGCCGCAAATAACAAGGCCGATTCCCGTATCGTCAAGCTCCTTAAATGCTGAAATTAACTCGCCTAGACCGTACCGGTATTGGAGCGTCCCCGTGTAGAGGATATACCGTTCAGGAAGATCTTGAGCGGTAGTACCAAGGTCAGAAGCAACATAATCATCAGCAATGCCTTCGACGACTGAGCACTTGGTCAAATCAACTCCAAGATAAGGAGCCATTGCTGCAGTCAGGGGAACGTAGCAGTCCATACCCTTCATGCGTTTTGAAACGATTTGGTTCTTCAGCTTGTGCAGGAATCCCGCGCCACGTCTACTCAGCTCCATATATTGAGGTAAATCTGGAACGATAAGGGCGACAACACTATCAGGAAATTTCCTTTTCGCATGATGGAGGGCGGTCACAATGGGATAGGTGGCGGCATAGCCTACAAAGTAAAGCTGTGCACAGATGTCGCAGTCAATCCTATCAATCTCAGAGCACAGTCTTGCGGCGCGTGAAAACTCCTTTAAGACAGGAAGATTAATGAAGCCAGCACCGACGTCTTCATTAGAGGTTTTGGAGTGCTGGAAAGTATATCGGTGAATATAGAGGCCGGAGTATCTCTTCGGAAAGGAGCCAATGTACTCAGAGTTAAAAATATGGACATTTTCAGAGCCCAGACAAGAGTCATATCCTTTGACGAACTTCCATTGGAGATTGTTTGCGGCGCTCTGAAGCCCTGATTTCGTTAACTTTCTAATTTCATCCTCACGTTCGTGTGGGAACAATCCGCCAACAAAGAAAAGTACTTCTCTATTTTTACTTTGGCCCAAGGGGATCCTCCTCGCCACCCGAAGTAAGCCATCGATTTGAAATGTGTTGAGAAATAAGAACGGGGACGAGAACGAGACCGTTCGCAAACACAACGGAAGCCCAGCCTTGAGCAATAACAGACAACCCGGCAGAAATCGGATACTTTGCTATAGCGCCAAGGCAATAGAAAATCACTTGGGGTCTCAAACGATTGGTAGCGTTTCCCAAGCATGTTTCAGAATTAGTGAGAACAGTGGCAACGACAAGGAAGACAAGGGAAGCGGACTCAGCGAACGTAAGCGTGGGTGCCTGCCCTCTCAACCATAAAAATAGAATGGGATTAACGAACAGTCCTATTATGATTGTCCCGGCAGATGCGATGGTCGAGAGCCACAGATACTTCCTGTGCACCGAAAGAAGCCTACTTCTGTTGCCCAATGAATAGGAGCCTGCCATGTCGGACCAAATGGGCTGAGCCATGACTCCAAAGAATACGAGGATTAGGTTAAATACCCTGTATGCAACGGAGTAAGATACAACACTTTCGGAGCCACAGAGTGAAACGATAAATAGCTCGTTAGTCGACGATACAAAAAGCAAGGAAATCTGAATGATAAAGAACTGGATGCCAAGCGAGCCAAGCGAACTAAAGTAACTCGTCCGTACGTCTTTGAATCTTGGAACATACTCTTTAAGATCGGTTATGAAAAGTACGAAGGCGGCGACAACAAGTGGGGCCGATAGAGCAATCATCTCGACCACACACATATACATGAGTCTCTCACCATTCTTTGCCAGAATGGGTGGGAAGGCTATGGCAATAAGGATGAGGCAGTTTGAGATGAGGAGGAGAAGCGCTGGAGTAGCGTTTCGTTGAACAGCGTAGAGGAGTGAATTCACGAGTTTGAGAACAAGCTGCAACAAGGTCCCTATGATGACAATGGCCATGCATACGGCAAGAGTTGTTTCGCAAATCTCATCCGTACCGACTGAGAAGACTGAATTCCAGTTGACGAGTACAGATGCCGCTACGCCTAAAGGAATCAATGCAAGTACAACTGTACCGAGAACGAAAATCGACGAGGAAATTACAACTCGAACCCTCTCCTTATTGCCTTCATTAAGCGCATAAGTCAAATCATTGCGCAGCCCATTGCCGATCCCAAAATCAAAGAATGAGATCCAGTTCAGCACGGAGAGTACTGTGAACCAAGCACCAAGAACGGTGTCGTTCGAAAAGAATGACATCGTAAGAGGCGTTGAAAGCAGGGACACAATGAGGGCCAGGACCTTAATCCCCGCGTTTGCCGCAACGCTAAGCTTTAGGCTGCTATGCATACGTACCCCCATAGTGTGAATTCAAAGCCTTTTCTGAAGTCTTGCCAGTGAAGGAGAGAAAGGAAAAGAGCAGAATGTAGGTCATCACAGAAGCGGTATGCGGTTCCTTGTTGATTATTATGACGAACAGAAGAACGAGCATAATACCTGAGGACAAGGGAAGGCGCCCAGTTCCTGTGAGCGCATATATCGTAATTCCCCACATGGCAAATCCAGAAATGCCGAAAGCAGCGAGTTGAAAGAAGCTAGTCGTCGTTAAAGAATCGATGGTAGCAGAGCTCGCAGCAACGGTTGAATAGGCTTCGAGAGCATCTCCGTAGCCCAATCCAAAAATCGGATTCGCGGAAAATAGGTCCCAACAAACGCTCGGAGACTGAAGCCTCGTTAGTTTTGTAACAGCGTCGGCATCCCCGAGCTTCCAAAATAGGGTTGGGTTAATCTGCACCAACACGTCTTGAATTGCTGAATAATTTGCAAAGATCCATAAAACGACAATGACGATACCAACAGAAATCGCCACACGTCCACGTCCGCCACTCTTCAGCAATCCAATAGTTAGAGCAATTGGAAGAATCAGATAACCAGCTGTAGAGCCGGTTGTAAACAGCGCAATAACGAGCAAGGCCAACCTTCTGATCGATGCTTTTTCCTCGACCATGAATTCAATCGCAATAGCAAGAAGTAGATAGGAAGCAAAAATACCGCTTTCCCAGAAAAACCCCATACTTTTACTGCCATCAATATATGTTTCAGCATACTGAGAAACAATGAAGATGGTTTTGTAATGAATTCCGTTAACGTTTTCAAGTACGGGGAATGGCAGATTTAACCGCAATAAATTGGTGGCAAGATAGAGTATGAGAGACATAGCAGCACTAATGCACATTAGCTTTACAAAAATGCGGCACATGAGAATGGAACCGAATTTTCTTACACAAAGGTAAGCCAAGAAAATACAGCTTAATAGCGTTAGGGAATTGACAACATTTGAACTGTCAAAATTGGCTAAAGCCGAAAAAACAACCGGTAGCACAAACACAAGAAGCCCACCAGTTAACGCAGTATTATTCTTTTCCACATCTGTGAACATGAGCAAAAGCAAGCAAGCTAGAAGTGCAAAGGGCAAGCACAACGACGAGTAGCCTTTCAATGTCGATACAGCGCTACAGCTGTTGAGACAAACCGCAAATCCAACGATAAGCCCAATAAGCAACCAGTCGAGCCTAATAGATAAGAACCGTCTGACGAAGTTCATAATTAGACTGCTTCAAAATATGTATCGGGATTCTCTGGGTCGAAAGGCTCATTGGCCCACATGACCGTCACGAGATCCTCGGTGCCGGACAGGTTGGTGATGGAGTGCGTGTAGCCGGGGATCATCTCGACGACGCGCATTTCTGAGCCGCTCACGACGTACTCGTCGACGGGGAACGGGTTGCCCTCCGCGTCTTCCCCCACCTTTCTCAGCTTAATGCTTGCGGTGCCGGAGACCACCAGGAACCTCTCCCACTTGCTCATGTGCCAGTGGTTGCCCTTGGTGATACCGGGCTTGCTCACGTTGATTGAGATCTGGCCGCGCTCCGGCGTGCGCAGGAACTCGGTGAAGGAGCCACGGTCGTCCACGTTGGGCTTGATGCTATAGGCGAAGTGCCCCGGCTCGTAGTAGGACAGGAACGTGCTCCAGAGCTTCTTGGAGAAGGAGCCCTCGGCGAGGTCGGGCACCGACAGTGTCTCGCGGCTGTCGCGGAAGCACCCGAGCAGGTAGACTATCTCGCCCAGGCTCTTCATGTCGGTCTCGGGGACGAAACAGAAGCCATCCCCCTCCACGCGGTCCAACCCGTCGTATCCGCAGCGGTGCTCATCGCCCAGCAGGGCGCCCAGCATCTCGTCGACCAGGTCGTCGATGTAGAGGAGCTCCAGCTCCACGCTGGGGTCGTTCACGGTGTAGGGGCGGCCGTTGGCGATGGCGTCGCAGAAGGTGGCCACGGCGGAGTTGTAGCGCGGGCGGCACCACTTGCCGTAGAGGTTGGGGAAACGGTAGATGAGCACCGGGGCGCCCGTGCGCTCGGAATAATCGCGGAACAGGCCCTCCCCCGCCAGTTTCGACTCGCCGTAGACCGAGCCCTCGAAGCGGCCCGAGAGGCTCGCCTGCGCGGAGCTGGAGAGCATGACGGGGCACGTGTTGCCGTGGCGCTCGAGGGCATCCAGCAGCGTGGAGGCGAACCCGAAGTTGCCCTCCATGAACTCGGACTGGTCCTTGGGGCGGTTGACGCCAGCCAGGTTGAACACGAAGTCGGCGCGGGAGCAGTACTCGTCCAGCTCCTCGGGGACCGAGTCGATGTCGTACTCCATGACCTCGAGCGGCAGCAGGGCCCGGTATTTGGCTCGGCGGTCCTTGCCGTCCCTTATGTTCTTCAGCGCGCAGCAGAGGTTCTTCCCGACGAAGCCCCTGGCGCCGGTGACGAGGACGCGCACCCTACTGCACCGCCTCGTGCTCGCGGCCCTCCAGGGCCAGCTGCACGTACTCGGCGGTCTTGATCTTGGCGATGGTGCCCTCCACGTCGAGCCTCTCGGTGTTGTGGGAGGTGTAGGACTCGTCGGCCTGGGTCTCGACCTCGCCGTCCACGACGAACTTGTCGTAGTTGAGGTCGCGCGAGTCGCAGGCGACGCGGTAGTAGCCGCCCATGTCCTCGGCCCTCAGGCGCTCCTCGCGGGTCATGAGGGTCTCGAAGAGCTTCTCGCCGTGGCGGGTGCCGATCACCTGGGTGCCCACGCGGCCGAAGACCTCCTGCACGGCCTCGGCGAGGTCGCCGATCGTGGATGCCGGCGCCTTCTGGATGAACAGGTCGCCGGGGTTGGCGTGCTCGAAGGCGAACTGCACCAGGTCCACGGCCTCGTCCAGGTTCATGAGGAATCGGGTCATGTTGGGGTCGGTGACCGTGAGCGGCTCCCCTTTTCGGATGCGGTCGATGAACAGCGGGATGACCGAGCCGCGCGAGCACATGACGTTGCCGTAGCGGGTGCAGCAGATGGTGGTGCGGCCGGCGCCGTTGCGGGCGTTGGCGTAGATGATGGACTCCATCATGGCCTTGGACTTGCCCATGGCGTTGATGGGGTAGGCCGCCTTGTCGGTGGACAGGCACACGACGCGGTCGACGCCCTCCTCGATCGCGGCGTGCAGGACGTTGTCCGTGCCGATGACGTTGGTGCGCACGGCCTCCATGGGGAAGAACTCGCAGGAGGGCACCTGCTTCAGGGCGGCGGCGTGGAAGATGTAGTCCACGCCGTGCATGGCATCGCGCACGCTCTGGGCGTTGCGGACGTCGCCGATGAAGAAGCGGACCTTGGAGGCGAGCTCGGGGGACTTCTCCTGCAGGCGGTGGCGCATGTCGTCCTGCTTCTTCTCGTCGCGCGAGAAGATGCGGATCTCGGCCAGGTCGGTGTTCATGAAGTGCTTGAGCACGGTGTTGCCGAACGAGCCGGTGCCGCCCGTGATCATGAGGGTCTTGTCTTTAAAGCTGCTCATTAGTTGCCTTTCGATTGAAGTAAATCTTTGATGATTGCCGTGAGCTGGGCGAAGAACTTTTGCCGCGAGAAACGCTCGGAGTAGAGCATCCTTGCGTTTTGAGCCAGGTCTGTGCGACCCTCTGGGCCCATGCGCGAAAAGCGCCTCATAGCATCAGCGAGAGCTACTGGGTCCTCTGCCGGACAAGCAATTCCGCAGTTAGAGTCAGCAACGATCTTGCCGATCGTGCCGTCAACAGCGCACAGAATGGGCTTGCCCGCTGCCAGATAGGACTGGAACTTGCGGGGTATCGTGTAAACAGGGACGAGAGAGCCGCCGCGCGCAGGCTTGGAAAGGGTTAGCAGCATGGCATCGGATTCCAAATAGACCTTCGGCATGGCCTCAATTGGCATTCGTCCAGCGAACTCCACATTGGTCGCTTCAAGCTCAGCCGCGAGAGCTCTGCATGCATCTAGGCGAGAGCCTGAACCGACAATACGCACGTGAATAGGCTCATGCACCAGAAGCGATGCTGCTTGGACAATCGTTTCGACACCTTGATTTCCACCAATATTTCCTGCAAAGGTAAAAACAGTCTTACGGACATTGGCTTCGGCTGTGTCGGCTACGTGCTCGAATGTCTCTTCTGCGAGCTGCGGTAGCCAAACGGTCTTAAGATCATGAAGGTTTAACTGCTCATCGAAGTATGCTGTAAACCCCGGAGAGGTCACCGCCACCATGTCCGCTCGTCTATAGATACTGCGAGAAACTCGCCGCATAATCCTGTACGGTAGACCATCTCGGCTCAAGCCGCCCGTTAGCATGTCCTCCGGCCACAAGTCAAACGACCACAGAAGGCAGGGCACCCCCTGCTTCCTTGCTATGCGTAGGGCAGGAAGTGCCATAAGCACGGGTGAATACTGCATGCATATCACACAGTCGTATCGTCTATCCATTGCGGCGTGCGTCAACCATGACGCAATAGGAAACGAAAAGTAATTAGCTACCCGCTTAAGTTTATTTAATCCGTTTAAGTCGGCACCTCGAGAGACAATGGGGACGCGCACTACACGTACGCCATCAACTATCTCGTCCCTGTGCTTGCCTCCACGAAACTCCTCAGGCACATTACCTTCCGGATAATTAGGAAGCGCTGTCAGCATCGTGACGTCATGCCCCAGTCGCGCTAACCCCTCACATACCTCGGAGACATTAAATGGCTCGGGTTTGTAGTGTTGGCTAACAACCAGAATCTTAAATCCTATAGCTTTATCGTTATCTATTGTCGATTTCATTAGCGGCCTGTCTTGGATTTTCCGAACATTGCACCGAACGTGCCCGTGAAGCATCTCCAGTCCATGCGGAAGCAACGGTTCCGAACGTAGTGGAGCTCGATCTTTTGACGTAAACCACTCTCAAAGGTCGCGGCATTGCGGTCGGTTGCCTGCCACAGGCCCGTAATGCCGGGCTGGACAGAAAGCAGTTCAGCCTTCTCCTCGTCGGAGAAATGCTGATCAAGTTCATCTCTCGTAATGGGGCGCGGGCCAATGACGGAAAGGTCGCCGTTCAACACGTTAAGAAACTGCGGCATTTCGTCGATCGAACACTTACGAATTAACTGGCCGACTTTGGTGATACGAGGGTCATCATCGACCTTGCGCTCGACTTCCCACTGATGTAGCTGCTCAGGACTCAAATACTTCTGCACATTGCCGGCATCCGCAACCATGCTGCGAAGCTTAAGGATCTTGATAGTCTTACCGCCCTTGCCGACGCGCTCCTGTGCGTACAGCGGGTTACCGGGAGATTCAAGGCAAATGAACGCACAGACAATGGACACTGGAATTACCAGCACAACGCTCACGCAAAGGCTAAATATAAAATCGAACAGTCGTTTTAGAAATCGATAGACCAAAGTACCGCTCGGCTTAATCTCTAAAGCAGCTGGCTTCGCTCCAACGGCTGTGGTACCGCTATATTCAGTTTTGTCTGACACTATTTCCTTCAAACCTACGTCCCCGCCCCCGGAGATCCTCCCTGTCCCGTTAAACAGTCGCCTGCAGCTAGGCGATCGCCTTTTTAAGGTTTCGCATTGTGCGCTGCTCGGCCGAAAGCACGGCAAGGCCAACGCGGGTAGTTACGCGTCGGCCGCATAAGTCGAGCTCCAAATAAGCAGTGCTCTTGCGTCTGTTAATGGTTTTGATAAGGCCTTCGTGGCCCAGCAGCGGACCTGCCGTCACTACGACCTGGTCGCCGTCCTTTAAGGCCTCGCTCATGGGCACTACGCGGTCTCCCCTATGCGTAAAGCTGCCAATAAGCTGGGTCTCTTCTTTTGCCAGCGGCACAAACTGACCGTCCTGGGAAAGCACCCGGGCAAAGTCGTCCATGCGCAGCAAATACTGTTGCACGGTGCGGGGATCTGCCGTATCGCAGATCAGATAACCGGGAAAAAGCGACTTGGTCGTATTGACCCATTCGCCGTGTACTTTGATCTCGGTTTGAAATTGGGGATAAAAGAGCTCCTGCATAGCACTCGCCGGCACCACACGCTCGATGCGCTCGCGCATTACGTCTTCGCGACCGTTAATAACCTGGATCACATACCACACGAGCACCACCCCCTTGCTGTCTTACGTATGGCTCACGGGGTTTGGGTATGGCTTCGCCAGGGCGCTTGTGCGCGAAGGCGCTCCATATTCAAACCCTGAGCCCAGTTAGACAAGCACGTGGCTCTGCCCCACCGTGAACGGTATGTATAAAAGCAGCTGCTAGAGACGCGGACGTGTATCGCAAATAAGACCGCGTCCCCAGCTGGCTGCGTGCGGCCCAGTCAAGCGGGAACAAAACTGGACCGCACGCGAACAGCTGCAGAACTGCTGCGATTTGTCATAAAATATCGATTCGAAAGTACAGCTTACACACAGACAAGAACAAAGTCATTCAAAGCGATACGCATGACGACGCTATTGGAGCTCGTGGTTTTTCTGGCACCGCCGTTACGGCCGGATGCTGATCGACCCTGTGCATTGCGGCTTGCTGGAGCCGTGAGCACAGTTGAACCCATGTAACGTTAGGTATCCTAGCACAGCAGGTGACCCATGCGTTTTGAGGTGTGTTGAGCAACATATTGTTTATTTACCGTGGTTATAGGGGATATTGTGCCGTCTTGCACACATTGCCACAGGTTTATGGGGGTGTGTGGGTTAATGAGCACTGCCTGAGTTGTATTGATGGCGGCGTGAATTGCTCAAACTATTATCTTTGGCTAACAAACTTTGTACAAAACCGGGAAGGAATTGCACAACTTTTTATGGAGCGAGCGCGGATGCACGCGACACTTTGGTTTGTGGGGTTGATGGGCAAGAAAAAAGGCCACCGGCTATCCGGTGGCCTTTTGGATACACGATGGTGGAGACGAGGGGGATCGAACCCCTGACCTCTTGACTGCCAGTCAAGCGCTCTCCCAGCTGAGCTACGCCCCCGTGACGAGGAGATACTATAGGGGAATGTTTGCGGGGATGCAAGGGGGAATTTGGATTGATTTTCCGCCTTACGGGTTTTCCTGGGACGGGGCAGAAATAATCACTCTTCGAGCGATTATTTCTATCCGCCGTCCCGATAAAACCCTGATGCGATAGACCTTACTTGTAGAGGTAAGCGATGGCGGTGCCGGTGTGGACTTCGATCTCTGCGGTGGATCGGACTATGTTGCTTATGCCTGTGTCGGCTAAAAGGCCCAGGGGGTTGTGGTCTAGTTCCCATTCTAGGCCGTGTTCGCTAACCTGGGTGTTGGGGGCGATGGCGATGATGGAGAAGGTCTTGCCCTCGGCGTCCTCAATACTCCATGATTCGCCTGCGTGGAGGATGCGGGCGACCACCTTGTCCTCGGCGATCCAGACGGGGGCATCTACGTATCCCGCGAGCAGTCCCAGTACCGACAGTGCCATGTCGGGACGGCCTCCGGTGGCGCAGGTCGCAACCACTTCGGCACCCTGCCAACGGCGGCGGACAAAATCGAGCGCCAGCGCTAGATCGGTGTAGTCCTTGTAGGGGTTGTGGCGTTCTACTTCAAAATCGGCAGCAGCATCGACAAGAGCACGTCCCTCACCGCTTACGGTGTCGGCGTCGCCCACATAGACATCGCAGCCTAGCCCCGCGCCCAGCAGCGCATTGAGCCCGCGGTCTACGGCGACAACGTGGTCGCACTCCCCCACCAGCTGGCGCAGCAGGTTCGCACTCGCCACCACGGGCGAGCCGCAAACAACCAATACCTTACAAGCCACAGCTCTCGCCTATCCCTCAAATGCAAGCACGCGGGCCAGGTCCAGGTCCTCGTAACTATCGATAAAGATGTCACAGTTGGCACGCACCTCGTCGCGCTCCATACGGCCGTGCGGGTCATAAATGCCCACACGCTTAAAACCGGCGACCCCAGAACTCTTTAGGCCAAAGACGGCGTCCTCAAACACCCATGTGCGCTCAAACTTGTGCCCGTGGCGCTCTTCCAGACGACGCAGCGCCAGCTCGTACACATCGGGGAACTGCTTGGAGCGCCCCGCCTCGCCCGTCGTGGTAATAAACCCAAATAGCGATCAAGGCCGGCGCCCGCAAGGGCGGACTGCACCAGCTCGGCCGGCGTGGACGTGGCAACGCACATGGCGATGCCTGCCGTCTTCGCCTGCTCCAAAAATGCAAGCAGACCCTCGCGTGGCGGCACCTTAGAGTAGCCATCGATCAGAATGTCGCTCAGTTCGCGATACAGCTCCTCGCCATTCGCTCCAATGCCCCAAGTGTCGTGGTAGGCCTGGCACTCGTCCTCGAGCGACAAATGCTCAAACTGGGCAAAATCGTCGACCGTCACGTCAACTCCGTGGCGATGCAATAACTCGGGCTGGGCATAGGCCCAAACGGGGGTGCTATTAACCAGTGTGCCGTCGCAATCGAAAATAAAAGCGACATTGTGGGCGGCGGTCTGGGACATAAACGAACCTTTCGATGTCAAATGGTAAACAACCTGCTAAAAACGTTTTACCAAACGTCAAACTAACAATCTTGAAACCCTAATTGGTAAAACTGTCAAGAGTTTTACCATCGCAATTCTGCCAGTGGTCTAAACATGGCGCTCGCCGATTAAACACCGCCGCAAATCCACTTTTCTCCATAAAAGTAACGAACAGGTGTTATCGTATTTCGTGCCGAAAGTTCCACCGAGCACGCGAGGTGGAACGAATCATAGAACTATCGCCGTCCCTTCGATTCGTGCAGCCTTGGACCTTTCGCATCTAGTCACCAAGGCAACACGCTGCCGCGTCATGATGGGATCAAACGTGAGCGATACAAAGCTAAAGCCAGCAACCAAAAAGCCCGCTACCCGTAAAGCCGCCCCGCACGCGCCGGAGCTCTCCAAGGACGATGTCTATCTGTTTGGCATTGGTATGTGGGAGCGCAGCTGGGAAAAGATGGGCGCGCACCCCGACACGCAGAACCGTACGCGCGGCTGGCGCTTTTGCGTTTGGGCGCCCGACGTAAAGAGCGTTCATGTCATTGGCGAATTTAACGACTGGGATGAGGAAGCCAACCCGCTGGTGCCCGTGCATACGAGCGCTATCTGGGAAGGCTTTATTCCTGGCGCAGAGCAAGGCCAGCTCTATAAATACCTCATCGAGACCAATGAGGGCGAGAAGCTCTACAAGGCCGATCCGTATGCCTTTAAGGCCGAGTGCCCTCCGGGTACCGCGAGCGTACTGTGGACCCTCGATGGCTACAAGTGGAACGACGCCGCGTGGCTCAAGCGCCGCGCCGGCCACAATCACATGTCGCAGCCGCTCAACATCTACGAGGTGCATATTGGCTCGTGGAAGCGCCACGGCGACGCGCCGCAGGGCGAGCCCGACGAGTACGGCAACTACCCCGGCCCCATGGATCCCTTCCCCGCACAGCGCGGCGAGTTCTACACTTACGACGACCTGTCGGTGGAGCTCGTGGACTACGTGCGCGACATGGGCTACACGCATATCGAGGTCATGCCGCTCATGGAGCATCCCTTCGATGGCTCATGGGGCTACCAGACGACCGGCTACTACGCCGCCACCTCACGCTACGGCAACCCGCAGCAGCTCATGCACTTTATCGATGCGTGCCACGAGGCGGGCATCGGCGTGATCATGGACTGGGTGCCCGGCGGTTTTTGCGCCGACTCCCACGGCCTTGCCACCTTTAACGGCCACATGCTGTTTGAGCACGAGATTCATCCCAACTGGGGCACACACAAGTTCGACTTCGCCCGCGGCGAGGTCCGCTCCTTCCTGGTCTCCAACGTGCTGTATTGGCTCGAGAACTTCCACGTAGACGGCATTCGCATGGACGGCGTGTCCAGCATGCTGTACCTCAACTTTGGCATCGATGATCCCGGCCAAAAGAAGTTCAACAAGTACGGTACCGAGGAGGACCTGGACGCCAGCGCGTTCATTCGCCAGGTCAACTGCGCCGTGGAGGCGCACTACCCCGACGTGATGATGATGGCCGAGGAGTCCACTGCGTGGCCGCTCGTGACCTATCCGCCGCAGGACGGCGGCCTGGGCTTCCACTACAAATGGGACATGGGCTGGATGAACGACACCCTGCACTACATGCAGACCGATTTTCCGTGGCGCCCCGGCAACCACGGGCTGCTCACGTTCTCCATCATGTACGCCTTTACCGAGAACTTCATTTGCCCGCTCAGCCACGACGAGGTCGTGCACGGCAAGTGCTCGCTGATCGGTCGCATGCCGGGCGACTGGTGGCGCCAGTTTGCCGGCCTGCGCACGCTGGCTTTCTACCAAATGACGCACCCCGGCGCCAAGCTCAACTTTATGGGCAACGAGATCGGCCAGTTTATCGAGTGGCGCTACTACGAGTCCATCCAGTGGTTCCTGACCGAGGAGTACGAGACCCACCGTCATCATCAGGCGTTTATCAAGGCGCTCAACCGCCTGTACACCGCCGAGCCTGCCCTGTACGAGCGTGGCTACACCGACGACGGCTTTACCTGGATCGATGCGGACAACTCCAAGCAGTCCATCGTGAGCTTTGTGCGCCAAGGCGAGGACGTCGATGACGACCTGGTGATCCTAATCAACTTTGACCCGGCGAGCTACGAGAGCTTCCGCGTGGGCGTACCGCGCGAGGGTGACTGGGAGGTCATCTTTGATTCCGACCGTCCCGAGTTCGGTGGCAGCGGCTATGCCGGCGAAGAGCCCTACACCTGCTCGAGCGAGCCCTATCCCTGGAACGGGCAGATGGACTCCATTGAGATTAAGGTGCCCGGCCTGGCAGGCGTAGTGCTTAAGCGCCGCGGCCCCAGCAGCTATAAGCCGCCCGTGGTCGAGAAGCCCAAGGCTGCGCCCAAGAAGCGCACGTCCTCGGTAAAGCCTAAGCCTGCGGCTGCCAAGAAGGCTCCGGCTAAGGCAAAGGCTGCCAAGCCCGCTGCCAAGGCTTCAGCCAAGACCGCCACGGCCAAGAAGGCAGCCACCAAAAAGGCCGCTCCCAAGGCTAAGGCAGCTGCTGTTAAGGCTTCTGCCAAGAAAGCGTAACAAAGACGTTACCACTGTAATTACCCGCCCCGCCGGGGCGTAGGATACATGTCATAACCGTTCCGGGAGAAACATCCCCGGGGGAAAGGAACGTATGAATAAGATCTTCGACAACAAGCAGGAGTTTACCGAGCTCTATCGCGATGCAGTTATGAGCATCAGCGGCAAGAGCGTCGAGGCCGCGAGCGACCTCGATCGCTTTAACGCCCTGGCCAAGCTCGTGGCCGAGAAGGCACGCACCGTTGCCACCAAGAGTGACGCTCGCGCCACCGCCGAGGGCAAGAAGCGCGTGTACTACTTCTCGATCGAGTTTTTGATCGGCCGCCTGCTCGACAACTACCTGCTCAACTTTGGCGTGCGCGACATGGTCGCCGAGGCGCTCGACGACATGGGCTTCGACCTGTCCGTCATCGAGAACCAAGAGCCCGATCCGGCGCTGGGCAACGGCGGCCTGGGCCGTCTGGCCGCATGCTTCCTGGATTCCATGGCAGCCGAGGGCATTGCAGGCTACGGCAACGGCATGCGCTACCGCTACGGCCTGTTTAAGCAGGAGATTGTCAACGGCAGCCAGGTCGAGGCCACCGACGAGTGGCTCACCCATGGCTATCCCTGGGAGGTCCGTCGTCAGGACAAGGCCGTGACCATTAAGTTTGGTGGCCATGTTGAGGGCTTTGAGGAGGACGGCCGCACGTTCTACCGCACGGTGGACACGCAGGATATCCTGGCCGTTCCTTATGACATCCCCGTGGTGGGCTATGCCGGCGAGACCGTCAACAAGCTGCGCGTATGGGCTGCCGAGCCGGTCGAGGAGCACTTCGATCTGGAGGCCTTCAACCGCGGCGACTACGCCCTGGCCGATGCCGAGCGCGCCGAGGCCGAGGCCATCAGCGCCATCCTCTACCCCAACGACGCCGGCGAGCACGGCCGTCTGCTGCGTCTGAAGCAGGAGTACCTATTTGTTTCGGCCGGCATCTACAGCCTGCTCGACACCTTTGAGAAGGAGCACGGCGAGAACTGGGAGCTGCTGCCGCAGTTTGTGGCCATCCACACCAACGACACGCACCCCGCCATGTGCGGCCCCGAGCTCATGCGCATCCTCATCGACGAGAAGAAGCTCGAGTGGGATGACGCCTGGAACATCGTGACGCAGGTGGTGAGCTACACCAACCACACCATCCTGCCCGAGGCTCTGGAGAAGTGGCCCATCGGCACGTTCTCCAAGCTCCTCCCCCGCGTGTACCAGATCATCGACGAGATCAGCCGTCGTTGGCACGAGTCGTTCGACACCACGAAGGAGGGCTGGCAGGAGCGTCTGCGCCAGACCGCCATTCTGTGGGATGGCGAGATTCGCATGGCCAACCTGTCCGTGATCTGCAGCCACAGCGTCAACGGCGTGGCAAAGATCCACTCCGACATCATCAAGAACATCGTGCTCAAGGACTTCTATGCCCTGACGCCCGAGAAGTTCAACAACAAGACCAACGGCATCTCGCACCGTCGCTTCTTTGCCGAGGCCAACCCCACCTATACCAAGCTCGTCACTGAGGCTATTGGCGACGGCTGGCTCAAGGACGCCTTTGAGCTGGAGAAGCTCAAGGAGTTTAAGGACGATACCGAGTTCCTGAAGGCCGTGGGTGCCTCCAAGCGCGCCAACAAGGAGCGTCTGGCCGCCTACGTTAAGGCCGAAACCGGTCTGGTCATCGATCCCAACACCGTCTTCGATGTTCAGGTTAAGCGCTTCCATGCCTACAAGCGCCAGCTCATGAACATCATGAAGGTGATGGACATCTACAACCGTCGCATCGCCGATCCCAACTTCCACGTGACGCCGACGACCTTCATCTTTAGCGGCAAGGCTGCCTCGAGCTACACCTTCGCCAAGGAGACCATCCGCCTCATTAACTCCGTGGCCGACGTCATCAACAACGATGCCCGCGTCAACGAGGTCATGAAGGTCTGCTTTATCCCCAACTTCCGCGTAAGCAACGCCCAGCTCATCTACCCCGCCGCCGAGATCTCGGAACAGATCTCCACGGCCGGCAAGGAGGCCTCGGGCACGTCCAACATGAAGCTCATGATGAACGGCGCCATTACGCTGGGCACCCTCGACGGCGCCAACATCGAGATCGCCGATCTGGCCGGCCGCGAGAACGAGGCCATCTTTGGCCTGACCGCTCCCGAGGTCGAGCAGCTCTGGGCATCCAACAGCTACTTTGCGTGGGATACCCTCAACGGCGACCGAGAGCGCCTAGGCCGCGTGATGGACGAGCTCAAGGACAACACCTTTGCGGGTCTTTCGGGCAACTTCGAGAGCATCTACAACGAGCTCATGAACAACAACGACCCCGACCTGGTCATGGCAGACTTCCGTAGCTATGTGGATGCGTGGGAGGCGCTCACCGGCAGCTATGGCGACCAGGAGACCTGGAACCGCAAGGCGCTGCTCAACACCGCCTCCTCCGGCTGGTTCTCGAGCGACCGCACCATTCGCGAGTACCGCGACGAGATTTGGCACGCGTAAGGGCGCGCGAGTTCCCTTTGCCGCACGGCATTACTCGTCGGGCGCGACCGAGCGCCGCGCCCGTCGCTAATGGGTTAGAAACATCGATGACAGAAGGAGAAATCGATGAGTAAGAAAGAATGCATCGCGATGCTCCTCGCAGGAGGACAGGGTAGCCGATTGGGGGCACTCACCCAAAAGATCGCAAAGCCGGCGGTTAGCTTTGGTGGCAAGTTCCGCATTATCGACTTTTCGCTCTCCAACTGCTCCAACTCGGGCATCGACACGGTGGGCGTTCTGACGCAGTACCGTCCCTACCTGTTGCATGCCTACGTGGGCTCCGGCGAGGCATGGGATCTGGACAGCCGTGACGGCGGGGTGTCGATCCTTCCGCCGTACGAGACGCAGACCGGTGGCGCCTGGTATGCGGGCACGGCCGACGCCATTACGCAGAACCTCGACTACATCAAGGCCAACGACCCCAAGTACGTCCTGATTCTTTCGGGCGACCACCTGTATCGCATGGACTACCGCAAGATGCTCAAGACGCACATTGAGAACAACGCCGACCTCACCGTGAGCGTTATGCCCGTTCCGTGGGAAGAGGCCAGCCGCTTTGGCATCCTGACCACCGACCCCGATGACGGCCGCATCACCAAGTTTACCGAGAAGCCCGAGAAGCCCGATTCGAACCTCGCGTCCATGGGCATCTATATCTTCTCGGCCGACGTGCTGATCGAGGCGCTCGAGGAGGACACTCTGGACCAGCGCTCGAGCCACGACTTTGGCAAGGACATCATCCCCAAGCTGCTCGGCGAGGACAAGCGCCTGTATAGCTACGAGTTCCACGGCTTTTGGAAGGACGTCGGCACCATCGCCAGCTTCCACGAGACCTCGATGGACCTGCTGGGCAACAACCCCGAGTTCGATCTGTTTGACAAGAACTTCCCCATCATGTCCAACATCACCACGCGTCCGCCGCACTACATTGGTCCGGACGGCCGCCTGGATGACTGCCTGGTCTCCAACGGCTGCAAGATCTACGGCACCGCTCGCCACTCGATCCTTTCGACCGATGTCATCATCGATGAGCGCGCCGTGGTCGAGGACTCCGTGCTGCTGCCGGGCGCGCACGTTAAGAGCGGCGCGCACATCTGCCGCGCCATTTTGGGCGAGAACTCCACGGTCGAAGAGGGCGTGAAGCTCGGCTCTGTCGATACCACCAAGGATACGGCCGTCATCGGAAATGACGTCGTTATCGGGAAGGGGGAATGATCCGATGATCAATCGCAAGGCCATCGGTTATATCACCGCTAACTACTCCTCGACCTACGGCAGTGTGCTGCTCAAGGACCGTCCCATCGCGTCCGTCCCGTTTTTGGGCCGCTACCGCCTGATCGACTTTCCGCTGTCCAACATGATGAATGCCGGCATCAAGACCGTCGGCATCGTCATGCCGGGCAACTACCGCTCGCTGATCGACCACGTGGGCTCGGGCAAGGACTGGGGCCTGGACCGCAAGAAGGGCGGCCTGTTCATGGTGCCCGGCAACGCTTATGGCACCACCAAGGGCGGCATGCGCTTCCTGCTGCGCGACATTATCTCCAACAAGACGCTGTTCCAGCGCTCGGACAAGCCCTATGTTGTGATGATGGGCACCAACATCATCTTTAACATGGACCTCAACACCATCATCGACGCGCACGAGAACTCCGGTGCCCAGATGACCGTGGTGTACTGCAAGGCCACGCGCAACGTCGATGACGAGACCAAACTCGAGATTAACGAGAACGGCCGCCTGACGGGCGTGAGCGCCGGCGTCGTGTACGGCGACAACGCGTCTATGGACTGCTGTATCGTCAACCGCGAGACGCTACTCGAGATCATCGACCACTACCAGGCCGCCGACTATCTGGACCTGCTCGAGGCACTCCAGGGCGACTTTGGCAACATCGACGTGTGCAGCTACGAATACAAGGGCGAGGTCGTGGGCGTATTTAGCGAGAAGTCGCTGTATCGCCGCAGCATGGACCTGCTCGACCAGACCGTGGCCGACCAGCTCTTCGATCCCGAGCGCCCGATCCTGACCAAGGCTCACGACGTGCCGCCTTCGCGCTATGCAACCGGCAGCCACGCGTGCAACTCGATCATCTCGGCCGGCTGCATCATCAAGGGCACCGTGCGCAACTCGATCCTGTCGCGCGGCGTCGTGGTCGAGGAAGGCGCCTCGGTGACCAACTCGATCATCAACCAGAGCTGCATCATCAAGAGCGGCGCACGCGTCGAGAATGCCATTCTGGACAAGAACAACGTGGTTCCCACCAACACCGAGCTTCGCGGCACGCCCGAGAACATCCTGGTGCTTGGCAAGGCTCCGTTAACTTCCGACACCACCATCGTACGTTAGCGTTGGCACCGCAACATCGCTCGTAACATGTAGAATAGCCGCCCGGTTTGCGCCAGGCGGCTATTCTCGAATTGCAACATGGGAGACAAAATGGCAGATTCCAGCAAAAAGATGCAGATCGTGTTTGCCTCGGCCGAATGCGCACCGTTTGTTAAGACCGGTGGCCTGGGCGACGTGGCGGGCTCGCTGCCTGCGGCGCTCGTGCGCGCCGGCGCCGAGGTCATCGTGATGGTGCCCAAGTACGCCACCATCAAGGACGAGTACAAGTCCCAGATGCAGCACTTCTCCGACTTTTACGTGAGCCTGGGCTGGCGCAGCGAATACTGCGGGCTCGAGAAGCTCGAGCACGACGGCGTCACGTACATGTTCATCGACAATGAGCGCTACTTTGCACGCGACTATCCGTACGGTTTCTTTGACGACGGCGAGCGATTTGCGTTTTTCTCCAAGGCTATCACCGAGAGCCTGCAGCACCTGCCCGAGGGCTTTGAGTGCGACATCCTGCACTGCAACGACTGGCAGACGGCACTGGCTCCCGTGTTTTTGCGCGAGTTCTACCAGGGCCTGCCGCTGTACGACCGCGTCAAGACCGTGTTCTCGATCCATAACGTGGCGTTCCAGGGCCAGTTTAGCGACACCGTGATGGAGGACATCCTGGGCGTGTCGCACATTCCGGCGGCCGCCTCGCAGCTGCGTTGCGACGCCTGCAGCATCAACTACATGCTGGGCGCGCTGCGCTATGCCGATGCCATCACCACGGTGAGCCCCACCTATGCGGGCGAGATCCAGACGCCCGAGTTTGGCGAGGGCCTGGACGGCGTGCTGCGCGAGCGATCCTATGCGCTGCAGGGCATTTTGAACGGCATTGACGTGGCGGGCTTTGACCCGGCGACCGACAAGCGCATTGCCGCCAACTACACCGTCGAGGACCGTTCTGGCAAGGCCGTGTGCAAGGCCAAGCTCCAGGAAGAGCTGGGGCTCGAGGTGCGCGACGACCGTCCGCTCATGGTGATGGTCACGCGCCTGACGCGCCAGAAGGGCATGGACCTGGTCATGTACGCGCTCGACCGTATTTTGGCTGGCGGCGTGCAGGTAACGGTGCTGGGCACCGGCGACCGCGACTACGAGGACGGCCTGCGCTACTTCCAGGACAAGTACCCCGGCACCATGGCCGCACGCATCGAGTTCGACCCTGCGCTGTCGCAGCGTATGTATGCCGCCGCCGATATGTTCCTGATGCCTTCGAAGTTTGAGCCCTGTGGCCTTTCGCAGATCATCGCCATGCGCTACGGCACCCTGCCCATCGTACGCGAGACTGGTGGTCTGAAGGACACGGTGATCCCGTATAACGAGTTTACCGGCGAGGGCACGGGCTTCTCGTTCAGTAACTTTAACGGCGACGAGATGGGCGACGCCGTGTTCCGCGCGGCGCGCCTGTTCTGGGACAACCGCGATGTCTGGAACCAACTGGTCACGCAGGCAATGAGCCAGGACTTTAGCTGGACGCGCTCGGCCGACAAGTATCTGGACCTGTATTTCTTTATGCATCCGGAGATTGAGAGGCCGGCGGCAGTTGCCGACGAGCCTGAGGCTGTTGCTGAGCCGGTAGCCGCTGAGGAGCCCAAAACCGAAGAGAAGCCGGTTGAAGCTGAGCCCGTTAAGGCCGAGCCTGAGGTGAAGGCTGAGGATGCTCCCGAGTCCAAGCCCGAGTCCAAGCCCGAGGCGAAGCCCGCTGCGAAGCCCGCGGCAAAGAAGACCACAACTCGTAAGACGACGGCTAAGAAGGCCACGACCACGAAGGCCGCTGCGAGCAAAACCGCGACCGCGAGCAAGACCACCGCTGCCAAGAAGACGACCACGCGCAAGCGCACCTCCGCAGCTGCCAAGAAGGCCGCCGAGGCCGAGGTCGCTCCCGAAGTAAAGGCCGAGACCGCCACCGCCGAGGCTAAACCTGCGGCAAAGGCTCCGGCCAAGACCGCTGCCAAGAAGACGACTGCAACCACCAAGAAGGCAACGGCAGCCAAGAAGACCACGGCTACGAAGTCGACGACCACGAAGGCCGCTACGACGAAGGCCGCCGCGAAGACGACCCCGAAGGCAGCCGCAAAGCCGGCCGCCAAAGTCGAGGAGGCGCCCGCTGAGTCTAAGGCTGAGGAAGCTGTCGAGGCTAAGCCGGCCGCCAAGACCACCACGCGCAAGCGCACTACGACGACGGCCAAAAAGGCCACGACCAAGGTCGCTGCTCCCAAGGCAGAGGCTAAGGCCGAGGACAAGCCCGCAGTAAAGGCCGAGCCGACTCCGAAGGCCGCTGAGGTCAAGACCGCTCCGAAGGCTACGGCAAAGACCGAGCCCGCCAAGGAGGCCTCGGTCTCCCCCGCCGCTCCCACTGAGGAAAAGGCCCCGACCAAGAAGACCTCCGTCCGCAAGGCAACGGCCACTCGCAAGCGCCGCTAGCCCACAGACGATCTGAAACCTAATCAAAACCCTAAACAAGGGGCGCTCCAACCGGGCGCCCCTTCTCTGTAGATAGTTGGTAAAACGATTTTCTAGGACAACCGTTCGCCGATAATGAGCGGCTGTAGTTTATACAACTAAAGTGCAACGATATACTTAAGTACTGTGCGTTAAGCCCATGGCCCGCTGGCCATGATTGTATAGAACTGGACCGTACTATGAGATTGATTCACAACAGCCGTCTGCCGCAGTTTCGCACTCCGTTTGGCGCTGTGACCACTGGAACTTCCGTTGCACTCTCGGTGATTTTGGAGGATGCCGATCCCAACCAGGCAACGCTTACGCTGCGCACCTGGGTCGATGAGATCGGTGAGTCTCTGTATCCCATGACGCACGAGGGCGACGGCATATTTACCGTAGAGCTTGAGTGCACCGAGCCCTGTCTTATCTGGTACAGCTTTATATGCAATATCGAGGGCCAACCCGAGGTTCGCTTGGGCGCGCCGAAAGGCCGCACCGGCGGCGAGGGCGTAACCTACGGCTACGCCGAGGTGCCGTCCTTCCAAATTACCGTCTATAAGCACCGCGAGAACCGCCCCGCCTGGTACGAGCGCGGCATGGTGTACCAGATCTTCCCCGACCGCTATGCCCGTGACGAAAACTGGCACGAGCGCACGCTGGCCGAGGTCAAAAAACCGCGCAACGGAATCCAGCGCCGCATGATCGAGGACTGGAACGAGCCGCCCGTGTACGAGCGCGCCGAGGACGGCTCCATCAAGACCTGGGACTTCTACGGCGGCTCGCTCAAGGGTATACAAAACGACCTACCCCGCATTGCAGAGCTAGGCTTTACGGCCATCTACCTCAACCCGATCTTTGAGGCCGCGAGCAACCACCGCTACGACACGGCCGACTACACCAAGATCGACCCGATCCTGGGCACCGAGCAGGACTTTACCGAGCTGTGCCAGGCAGCCGAGAAGCTGGGCATCTCCATCATTCTGGACGGCGTCTTCAACCACACAGGCGACGACTCGATCTATTTCAACCGCTACGGCAACTACCCCGGCGTGGGTGCCTGGCAGAGCGAGGATTCGCCGTGGCGCGATGCGTTTACCTTCCACGAAGACGGCTCGTACGACTGCTGGTGGGGCGTGGGCAACATGCCAGCCATCAACGAGAAGTCCGAGCTGGTACGCGAAAAGCTTCTGGGCAAGGACGGCGTCATTCGTAAGTGGCTGCGTGCCGGCGCTCATGGCTGGCGCCTGGACGTCGCTGACGAGCTTTCCGACGACTTCCTGGCCGAGATCAAGAAGGCCGTACTTGCCGAAAAGCCTGATGCACTGTTGCTCGGCGAAGTCTGGGAAGACGCCTCCAACAAGATTAGCTACGGCCATTTGCGTCGTTACCTGCAGGGATCCGAGCTTGACTCGGCTATGGATTATCCCTTCCGCGACATGGTCATCGGCTTTTTGATGGGCTACAAGAACGCCTACCAGGCAGCCGAGGATATCGAGACCCTGCGCGAGAATTATCCGCGCGAGGCCCTGTCCTGCGCGCTCAACCTGCTGTCGAGCCACGACCGTCCACGTATCATCTCGGTGCTCGGCGGCGGCCCCGACGAGTCGCAGCTACCCGAGTGCGAGCGCAGCAAGTGGCGTCTGGACGAGAACTCGATGGGCCTGGCCAAGAGCCGTTTTTGGCTTGCAACGCTCATGCAGATGACCTTCCCCGGCGTGCCTTCGATCTACTACGGCGACGAGTACGGCCTGGAGGGCCTTACCGATCCGGGCAACCGCCGCACCCTGCCCCTGAAGGAAGACCTGCACGACTTCGATACGCTGGCTATTGTCAAGAACGCCTCTGCCGTACGCCGCGCACTGCCATTTATGATCGACGGCGAGATCAAGGCGTTCGCGCTCAACGACGAAGTGCTGGCCTACAACCGTACGGGCAAGGATGGCGAGTGCGCGACGGTTATCATCAACCGCAGCCTGCGCAATTCGCACCGCGTGACGATTCCGGCGCTCGACGAATGTGCGAGTGACGTGATCAGCGGTCACGAGTGCGAGATTCACAACGGTACGGTCACGCTCGATCTGTATCCGCTGGGCTCGTCGATTATCTATCACCATGCCGAGCAGCGTCTGCAGGAGCCGCTCGATCACGGCGCGGGCGTTGTGTGCCATATCACCTCGGTACCGACCGATGACGGCAAGCCCGGCACGATCGGCGCACCCACGCGACGCTTTATCGACCATCTGTCCGCTATGGGCATGCGCTACTGGCAGGTCCTGCCTGTCAACCCAACGGACTTCTTCCGCTCCCCTTACGCCGGGCCTTCGGCCTTTGCGGGCAATATCGACCTGCTGCCCGAGAGCCAAGAGGAGCTGGCGGCCGACTTTGAGACTTGGAAGGCCCGTGGCGGCGAAGATGCCGATCCGCTCTACACCGCGTTTAAACATCGCAACGCCGATTGGCTCGAGAAATACTGCGTCTACATGGCCGTTAAGAAGTACTTTGAGGGCGAGTCGCGCCACGATTGGCCGGCGGATGTCGCGCGCTACAACGAGCACCTGCTTGACGACAAGCGTTTCCACGACGAGGCAGAGCTGCAGGCGTACATGCAGTACCGCTTTGACCTAGCCTGGTGCGAGCTCATGAACTACGCGCACAAGAAGGGCATCGAGGTCATCGGCGATATCCCGATGTATGTCTCGGACGATTCGGCCGATGCATGGAGCGAGCCCGAGAACTTCTGGCTGTCCGATACCGGTAAGGCGATTGAGATTTCTGGCGCGCCGCCCGACAACTTTGCGCCCGAGGGCCAGGTGTGGGGCAACCCGACGTTCCGTTGGGACCACATGAAGCAGAACGGCTATAGCTGGTGGATGGATCGCCTACGTCGTGCGTTTTCGCTCTACGACCGCGTGCGCTTGGATCACTTCCTGGGCTTCCACAGCTACTTTAGCATTCCCGCGGGTAAGGCCTGCGCCGACGGGCGTTGGCTGGCAGGCCCGGGCAAGGACCTGTTCCAGACCGCCTATGACGAGCTGGGGCCGCTCAACTTTATCGCCGAGGACCTGGGCTACCTTACGCCCGGCGTTCGCGCCATGGCTTCGACTTGCGGCTTCCCCGGTATGGACGTACTGGAGTTTAGCGATTACGACGTCCGCAACGGCGTGCACCCTACGCCCGGCAAGATCCTGTACACATCGACTCACGACACGTCGACGCTTGCGGGTTGGTGCACACGCTCCTTTGTGGGCGGTGACGAGCCGAGCGGTGTTGAGGTGGCAGCCAAGCTGATGAGCGACGCGCTGACAAGCGACGCTCCCCTGGTGATGATGCCGCTGCAGGACGTGCTGGGGCTTGGCGACGACACGCGCATGAACGTACCGGGCGTGGCCACGGGCAACTGGACCTGGCAGGCTAACGAGGCCGACGTTGCGGCCGCCGAGGGCAAAACCGCACAGCTCCTGCGCAACACGCATAGATTCTGGGGCGAAGCGTGATAAAACGCCCGATATAGGGTACAGTTACAGACGTTTGAATTTTTGCGGGCAGAGTAATCTGCCCGCTTTGTGCTGAAAAGGAAGTATTATGGCGCGCTACGATTACAAGTGCTCGAGCTGCGGCAACGTGTTTGAGGTTGAGCATCCCATGTCCGAGACTCCCGAGGTCGTGTGCCCCAGCTGCGGCGCTCCGGCCGCCAAGACGTTCTCGGCCAGCGGTATTAAATTTGAGGGCAGCGGCTTCTACAACACCGACCAGCGAAGCGGCGGCTCCAGCACCAGCGCCACCAGCGGCTGCTGCGCTAACTGCCCACACAACCACTAGAAACTAAGCCGCCCCGCGACCGACACACCGATCGCGGGGCTATTTCTTTGCGCTATGGGTAGCTAATTATCTGCCAGGTTTCCTTATGAGTTGCGGTGAAATAAGGACTGTTTGGCGGTTAGAAGCCGATATTCAATCCCTATTTCACCGCAACTTAGTAATTATTTGCGAACCAATCTGGCGCAGAAGTGACCGTCGTAGGAGTCGGCGTTTACCGGCACGCTTTGGAAAAGGCCTCGGTCGTTTTGGCGTACGGAAACGAGCTTCTTGGCCTGGGCGAACTCGGGGAGTTGCAGAATCTGCGCCTCGGAAAGCGGTGCCACGTTAAAGCCGGCACCCTCGGGAGAGCTCAGGAAAGCGTCCACCACCTGCGTGTTCTCCTCGTCGAAGACCGAGCATGTCGCATAGATGAGCTCGCCGCCGGCAGTCACGCGCTCAGCAGCCTCTTTGAGCATCGTCAACTGCAGCTTGGGCAGCTCAACCGTCACATCTTTTTCGGTCAGGCGCCACGGGATCTCGGGATGACGGCGCATGGTACCGGTGCCCGAGCACGGCGCATCGATAAAGACCGTGTCGAACTTAACCGGCTCGCCAAGCATGGCATCAAACGATGTGAGCACCTCATCAAGCTCGCAAGCATCACCCGAAACCGTGCGAACGCCCTGAATACCGGCCTTATGCAGACGAGCGAGATTCAGATCGCACTTGCGATCATGCAAATCGAGCGCCGTATGCTGACGCTCATAGCCCGCACGCTTGGCCTGGCACATCATCACATAGGTCTTGGTGCCACGACCGGCACCAATCTCAAGGCAGCTACCAGGGCGCGTGGCAGCCGTGGCGATAAGCTGGGCGTTAAGGTCCGAGGCCACGGCTGCAGCACGCTCAAATACGCCCGACGCAACCGTAACCTGGGCATCAACCGGGGCATGGCAACCCGGGAACACGGGTGCAACAAGCTGCGATAGGTACGGATCAGGTTTGGTTGCAAAGGCGTTCTCGTGCAAAGCGAGCGGCGCGGGCGCCAGATTGCCGGCGAAGCCGAGCGCACCCTCTGGAGTGTCAAACGACGCCATAATGCGAGCGCATAGCCAGCGCGGCAGACCCATCAGGCGCGACAGACGAACCAAGCGTCGCTCGGACTCATCCACGTCGGATGCCGTGGCAAAGTCCTCAACGTTATCCGCAACCTTGTGCAGCACCGCGTTTGCCAGGCCCGCAGCAGACTTAGCACCACTGCGCACCAGCTCAACACCCTGGCTCACGGCAACGCGGCCCGGCGTATGCAGGTAGAGCATCTCGAAGGCCGAGATACGAAGCGCCATGCGAACGCGCGGCGCAACCTTTTTGGGTTTATCGAGAAACTGATCGAGCAGCTCGTCCAAAATACCCTGCGTGGCGGCCACGCCCAGCGCCAAGCGGGCGGCAAAAGCGGAATCGCGCTGGTCAATAGCCTTGGCCGATGCGCGAGAGGACAGCACGTCGCGCGCATACATGCCGCGGCGATCGGCCTCCATCAGTACATCGAGCGCAAGCTTGCGCGCGGGAGACAGCTTGCTCATGACAATACACCCCAGATAAGATCGGCACCCTGCAAGCCAGCAGCCCAAGCAGAAGCAGTCATAGCACGCTTGCCATCAGGCTTAACCTCGAGCAACTCGACCGAGCCATCGAAAAGGCCCAGGTAAACATGCTTGGCCTGAACGGCGACGAGCCCCTCACCAAGCGACACATCAGCCGGCGCAGCATCGAGCACGCGCACGGTCTTGCCGGCAATCACGCAACGAGCAGGCGCGGTATCGGACGAAGCAAGCACATGGCGCACGCAATCGAGCGCCGCCATTTGCGGATCCAAGCGCATCTCCTGCTTAGAAATCTTGGCAGCATGGGTAACGAGCGCCTCATCCTGTTCAGTCCACACGGCAGTGCCATCGGCAAGAGAGGGAAGCGTATCGGCAAGCAGTTTGCCGCCGAGCTCAGCGAGCTCCATAGTCAGCGCCTCGGCATGCTTACCGGCAACCGACGTGGAAGCCTGAGCACAATAAGCACCAGTATCCACGCCATGCCCAATGCGCATGATAGAAACGCCAGCAATCTCATCACCAGCAAGAATGGCACGTTGAATGGGAGCCGCGCCGCGCCAACGAGGCAGCAAGGACGCATGAACATTCACAATACCGAGCGGTGCCATATGCAGCACGTCATCAGGCAAAATGCAACCATAAGCAGCCACACATAAAATGTCAGCCTGGGCAGCCCGGAGCGCCTCAACAACCTCAGGCGTCATACGATTAGCCTCAATAACCGGCAACCCCAGCTCAAGCGCGCGAGCCTTAACAGGAGACGGCTCCAGCTTCTTACCACGCCCACGAACAGCATCAGGACGAGTAACAACAAGCGCAATCTCATTCCCAGCCTCAACAAGCGAAACCAGCGAAGGCACAGCAAAATCAGGCGTACCCATAAACACAATACGCATAAAGGACGTCTCCCCTCAACAAAAGCCGAGACGGCTACAAATATCAGCGAAAAGCCAAGTACCCAGCCCATCCGCAACAACAATTCAACAAGAACAAATATACCCAAAACCAAAGAAAGAGCCGCAATAAAAGCAGCTCCCTCTCAACAAAGCAATTATCAGCGAAGACGCCCTTCCCTGGCCCGACGGCACCCGGGCGAAAAGGAGCACGAAAACGCAGGCCCCTTCCGCCGCAGGGCTTAGGTTTTGCTCCACGCGCAGTTCCGCACGAGCCGAAGAGCACTTAATGTGCTCTTCGTGCGAGCAGGACTGTTTGAGCATGGAGCAAAACCTAAGCCCTGCGGCGGAAGGGGCCGGTGGGACCTACTCCGTCTCGCCCGGTCGAGCGCCGCGGGCCAGGGCGTCCTGGTACTCCTTGACGGCCTTGAGCCTCTGCATCGGCTTCAGTCGCTCGAACATGGTGTTGCCGTGCAGGTGATCGATCTCGTGCTGCAGGCACACGCAGAACAGGTCGCCCGAAGCCTCATAGCGAATCAGGTTGGCATCCAAGTCGTACGCCTCGACGACGACATGGTCGGGACGCTCGATCTCGCAGCTAATGCCAGGGATGGACAGGCAGCCCTCGCTAAACGGTACCAGATGGTCGCTCTGCTCAACAATGACAGGGTTGATGAGCACGTACGGGTCGTAGTCGTTCTTGTCGCTGTAGTCGCAGTCAATGGTGACGAGCTGAATAAGCTCGCCGATCTGCGGAGCAGCCAGGCCGCAACCGCCGTTGTCGAACATCATCTTCTTCATCTTCTCGGCAAGCGCCTCGATCGCCGGGGTGATCTCCTCGATGACGGCGCACTCCTGACGCAGGCGAGGGTCGGGCGACAGTACGATTCCGTTGGCTTCCATGGCCATCCTTTCGGGTTGTTACATCAAATCATAGGCGTCGACGTCAACGCTCACGCTCACGCCGCGCACAGAGCCCACCTCTTTGAGGCAGGCGTCGATATCATCAGAGACATGGTACCCCACGGGCGACTTCACAAGCAGATGGAAGCGGTAACGGTCCTTGGCTCTCTCGATTACACACGAAGCCGGGCCTAGCACCTGCGGCACGGCACTCCCCGCCCGCAAAAAATCGGGCGCGGCGGCATGCCAGCGGCGCTTAAGAAGCTTTGCAATGCGCCCAATGTAGTCCTGCGCGTCGTCTCGGTTTGCCGACCACACCAAGATGTTGACCAGGCGAACAAACGGCGGGTACAGCGCGTCGCGGCGCTGGTCCAGATCGTAGTCGGTAAAGATCGAACGGTCGTGCTCAGCGACGGCACGAATGACCGGATCCTCGGGCAGGTAGGTCTGGATGATCACCTCGCCGGGACGATCACCGCGACCGGCACGGCCGGCGACCTGCTCCAGTAAATCGTAGGCGCGCTCCCCTGCGCGAAAATCGGGCAGCTTGAGGGCGAAGTCGGCATTGACCACGCCCACGAGCGTGACCTCGGGAAAATCGAGACCCTTTGCGATCATTTGGGTGCCCAGCAACACGGCGCAATCGGCCGCATCGAACTGCTCGAGCAGCTTTTTGTGCGCATCCTTGCCGCGCGTGGAATCGGCATCCATGCGGATGATGGCGACGTCCTCGGGCAGCATCTGGTGCAGTGCGTCCTCGATCTGCTGCGTGCCCAGCCCCATTTTTGCCAGGTAGCGACTGCCACATTTGGGACAACGACTCGTGGGCGCGGGATACGGCTGCACGCGCCAGGAGGATCCGCATGTGTGACATTGCAGCGTGTGCGTGCGCTCGTGATACGTAAGCGCTGTAGAGCAGTGGTTGCAGGTGGGAACGCAGCCGCACTCGCGGCACATCAAAAACGGCGCAAAACCGCGGCGGTTGTGCAGCAGCACGGCCTTTTCGCGGCGCTCGACCACACGCTCCAGGCCTTCCATCAGCGGTTTTGAGAACATGGAGCGGCTGCCGTGTGCGAACTCGCGACGCAGGTCGGCAATGCGGACCGTAGGCAGCACGGCGTGTCCGGGGCGCTCGGGCATCTCGACACGCGTCCAGGTGGCACCGTTATACATGCCGCGGCGGCAGCGGTCGAGGGCCTCGGCAGAAGGCGTGGCCGACCCCAGCACGAGCGGGCAGCGATAGCGGCGCGCCATCTCGGCTGCCACCTCGCGCGCATGGTAGCGCGGACTGGACCCCTGCTTGTAGCTGGTCTCGTGCTCCTCGTCAATGATGATGAGGCCCAGGTCGCCAAGCGGGCAAAAGAGCGCCGAACGTGCGCCGACGACCACGCGGGCCGCACCGCTGGCGACCATATCCCACTGATCCAGGCGCTCGCCAGCAGAAAGACGCGAATGGAACACGGCGACCGTCTCGCCAAAGCGCGAGCGAAAGCGGCCGACGGTCTGGGCTGTCAGCGAAATCTCGGGTACCAGCACGCAGGCAGAGCGGCCAGCCGCGAGCACGCGCTCGATGGCGGAGAGGTAAACCTCGGTTTTGCCGGAGCCGGTGACGCCGTCGACCAACACCACGTCGCCATGAGCGTCCAGACGGGCGCGCTCAATCTGCGCGAGTGCCCGTTGCTGGCCGTTGGTAAGGGAGACCGGCGCCTTGCCGCTTGCCGAGGACAGCGTGGTCTGCTCGCTGCAGCCACGCCAGGCGCGGCGCTCCTCCACCACCACGACGCCGCGCTTTTCGAGCGCTTTGATGGTCGCCGACATGCTGTTATAGAGAAGGTTGAGGTCGCGAGTCGTAACCGGGCCGCACTGCAGCGCCTCGATGAGCTGGCGCTGACGGACCGCGGTCTTGGGCGGCGTATAGTCAAAGCCTTCGGGCGTAAGCATCACCCAGCGGTTTTGGATGGGTTTGACGGCTGGACGTTCAACCGTCCACACACCGTCGTCGCCCTTGACCACACGCGGGCTGCCACCCGGAGGCAAGAACAGGCGCAGACACTCGGAAAGCGTCGCGACATACTCGCGGCTCATCCAACGTGCGATGCGGGCGGCTTCGGCGGTAAAGAGCGGTTTGCTGAGGATGGCCTCGATGGGCTTGATGCGCACCGGGTCGAGGGAGTTGTTGCCCGGCAGATCGCCCAGATCAGGCGCAATGTCGACGACATAGCCCGCGGCGGCACGGTTACCAAAGTGGACCAGGACCGTGGATCCGATCTGGACCTCGTTGGCAAGGGACTCGGGGATGCCGTAAGCAAACGGTTCCGACAGCGCACGGGTGGGGATGTCGAGGACCACGCTCGCGTAGGCGGCAGGGGGCTCGGGCGAAGGCTTAGACTGAGCCGAGGCAGCGGCAGGCTTGGGCTTCACCGGAGCTTCCTCCGGTTCCGGCAAACCAAACAGCGACAGTTGTTGAGCCATACACCACCTCTAACGAACGGACCTGAAAGGGCTGGGACAAAATAATCAGTAGTGTTTGTCCCATGGCCGATACGAGTGTCAAGCTTGTTGCGTCACTCGAACATGGGACAAACACTACTGATTATTTTGTCCCAGCAACCCACTCATCGGTACAGAAACAAGAGCCCCGCTCGGGTGAACGGGGCTCGGATACATACGTTTGCGCAGCGATTACAGCGCCATCGTGCGGGCGCGGTCGATGCGCGCCAGGCAGTCGTCGCGGCCGATGAGCGCCATGGTCTCGCCCAGCGGAGGGCTCACCATGTTGCCGCAGACGGCGACGCGCACAGCCTGGAACACCACGCGCTTCTTGAGGTCCATCTGCTCGGGCAGCGGCTCAAGCGCAGCGTCGATGTTGGCAGCCGTCCACTCGGTAACACCCTCGAGCGCGGCCTTGGCGGCGTCCAGAATGGCACCCATACCCTCCTTGGCCAGGCCCTTGTTGACGGATTTCTCGTCATACTCGAGCGTCTCGGCCGTAGCGAAGATGGGAGCGGCGACGGTCACGGCGTCGGCCGGCATCTTGGTGCGCGGCTTGACGATGGCGGCAAGCGCGTCGATCCAATCCTCGCCGTACTCGACATTACCCTCGATGAGACCCGCCTCATGCAGCTCGGGGACCATGATCTCGTCGGCAAACTGAGCATCGGACATGCCGTTGATGTACTCGGCATTGACCCAGTCGAGCTTCTTGGGGTCGAAGGTCGCCGGGTTCTTGGAGATGCGGTCGAGCGAGAACTTGCTGGCCAGGACATCGCGCGGGATGATCGTGGTCTCGCCGTCGAGCGACCAGCCGAGCAGCGCCAGGTAGTTGACGAAGGCGTCGGACAGGTAGCCGGCGTCGCGGTACTCCTCCACCGAGGTGGCGCCGTGGCGCTTGGAGAGCTTCTTGCCGTCGGCACCCAAGATCATGGAGATGTGGGCGAACGTGGGCACGGGCGCGCCGAGGGCCTCGTAGACCATGACCTGACGCGGGGTGTTGGACAGGTGGTCGTCGCCGCGGATGACATGGGTGATCTTCATCATGGCGTCGTCGACGACGGTCGCGAAGTTGTACGTGGGCGTGCCATCGGAGCGGAAGATGACAAAGTCGTCGAGCTCCTTGGCGTCGAAGGTCACCTCGCCGTGAACGGCGTCGTGGATGACGACGTCGCCGCGGTCCTCGGGCACCTTGATGCGCAGGACGTAGGGCTCGCCGGCCTCGATGCGGCGGCGGGCTTCCTCGGGATCAAGATCGCGGCAGCGGCGCTGATAGCCCTGGAACGGGTCCTTGCGCTCCTGGGCGGCCTTGCGATCGGCGTCGAGCTGCTCCTTGGTGCAGAAGCAGGGATAGGCCTTGCCATCATCCCAAAGCTTCTGGGCGGCCTGCTTGTACAGGTCCAGGCGCTCGGTCTGTGCGTAAGGGCCATAGTCGCCGCCCACCTCGGGTCCCTCGTCCCAGTCCAGGCCCAGCCAGCGCATGGCGCGCAGGATGATCTGCGTGTTCTCGTCGGTGGAGCGGGTGGGGTCGGTGTCATCGATGCGCAGGATGAACGTGCCGCCGTTAGCACGGGCGAAAGCCCAGTTATAGATAGCGGTGCGGGCGCCGCCGATGTGCAGCTTGCCCGTCGGTGAGGGTGCAAAGCGGACGCGAACGTCTGATGCCATGGAAATCTCCTCGATTGCAGGATGGATGTCTAACCGCATCAGTATAAAGCATCAAAGCAACCTCCGCACAAAGGGCACCGACCTACTCATTGGGGACAGACTTAAATGACCAGTCGCTGGGGACATTCTTAGTTTAAGGCTACTCATTTAAGTCTGTCCCCAATGAGTGGGTGCGGAAAGGGTGTGAATGTTTGATTTACGCGCTATGATGTGCCCTTGCATAGAGAGCCCGGCGGAATGGTAACGGTCGCTGGGACACGTTTTTGAAAGGACAATCATGTCAGAAGAACTTCGTTCCATCCCACCCCAACACGGGTCCTTTGTTTTTACGTCGGAGTCGGTGACCGAAGGTCATCCCGATAAGATCGCTGACCAGATCAGCGACGCCGTCCTCGACGCAATCCTCGCCAAAGAAATAGAGCTTCAGGAGCAGGGCTACATCGCCCCCAACGGCGTGCCTGCCAACGTTGAGAACGTCCGCTGCGCCTGCGAGACCCTCGTGACCACCGGCACCGTCATCGTCGCCGGCGAGATTCGCACCCAGGCCTACGTCGACGTACAGGAAATCGCCCGCGGCGTCATCCGCCGCATTGGCTACAACCGCGCCAAGTTCGGTTTTGACTGCGACACCTGCGGCGTTATGAGCCTCATCCACGAGCAGTCGCCCGATATCGCCCAGGGCGTTGACGAATCCTTCGAGACCCAGACTGGCGCCACCACCGACCCGATCGACCTGATCGGCGCCGGCGACCAGGGTATGATGTTCGGTTATGCCTCCAACGAGACCAAGACCCTCATGCCCATGCCGCACTACCTGGCAAGCCGCCTGGCCGAGCGCCTGGCCGCCGTGCGCCACGACGGCACCCTCGCCTATCTGCGTCCCGACGGCAAGACACAGGTCACCGTGCGCTACGAGGAAGGCAAGCCCGTCGAGGTCACAACCATCGTCATCTCCACGCAGCACGCCGCCGAGATCGAAGACATGGGCAAGATCAAGGCCGACCTCATCGAGCACGTCATCACCCCGGTCATGGCCGCCGAGAACATGCCGTGGGACAACGCGGACATCTACGTGAACCCCACCGGCCGCTTTGTCGTGGGCGGCCCCATGGGTGACACGGGCCTGACCGGCCGCAAGATCATCGTCGACACCTATGGCGGCTACGGCCGTCACGGCGGCGGTGCCTTTAGCGGCAAGGACTGCACCAAGGTCGACCGCTCTGCCGCGTATGCCGCGCGCTGGGTCGCCAAAAACGTGGTCGCCGCCGGCCTGGCCGACCGCTGCGAAGTCGAGCTTGCCTACGCCATCGGCGTTTCCAAGCCCCTCTCAATCATGGTCGACACCTTCGGTACCGCACATGTTGCCGAGGACAAGATCGTTGAGGCCGTAGAGAAGACCTTCGACCTGCGCCCGGGCGCAATCATCCGCGACCTAGACCTGCGTCGCCCCATCTACGAAAAGACGGCAGCCTACGGTCACTTCGGCCGAGAAGACGCCGACTTCACTTGGGAAAAAACCGACCGAGTCGAAGAACTCAAAGCAGGCTGTGACCTGTAAGCCAACGAAAAAAGCTGCAGCCAAATAACACCGCACCAAAAGAAGTACCGACCCCAACCGGTACTTCTTTTTTATATAAACGGTGGTGAAGATGCTTCGATATGCAAGGAAAGACACGTCCCCAGCTAATGAATTTTGCCATCCAGCAACTCCAACCATGTATCCTTAGTCCCGAGTGGCGGGGCATAAGGTCGGTCGCGAGTTCCGCACGAGCCGGAGAGCACTTAATGTGCTCTCCGCGCGAGCAGGACTGCCCGAGCAGGCGACCAAATACCAAAGCCCTCGGAACGGCGGGACTGAGTATGCCCCGCCCCTCGGGACGACGGGATAGAACAGGAGCGCATATGGCAGGCAAGCCGCAAACACTAGCTACGACCTCGGCATTCGAGATCTTGGGCCCCGTCATGGTCGGCCCCAGCTCGTCACACACCGCCGGCGCCCTGCGCTGCGCCCAAGTTGCCGCCAGCCTGCTGGAAGGCCGCATCACCAAGGTTACCTTTGGCCTGTGGAACTCCTTCGCCCATACCTACCGCGGCCACGGCACCGATCGTGCACTCGTCGCGGGCATCCTGGGCCTCGACACCGATGACGAGAACATCAAGCAGGCCTTCGACCTCGCACGCGAGCAGGACCTCGAATATCACTTTGACATCAAGGGCGACGACGCCTCCATCCACCCCAACACCGTCGACATCGACATGGTCGACAACACGGGCGCCACGGCGCAGGTCCGCGGCGAGAGCCTCGGCGGCGGCAAGATGCGCATCAGCCGCATCAACGGCGTCGGCGTCGACATCTCAGGCATGTATTCCACGCTCTTCGTGGCGCATCAGGATGTTCCCGGCGTGCTCGCAGCGCTCACCAACCTGCTCGCCTACGCCCATGTAAACATCGCCTTCTGCCGCACCTACCGCACCGAAGTGGGCGGCCAGGCCTACTCCGTCTTTGAGACCGACGGCGCGCCCGACGACACCGTTATCCCCATGCTACGCAAGCTCGATAATGTCGATTATGCGACCTTTATCGAGCTCCCCGGTTCTGCCTCGTCGCTCTCTCCCGGTGTCTCGGCAAAGGAGATCTTCGACGACGGCGAGCAGCTGCTCGATGCATGCGAGGAACTGGGGCTCAGCATCGGCGCCGTCATGGCTGTGCGCGAGGCACGTCTGACCGGCGAGGCCCACGCCGTCGCCGCTATGCGCCGCGTACTCGAGGTTATGCGCGAAGAGACCACAGCCCCCATCGCCAATCCGCAGCGCTCGCTCGGAGGGCTTATCGGTGGCGAGGCCAAGCTCGTCGAAGCAACCCGCCGCAACGATTTAAGTGCACGCCTGATGGGCGCCGTCCAGACTAACGCCGTGGCCCGTGCCATGGCCGTGCTCGAGCGCTCAGCCACGATGGGTGTAATCGTAGCAGCACCGACGGCAGGATCCGCGGGTGTTGTGCCCGGCTGCGTGCTGGCGCTCGCAGACCACCTCCAGCTCGACGATGAACAAGTCATGGACGCCCTCTACTGCGCAGCCGCCATCGGCCTCAACCTCACCACGAGCGCCTGCGTTGCCGGCGCCGAGGGCGGCTGCCAAGCCGAGGTAGGAAGCGCGGCCGCCATGGCTGCCGCCGCGCTGGTGCAGATGCTCGGCGGCACGCCCGAGCAGGCGCTCGACGCCAGCTCCATCGCCCTGAGTAACCTGCTGGGCCTTGTTTGCGACCCCGTCGGTGGCCTCGTGGAGGTACCCTGCCAAAACCGCAACGCCATCGGCGTGGCAGCCGCCTTTAGCTCCGCACAGCTTGCCCTCGCCGGCATTAAGAGCCTGGTGCCGTTTGACCAGATGGCGCACGTCATGCTCTCGGTGGGCCACGCGTTGCCGGCCACGCTGCGCGAGACGGCCAAGGGCGGCATCGCGCAGGCTCCGGCCGCGCTTTCGGCCTGTGCAAAATGCGGTGTGTGCGGATAGCGACAAAGGACGACTTAAAGGTGGGACAAATGTCCCACCTCTTTTGAATGCCACCGTTTCCGAACCACAAACAACTAGGTAATCGCTATAATGCAAGCCCAGTAAAAACACGATGAGCCACAAGGCGAAATTCGAAGGATATGCATACGATGTCGCAAAACGATCGAACTCAACTGATTCCCGATCCGCAGCAGCCGAGCAGGCACACCGGCGGCGTTCAGTCGCCGCGTCCTATCGCGCCGAGCCACGGTCAGCAGCGTGGTGCGACAAACACTTCGCAACGCCCGAACCAGCAACGTCAGCAGCGCAAGGCAAACGGCAATGCGCCCAAGCAGCCCCCCACGCACGCTCGAGGCGATCGCGGCCCCGCACGCAAACCCGCCGAGAACAATAAGTCGGGCAAAAAGACGACGCTCTTTGTCGTCCTAGGTCTTATCGTCATTGTCTATATCGTAGGCGTCGTAGCGTTTTCGCAGGTAGCCTACCCCAACACCACCATCGCCGGCGTCGACGTCTCGTTCTCCAACGCTTCGTCTGCCGCCGCCAAGGTCAACTCGGCATGGAAGCACTATAAGCTCACCGTGACGGGCGATGACTTTAGCTGGACCTATCAGCCCGAGTCCGATGAGCCCATCGTAGACGGCGAAGCTGCCGCAAAAGAGATCATCAACCACAACGAAGCCTTTGTATGGCCTGTCCGCCTTGTAGAATCCTTAAGCGGCAAGACCAAAACAACCGCTAGCTCCAACGAAGTCGATCTTGATCAAGACGTCGACCTGTCCATGCTCTCCGACACCTTTGACCAAAAGCAGTTTGAGAAGGATCTGGGCGCCGCCATCGACGAGTTTAACGAGGGCCGTTCGGGCGCGTTCGAGGCCAATAGCTCCTATGACGAGCAGGCCGGCAAGTTTACCGTCGAGAAGGCGCGCTCCAACGAAAAACTCAACCGCGAGCATGTCATTAAATATGCCGAGCTCGAGCTTGCCTCGCTGGCCGAGACCGTAGATCTTTCCAAGCTCGGCAACGATGCCTATGAGCCGCTCAATGGAACGCTGACCGATGATCAGATTCAGGCTGCATGCGATGCCGCCAACAACTTCCTGGGCGTCAACGTGACCCTCAAGCTCAACGGCGAGGATGCCGGCAAGGTTGATGGCAGCTCCGTGTTGCAGTGGATCAGCTTTGCCGATCCGGCCAACCCCACGCTCGATACGTCGCAGATCAGCAGCTGGGCAGCCGAGCTCGCCAACGGCTTCAATACCGTGGGCTCCACTCGCTGGTGGACGCGCGCTGATGGCAAGCAGTGCGCCGTCGAAGGCGGCGACTTTGGTTGGTCCATCGACAGCAGCTCGCTCGCAAAGCAGGTCGAGGATGCCATTAACAACAAGCAGACCGGCGAAATCGAGATCAAATACTCCCAGAAAGCCGACACCTTTACCGCAAAGGGAGAGCCCGACTGGAAGGCATACGTCGATGTCGATCTGTCCGAGCAGCACGCGCGCTACTACGACGAGAGCGGCAATATCGTGTGGGAGGCCAACTTTATCTCGGGAAAGCCGGGCGAGGACGCCACGCCCGAGGGCGTCTGGCAGATCAACAGCAACGACGGCGCCAGCAAACTCATCGGTGCCAAGGACCCCGAGACCGGCAAGCCCAAATACGAGAGCCCGGTAAGCTATTGGATGCCGTTTGAGGGAAACATGGTCGGCTTCCACGATGCAACGTGGCAAAACGACAAGAGCTTTGACGACCCCAACTCCTACAAGTGGTGCGGCAGCCACGGTTGCATCAATCTGCGCCTGGCAGACGCCAAGGCACTTCACGACTGCATCAAAGTCGGCCTGTGCGTGGTTGTCCACTCATAGTGCAACGCGCGCATTCCTACAACGTGGAACCGCTGCGACCAATCTAACAGTTCCGAAAGAAACCGTTCTATGCGCCCACCCCAACCGGTGGGCGCATATACTTATCAAGGTTCTTTCTATAAAGGAGACGCTATGCCGAATGTCCCCACCATCACCCCGGGCCCGGATGATACCGAGCACACGCCCGAAGGTGCCACCGAAACGATTCCTCTGATTACAAACGCACACACCGACAAGCAGAGCGGACGCACGAACGATGCGGCCGAGATATCCGATGAAGAGGCATATGCCAAGCTCAAGGCAAAACGTGCCGAACGTCGACGCAAAAAGCTGATTCGACGCGGTATTGCCGCCGGCATCGTGGGTGCCATCGCGCTCATTGCCATTGTCGCAACCCTGGTTATCAATGCGCAGCCTCAGGGCGCTAGCGGGCCTGTAACCGACATGGTGACCGAGGGCACGTTTACCACAACGGTCGAGGCGAAAGGCCAGCTCAAACCCATTTCGTCCTCAGTGGTCTCCCCTTCTGTTGACGGCACGGTCGATTCGATCAACGTGCAGGCAGGCCAATCCGTCAACGAGGGCGACGTGCTCATGGCCATTAAAAACGACGAGCTCGATCGCAACGTTGCCGAGGCGCAGCGTGCAGTTGCAGCCGCTCAGGAAGACCTTGCGAACGCGCAGAAAGCCGCAGCTGCCGCGCAGGCCACCCCAACGACGGACGTCGATGGAGCTTCCGCAGCGGCTGGCATCTCCGCCGCATCAGCGGACACGAACGCCGTATCGGCCGCGCAGCGCAGCCTCGCATCGGCCCAGGCAAACCTCGACCAGGCGAACGCCAAGGCCGCCAGCCGTACGGTCACGGCCCCGAGCTCGGGCAGCATCGTGGAGCTCAACGCCAAGGTGGGCGCCACGGTAACAGGCGGCATGATCATGGGCGAAAGCGATACGAGTGGCGGCAAGCAGTGCATGCAGATCGCCGACCTATCCAAGATGAAGGTGACCGTGCAGGTGGGCGAAAAGGACATCCCCAAGATCGCCGTTGGGCAGAGCGCCAACGTCACGTATCCCGCGTTTCCCGATATCGTGAGCCAGGGAACGGTCACCGCCATCGCCTCGGTGGCAAACTCCGACTCCAACAACGGCGGCGGCAGCGTGACCTTTAACGTCGACATTCTCATCGAGGCGCCCGACGCGCGCCTGAAGCCGGGCATGACGGCCGAGGTATCGGTGGTGACCGAGCAGCTCGACGACGTGGTGATGGTGCCGACGATGGCGCTCATGACCGAAGACGGCGAACACTATTACGTCAACGTGGCGACTGATGACGAGGGCAAGCAAACCCGTCGCGTGAAGGTGACCGTCGTGACGCAAAACGACAACGAAGCCGTAGTCGGCAAGACACAGGTCAAGCGCGACGACCAGGGCAACGAAATCAACCCTGACGTGCCGGTTACCAAGCTACGCGATGGCGACACCCTCGTCATGGACAACGGGGCGGACGCAACGGCTGACGGCGGCTACAGCGCGGATTCGGGCAGTACGTCTGCCGACGAGGGTATGTAATGCGTCCCGTCATCGACATCCGCAACGTGCACCGCATCTTTGAGAGCGAGGCCGGCTGCGCCCATATCCTGCACAACGTGAGCCTGGCGGTAGATCCCGGCGAGTTCGTCGCCATTACCGGCCCCTCGGGCTCGGGCAAGTCGACGCTCATGAACATCCTAGGTTGCCTGGATAAGCCGACGGCGGGCGACTACTACCTGCAAGGGCTCAACGTGGCCGAGCTCGATGATGACGAGCTCACCGAAGTCCGCGCCCTGAGCATCGGCTTTGTCTTTCAGAGCTTCAACCTGCTACCGCGCCTGTCGGTTATCGAAAACGTCATGCTGCCGCTGGCCTACACCAACGTACCCCGTAGCCAGCGCGAAATGCGCGCCGTGCACGCGCTGCAGGCCGTCACGCTGCCCGTCGACCACTGGGACCACCGCATATCCGAGCTCTCGGGCGGCCAGATGCAGCGTGTCGCCATCGCACGTGCCCTCGTCAATGACCCGCCCATCATTCTGGCCGACGAGCCGACGGGAAACCTGGACTCCGCCACCGGAGCGCTCGTCATGGAAACCTTCCATAAGCTCCAGGAGCGCGGCAAGACCATCATACTCATCACGCACGACCCCGGCATCGCCGCCGAGGCCGACCGTGCCGTGACCATCCGCGACGGTCGTATTCACGACGGCGCGTATATTCCACATACACCGCGGACCCTGCGCAGCGCCGTAGATAGCCTACCCATGATTTCCGCCTCCGCCAACCCGTGGAAAGGAGTGGTGGCATGAGCGCCCGCGATCTCATCCAGGAAGCCCTTCACTCGCTCGAGGCCAACAAGGGGCGCAGCCTGCTCACCATCCTGGGTATTGTCATCGGCATCGCCTCGGTTATCGCCATGACTTCGCTCATCGGAGGCATCCAAAACAGCCTGGTCAACAGTCTGGGCCTCAATGCGGCGCGCATGGTGCAAATCTATTCGTCGCAAGAACTCACCGAGTCGGACATCGAGAAGCTTCAAAAACTGGTGCCGCAGATAGAGCAGATCGGCATTGTCGACAGCGCGTATACCGAGTACAAGACCGGCGATAAAAGCTATACCGTCATGGCACAGGGTGTCGATAGCAACATGCTCGACGCCGTGGGGGCCAGCAAGCTCGTTGCGGGGCGCACCTACACCGATGTCGAGTCAAAGGCAGGCTCGCGCGTGGCGCTCATCAGCCGCGGCGGCGCCGATCAGCTTTACGGCAACGAACAGGATGCGCTGGGGAAAACCATCAAGGTGTCCAACGGCGAGGTGCAGATTGTAGGCGTGATTGATGGCGGCAGCGACTCCATGGGCTCGCTCACGCTGTATATGCCACGCGAAACCATCGCCGGGCTGTTTGGCGACGAGAATCCTTCATTCCCCAGCGTGACGGCACTTGCCGCCGAGGGCACGGACATGGATGAGCTTTGTAAGACCATCGAGTCCAAGGTGCGCGCGATGAAGGGCATCGAGGAGGAGGATGAGTACGACAGCGTATCGGCGACATCCATGAAAAGCGCCATCGATGCACTCAACTCCTTTATGGGCGCGTTCTCGCTCATCATGGGTGCTGTCGCCAGCATCTCGCTGCTTGTCGGCGGTATCGGCATTATGAATATGATGCTTACCAACGTAACGGAGCGCATTCGCGAGATCGGCATCCGCCGCGCTCTGGGCGCCAGTCGTCGCGATATCACCGCGCAGTTTTTGGCCGAGTCTTCGGCCCTGTGCGTCACCGGTGGCCTACTGGGTGTCCTGATAGGCTATCTGCTGGCCTGGGGCCTCGCGATGTTTGCCTCCGGATCCGGGATTCTTGGCGAGCTCGGAGCCAGCGGGCAAATCACACCGAGTTTTTCAATCGCCACGGTGCTGCTGGCCTTCGCCGTCTCCGTCGGCATCGGCGTAATCTTTGGCTTCTACCCCGCTCGCCGCGCGGCAAAGCTCAACCCGGTGGAGTGCCTACGCTACCAGTAAGCCACCACCAACAAGTTGCGGTGAATTAGGGACTGAATATGCTATCTAGCAGCAAAAACAGACACTATTTCACCGCAACTCATTGAAGGAATGCTTGGAAACATATGCCGGCAGTAGGCCTAATCCAAGCGAGATTCCAGACTCGACAGGCCATTGAGAGTCAGGTCGTTGGCGACCTCCGAGACACGCTCGATGGGAACCGAGCCGTCAGACAGTGCCCACGTGCGATAGATACCGATAATACCCGACAGCAAAAACGCCAGATAGTAATCGAACATCTCGTCCTTGAGACCTTGGGGCAGCAGATCGCGCTCGGCAATCTCGTGCTCGAGCGGCGCACGAAGACGAGCCATAAAATCATCGAGCGGAATGTTCTCGATCAGCTGACGATTGAGCACCAGGTTGTTGCATAACGCCTCGTTAACGGTTTTAAAGAAGGTCGCCGCCGCGCCCAGGGCGCGCTCGTTGGTGTCACCGTCCATTGAAGCAAGCGTTTTCTCGACCGAGTCGACAATCATCTCCACCACATCGACGGCAATGGCATCGAGCAGGCCGTCAACCGTGCCAAAGTGAACGTAAAAGGTTTTGCGGTCGACATTGGCCTCGCGCGCGATGGCACTCACCGTAATGTCTGCCAGCGGCTTTTCCATGAGCAGGCGCTCGAAAGCGGAAAGGATGGCATTGCGGCTGCGAACGATGCGGCGATCAATACGCGGTTTGCTGTTGGCCATGGGCGTGTCCCTTCGATATACGGGCATTCATCAACAGATGAGAGATAATCTACGTAAGAGGATTATCCCCAATACGGCACAAATATGCCCCGCATCATGAAGAACGCACGACTGCCCTACTGCGACTTAGGGTGCTTCTTCTTATTGAGTGCCGACGGAGATACGCAAATACCGTCGCCTGTCTGGCGCACATAGGCTTTATGAGCCGGCTTAGCGGTCCCAGAAGCCTTCTGAGCGTGCTTCTTGGGATCTACGGTAACAGCATTCGTGGGGTGCGGCTTAGTGGGCGTAGAGGGCGTCTGAGGCGTGCGGCCGAGTTTGCGCATCACGCGATCCCAGCGCGCATGGATGCTCTCGTTGTGGGCGCTCTTAAGGCCCAACAGGGGCGCAGCCAAAATGGTCGGCGCAATAAACGTAATGAGGCGCCACAGCAGATAGCCGGCGGTCGAAGCCGACCCAAAGAAATGACCCAAGAACAGCGCGAAGCCACCCTCGGCACCGCCGGTGCCACCGGGCAAGGGGACCGCAGAGCTCAGCAGCTGAACAAAGGCGCTCGCGGCCATGACCGAGAAAAAGTCGACCTCGTGGTGGCCAAAGGCAAGCATCAGGAAATACGGCACGAGGTAGAAAAACGCGAGCTGCAGCATAGTAATAAACACGGTGAGCAGCATGGACGAAAAATGTCCGGCCGAAAGCTTGAACTTCTCGGAGAAGGAGTAGATCTCGCCGTCGACAAACGCGCGCCATCCCTCGATCTTAGTGGCCGAGACACCTATGCGCTCGAGCCAATTGATGATGCAATGGGCGACGCGCGTGACGGTCTTAGGCATGAGCGCGACGGCGAAGATACCCAGCAAGATGCAGCAGTGCCCACCAAAGCTAAAGACGCACAGCAGCGTCATGTCGCCATAGCGCTCGGCAAAAAACGGCATGCGGGCAAGCAGTAGGATAGCGCCCCAGGCAACGAGGCCAAACTGGTACACGATAAAGCGCGTGAACTGCGTGGCTCCGGCCTCGCCGACATTTTGGCCCGCTTTGGTCAGACGGTAGATCTGGGCGGGAGTCGAGCCCATCATCATAGGTGTGAGGTTGCCAAAGAAGATGCCACTCGCCTCGACCGAAATCAGGTCGCGAATGCCGACGGGTGAATTAGGGTCGAGCCATACGGCGATCGCATAGGCCACAATGCCAAAGAACAGATACATTAACATGCAAAGGCACGCGACTAAGAGCCATGACGCCTGCACGCTCGACATAGCGGCCCAGAACTGCCCCATCTGCCCGGTTACCACCAGATAGACGATATAACCCACCAGCACGACGCCGATAAAGATGGCGCCGCGGCGTGCGCTCTTATTGTCATCGCCGCCCGAGGCCTCAACCTCGACCTGGGGCTTAGACGTATGTTGAGAGGACTCCGTCATGAGGCTCCTTCTAACAGTCAAAATTTCTTGGATATTGTACCCGTAAGGGCCATAAGCAGAACGCAAAGCTCTAGTTCAAACGGGAATTGCAGACGGCTGTTTGATAATAAAAAACCCGGACTTCCGTGGGAAGACCGGGTTCACATGCATGGTAGCCCGTACCAGATTCGAACTGGTGATCTCCGCCTTGAGAGGGCGGCGTCCTAAACCGCTAGACGAACGGGCCATAAGCCTCAGCAGAAAAGAAGTGGTAGCCCGTACCAGATTCGAACTGGTGATCTCCGCCTTGAGAGGGCGGCGTCCTAAACCGCTAGACGAACGGGCCACATGACATCTGCACTGCCGTGCTGCGAGGAAATATATTACGGGACAAAAAACGTCAGCGCAAGAAGAAATTCCAAATTGCCGAAAAATTGTCGGCAGGTTATGGAACACGCAGGTAAACTGGATAGCTAATTCAAGTTGAGATGGACCAAAAGAGCTTCGCGCTCGTTGGGGATGTTGTCTTCGATCACGGCGTCGAGGGCGGAGTTGAGTAGCTGGCCTAGCTCGGGCCCCGGCTTCACACCGGCGCGGATCAGGTCGCCGCCGTTAATGGCGAGCATCTTGAGCGTATAGGGCTCCCCCGCCTTCAGCAGCTCGTGCGCCATCGCGCGCATCTCCTCAATCGTCTCGACGTAATAGAAGCACGACGGGGCCTTGCCAAGTGTGTCAGCACGCTTAAGGTCCATGAGCTCGTCCATCAGACGCGGCGTGTCGACGCCCTCGCCCGAAAGCGCGCGCATCATATTGAGCAGGCAGGAGCGCTCGGGGCGCAGTGGCTTGTCGTGATATTTGATGAGCAGGCACACGTCGCGCACCAGGTCGTGCGAGAGCGCCAGGCGATCCATAATGGCGCGCGCTTTCTTGGCGCCGAGCTCGGGATGACCGTAGAAGTGTCCGCTGCCGGCGTGATCGACCGTAAAGCACTCGGGCTTGGACACATCGTGCAAAAACGCCGCCCACATAAGGCTCGACGAGGGCGCGACGCCGTCGCACAGCGCCAGCTCCCCTGCCACCGTCAGCACGCGGGCGATATGCTCGTAGACGTTAAACGCATGATAGACACTGCTTTGATCAAACCCGCGAGCGGGCGCAAGCTCGGGCACGGCGGCGCAGATGAGCTCGGGATAGCGGAGCATCGCGTCTCCCCCATGACCGGTCGAAAGAATGCCCTCGAGCTCAATACCCACGCGCTCGCGCGCCACGGCGTCGAGCAGCGGCGCGCACTCGGCAAGCGCGCGCTTAGTCTCGGGCTCAATCATAAAGTCCAGGCGGCAGGCAAAGCGCACCGCACGCAACATGCGCAGGGCGTCCTCGTTAAAGCGACGCTTGGGATCGCCGACAGCGCGAATCAGCTTGCGCTCCAAGTCACCCTGGCCGTCGTAGCGGTCGACAAGCCCGCGCTCGGGATGCCAGGCCATAGCGTTGACGGTAAAGTCGCGGCGCGCCAGATCGTCCTCGAGCGAGGCGGCACGCTCCACACTCTGGGGATGGCGACCATCGGTGTAAAAGCCATCCAGACGGTACGTGGTGACCTCGATACGCTCGCCATCGGAAATAGCCGTGATTCCACCAAATTTAATGCCCGACTCCACAACCGCGATGCCGGCGGCCTCGAGCGCCGCTTTGGACTCCTGCCACAGGCCGCTACAGCACATATCAACATCGTGGCTGGGGCACCCCATCAGGGCGTCGCGCACCCAACCGCCCACGTACCAAGCCTCAAGACCAGCCGCCTCAAGCGCGCGCAGGACGCACAAGGACGCATCGGACGGTTGAGTACCGTTGAGCGAAACATTGCGCATGCCTATGGCCTCCTGCACTTGTGAGCGTTAATCGATGGTTCTCAAGAAGTCTAACAAGAAACGAGAAAGCGCGCACGCGCAATCGCGTCGTCGATTAGATAAAACAAGACAGCAGACGCCACATACGTTCAGCGCGCAAAAAAACACCCGCCTTGGTAATCCAAAGCGGGTGTTCGGCAACGACGTATCGATGCTGCTAGCAGACCTGGCGAACCTCGATGTGCTTCTTATATTCGTCCACCTTGGCAAAATCGCCCAGACCGGGGCACTCGACCACGTTGGCGCCGGTAGCCATCGAAAGGCGCAGGGCGTCCTCGACTCGCTCGGGAGCGTCGTGCCATAAGGACAGGAAGGCAGCGAGCGAGGAATCGCCGGCGCACACCGTCGACAGCAGCTTGACGTCGAAGGTGCGATTGGCAAACCAGATGTGCTCGCCGTTGGAGAAGTACGCACCGGCGCCACCGAGGGTCAGCAGCACGTTCTTGGCGCCCTTGGCATGCAGCTCGGCCATAGCGCCCTTGACGGACTCATCGTCGCCACCGCTCACCTTAATGCCAAAGATGTCGAGCAGCTCGTCGTCATTGGGCTTGATCAGCAACGGCTCCATGGCAATGAGGTCTGCCAGCTGATGGCTCGAGATATCGAGGACGAACTCGGCCCCCTTGGCCTTGACGCGGCGCAGGACCTCGGCCAGGAAGCCCTCGGAAGTGTTGGGAGGCAGCGAGCCGCTGATGACCAGGCAGGTCATGTCATCGAGCGAATCGATGAGCTCAAACATCTCCTGCTCGTTGGCCTCGTTGATGGCGGCACCGGCGTTGACCATGTTGTACTCGGTGTCGGGGCCGGCGTTGAGGAACACGTTGACGCGCGTAATGCCGTCGGTCCACACGGGCTTGACGGGCACGCCCAGGGCCTCGGCGCCCTTAACGATAAACTCGCCCGAGAAACCGGCGAAAAAGCCCAGGATCGTGGTGTCGACGCCGTAGTGGTCGAGCGTAAACGAGACGTTGAGGCCCTTGCCGTTGGGCGTGTAGACGGCGTTGCGGGTACGCGTGACGGTGTTGGCAGCAAGACCGTCGCAGGCGATGTTGTAGTCAATGGCGGGATTTGCAGTGAGCGTGTAAATCATGAATGTTCCTTTCACGAAGCAACGTGTTAATGAAAGTATATTCCACGCATCGGTAAAAGGCTAGGACAACTCGGTGAACGGTGTGGAAGCGATGAAGTACGGCGGGACACCTCTCCCCCGTGGCGGAACAAAAAAGGCGCCCCGGCCGAAACCGGGGCGCCGCATGCGCACGAATATGTCGCGTTTCGATTACTGACGATCGAGCTTACGGACGGCAACGCGCTTGCTGTACTCGTCAACGTGACCGAAGTCGCCGATGCCGACGGACTCAGCGACGTTGGCGCCGGTGGCCATAGCGAGCTTCATGGCCTCCTCGACGTTGTCGCGATCCCTGTACCACTTGTGCAGGAACGCAGCGAGGGTGCAGTCGCCGGCGCAGACGGAAGAGACCAGCTTGATGTTGAACTCACGCTTGGCATACCAGATGTCCTCGCCGTTGGAGAAGTAAGCGTCGCCGCGGCTACCACGGGTAAGCAGCACGTTCTGAACGCCAGCGTCGTGAGCCATCTTCATGGCAACGCGGACCTCGTCATCAGTGTCGACCGGCACGCCGAAGATAGCCTTCATCTCGTGATGGTTCGGCTTGATGAGCAGCGGCTTCTTGTGAGCGAGCTCCTTGAGCTTGTCGGAGGACAGGTCCAGGACGACGTCGGCGCCACGAGCCTGAGCGTGCTCCATGACCTGAGCCAGGAAGTCGGGCGTAGCTTTGGGAGGCACGGAGCCGGAGACGATCAGGCACTCAAGATCGCCCGCGGTGTCCAGGATGTTGTAGAGCTCCTCCTGGTGCTGCGGCGTGATCGGGGCGCCGGGGTTCAGGATGCCGTACTCGTGCTGACCATCGTTGACGTAGGTGTTAATGCGCGTGATACCGTCGGTCCAGACCGGGCGGCAGAGGCAACCCAGGTTCATGACCTCCTCGACGATGAACTTGCCCGTGAAGCCAGCGAAGAAGCCGAGCGCGACGGTGTCGACGCCCATCTTCTTAAAGGCGAAGGACACGTCGAGGCCCTTGCCGTTAGCCGTGTAGCTGGCCGAGCCGGTGCGGACGTTCTCGTCGGGCTCGAGCGGAGAGCTCGAAACCGTCATGTCGACAGCCGGGTTAGCGGTTAGCGTGTAGAACATTTACAGTACCCCCTGTATATGTGAGGGCCGCGTGGCCGGCCCATTCCAACCACGCGGTTACCTCTGATACCAAATTAGCGAGCTGCGGACTCGAGCAGTGCCTTGACCTCGGCGGCGGTGTTGCAGGCGAGCGCCTTCTCGGCGAGCTCGTCGCACTCGGCCTTGGTCCACTGGCTGATGGTCTTGCGGGCGCGTAGGATCGACGGAGCGCTCATCGAGAACTCCTCCAGGCCCCAGCTGATCAGCAGCGGCTCGAGCAGCGGATCGGCAGCGGCCTCGCCGCACATACCGACCATGATGCCGGCCTTCACGCCGCTCTCGATGATGTTCTTGAGCGAGCGGAGCACGGCGGGATAGTACACCTGGTACAGGTTAGAGATGGTGTCGTTGCCACGGTCGGCGCACATGGTGTAGCCAATCAGGTCGTTGGTGCCAATGGAGAAGAAGTCAGCGACCTCGGCCAGACGGTCTGCGAGCAGCGAAGCGGCAGGCGTCTCGACCATGATGCCGACCTCGATGTTCTCGTTGAACTTGCGACCCTCTTCGGTCAGCTCGGCCTTGCACTGCTCGACGAGCTCCTTGACAGCCAAGACCTCCTCGACGCAGGTGACGAGCGGAATCATGATCTTGACGTCACCGAAGGCGCTAGCGCGCAGCAGAGCGCGGAGCTGGACCTTGTACTGGTCGGGATTGGCCAGGCAGTAACGCACGGCGCGGAAGCCCATGAAGGGGTTATCTTCCTTGACCATGTGCAGATACGGAATCTCCTTGTCGCCGCCCACATCGAGCGTGCGGATGATGACCGGAGCACCCTTGAGCGCGCTGGCGACCTTACGGTAGGCGTTGAACTGCTCCTCCTCGGAAGGAAGCTCAGCAGAGTCCATGAACAGGAACTCAGAGCGGAACAGACCGATAGCCTCGGCGTCGTGATCGAGCGCGTTGGGCACGTCATCGGGGTTACCGATGTTGCAGGCGATGATCTTCTTGATGCCATCGGCAGTCACGGACGGCTTGCCACGGAAGGCCTCGAGGGCTGCCTTCTCGGCAGCGAAAGCCTCGGCCTTGGCAGTGTAAGCGGCGAGCGTCTCCTCGTCGGGATCGGCCTCAACGATACCCTTGCCACCGTCGACGACAACGGTCATACCGTTGCGCAGCGCGGTGCAGCTGTTGGAAACCGAAAGGACAGCCGGGATCTCGAGGGCGCGCGCAATGATCGCGGAGTGCGACGTGCGGCCACCGGTCTCGGTGACGATACCGGCAACGTGGGCCTTATCGATCGTGGCGGTCATAGACGGCGTGAGGTCGTGCACGACAACGACGGTATTCTCGGGCAGGACGGAGAGGTCGACGACCTCCTTGCCCAGCAGCTCGGCCAGAATACCGGTACGGATGTCGGCGATGTCGGCCGCGCGCAGACGGAACATCTCGTCGTCCATGGACAGGAACATGTTCTCGAACATGGTCGAGGTGTCCATGAGCGCCTGCTCAGCGCAGGTGCCGCCGTCAATGGCGGCGTTGATGGCGTCGGTCATGCCCGGGTCCTGAGCCAGGACAATGTGTCCGCTCATGATCTCGGCCTCGGCCTCGCCCACCGTCTCCTTCATGTGGTCGGCCTGAGCCTGGGTCTTCTCGCAGAAGACCGAAAGAGCGGACTGATAGCGCTCCTTCTCTGCTGCCGAATCAGCAACCTCGTGCGGCTCAAACGTCAAGTCGGGATCGACGGCGACCATGACGGTGCCGATACCGATGCCCTCGGAAGCGTTGACTCCCTGATACATTCCCATTCCTCTCTCCGTGTCATGTGATAAAGCGTTTTGCCATATCCATGACAAAAGAGCGCAGCTACCTTACAACAGGTCACTGCGCCCCCAAATATGAACTTAGTTGTTCAACATGCGACCCGTTTGAGTTCTACTCGCCAAGACCGCTCTTGATGAGCTCGATGGCAGCAGCCAGAGCCTCGGCCTCGTCGGCGCCGTCGCACTTGACCTCGACCTCGGTACCGCAGGGGATACCAGCAGCCATGAGGGCCATCGGGGACTTGCCGTTGACCTCCTTCTCGGGGGTGACGACCGTCACGTCACAGGCGTACTTGCCCATGGTGGAGGCGAACAGACCAGCCGGACGCATGTGCAGACCCTGAGGATTAACGAGGGTAGCCTTCTCAGAAACCATAGTTGACTCCTTTTTTGTGTTTAACCCCTGTCATGCATGTGGCAGGAGTCAGATTCACGACGTTGTTTATATTAACTCACATCAAACGGTTTTTCATTGTGTTTCGCACGAATTGTTGGACAGTTGTCTGTTCTGTCCGCTCGCTCGCCCCGGACCCCGCGCGCGGGGGCCATGAGATTTCCTGCTCTACAGTCCTGCTCGCACGAAGAGCACATTAAGTGCTCTTCGGCTCGTGCGGAACTCGCGATAAATCTCATGGCCCCCGCGCGCGGGGTCCGGGGCGAGCGAGCTGCGGAAAATCGGTTGGTCCAGAGCAATATCGTGCGAAAGGAATTCTGGCTGAATATTTGTCCGCACGGACGATCCGATAGACAGGCCGCGCTATCCCCTTCTTCGAGGTTGCGGTGAAATAGGGACTGAATTTTGGGTTGAAACGTTTAAGCAGTCCTTATTTCACCGCAAGTCAGAAGAAGGGGCATGAAAAAGGCGGAGGCCCTGGAGAGGGGCTCCGCCTTTGTTACAGGGGGCGATGTTATTCGCGTACTGTGGAATTAGACCAGGCGGGCGTTGATCGTCTTGGCGATCTCGGCGGCGTCGGTGGAACCCTTGACGGTGCCACGGAAGTCCTCGTCCATGAGCGCCTCGGCGACCTTGGACAGGATCTTGAGGTGCGTGGTGCCAGCCTGTGCACCAGGGATGAGCAGAGCGATGGCCACGTTGACAGGAACGCCGTCCATGGTATCCCAACCGGTCACTCCGGATTCGTCCTTGACGACGATGACGGCAGCCTCGGTAATGGCGTCGGACTTGGCATGCGGGATGGCGAAGCCCTCCATCATGCCCGTGGTGCCCTCGGCCTCGCGGGCCAGGAAAGCGTTCATCACGGCGTCGGCGTCGCTTGCGATACCGGCCTTGACGGCCTGGTTGGAAACGAAGCTCAGAGCCTCGTCACGAGAAGCGAAGTCCTCGGCGACAAAGACATTCTCGACCTTCACGAAGTCGGCAGCCTCGGCCTTGGGGGCCTCGACGGCAGCGGCCTTGGGAGTCTCAACCGGCTTGGCAGCGGGAGCAGCAGGAGCGGCCTTCTGGTTCTTCTCGAAGTCGTACTTCTTGAAGGCCACGAACAGGATGCCACCGACCACAGCGCCGATGAGGATCGCGAGGACCCACAGCGGACCGTTCTCGACAACGGGCAGGACCAGGAAGCCACCGTGAGGCGCCGGATCGTGAACGTTGAACATAATGGTCAGGATCGAAGCGATAGAGGAGCCGAGCATCATGATGGGCATAACGGGCCAGATGTTCTTGGTCATGAACGGAATGGCGCCCTCGGTGATGTGGGTGCAACCAAGGATGAGGTTGACGACACCGGCGTCGTGATCCTCCTGGCTGAAGTACTTCTTGCCGACAACGACGGCAAAGGTGGTGATCAGCGGCGGAACGATGCAGGCGGCGGAGACGGCAGCCATGAAGTTGGTGCCGAAGTTGTAGGTATCGGTGCCAACACCGGCGGCCAGAGCCTCGGTGAGCATGGCGGTACCGGTGACGTAAGCAGCCTTGTTGACCGGGCCGCCCATGTCAAAGGCGCACATGCAGCCAATGGCAAGACCCAGGACAACGGCGCCAGAGGCGGACAGGCCCTTGAGGAAGTCCATCATGGCGGTGTTGATGGCAGCCATGGGGCCGGAAATGCCGAGCATGACCAGGCCGACAATAGCCGTCGAGAACAGCGGGTACAAAAAGATTGCCTTGAGGCCGTCCAGGTTCTTGGGCAAACCGGCAAAGACCTTCTCGAGCAGTAGGATGACATAGCCGGAGAGGAAGCCGCCGACGATGCCGCCCAGGAAGCCGAAGCCTACGCCGGCGCCACCGGCGTCGATCATGCCGGTCTCGGCGTTAACAGGCAGGCCCTGGATGGCGATCATACCGGCAACAAAGCCGGGGACGAGCGCCGGACGCTTGCCGATGGATTCGGCGATGTAGGCGGAAAGCACCGGAACCATAAGGTTCATGGCGATGCCGCCGATGATCTTGAGCATCGCAGCAAAGCTGTTGTAGTCGGCAGCCGTCGAATCGAAGGACGTAATGCCCCACAGGAACGAAACGGCGGTCAGGACACCACCGGCAACGACGAAGACCAGCATATGGCTGACGCCGTTCATGAGGTGCTTATAGATGACGTGGCCGATGGACTCCTTCTCCTCGACTTCGTCCTCGACATCGGCAGCGGCTGCAACCGTGTCGTCACCCTTGGCGGCAAGCGCGCGGTCAATCAGCTTACCGGCGGCCTCAACGGACAGGGCCTTGGAAACACCAACGGAAACCATGGGCTTGCCGGCGAAACGCTCAGCCTGGACATCCTTGTCGGCTGCGACGACGACGGCCTTGGCACCAGCGATCTCACTCTTGGTGAGCTCGTTCTCGACACCGACCTGGCCATGAGTCTCGACCTTAATGGTCAGACCGCGCTCGGCAGCTGCCTTCTCCAGCGCCTCCTTCGCCATGAAGGTGTGCGCAATGCCGGTCGGGCAACCGGTCGCGGCGATGATGTCAAACTTAGCCATGTGTCCCTCCTTCTTGTGTACAGCGCCCGCGGGCGCTCCCCTACACGCGCGTCCTTGCGCGCTTTTCCACAACTGAAAGATACCAACCCAGCGCTTTCGCGGAAAGGAAAATGTCCCAATTCTCCGGTGAAAGGTTCTTTCATAACCGTAAACGGTAGGTGAAAGTTTACCATCAACACTTGAAACGGCAAGGTGTATCTTGTAATTGAAAATGCCCGTATACTATGGCATTGAAAAACAAGTCCGATTTTCATGCCAACCAGGAGCCATCCATGACCGATAGCAGCAAGAGCGCGCTCTCCCTTATTAGCACTCATCAGGGATATAGTGGATCCGAGCAGCGCATTGTCGACTATATATTGGAGCACCAGTCCGAGGCGCCGCGCCTGACGGCCGCCCAGCTCTCACGAGCCGCCGCCACGTCCGAGGCGACGGTTTCGCGCTTTTGCCGCAAGCTGGGTTTTGGCAGCTTCCGCAGCTTTCAGTTTTCGCTGGCACGCGACTTGGAGAGTCAGCGCAACGAGGGCCTGACCGACGAGGTCTCGCTCGACAACATGGAACAGAGTCTTAAAAATATCCTCGCCGCCAAGGTGAGCGAGCTTAATGCGACCATCGACGGGATCGACCACGATACGCTGACGGCTGTTGTGCATGCCCTTAAGCATGCAGGGGTTATTGAGTTTGCGGCTGTGGGCAATACGAACGCGGTCGCGCTCGACGCGACGTTTAAGTTTTCGCAGCTGGGCCTGCGTTGCATGGCGAGCACCATCAGCGAGACATCAATCGGCTTTGCGCTCACGTTACGCCCCGGCGACGTTATCGTGCTGATCTCGAACTCCGGCAAGTCGCGCCGACTGAACCGCATGGCAAAAGCAGCTCGCGACTGCGGTGCTACCGTAGTCGTCATCAGCAGCGACAGCAAGTCTCCGCTTGCGCGCCTAGCCGACTACACCTTTAATACCGTGAACCACGAGGCGCTGCTCACCACGGGCGACTTTGCGTTCTCCAAGATCAGCGCAACGATGATCATAGAGGTCATCTACAACTTCCTGCTGCCCGAAATCGAGGACGCCCGAGAGCACATTAGCTACTATGAGGAACTCATCCAGCCGGATAAGGTCGTGGAATAGACATTTTGGCGAGCCGACAAACGCCACTCACCACGAAACCGGCCCATCTACTACGTTTTATCCGTATAGCCCAACCACATACCGAAAATAGAGAAAACCGCAGGCGTTCTACCTGCGGTTTTCTTTTTGCAATTCTTAATGTGGTCGCCGATGCCCTACCAAACGTAGTAGATGGACCCGTTTCGTGGCGAACAGGCAAGACAAACGAGCGACAGGACAACAATCACCGATTTTTTATCCTGCCAACGCCGCTGGTTCGTTCTAGCCTCGAGCTTCTTCGAGCATCTGCTTTGCGTGGGCCAAGCTTGCCTCAGACTGATCGCCGCTCAGCATGCGAGCGATCTCTGCGGTACGGGCGTCCCCAGTCACCTCATCCAGATGCGTCTGAGGAACGTCGCCGGGTTCCTTGCTCACCACGTAGTGTTTGTCGGCCATGACGGCGACCTGCGCCAGGTGGGTTACAACGATAACCTGATGCGTGGCGGCAAGATCGGCCAGCACACCAGCAAGAGCACGAGCCGTAGAGCCGCCGACACCGGCATCGACCTCGTCGAACACAAGCGTATCCACGCCGTCTGCATTACCGAGGACAACCTTACTCGCCAGCATGACGCGGCTGAGCTCGCCGCCCGAGGCGATGCGGCGCAGAGGGCGCGGTGTGAGGCCGGCTCCGCTGCGATATAAAAGCTCGTAGCTCGAAGGGCCCGCCGACGTCCACTCGGCGCGGGGAAGATCACGCGACTCCCAGACGAGTTCGGCGCTGCCCATTTCCAGACGTGCCATCTGACGACCCACCTCGTGACAAAAACGCGGGGCTGCCATATTGCGTGCGCGCTTAAGCGCCTTGGCGGCGGCGAACAGTCCGCGCTCCGCCGCGCCAAGCGCTTCGCGCGCCTTCTTGATCTGCTCATCGCCATCGTCTACCAGCGACAACAGCTCTTGCGAGCGATCGCGCATGGCAAACACGTCGTCCATGGTGGGACCCCACTGACGCAGCAGGCCCTTGAGGTCGGAATACCGCTCGCGCATGCGAGCGAGCTCGCGAGGGTCAAACGCAACGCCATCGCGATAAGCACGCAACTCGTTGGCGCAATCCTCAAGCGAAATGCAGGCATCCGAAAGGGCATCGGCGATGTCACCTAGCTTGCGGTCAACGGTCGCCATGCGCGACAGCTCTGCCACGGCGCCATTCACGGCATCGAGCGCTCCCCCTTCGGCAGCAAGCGATGCATGGGCTTCGTTAGCCGTGGCCACCAGAACCTCGGCATGCTCGGAGCGCGGCAACAGCTCCTCGAGCTCCTCATACTCACCAGGCTTGGGATCGACCTCGGCGATGCGTTCCAGGGCGAAGCGTGCCTCCTCGACGCGACTCCCCTGTGCACGCGAGGCCTCTTCGACGCGACGGACCTCCTTGGCAGCCGCACGCGACGCCTTGAAGCAGGCACGGTACTTTTCCAGTGCCTCGAGCGCCGCGCGCCCAGCCCAGGCATCAACCATGGCAACATGATGTGCCGGATCGAGCAGGCGCTGATGTTCATGCTGGCCACACAAATCCATCATCACGCCGACGCGCTCGGAAAGCTCGCGAACGCTGGCGATGCGGCCGTCAATCTTGACGCGGCTGCGACCCTCGGCAGAAAGGCTGCGCTGAACGGTGAAGCCCTCCGTGTCGCGCGGGCCGTCGAACAGGCGCGCCTCGACGCTGGCAAGCGCCTCGCCCTCGCGCACGGTCGACGAATCTGCGCGTTCGCCCAAGATGAGCTTAAGCGCCGAAAGCAGCGCGGTCTTGCCGGCGCCAGTCTCGCCAGTCAAAACCGTTAGGCCCGCACTCGGAACCAACGTCGCCTCGCGAATGAGCGCGATGTTGGAAACCTGAAGCTCATCGATCATGACGCACTCCGTAGAACACGCGGCTCACCGAGTTGTAGAAGCTCTCGGGACCGTAATCCAGCAGCAGCACATCGCCGGGACCACGACGCACGGCCACGCTCTCGACCGTGCCATCGCAGGTAATAAACTGTCCGTCGATGGCGATGGCCGGCACGCTCGGGCGATCATCGGACATAAAGATCTCGACGACATCACTTGGCGAAGTCAAGAAAGCGCGAGCCTGAATGGTGTGCGGCGCGATGGGCACGCAAACCATACCAGTATAATCAGGGCTCACGATGGGGCCGCCGGCGCTCAGCGCATAGCCCGTAGAGCCGGTCGCCGTCGATACGACCACGCCATCGCCGCGCAAGCGATCAATATGGTGGCCCGACACGGTGATGTCGAACTCGACCATATCGGAAAGCGGCCCACGTGTGAGCGCCATGTCGTTGAGGGCGAACGAACGCACGACATCCTTCGTGCCGTCCTCACGCACGGAAACGATGTCTGCGGCAATTGTGGCGCGGCGGCTCACGTGGAGCTCACCGGACAGGGCATCGCTCACAACCTGCAAAATGTCACGTTCCTCGGGACTGGCCGCCGTCAAAAAGCCCAGGTGACCATAGGAAAGACCCAAAATGGGAATCTCACGGTAGTTGAGAATGCGGGCGGCCCGCAACAGCGTGCCGTCGCCGCCGAGCGTGATGACCAAGTCGGCATCATCAACATCGGGCGTGCTCTGAATCTTGGAGCGTTGGTCGGCCGCCCATGCGACCTCATAGCCCTGGCGCGAAAGCCAAAGCTCGAGCATCAGGCCACTCTCGACCGCCTCTTGCTTGTAGTAATTGGGAACCAGAAAGACCTTCATAGCGTTGCCGCTTTCTCGCTCAAAGCCGATACCCGGGATTGCAACTCGTCATCGGAGCGCTCGCCGGGAGCAAACCTCGTGCCGTGCAGGAAAAACTCGACGTTGCCCTTGGCACCATGAATGGGCGACACGCACACATCGACCGGGAACAGCCCCTTGGCAGCAAAGAGTTCAACTGCCGCAACGAGTGTATCGCGGCGCACGGCGGGATCGGTCACGATACCGCCCTCGCCCACCAGCGCAGCCGGCGCCTCAAACTGGGGCTTTACGAGCGTGCAAAACGAACCCGAAGCCTTCAGGCACGCCAGCACGGCGTCGATGATATTCGCGATGCTGGTAAACGACACGTCGCACACAGCCAGGTCGATAGCGCTCTCATAGCCAAGATCGGGCAACTGCGTCACATTCGTGCGCTCGTGCAGCGTCACACGATCGTCCTGGCGAAGTGACCAGTCGAACTGGGCACGGCCCACGTCGACCGAAACGACTGTGGCGGCACCACGCTTGAGCAGGCAATCGGTAAAGCCGCCGGTAGAGCAGCCTACGTCCAGGCAAGCAAGGCCCGTCGGATCAATCCCAAACGCATCGAGCGCACCCTCGAGCTTAAGGCCGCCGCGCCCAACGTACGGAATGCGTCCCTTAACATGCAGCGGTAGGCCCGGTGTCACCTTGAGCCCCGGAGAGGTCAAACGCTCACCGCCGCTCGAGACCAAGCCGGCCATAAGAGTGCGAAGGGCATCCGCGCGATCGGCGCAGATGCCCTGTGAAATCAGTTCGTCATCGAGACGCACGCGTTTCATGAATGCCATCAACCATTCGTATCCGGGGATGCAGTCTGCCTATCTTGGGACTCGTTTGCCGCATCCTCATCGTATTCCTGCTCGAGCTTGTCGGCCTCACGCGGCGTCAGCTCAAACTTGTCGACCATATCGACCGCACGGGAACCAAGCTCAATCGCCTCGTCAAACAAATCGAGCGAACGCTCCAGGGACGTATCCTTGGAGCGAACGGTGGCGATGATCTGGTCCAGGCGATCCGAGATCTCATCGAAGTTGCGGACGGAACCCTCTGGCATGGCTACTCCTCGACGGAGTCGGCCTCGACGGCCTCAGCAGCGTCCGGATCCTCGGCAAGTACACCGGCGGCAGCCTGAGCGGCAGCGACCTTTGCGGCCGCCTCGGCAGCCTGTGCCTCTTCGCGAGCGCGATCCTCGGCCAGCAGCTCTTGGTACAGGTCCTCGCCCGGCAGCTCCTCGCTGCGAGCGATCTTGCCCAGCACGCCGTTGACAAACGATGCGGACTGGTCGGTGCCATAAGCCTTAGCGATTTCGACGGCCTCGTTGATAACAATAGCGTCCGAGACCTCCTCGTCGGTGAGGAAGCGCATCTCGTAGACGGCGATACGCAGCAGGTTGCGGTCGGCGCCGGGCATGCGCATAAGATCCCAGTTCTTGGCGACGGCGCGCAGGGCACAGTCGATGCGATCGATATGCTCGTAGGCACCGCGACAAAGCTCCAGCGCATAGGGGTCGAGGGGACCCTTCGAGATCAGGAAATCGCCCTCGAGGACGCGCTCGAGCGGGCTGTCCGTGGCCTCGGCCTGGAACAGCAGCTGCAGCGCCTGACTGCGGGCAAGCGTCCGCCCGCGATAAACCTTAAGGCTCAAAGGTTACTCCTTGGGGAAAACGAGGCCGTCGATGCAAACGTCAACGCGGTCGACCTCGACGCCCACCTGGGCATCGATGGCGGCGACCACGGCTGCGCGAACGGCCTCGGCGAGTTTCTTGAACGGATAGCCAAAGAACACCACGACACGCACGGTGAGTGCGAGCTTGTCGCCGATGACCTCGGCCTCGACCGCCGGCTCGGAAGCCGGGGCCTTGGACGAGAGCATCATGGAGACAAGGTTGGTGGCAAGGTCCTTGACGCCAACGGAGGCGATGCCCTCGACATCCGACACGGCGCGCGAGACGATGGCGGTCAGAACATCGGGCGATATACCGATGCCGTCAATCTTGATTTCCTGGGGCATGAGTCCTCCTAGAAGAGTTGGTTGCTAGACGCGGGAGACGAACTTGCCGTCGCGGGTGTCAACCTTGATGACCTCGCCCTCGTTGAGGTACATGGGGACCTGGATGACAGCGCCGGTGTCGATCGTGGCCGGCTTGGTGGAACCCTGGACGGTGTCGCCCTTAAAGCCCGGGTCGGTCTGGACGATGGTGGTCTCGATGAACATCGGCGGGGTCACGCCCATGAGCTCATCGTCGGCGAAGAGCAGCTGGCAGATGTCGTTCTCGCGCAGCCACTTGGAGTTCTCGCCCACCATGTCCTCGGGAACGGGAACCTGCTCATAGGTCTCGTTGTCCATGAAGATGTAGTCGGCGCCATCGTTGTAGAGGTACTGGAACTCACGGGTGGTGAGCATGACGCTCTCGAACTTGGTGCCGGCGTTGCAGGTGTTCTCGACGACGCGGCCGCTCTTGATGTCGCGGGTCTTGTAGCGCACAAACGCGCCGCCCTTGCCCGGCTTGACATGCTGGAACTCGACGATGGTGTAGACCTTGTCCTTGATGCGGAGACCGAGGCCGTTCTTGAAGTCGGCGGTAGAAATGGTAGGCATAGCGACCTTTCTTGTTATGGGCAGAACGCACAAGCGTCCAAATTACATACGATAGAAATTATACACTTGCAGACCGCGCCTGCGGCGAGCGCATAAAAAGAGAACGCGGGGCGCCCGAATTGCTCCGGACGCCCCGCCCAAAAATCTATCGAAATGGGCTAGCAGTCGATGACGTGCAGGTCGTGCGGGGTCTTGGTGAAGGGCTCGTAGCCGTTCTCGGTGACCACGCCGTAGTCCTCCAGGCGCACGCCGCCCACGCCGGGCAGGTAGACGCCAGGCTCCATGGTGACAACCGAGCCGATCTCGATGGTGTTCTTGCTGCGGTTGAAGTTGGGCAGCTCGTGGATGTCGATACCGACGCCGTGGCCCAGACCATGGTTGTAGTAATCGCCATAGCCGGCATCGCCGATGATCTTCTTGGAAAGCTTGAAAATGTCGTTGCCCTCGACGCCCGGATGGATGGCGGCGACGCACTCCTCGTGCGTACGGCGCACGAGCGCGTACAGGTCAAGCTGCTCCTGCGTGGGCTCGCCCATCACGACGGTGCGCGTCATGTCGGAACGATAATCGCAGTAGCCCGCGCCGTAATCCATGAGGACGAAGTCGCCCTTCTCGATCACGCGATCGCTCGGAACGGCATGCGGGTTGGCGGTATTGGGGCCGCTCGCCACGATGGAGCCGAAGGCCAGGCTGTCGGCGCCGTTGGCGAACATAAAGTTCTCGAGCTCGTTGCGAACCTGCTTCTCGGTCATGCCGGGCTTAATAAAGCCGAGCATGTGCTGGAAGGCGGCGTCGGTAATCGACTGCGCATGGCGCATGAGCTCGATCTCCTCGGCGTCCTTGATGGCGCGCATCTTGCGAATGTCGTCATGCATCAGCGGCAGCATGCAGGCGACGGAACGATCCTCCAAGCCACGCTGGATACCCTGGTAGAAGTTGATCTGCATGTCGTCCTCGACAGCGCAGACGCGGCACTTGTTGGCCGCGATCTTGCCGGCGACCCAACCGGGGATGGTGCCCTCGTCCATGTCGTAGACCCAGGGGCTGCCGGCGGGCGTGTTCTCCTCAAAGCTGTTGAGGTAGCGCGAGTCGGTATGGAACAGGCACTGGTCAGCCGTAATAAACGCCGCGTGCGGGAACTCGAAGGTGTAATCGAAGACGCCCTTCACGCCCGTGAGCCAACGAAGGTTGGCCTCGTCGCGCACCACGATGGCATCGTAGCCGCGCTCAGCCATCAGGGTACGGACACGCTCGATACGACCGGCAGGACCGGCTGCAAACTCAGACATGCAGATTCCTTTCTTGTTGTCTCTATAAAGACGGACGGGCCTCGATCGGAAAATGGATTCGCACGCGAGCCACAACCGACTGAAAACCCGGCCCTCAACATGATACGAAAGACGATGGATGTCAATAAATCTTAGAGAAGTTCTTTGCGAGAAGCCAAGTAGGCGTGAGCATGGCGCTCAAGAACCTCGTCCTCAACGCTCGTTAGACGAATGGCGCCGAGTGCCGCGGGCAGCGGCAACATGCTGCGGTTCGAGCGGACAAACTGCTGCCTGCGGAACTCCTCGATATATGCAGCGGGCTCCAGATCGAAGGCAAGCTCCTCGATACCAAAGTCCTCCAGGCAGTCATCGACCTCAAAGACGTAATCGATATCGAAGTCGCAGGCATCGTGTGCTAGGCGCGCCTCAAAGCGCATGCCCTCGGACAACAGCTGGTAGAAAGGGACCTGCGAAGCGGCATCGCCCAAGCAGGCGTGCAGGGTTCGCTCCCCCGTCTTGCCAAAATCGAGCGCATGGCGGGCGCTCGGGTTCGTGGCCATCAGTACGTCCTTGCGGGCAGTCTGAGACCACTGAACGGCATTGACGAGCGCGACCTCCTCGCCCGCGAGAATCTCGGGGAGGGTCTCGGTAAACTGATTCCAGCGGGACTTGCTGCTCGAAAGCATGGTGCCAACGAGTACCGTATAGCCGAGCTTGAGGTCCTCGGGATCCGCCTCGCGAACAAGGTCAAGGTCACACACGACCAAGCCCGGCTCGGGACGGAACGCGATAGCGGGAAGCGCATTTGCCGACGAGGCGACGAGCGGCTTCATGGTCGTCGCGACCGTGAGCATGGCGTCGAACGTCGTCGGAAGCAAGGCGCACTCGGTGCGACCGCACCACTGATTGGCACACCAGCAAACGACCGAGCAGGTCGCCGTGTCACCGACAGCGACAACGAGATCGTCGCAGGTAATGCCGTTAACCGACAGGGCGCCAAAGACGGTATCGGCATCGGCCAGCGTGGCACCGGCAGGCGAAACCTCGAGGACAAGCGGCGACACGCCAAAACCGGCGTCAACCAGTGCATGCTCGACAACCTCGCCAAAACGCTTGGATGTGGCGTCGTTCCAAACCACCATCGCGCGCTTAGGCTTGCCCACAGCCGAGGCAAACATGCGCGGCAGCTCCTCGAACGCGCCCAATCCGACGCGGACATCGACGCTGCGGTTTTGGAAATTGATAAGTTGACGGCGAATCATAGCAGTCCACGCTCCAAAAGCATCTCGGCACAAAGGTAGGAAACGTCCTCGAAGGACTTGTTGCGAATATCAAGGGTAATATCGGCGGCCCGGCGATACAGCGGACGGCGATGCTCAAACAGGCGCGCAGCGTGCTCGGGCGAGCGGAAATCGGGCCGGGTATCGGAGCGGCGAATCTGGCGCAACGAGTCCTCAAAGCCACCTTCGAGGTACACACAGGTACCCATCTCGTGCATCAGCTCAATGTTCACCGGCGTCTCGACGATGCCACCCCCGCACGATACCAGCAGGCTGCGCTCGCTTTGAAGCGAACGGAGTGCCGAGGTCTCGAGCTCGCGAAAACGATCCTCGCCCTCGGTCTCAAATATCTCGGTCACCGACTTGCCGCATCGACGCACAACCAAACGATCGGTATCGATGAATCGACGCTTGAACATAGTGCCCACGTTGCGCGCAAGCGTCGACTTGCCCGCGCCCAAAAATCCGATAAAGAAGATATGGTCGCAGCCGTGTTTGATGTGCTGAGACATGGCGAAACCTATTCCTCGCAGGGAAGGTCGCGCAGGGCCCGGCGCTCAAAGATACGGAAGATCTGCGTGTACCACAGGTCCTGGGTTGCCTGCGGCTTGACCAGAATAGTGTCAACGCCGGCAAAGTTACCGCTCCACACGTCCGTGTAAAGCTGGTCACCGATCAGCACGGCCTCGTCGGCCGTGGCGCCCAGACGCTTAAGACCCGCCTTCAGGGCAAACGGGGCGGGCTTCATGGCGTGGCTGATGGCCTCGAGCCCCAGCTCGCGTGCCGATGCCATGACCTGGTCGCGATGCCAGTTATTGGACACCATGCAAAGCTTAAAGCCCTTGGCATGGGCGGCTTCGAGCCAAGCTGAAACCGCAGCGGGAACCTGCTCGGTATCGCGCGGCACCAGGGTGTTATCGCGGTCGAGTAGAATGGCGCGCTTGCCGTCGGCCCACAGGGTATCGAGGTCGACGCGGTCGACTGAGGCAACATATCGTTTGGGGCTAAAAATCCTCATGATCAATTCCAAGACTGTTGGTGCTCTTCGTAGGTCTTCGAGAAATACTCCTCGTCCTGCGTAATGTAGAAATACAGGTCATCGGAGTCGGTCGGCTCAAGGGTGGCCTTGAGCGCCTCGAGCGACGGAGAGCAAATGGGCGTGGGCGGGAGGCCCTCGTGCTTATAGGTGTTATACGGGCTATCGCTCTGCAGGTCGTCGGCGGTAACCTCGCCGCCGGTGACATACATCATGGTCGCATCGCTATTGAGGTAACGCAGGCCATCGAGCTTGCCAGCCAGACGGTTATAGAAAACCGATGCCACATGCGCGCGCTGATCGGCGTTGAGGCCCTCGCGCTCGACGATCGAGGCAAGGTTAACGATGTCGTAATCGGACATCTCCACGCCATAGCGCTCCTTGATCTTGGCCTCGCAGCTCGCAAAGTCAAGCGACTTGTACTCGGTGTTGAACTGGTCAAGCATGGCGCGAATCACATCATCGGCAGAAGGGTCCTTACCCAACGAATAGGTCTTGGGGAATAGGAAGCCCTCGAGTGAATCGTTTGCAGCGTCTTTAAGGAAAGCGTAATCATTCACATAATTGCTCGCCTTGGCCTGGTTAAGGAAATCTTCCTTAGAAATGCTGTCGTATGCCGCGGCCACACGATCGGCGACCTGGTCGACCGTCAGGCCCTCAGGGATAGTCAGTGCATCGGAGCCCGCATTGGGGCCTTCCATGAGCTGCTGAACAACCTTGGTCGCGTCCATGAGCGTGGTAAACGAGTAGGTGCCAGGCTTAAGCGACATATCGGCATTGAGCTTTTTGACCGCCGCGTAATAATCCTTGGGGTCTTCGACGATATGGTTCTCGGAGAGAATCGAAGCGATGGCATCACCCGAGGCGCCATCGGGAATCGTAATAGTAACTTGCTGGCCAGCAGCGACTTTCGCATCCTCGCCGGCAAAGAAGCCCTTGACGGCCGGCACAACAAAGAAAACGATCGCGAGAAGCGCAAGCACGGCGATGACGCCACCGATAATCATAGGCACCGGAGAGCTTTTCTTTTGGACGCCACGGCGGGCATGCGTGTTATAGCTCGAGCGCGTGGCCGGAGCAACGCCGTGCGAGCCATGAGCATGATGTGCGTGGGGGCGTGATTGCCGGGCCTGCCCCTGCGTGCGCTGGGCAGGAGCCTGCTGCTTAAAACGAGCGCCGCCAGCGGGCTGCGCGGGACGAGCTGCGGGCTGTTGAGCGGCACGCTGAGCAGGTTGAGCCGAACGCTGCGTCGGCTGCGCCGGGCGCTGGCCAGGCTGAGCAGGGCGCGGCGCAGGCTGCCGTGTACGATTCTGCTGGCGCGGATCGGAAGCGCTAGGCATGCGAAACCTCCTCGTTTTTACGATCGAGCCATGTCTGCAAGAACAGGCTGGCGGCGATCATGTCAATCTTGCCCCTCATCTGCTTTTCGTTGAGTCCCTGCTCTCGCAGGATTCGCTTGGCCTCCTGCGAGGACAGACGCTCGTCCTCAAACTCCAGCGGAAGTTCGAGCTCGTCGGCAATCTTTTGGGCCATTGCGGCGACGCGCTCGGCCTGGGGGCCGGGCTCACCTGCCATGGTCAAGGGACGTCCACTTACCAGGATATCGGGCTCATAGTCCTCGACCAGGTAGCGAAACGTCTTTGCCATACCAGTGACCTCGGCAGCCGGAAGCACCTTGACAGGCATCGCCATCTTGCCATCACGGCTCGAGACGGCAATGCCAATCCTGGTCTCCCCTATGTCCAGTGCGAGCGCGACCACAGCGACTACTTAGGTTCTTAGGCGCCGAGCGCGGTCTTGGCGGCCGCGAGGGCATCGGCGATACCGGCAGCATTCTTGCCACCGGCCTGGGCCATGTTGGGACGACCGCCACCGCGACCATCGACCAGGCCCGCGATCTGCTTGATCACGTTGCCGGCGTGGAAACCGGCCTTCACGGCGTCATCGGAGCCGGCGGCGAGCAGGGCCGGGGTGCCCTTCTCGGTAACGCTGGCAACGACGCAGGCGACGGGGCCGGCAACCTTCTGGTGCACGGTATCCCACACATTGCGCAGGTCAGCAGCCTCAAGACCCTGAAGCTCAGCAACGACGAGCTTGTAGCCGTTCAGCTCGACAGCGCCCTCGATGGCGCCAGAGATAGCGTCGGAGGAGCCACCGGTGAGTGCCTTCTTAAGCTTGTTGGACGTCTCGCGCAGCTCGGCCTGCAGGTTCTCCACGCGGGCGGGAACCTCGTCAACACGGCACTTGAGCGCAGCGGCAGCGGCGTCAACGAGCGCCAGGCGGTCGGCCATGTAGTCGAGAGCGCCCTTGGAGGTCACGGCCTCGATACGGCGGACGTTGGAGCCCGTAGAGGACTCGGAAATGATCTTGAACAGGCCAATCTCGGCAGTGTTGGCGGCATGCGTACCGCCGCAGAGCTCACGGGAGAACGGCTGATCCTCGGCGCCCACGGAGACGACGCGGACGACGTCGCCGTACTTCTCGCCAAAGAGGGCGACAGCACCGGCGGCCTTGGCCTCGTCGACGCCCATGACGCGGGTCACGACCGGCTTGGAGGCGAAGATCTGCTGGTTGACCAGGTCCTCGACAGCCTTGAGCTGCTCGGAGGACAGGGCCTCGAAGTGCGTGAAGTCAAAGCGCAGGTGCTCGGGCGTCACCAGCGAGCCAGCCTGGGAGACATGCTCGCCCAGGACCTGCTTAAGCGCGGCGTCGAGCAGGTGCGTGGCGGTGTGGTTGCGACGCAGGAAGCCACGGCGCTCGGCGTCGAGCGCGGCGGTCACGGTAGTACCGACGGTCAGCGTACCCTCGGTGACGTGGGCGACGTGAGCATACAGGCCGTTGTGGTTCTTGGTATCGGAAACGGTCAGCGCAACGCCCTCGGCGGAAAGCTCACCGGCGTCACCCTGCTGGCCGCCCATCTCGGCATAGAACGGAGTGTGGTCGAGCACGACCTCGACGTCCTCGCCGGCGGCAACGGACTCGACGGACTCGCCGTTGCTCACGATGGCGACAACCTTGGCGCCATCGATGACGTCGTTGTCATAGCCGTCGAACTCGGTCGCGGCAACCTTGTCGGAAAGCTCGACCCACACGTCGTTAAAGCTACCCCAGGCATCGCCCTTGGCGTTGGCGCGGGCGCGGGCCTTCTGGTCCTCCATGCAAGCGGTAAAGCCATCCATGTCGACGTCGTGACCGGCGGTGCCGGCGATCTCGACGGTCAGGTCAATGGGGAAACCAAAGGTGTCGTGAAGCTTAAAGGCAACATCGCCCGGAAGGACAGCGCCGTCGGCGAGCGCGGCCAGGGCCTCGTCCAGGTAAACGCGGCCGTTGTCGAGCGTCGTTGAGAAACGCTCCTCCTCGGAGGCGACGATGCCCTTAACGAGCGCGACGTTCTTGAGCAGCTCGGGATAAGCCTCGCCCATCTGAGCGTTGACCTCGTCGATAAACTTGGTCAGGAAGGCGCCCTCGATGCCCAGCAGACGACCGTGGAACACGGCACGACGGAGCAGGCGGCGCAGGACGTACTCGCGGCCCTCGTTACCGGGCAGGATGCCGTCCGAGATCATAAAGTCGACGGCACGGGAGTGGTCGGCGATGATGCGCAGGGAGCGGCTGGCGCCGGAGTAATCGTCGGCGTCATAGGTCTTGCCGCTGATCTCCTCGCCGAGTTTGATGAGGTGCTGCATCAGATCGCCGTCGTAGTTAGCGGTCTTGTGCTGCATGATGGCGGCCATGCGCTCCAGACCCATGCCCGTATCGAGGTTGCGGTGCGGCAGCTCCGGCATGGAGCCGTCCTCCTGGCGGTCGTACTGGGTAAACACGAGGTTCCAGAACTCAAGGAAGCGGTCGCAGTCGCAGCCAGGCTTGCAGTCGGGGCTGCCGCAACCGACCTCCTCGCCCATGTCAAAGTAGATCTCGGAGCACGGACCGCAGGGGCCGGTGGGGCCAGCGGCCCAGAAGTTGTCGTCCTCGCCCAGGCGGGAGATGTGATCCTCGGCAACGCCCAGAGAGCGCCACACGTCGTGAGTCTCGTCGTCCTCGGTAAAGACGGTGAAGTACAGGCGGTCGAGCGGCAGCTTGAACTCCTTGGTGATGAGCTCAAAGGCCCAAGCGCAGGCCTGCTGCTTGGAGACGCCGCCAAAGGAGAAGTCGCCGAGCATCTCAAAGAAGGACAGGTGACGGCCGTCCTCGCCGATGCAGTCGATGTCGTTGGTGCGGACACACTTCTGGCAGGAGATCGCGCCGATCTCCTTCATGGTCTTCTTGCCCTGGTAGTACTCCTTAAACTGGTTCATGCCGGCGTTGGCAAGCAGCAGCGAAGGATCGTCGGGGACGAGGGACGAAGAAGGATAGAGCTTAAGACCGCGCTCCTCAAAGAAGTTGAGGAACTTGGAGCGGATCTCGGCCGTAGTCATTGACGGGTAGTCAGCACTCATAGAGGGAATCTCCTCGGTTTCGCATCGAAACAGTCCAAACGTAACGATATTACCATCCCGCCGCGCCTGTGCAAAAAAGAGGGCCGCCAAACGGCGACCCTCCAGCGAAAGTGCATGTTATTTAGGTCTGTCAAATACTTTGAAAAAAAATGATTTCGGTAAAATTGCATATAAGAATTGTCCGAAAGGAGCGATCGATGAATAGCAAACGGTTTGTCGTGAATGCACTAACCTCGGTAGCCCTTTTAGCAATCTTCGCTTACTCGAGCTGGTATGTGAACCAGCCAAGATTTGGCTACGCATTGTACGCAGTAACATCTGGCGATAAAGCGTATTACACCCTAAGCGCAATTGACGCCATCTTTTTCTATGTGGCCGGCCCCTTATCAATCGCTTTGCTCGTGTTTCTTGTCTTTTACAACATCAAGAAACGCTAACGGGGCCTATTTGGAATCCGAATCGTCCATGGAGCCGTCGATGCCGGTTTTGGTGTCGTCGTCAGAGCTTGTGTCGTCGTCCTTGGCAAAGGGGTTCTTAAAGAAACCCGTCGCGTCGGGCTGCAGGCCTGAGAGCTTAATCCAGGGATTATCGAGCTCGGGCTTGGGCATGGCCTGGGCCTTGGGCGCGGTCTCGTTGCCGATGAGCTCGGACTCGTAGATGAACGTATCGTCTCCAAGCGCGTCATAGGCGGCGACAGGATTGCCCTCGGTATCGCGATACGGCGTGCCCTTAAACACGGCGCCGTCGTATGCCACAAGCTGGCGACCGGTCTCGTTCTCAAAGTAGTAGACGAAAATGCCCTTGAGAGCTGCGCACAGCGGGATGGCAATGATCATGCCGATGGGACCCATGAGCGCCGAACCGATAACGAGCGCCGTGAGGCTCATGATAGGATGCACCTGTACTGAGCTCTGCATGACCTTAGGCGAAATCACGTTATCGGTGACGTTTTGCGCGACCATCGTCACGACGAGCGTCCATAACGCCAACATGGGGCTGAACATGAAGCCGAGCACTGTGGCGATTGCTGCGCTCACCCAGGGGCCGACAACCGGAACCAAATGCATGATACCGGTAAAGATAGCCATGAGCGCCGCATACGGATGGCCGATGAACATAAAACCGATAAAGGCGAGGAAACCGCCGCAGATGGACGTCACGACCATACCACGCATGTAGCCGCCCACCGAGCGCGACAGAATGGCGACCATAAAGCGGTACGAGGTCTCCTTTTCCTGTCCGATAATGGTGCAGATCTCGTGGTGCATGCGAGGGTAGTCGCAGGCCATCCAATAGGCAAGCACCAGGCCCAGGAAGATGACGAACAGCTGCGAGGCTGTGTTGGTAATGAGCGGGAATACACCGCGACCGAGCTCGGCAGCGATTTGCGAGACATACTTGGACGCCACCGTAACGAGTGAAGAAAGGTTATCGTCCAGATACTCCTTGATCGGCGTGTTATTGAGCGTCTTGGCGTGCGAGAGCATCTCATTGAGGTCGCCGCCCGCAACGCGAAGCTGCGCGGGCAGACGGCTCAGGACTTCCATAATCTGGCCGAACAGAATCGGCGACAGGATGCAGACGACGCCGACGAGCACCGCCACAACCACGATGAGCGCGACAAGCGAACCGATGCCACGACCGACGCCGTGATGCTCGAGCCAGTTAGTGATCGGCGACATCACAAAAGCGATGATGGAACCGACAGCGAGAAACTCGATAACCGGCGCCAGGATTCCCATAAGGTTAAAGATGACAGCGGCGATAACGATGCAACCGACGACGGCCCAAATGCGAAGCGTCAGAATGCGGGTATCGCGCAGCGTGCGGTCGGATTGTTGGGGGTGCTCATTCATGAACGAACCATCACTCCGTCGGGGTCAATCTTGTCTTGAATCTTCTTAAGCGTGCGGCGAAGCAGGCGCGAGACCTGCACCTGAGAGATACCCAGCTTCTTGGCGATCTCGATCTGGGTCATGCCCTTTACGAAGCGCAGCTCGATAACCTCGCGCTCGCGAGGCGAGAAATCGCGGATGGCTTCCTCGATTACCAGGCGGTCATCGGTAAAGTCGAGCTCATTGTCCTCGTCGGCATAGCGGTCGAGAATCGAAGGCGCATCGTCGGAATCGGACGCGCCAGGAGCCTCGATGGGCACCGAGGTGTAGGCCGAGGACGATTCCATGGCTTCGAGCACCTCGTCGACGGTTACGCCAAGGTAATCGGCGATTTCCTCAACCTTGGGCGAACGCTGAAGCTCGTTGGTGAGCTTGTCGGTGGCCTGGTTAACCTTGGCAGAGAGCTCCTGCAGACGACGCGGCACGCGCACACTCCAGCCCTTGTCGCGGAAGTGGCGCTTAATCTCGCCCAAGATGGTGGGCGTGGCAAACGTCGTGAACTCGAGTCCGCGCTCGGGATCAAAGCGGTCGATTGCCTTGAGCAAGCCCAAGTACCCGACCTGCAAAAGGTCATCGAGCGGCTCGCCGCGGTTCTTGAATTTGTTGGCAAGAAACCTTACCAGGTTCATATGGGACATGACGAGCTGCTCGCGAGCATCCGGATCACCGGTCTCCTTATAACGACGAAACAGCTCGCGGGTTTTCTCCTTGTCCCAAGCGGTCTTGCCGCTCCGGGAGCGTTCGGTCATATTAGATATCCGCCTTGAGGTCGAGGGAAAGCGTTAGGGGCGCTGTAGTCTTTTCGTAGGAGTCGCACACACTCGCCAAAATGAGCTCGGCATACACGGCAGCCTGGTCATCCTCATCGACAGTCGCCTGGTCGCCAAAGGTAAAGGTCATGCCCACATGCGATTCGTCGACATCGAATTTGATCGAGATATCGTCGGAATCAACAGCCGTGCAGCCAAAGATGAAGGCTTCTTCGGCAGCCATACGAATGTCCTCGATGCGATCGACGGACATAGAGCACAGGGCGCCGACGTTGGCGGCCGTCATGCGCACCAAGCGCGCGAGACGCGGATCACCAGCAACGCTCAGCGTAATGGGGCAGGTTGCTTCGCTACTCATCGCAGGACTCCTCGGAGGTCTCGGCAGGCGTATAGGTGTAATACTGAGCAGGCTTAGCAGCGGGCTTCTGAACATCATCGTCGTCAGCAGCGGCATCGTCGTCGCCAATCAGAACGCGCTCAGTGGGCTGCTCGGCCTCGGCAGCGGCAGCGGCGAGCTTGCGATCGGCGTCGGCTGCAGGAGCCTTCACCTTATTGAAGAGCTTCTGCACGGCGCCAGCAGCAGAATCAGTCACGCTCGATACGGCATTGCTGGCCTCGGCCACGCTGCCCGTGACCTCGGAAATGTCGCGAACGACCGCCTCAACCTCAACGAGGTTAGACGTCAGAGCATCAACGGCAGTCTTGCTCGACTTGAGGAGCGGCTCCATCTGGGCAAGTGCCGGCGTAAGCTCGTCAACGGCGCCATCAAGCTTTGCCACCACGGGCTGCGCCTCGGCAATCGTATTGTTGAGGTCGGTTACCGTCTTGTCGAGCGAGTCGACAACGGTGCGGGTTTTGCGCAGGGTGAGCGCAAGCTCAACGATAGCCCACACGCCGGCAACGGCAAGCAGCAGCAAGGCGATTTGAATGGGACTCATACAAGCCTCCCAAAGGAATCGAAATACAAACGCTTTCCATGGTACCCCAAAGGGGACCGAACATGCCAAGAGCAGCAACGTGGGACAAAATTATCAGCAGCTACTTCGGTGCATTCCCGCTGCGGTCGCGTTCGCTTTGCTCTACGCGCCATTCTTCCCAACCGCGGCCGGCAGGCTGCCAAAATGCACCGCGTTCTAAGCCTTCGGGCAAATAGCGCTGGTCGACCCAGCCTTCGGGATAATCGTGCGGATACTTATACACACCGTATTCATCGCTGCCCGGGCGATGGCGATCGCGTAGATAACTCGGCACCTCGCGAAGCCCACTAGAGTGGATATCGGCCAGCGCCGCATCGATCGAAGCCTCGCACGCGTTGGATTTAGGCGCCAAGCACACATAGAGTGCAGCCTGAGCCAGGTTAATGCGGCACTCGGGATAGCCAATGACCTCGGCAGACTTAAACGCGGCATGTGCCACCAAAAGTGCCTGCGGATCGGCATTGCCAACATCCTCAGAAGCCTGAATCATAATGCGACGGGCGATAAACTTAGGATCCTCCCCCGCGTCAATCATGCGCGCGAGCCAATAGATCGTGGCATCGGGGTCGCTGCCGCGCATGGACTTGATGAACGCACTGATAATGTCATAGTGCATGTCGCCGTTTTTGTCATACGAAAAACCGCGGCGCGGGTTGGCAATCTTCACGTCATCGACGGTGATGGGATAACGCTCCCCCGCCGCCGGCGCTGGCGTCCCTTCGGTATCGGGACGCGTGACGGCAATCTCGCTCGCCAGCTCGAGCGTCGTCAGGGCAGAGCGCGCATCACCCGCGGCCAGCGTGCAGATGGTCTTGACCGTATCATCATCGGCAGAAAACTTTCCGTTCAAGCCCTGTGGTGCCTCGAGCGCACGCTCAATAAGCGTGGCGATATCCTCATCCTTCAGATGTTCAAGCTCCACCACGCGTCCGCGCGACAACAGTGCCGAATTGACCTCGAAGTACGGGTTCTCCGTCGTAGCGCCAATCATAATGACGGTACGGTTCTCAACTGCATGCAGCAGGGCATCCTGCTGCGACTTAGAGAAGCGGTGAATCTCATCGATGAATAGAATGGTGCGGCGGTCGTAGGTGTTCAGACGGGTCTTAGCCTCATCGATTACGCGGCGCAGGTCCTTCACAGTGCCCGTCACGGCGCTGACCTCGACAAACTCGCTCTTGGTATGGTTGGCGATAATGTGGGCCAGCGTCGTCTTGCCCGTGCCAGCCGGGCCGTACAGAATCACGCTCGACAGCACGTCATGCTCAATCGCGGCGCGCAGCCACGAGCCCTTACCGACGGCCTTTTGCTGGCCCACATACTCGTCGAGCGAATTGGGGCGCATACGCACCGCAAGCGGCGCATTTTTAAAGGAGCGCTCGCGCGTCGAAGCAGAAAAAAGGTCGTCCATAGCCATCCCGTGCATTAATCAAAATCGTTGTTGACCAACAGTATACCGAAAGGATACGAACTACCGTTCGTTAATATAGGTGCGGTGCGGAAACTTTAGACCTGGGAACAATTTGCTCGTCAGCTCGCAGAAATAACCATCCGTCATGCTTGCGATGTAATCGACGACGGCCTGATCCTTGTCGTCCTGCCAGGCATACGTGCGATCGTAGTAGGAAAGCTGCTGCTCAATGCGCGAAACATGATGCTTAAAGATGTAAGAGAACTCGTCGCCTTTATTTAGATCCTGCAGGCAACGGTCGTAGAGCTTTTCGAAGGCCTCACGCAACTCTGCCTCAGAATCGCCTTCGATACCGCCCTTGCTATAGATCTTCTCGTAGTTCTCGCGCTTCGCCCGGCGGATCTCCTCAAACAGGTCCTCGCTCATCTCGATACGCGGTTTGCCGTAGCTATGCTCAACGATATCGATAGAAGCGTGCGTGAGGATCCAGCTGTTGTAAGCCCCGCCCAGGCCATCGTCAAAAGCGTCGGGTGACAACAGGCCCGCCGCGATGGCGTCTTGGCGATCGCGCCCAACGTAGGCGAGGATATCCGAGATACGCACCACACAGCCCTCGAGGGTCATGGGGCGCAGGTGCTCGATCGCGCCATAGCCCGTGGCAATGCAGTCCTCGACGGTACGGTCGAACTGGTCAAACGACGCCATGTCCGAGAGTTCAAAGACACGCTGCTCGTACTCGCCGTTATGGCACAGCACGCCGTCGAGCGTCTGGAGCGACACGTTGCGGCCGTACAGCGCGTCGAGCACGCGGACGGACTGCACGTTATGGAAAAAATAACGACCCGTACGCTCGTGATAGATATCGTTGAGGAAACGCTCGCCGGCATGGCCAAAGGGCGTGTGGCCCAAATCGTGGCCCAGGCCAATCGCCTCGATCAAATCGCAGTTGAGGCCCAGGGCACGGCCGATATCGCGGGCAATGCGCGAGACGAGCTGCACATGAAGGCCGCGCCGCGACAGGTCGTCGTTGCTGCGAAAGCTAAAGACCTGCGTTTTGCCTGCATAACGCGTGTACGCAGGAAGATGAAGAATCTTTTCGGTATCGCGCATAAACGCCGGACGCATAAGCGTGCCTTTGTCGGCAGCGCGATCTATACGACGAATGACCTGGTCGTCGCAGCATCGATAAGGATTAACGACACCCGAGGCGCGGTCGGCGGCGATACGCTCGACCAGCTCGGGCAACAACGCCGCGGGAATGCGGTCCATGCGCGCCTTAATGACGGCCGTTTCTTGATTAGTTGCCATGGCATGCTCCTTAAAAAGGATGCGCAATCGGTTACAATGTCCAGCCCACGACCTCGATTATGGCAAATATCGGCACCAAAAACGGGAGCAAAGGCAGGGAGCGCGATTTTGTAAAGAGGCAGGAGAGGGCCAGGACCAGGAGCGCGACGGCAAATGCCACGATGCCGCCCAGAGGGTCGAGCGTGCAAAGCGCGAAAAGCGCCTTGGCATCCCCCATGCCGATGCCGGGGGCCTGGCGGAAACGCCGCCAAAGCGACTCGGTCAGCACAAGGGAAAGGCACACGATAACGGCAGGACCGGCGTGGTCAAGCGCCGTGTTCAAGCCCCTGTCCAGCCAAACGCCTGCAAACGCCGCCACGGCGCATGCGGCGGCAAGCGCGTTGGGAAACCGCCGTTCACGGACATCAATCACCGCACCGGCAAAGGCGCAGATCCAAAAGGGAATATAGACCATTGAACACCTCCCGTGGCAGTCACTCAAAAGCAAAAACCACCACAAAGGTGCCTGTCCCCTTCGTGGTGGTTTTGGTGGTGGTTATTTAGCGCCCTGCATGACCTCGTCGAGGGTAACGTTGACAGCGTGTTGCGTCGGGACCCAGTCGACCTTCAGGAACAACGCAGCCACCGTGATGGGGATATAGCTGAACATAAAGATCGGGAAGGTAAACAGGTTGGTCACCAGGCGCCACTTTTGCGCACAATGAATGTGCTTGTACTCGAAGATGGTCGTAAGTAGCGCCAGGATAAAGAAGGTCTGATACATCATCGCGAAGGTCATAATGAGCGAGGCGGCACAAGCCTGCATCTCAACCTCGGTAGCCAAAAAGCCATGCGAAAGACCACCGACGATCAGGAACGTGGCGTTGGCGAGCATCGAAATCAGCGATAACAGCATACCAGGGGCAATCGTCATAAACATGTCGTAGGCGGCAAAACGATGATAGCGGAAGGTCGACTTGACCAGATGCTTACCGTAGGTAAAGAACACCTGGTAGAAGCCCTTGGTCCAGCGCATACGCTGCTTCCAGGACGCCTTAAACGTCACAGGCTGCTCGTCAAAGAACTCCGCCGGCGCATAGCCAATACGAATGCCGTGAATAGCGCAGAACGTGGTGAACTGAATATCCTCGGTCAGCGTATGGAACTGCCAGCCGTGCATGCCCTCAATAACGCTAGCCGAGATAAGGTAGCCCGAACCCGATACGGCGCAGGACGTCTTGCAGATATTACGCGCGTTGTTAAGGAAACGCGCCTCGCGCAGGTACCAAGTGGCGTTGGCAGCCGAGATCCACGAGCTGCCAAAGTTCTTGGAGTTGCGGTAGCTTGTGACCACATGGAAGCCCTGGTCAAAGGCGTCATTCATCTTGGAGACGTAATCGCGGGAGATAACGTTGTCGGCATCGAAGATAAAGTAGCCCTCAAAGGTATCGGGATACTCGTTAAGAATGCGGTCAAAACCAAAGTCCATGACCCAGCTCTTGCCTTTACGGGCCAGGTCGTTTCGCTCGTACACGACAGCGCCCGCCTCGCGCGCGAGCTGCGCGGTGTTATCGGTGCACGCATCGGCGACCACGAAGACCTCGATGAGCTCGGACGGATAATCCTGGTCCTTGATGGAGCGAACGAGGTTGGCGATAACGGCCTCCTCGTTGTGTGCTGCAATAAAGAAGGCATACCGGTGGAGTTTTTTGGCCTTGGGAGGCGCAACCTCGCCGCGGAGAGCACCGATGACAAAGAAGACCACCTGGTACAAGAAGCAGACCGTGAGCAGCGTGACGACAATCTGGTTGAAGATCACGATGGGTGTGTTGGTTTGTAAAAAGGCGAGCATGCAGGCTCCCAGGAACGCGTTACGTAAACAACCGTATATCTTACCGCAGGCTTACCGAGTTCAAGAAACCACCTAATACTGGCTAGGCTTCGAGCAGACCGAGCTGCGGTACGATTTCGTCGCCGGCAGTAGTGCGACCAAGCGAACGCGGGGCTAAGTCGTCGAGGACGGCGGCGAGATCCCACGGCAGCTCGTCGCGGCACTCAATGCGCTCTCCCGTCACGGGATGATCGAACGCCACGCGCCAGGAATGGAGGAATTGCCTGGTCAGACCCTGATCGGCACGCGCATCGCACTTACCGTAGAGCGGATCGCCCACGCAGGCGTGGTTGATATGGCGCATGTGCACGCGAATCTGATGCGTGCGACCGGTAAACAGGTGACACTCAACGAGCGTATAGCCGTCATCAAAGCGCGTGGAATCAAAGCGCTCAAGGACCTTAAAGGTCGTGATGGCCTGGCGCGCAAAAGGATCATCGGAAACCGCCATCTTGACACGGTCACGTGTAGAACGGGCAATGCCGGTGTTAATGGTGCCCTCATCCATGGCGATATGACCGTGAACGAGCGTAATGTAGCGGCGGTCGAGCGTGCGCGTACGGATAAGATTTTGGAGCGCGCGCTGGGTATCGTCGTCCTTTGCCGCAAGCATAAGACCCGAGGTATCGCGATCCAAACGATGTACGATACCGGGGCGGTCCTCGCCCTGCACGGTGCCCAGATGGTCGATACCGCAGTGATAGACCAGCGCATTCGCGAGCGTACCGCTCTCATGACCATGCGCAGGATGGCACACCAGGCCGCGCTGCTTGGAGAGCACGATGAGGTAGTCGTCCTCATAGCGAATGTCGAGCGGGATGGCCTCGGGAATAACGTCGGTGGGATCGTGCGGTTCGGGCAAATCAACCGAAATACGGTCACCGGCTCGCACGGCGTACTTTTTGGACAGGCAGGTCTCGCCATTGACCACTACGACCCCACCCTCAATCAGATGTGCGCAGGCAGAGCGCGTAGGGCAGCCGTCATTGGCGCCCAGATAGGCGTCAAGACGCTGACCAGCGGCATCGTCGGCAACAAGGATATGGATGTCGGCCATTAGCGCTCAGTCCTTTCGCGAATCTTGCGGGCACGCTCCCCACGTTGTTTAGCCTTGCGCTTGGCGCGGGCCTCGTCACGGGCGTTAAGCTCGGCGGTCGCATCGACCTCACGAGCCGCGGGGCTCAAGAACATGTAACCGAAGAGCGCCAGCACCACACCGACCGTAATGCCGATATCGGCCACATTGAAGACGGGGAAGTCGATGAAGGTGGTGGCAATAAAATCGGTCACGAAGCCAAAGGCCAAACGATCGATAGCGTTGCCGATAGCACCACCCGCAACAATCGCCATGCCCACAACCTCAAGATGGGCGAGCTGAGGTGCACGAACGAGGTACACGGCAATAGCGATAATGACCGCCAACGCCAGCACGGCAAACGCGATGCCATGCCCCTCGCCCATGCTAAAGGCAGCACCGATATTGCGGACAAACATAAAGTCGAAAACACCGGGGATGACGGTCACATGCAAGGCGTCGCCCACGGCACGAACCGCAAGCTTGGTCAGCTGGTCAACAAGCAGCACAACCAACGCCACCCCACCAGCAACACCCAACCGCCAACGCAAAGGCGGCGTCATATCCGCACCACGACCCAAAGAAATCCCCTACCCTCAGATAATCAAATTCCGTTTAACGCAAATAACCATCTTATATTGCCACACGCAGAGCGCACGACACATTCGCTAACGTCAGATAAATAACCAGCATAAAAGAAAGCGGCATTCCGGATAACGGAATGTCGCTTTTCTTCAGCGGAGCAAATGGACCGAAGGCGCCTAAATTCTCCCAATAAATAAAATGCCGAGTTACCGTGCCTTAAAGGGCATTCGCGCAGCGCTTGCAAATGTGAGCGTGGCCGTTGTACTCGCCGACGGTGGTGCGGTAGTTCCAGCAACGGTCGCAGCACTCGCCCTCGGCAGCATCGATGGCAACAGAAAGCTCCTCGCCCTGGGTAAGCTCAACATCGGAGACGATGTAGAACTCGGCCAGGTCGACGGCCTTGTCGCCGGTCAGCAGCGCATACATTTCGGCGGGAACGACCGCCTTGACGCGGACCTGCTGGCTCTTGGTGAAGGTGCCGGCGGAGCGGGCATCCTCAAGGGCCTTGGTCACGACGCTACGGAGCTCGAGTGAAGCCTCGAGCACGCCCTCAAACTCGTTGGCCTCGTCGACCGTGATGGGCGACTTGTACCAATCGAGCAGCGCGGCGTACTTCTGGTGATCGACGCAGCCGGCGGGCGCATAGGCCATGGCCTCGTCGACCGTATAGGACAAGATCGGCTGCAGGTCGCGCATGAGCATCGAGAAGAGCTCGGCGAGCACGGTCTGGGCGCTGCGACGCTCGAGCGAGCCGGGCTTCTCACAGTACAGACGGTCCTTCAGGGCGTCGAGGTACACGTTGGAAAGCTCGGTAACCACGAAGTCGTAAAGCGCACGGTAAGCGCGCGGGAACTCGTAGCAAGAGTAAGCATCGTCGACCTCGGCCTGGACCTGGGTCAGACGGGCAACCATGAGCTTGTCGAGCGGCAGCAGGTCGGCAAAAGCGACGCCGTCGGTCTCGGGCTCAAACTGGCCCTCAAGCTCGGAGAGCAGGAAGCGCAGCGTGTTGCGGAAACGACGGTAGGCATCGGACGTACGAGCGAGAATCTCGTGGTCGATGGAAACGTCGGAGCTGGTGTCGACCGAGGCGACCCACAGGCGGATGATGTCGGCGCCCATCTCGTCACAGACCTTATTGGGGTCGATGACGTTGCCAAGCGACTTGGACATCTTACGGCCCTGGCCGTCGAGGGTGAAGCCCTGCGAGACGACCGCCTTGTACGGAGCGTGGCCGTTGGCGCCCACCGAGGTAAGCAGCGAGCTCTGGAACCAACCGCGGTGCTGGTCGGAGCCCTCGAGGTACACATCCGCCGGATACTCCAGCTCGGGACGGTACTCGCAGACGGCCTTCCAGGAAACGCCGGAATCCCACCACACGTCGAGGATGTCCTTATCGGCCTTGAGGTGATGGCCGCCGCACTTGGGGCAGACGCAGGCCTCGCCCAGGTAGCTCTCGGGAGCGTCGGTGAACCAGGCGTCGGAGCCCTTATCGTGGAAGAGCTTGATGACGGCGTCGAGCGTGGCGTCGTTCATGACCTTCTCGCCGCAGTCGGCGCAGGTGTAGCTGGGGATAGGCACGCCCCAGTTGCGCTGACGGCTGATGCACCAGTCGGGACGCTGCTCGACCATGGCGCCAATGCGGTTGGCGGCATGCGCCGGATACCATTTAACGTTCTCGCGGACCTCCTTGCCAGCCTGCTCGCGCAAGCCAGTCTTGTCCATCGAGACAAACCACTGGTCGGTAGCACGGAAGAGCACCGGGTGCTTGCAGCGCCAGCAGTGCGGATAGCTGTGCGTGATCTTCTTCTCGAGGACCAGGGTGCCGCGCTCACGCAGGAACTCGATAATGTGAGGGTTGGCCTCGTCGGTATCCATACCGCTGAAGGGGCCACCGGTGCCAAACTCCTCACCGGTGTAGAACTTGCCGTCGTCGTCGACCGGCATGCAGATGTCGGTGATGCCCTCCTTGAGGCAGGCAAAGTAGTCGTCGACGCCGTGGCCGGGCGAGTTGTGGACGATACCGGTACCGTCATCGACACCGACGTAATCGGCCAGCAGCGCCACGCCCTCAACGCCGTCAAAGATCGGCTGCTTGTAGTGGATGTGGTGGAAGGTCTCGGCGGGAACCACATAGGGCTTGCCGTCGACCATAACCGGGGTGTACTCCCAGCCAAACTCCTCGCAGCACTTGGGAGCCAGGTCCTCGAGCATGACCTCGGCACGGCCCTCGTGCTCAACGGCGACATAGGCGGCGCCGGGCTTGAGGGAAACGGCCTGGTCGGAGGGGATGGTCCACGGCGTGGTCGTCCAGATGATAAAGTCGACCGGGCCGTCGAAGTCCTCGAGGCCGGCGGGCTTGGAAGTCATCTCAAAGCGCACGAAGATGGACGGGCTCGTCTCGTCGGAGTACTCAATCTCGGCCTCGGCCAGCGCGGTATGGCAGTGCTTGCACCAGTGAACCGGCTTGTGGCCGCGATAGATCATACCCTTATCGAACATGGCCTTAAAGACCTCGATGTCGGCGGCATCGTGCTGGTGATAGAGCGTCAGGTAGGGATTGTCCCAGTCGCCGAGCACACCCAGACGACGGAAGCCGGCCTTCTGCAGCTCGATGTTCTCGACAGCGAACTTGTTGCAGAGCTCACGGATCTTAGCCGTGGAGGTCTGGTTGAACTTCTCGGTGCCGAGCTTCTCCTCGACCTTGTGCTCAATCGGCTGGCCGTGGCAGTCCCAACCGGGGACATAGGGAACCTCATAGCCCTGCATCATCCAGTAACGGTTGATCATGTCCTTGGAGATCTTGTTCATGGCATGGCCGATGTGGATCGGGCCGTTGGCGTACGGAGGACCGTCGTGCAGCACGAACTTCTTGTGACCCTCGTTCTTCTTCAGAACCTGCTCGTAGACCTTGTTGTCCTGCCAGTCCTTGAGCCGCTTGGGCTCGGACTTGGAAAGACCGGCACGCATGGGAAAACCGGTCTTGGGCAGATTCATCGTCTGCTTGTACTCGTTTGCCACGGTACCCCTTTCTTGTCATGGGCGCGCACGCCCTCTGGGCACCAAAAAAGCGCCCGTCCCTACAAGCTGGGACGAAGCGCCACAAACGGGCTGCACGCCCGCAAAAGCTCTTCGTTTAACCACCCAGCTTAGATGCCCTCGCCCGCGTATTCGCGCGCTCGCATCCGTTACTCGGCTGGTCTGTATCGACGACCATCTCGGCGATGTCTACTAAGACGTGCCTGTGCGGCGCGCCCGTTGGGACCGCAGCTCCGGGGTGATTTTCATCGGTCGCATGCACGGGTTCTCAGCGCTCCCCGCTCTCTGTAGCATGCGGACGGCCGACTACTCGTCCCCATCAACGCTTATGCGCTGTATGGTAACACGGTCAACGCCGGCGAAAAACCCTCAACATCGGTTTCATACTTTAGAAACTTCTCGCGATCGCAAGCACTCACTTGGAGCAAAATACCTGAAAGCACTTTATCTAACGAAAGAAGGCTGCTATGCGCACGATTGGAATGAGCGACTACACCGTCGGCGAGGACTGCTTTGACGAGCTGCCCGGCGCACTGGACGAGTACGGAGCGACCAAGGTCGCGATTATCGGTGGTAAACGAGCACTGGCAGCGGCGCTTCCCGGTATCGAAGCGGCGCTGGAGGGCACCGACGTCGAGATTCTGGAGACGCGCGTCTACGGCACCAACAGTACGCGCGCCAATATCGCCAAGGTTGTGAACTCCCCTGTCTGCCAAGAAGCCGACGTTCTTATCGCATGCGGCGGCGGCAAGGCGCTCGACACCGTCAAGACAGCGGCCATCGAGCTCAAGAAGATCGTCTTTACGGTACCGACGATCTGCTCCAACTGCTCGGCCGCGACCGCCATTGCCGTTGTCTACAACGACGACGGCTCGCTCGAGGGCTATTCGTACCCAAACCGCCCCGCGCACATCTTCATCAACCCCAAGATCATCGCCGAGGCTCCGGCGGAGTACTTCTGGGCGGGCGTGGGCGATGCCCTGTCCAAGCAGCCCGAGGTCGAGTACGCCACGAGCGCCGGCAACCTGGAGCACACCGCCGGACTTGGCCTGGCACTCGCCCACACCTGCTCCGAGCCGCTGTTTACCTATGGCGTGCAGGGTCTAGAGGACGTGCGCCAGGACCTGTCGAGCGAGGCCGTCAAGCAGATCGCGCTCGACATCGTGGTCAACACGGGCTATGTCTCGAACCTGACCAACCAAAACGATTACTACTACAACTCGAGCGTGGCGCATGCGTTCTACAACGCCACGTGCAGCATCCCGCGCGAGGGCTCCTACCTGCACGGCGAGGTCGTGAGCCTGGGCGTGCTCGTGCTGTTTGCCTATACGGGCGATACCAAGAACCTTGAGCGCTACGCCGCCTTTAACAAGCAGATGGGGCTACCCGTGACGCTTGAGCAGGTCGGCCTTTCCGAGGCCGACATCCCTGCCCTGTGCGAGTTCGCGCACGCCACCAACGAGTGGAAGCAGGGCAACCCCGAGCCCTTCACCGACGAAAAGTTCGCCGCCGCCATCAAGGCTGCCGACGCTTACGGCCACACGCTCTAGGGCTAGCCCAAAACCACCACAAAGGGGACAGGCACCTTTCTGGTGGTTTTTTATTGCTCCAGCATTCAGTTCGTACTCGAACCCGATTCTTTACGAGAAAGGGTTCGGGTACGTTTTTTGTTTATCGGAAATTCTGCGGAAGGACTACTCGGAACGGTAAACAGGAACGAACAGAGGCAGGGCATCATCGTGGTGATGGTATCCTGCCTTTTGTTTTGCGGGATCAAGGTCGCTTTATGCGAACTTGATCGCCACTTATATGGGGCATTGATGGCAATTGCTTCGTACGTGCATACCGAGAGCCTGTACACCTCTGGCAAGGCGTAAAACACTAGACTTTATTCCAAAGTCCGTGTGCTAAGGGGGCAGGCCCCTTTGAATTCCTGTGGAGTGTGTACGCACGTACGCTGGAAAACGGCAAAATTTCGCTATATCAGGGCGTTCTATCATTGGAGAGTATGGTATACACGGCTTAGTTCAACAAATAAGAATTTATATATAAAGGAGAATATTGATGAAACTGTTTTTATGTTCTCACTTTTCAAGTGTAGGAAGTCTGATAAAGGAAGAAATTGAAAATAAAAAAGTCG
>ERZ773200.104-NODE-104-length-96941-cov-58.341484_pt1 | contig 96941 bp, 79 predicted proteins | sample MGYA00581008_ERZ773200 | MGnify/ENA primary metagenome ERZ773200 (study PRJEB29015, sample SAMEA2737770) | human gut metagenome | biome: human gut; feature: human-associated habitat; material: faeces | place: China | collected 2012 ... | reverse complement strand
GGGCTTTGCCCACACCCACGACCTTTGAAAAGGTCGACCAAACTTTTATAATTACATGTCGGAACAATTTGCTAAACCATAATTTGCCTCAACTAAAGAATCTGAATTTTAAAATTCGGCAGATACCATTGCAAAGCCTCTTCGTAGCTGTATCCGTCATTACAAAGATAATTTATTCCGTTAAGGCTTACACCGTAATATTCCCCGTCATCGGCATTTGCATAGCTGTCCCAAGGGGAGGCAACAGCGGTAAGGTACGGATATTCGCTGTTTGTTGAAGTTTTGCCGTTGGTAAAATCGCAAAAAGGTATATAAAACGCTTTGCCGTCTGCGCAGAGCGTTTTTTTATATACGGAAGATACGGCGGATTTGATTTTATTGTAATTTTCTTTAACGGAATTTTCTGCTTTGATTTCGGGCAAACATATGTCAATATCCGACAAATCGTAACTGTCGGGAGATACAATATAATTCGTATAAAGAATTATTGTCAATGCTTTTAAGGTTTCTTCGCAGTAATTTTCATTGTATTTTGCCGCTACCATACCGCAAAGGTCAGATTCGGTGAGTGGTGATTTTTCTGATTTGGAATTTTCTTTTGCGACAGATTCGGTTGTAGTTTCAACTATGGTTTCGTTTTTTGACGGCTCGTTTGCGGTAACGGGTTCTGTTGCTTTATCCGCAGTCGAATTTGAAGTGACAGCGGTTTGAGGCGACGAGCACTTAGAGATTATTATGGGCAAAAAAGCCATTGTAAGCAAAAATATTATTATAAATATAACTTTTGTTCTCATAAATTCCTCTCTTTTCGTATAACTTTGCAAAAGTAATTTTTTACTTTAATAATTCTTGACATAAGCGTGTAATTGGCTTAAAATAATATATGTAAAAAATTCGGCTAAAATAACCGTTATATTGTTTGAAGAAACGGAGATAAGTATGAAGATTAAATTATCATGGATTCCATTTATCCCTGCCGCTCTTGCTATGGTTGCGCTTAGACTTTTAAGTGTATTCGGTAATGACGATACAGGAACGATAAGCGGAATGAACGCATTGTTGTTTTCTTATTTAGCAGTTGGAGTTGCACTTGTTCTTTTTGTGCTGTGCATATTTTTTAATATTTTGGACAAAAAAACCGCACCGGTTTATGAGTCAAAACGAAATGTGCCCGCGGGTGTTTTTTCGGTGCTTTCCGCCGCATTTGCGCTTGCATATTCCGTAATGACCATTTTGACAAGAAAAGACAGCGAGTATTTGCTGATGTCCATTATTTGCGCATTCCTTGCAATGCTTGCCGCTATCGGACTTGTTTTTATGGCAAGAACTCATTTTACGGGTTTTGCTCCGGTGTCTAATATTGCTTTTCTGTATATTTTCCCAACACTCTGGGCAGTTTCGGAATTGATTTCGTGTTTTCTTGAGGCAACAAAACTTTCAGTATCGGCATCAGATATGTCGCTTTTGTTCTGCTTTATTTTCCTTACCTTAAGTTTGTTCCCACAGGCAATGGTAATTTCAAAAATTCCCGGAAGAAACCCTGTTAAAGCAACATTTATCTATGGCTTGCCGTCAGTCGCTTTCGGACTTTCGTACGGTGCGTTCCTTACAGCACGAGTTATTTTTGACAGTGCAGACGGTATGGCTCTTATTGCAGGCGTAATGTTTATTTCTTTCGCTTTGTATCAGCTTTTCTATATTATTGAGCTTACAAGAGGCGCACTTAAGAAAGATGATGTGCAGATTGCAGATGCTTTTACAGATGATGACGATACATCCGATAACAGCGGTAAGAGTGACGAACTTGTTTTCTCGGATGAAGAGAAAAAAGACGAGGATTATGCTCAAAACGCTACTGCAGATACCGACGATTTTATTATGGGTTATGAGGCTGATGACGATGTACCGAATATTTCCGCTCCTAAAGTTATAGGCGATAAAAATTCGGAAGACGATATTACAGGCGGATTTTTCTTTGGCGTAGGTGCTGATGATGACGATGATGATTCGTCACATAGTATTTTGGAAACAAGACGACAGAAGAAAGAAGAAAAACTTATGGGCGAGATTGACAAGTTGCTTGCAGAGCTTGACGAACAGCAGCAGGAACTTAACGACAAGAAATAAGTTTTGAAAATTAATGCTTGACATTTCAATTCGGCGGTGTTAATATTAAGTAAAATAAAGAACTTCGATAAGGACACGGTTTAAAAACCTACTTTTTCAGAGAGCGAAAATGTTTGCTGTGATTTTTCGCATAAGTAATTTTAAGCTACCACCTTTGAGTCTGCACAGGAAATGGTGCGGCGTATGACTGCGTTAAGGTTGTAAAGAGGGCATAGTTATTATGCCAAAGTTGGGTGGAACCACGAAGTATATTCGTCCCGATATTCCTTTTGGAATATCGGGCTTTTTATTTCTTATGATTAAGGAGAATGAATATGATTAATGTTGAATTAAAGGGCGGTACAGTCAAGGAATTTGAAAGCGGAGTAACTCCTGCTGAAATTGCAAAATCTATCGGTATGGGACTTTATAAGTCTGTATGCTGTGCAAGAGTTGACGGCAATGTTGTCGACTTGCGTACACCTATTACAAAGGATTGCAGAGTAGATCTTCTTACTTTCGATGAGCCTGACGGTAAAAAAGCGTTCTGGCATACTGCATCACACATTCTTGCACAGGCTGTTAAGCGCCTCTATCCAAGTGCCAAGTGCGCTATCGGCCCTGCCGTTGACAACGGTTTTTACTATGATTTTGAAGTTGAAAAGCCGTTTACATCCGAAGACCTTGAGAAAATCAAGGCAGAGATGAAGAAAATCGTTAAGTCGGGTATTGAGATTGAGCGTTTTGAGCTTGCTCCCGACGAGGCGGTAAAAATGCTTGAAGAGATGAACGAGCCTTACAAGGTTGAACTTGCTAAGGAACATTCCGATAACGGCGAACACATCAGCTTTTATAAGCAGGGCGATTTTACAGACCTTTGCGCAGGTCCTCACCTTATGAGCGTTGCACCTATTAAGGCTGTTGAACTTACAAACTGCACAGGCGCATACTGGAGAGGAGACGCTAACAACCATCAGCTTTGCAGAGTTTACGGTGTAGCGTTCCCTAAAGCATCTATGCTTGAGGAACACCTCACAATGCTTGCAGAGGCAAGAAGCCGTGACCATAACAAACTCGGCAGAGAACTTGAGCTTTTCACAACATCAGATGTAATCGGTCAAGGCCTTCCTATCCTTCTTCCAAAGGGTGCAAGAATCGTTCAGCTTTTACAGAGATTTGTAGAAGACGAGGAACAGCGTCGTGGCTGGTTACTTACAAAAACACCTTTTATGGCTAAGAGCGACCTTTACAAAATCAGCGGACACTGGGACCACTATATGGACGGTATGTTTGTACTCGGTGATCCTGAAAAAGATGATGAAGTATTTGCACTTCGTCCTATGACTTGCCCGTTCCAGTATCAGGCTTATCTTAATCGTCAGCGTTCATACAGAGATCTTCCGCTCCGTTATAATGAAACTTCAACACTTTTCAGAAATGAAGCAAGCGGCGAGATGCACGGACTTATCAGAGTTCGTCAGTTCACAATTTCCGAAGGCCATCTTATGTGCTTGCCTGAACAGCTTGAGGACGAGTTTAGAAACTGTCTTGAGCTTGCTATTTATATGCTTAAAACACTCGGTCTTTATGAAGATGTATCTTACAGATTCTCACAGTGGGATCCTAAGGACAGAGCTAAGTATATCGGTACTGCCGAGCAGTGGGACGAAGCACAGGGCATTATGCAGAAAATCCTTGACCACCTTGAAATTCCTTATGCTATCGGCGTAGGTGAGGCTGCTTTCTACGGTCCTAAACTTGATATTCAGATTAAGAATGTTTACGGCAAGGAAGATACACTTATTACAATTCAGATTGACCAGATGCTTGCAGAAAAATTCGGTATGGAGTATGTAGATAAGGACGGCTCAAAGAAAAATCCTTATATTATTCACAGAACTTCAATCGGTTGTTACGAGAGAACGCTTGCACTTCTTATTGAGAAATATGCCGGTGCATTCCCGATGTGGCTTGCTCCTGTTCAGGTTAAACTTCTTCCTGTTGCAGACAGACACCTTGACTATGTTTACGAAATCAAAAAGGCTCTTGACGCTTGCGGTATGCGTGTTGAGGTTGACTCAAGAAGTGAGAAAATCGGATATAAGATTCGTGAGGCACAGCTTGAGAAAGTTCCTTATATGTTCATTATCGGCGACAAGGATGTAGAGGCTAATACTGTTTCTGTTCGTCACAGAAAAGAGGGTGACCTCGGCGCAATGAAACTTGAGGACTTTATTGCAATGGCACAGAAAGAAATTTCTACAAAGGAAATTAAATAACTTGTAATAAGAATTATTTGATTTGTAAATATTATTTAAAAACTTCAAAAGTAAGGAAAATAAAAAATATTGCGAAATTTTGAAAAAAGTTTTGAAAAACACTTGCATTTTGCTTATTTTTGTTGTATAATCTATCTGTTATTATGCAGAGTCAGGCAGGTGAGGAAAATGAAAGAGAACATCCATCCAGATTATCAGCAGACAACAATTACATGTGCTTGCGGTAATGTTATTGAAACAGGTTCAACAAAGAAGGACATTCGTGTTGAAGTTTGTTCAAAATGCCACCCATTCTTCACAGGAAAGCAGAAATTGGTTGATACCGGCGGACGCGTTGACAGATTCAAGAAGCGTTTCGGTATGAACAAATAATTTTTTATATCGTAATTGTTGAGGCGGCACTTAGTGCCGCCTTTTTGACTGTTATCCCCAAAAGACGGTTATTTTTCAATAGTTGGGGTGAATTGTGGTTTAGCAAATTGATTTGCCAATCAATTATAAAAGTTTGGTCAACCTTTTATAAGGTTGTGGGTGTAGGCAAAGCCCACAAATACTTTCCGCTTACGCAATCTAACGATAGCCAAACAGCTTGCTGTTTGCGGCTTGAACACAATGGCGTTAGCCTTTAAAAAGGCTTGACCTAAATTTTTAAATTATTTTGCTTAACCGTGTGTTAAACCACAATTTTATTATTGTTACCCCAAACATTTATAATAGAACCTTAATTAATAACATAAAACGGAGGTGTACTTGTTGGCAAAGGATTACAAAACCGTGCTTGAAAATGCAAGCGATGAATTTGTGGAAAAGCGTTCTCGGTTTATCGGATATTGCAAACCTGTTAAAACGGAGCAGGAGGCAATAGATTTTATTAATGAAAAGCGCAGTGAACATTGGAATGCTACACATAATGTATATGCCTATTCATTGAGAGAAGGCAACATAAAGCGCTACAGCGACGACGGAGAACCCTCAGGTACAGCCGGTATGCCTGTGCTTGATGTTATAGTAAAAAATGAAATTTTTGATGTCGTGGTTGTGGTTACACGATATTTCGGCGGTGTACTCCTTGGTACGGGCGGTCTTGTGCGTGCGTACTCTCACGGTTCAAAAATCGCAGTCGAGGCGGCAAAGCCTGTAATTATGCAGAATTGCCTTGTATGCGAGGCAAGATGTGCTTATAACCAATACGGCAAGGTATCATCTCTGATAATAGGTGTTGGTGCTGCCGTTGACGATACCGTATATGAAAGCGATGTACTTGTAAAATTTCACATTAAACCCGATTTGCTTGGTACGCTGAATAAAAAACTTGCGGACGCAACATCGGGTGAAGTTACGGTTGAACAGAAAGACGAACAGTATTTTGCTGTGCAGATAAATGGATAATACAAAATATTTAAAATTTTTTTGAAATAAAAAAGGAATATTTGCGAAAAAATCGTAAATAGCTAATAGGAAACAGAAAAGGGGGAGTTTTGTGCCTTTTCCGGACAGTTTTTTGCAGGAATTAAAGCTTAGAAGCGATATAACGGAAATTGCTTCGTCATATGTAAATCTTAAGCGCCACGGCAGAAATATGGTTGGATTGTGCCCGTTTCACGGCGAGAAAACTCCGTCTTTCAACATTTACACCGAAAACGGCTCGTTTTATTGCTTTGGCTGCGGTGCCGGCGGCGATGTCATTACCTTTATAATGAAGATTGAAAATCTTGATTATGTCGAGGCGGTAAAGTTCCTTGCACAAAGGGCAGGTATGGAAATGCCTGAAAATACCTATGATGACAGCCTAAGTAAATTAAGAATGAGAATTTATGAGGCAAACCGTGAGGCGGCGAGGTTTTTTCACGCAACACTGCTTTCACAAAGAGGGCAGAGCGGACTGAATTATCTTAGAGGCAGAGCTTTATCTGACCGTACGATAAGGCATTTCGGACTCGGTTTTGCCGATGACGATTGGAACTCGCTTTGTAATCATCTGAAAAACAAAGGCTTTTCGGAATATGAAATTTACTCCGCAAACCTTGCTTTCAAAAGAAAAAACGGTAACGGAATTTATGACCGCTTTGTAAACAGAGTAATGTTTCCGATTATAGATTTGCGCGGAAATGTTATAGCTTTTGGCGGCAGAATTATGACCGACGAAAAGCCTAAGTATCTCAATACTTCCGATACTCCTGTGTTTAAAAAGAGCGAAAACTTGTTTTCTCTTAACAATGCCAAAAGCTCGGGTACACGCACACTGATTCTGTGCGAGGGATATATGGATGTTATTGCGCTTAATCAGGCGGGTTTTACGAATGCGGTCGCAACACTCGGCACTGCTCTTACAAATGAGCAGGCAGTCCTTATGAAACGCTATGCCGATGAGGTTATAATTTGTTATGACGCTGACGGCGCAGGTCAAAAAGCTACAGCAAGAGCAATAGACATCTTGCGAAACGCAGGACTTCCGATTAAAATCCTCACTGTGCCGAGCGGTAAAGACCCTGACGAGTTTATCCGTTCAAAAGGCGAAAACGGCCCTGCGGCATTTAAACTTTTAATAGAAAAATGCGGCAACGATATTGAATATCGACTTATGAAATTAAAAGAAAATTACAATCTCAACACAACTGACGGCAAGGTAGCTTTTTTAAACGAAGCTGTAAAAATAGTTGCGACAATTGAAAGCCCGATTGAAAGAGATGTTTTTGCATCGAAACTTTGCACCGAACTTGAGATTGATAAAAATGCTTTTCTCGAGCAGATTTCAAAGGTCAAAAGGCGGGACAGACGGGAGAATATTAAAAAGGAAACCCGTCAGATACAGGCGGAACTTAACGGTCAGAGCGACAAGATAAACAGAGAGCACTACAAAAAACCGAGAAGTTCAAGTGCCGAAGAGGCTCTGCTCGTTTATTTAATCAATAATCCCGATTACGCAAACAGCATTTCGGAAAGGGTTACACCCGATAAATTTTCAAATTCGCTTATAAAACGCTATTATGAGTATGTACTTAGCAAAATAAAAAGCGGATACGAGCCGCTTACAAGCGTATCTTCGGATTTTAATTCCGACGAAGTTTCGTATCTTTATAAGCTGATTTCCACCACAATTCCCGCCGCATCCACAAGAGAGGCGGTAGAGGAATATATTAATGTAATTAATGAAGAGAGTAACAAGCTGACTTCGGACAAGCTTGCCGATATGTCGGCAGATGACATTAACGATTACATAATGAAGATGAAACAAAATAAAAAATAGGAATATTTATTTTATTTTTTAATATATAATCTTTTGTACATTCAGAAAGGAAAATGAGTATGAACGCACCTCAGGACAAAAAAGCAGTTGTAAAAGAGCTTTTAGAGCTTGGTAAACAAAAGGGACAGCTTAACAATCAGGATATTCTTGACGCTATCGGTGAGATTGACTTTGACCCCGAACAGCTCGAAAAACTTTATGACAACCTTGAACAGCAGGGTATTGAAATCGTTGAGGATATGGGCGACATCAAGATTGATGATATTGACCTCGGCGAAGGCAAGGATTCTGATTTTGTTGCAGACGGTGCTGTCACCGTTGACGATCCTGTTAAAGTATATTTGAAAGAAATCGGCAGAGTACCGCTCCTTTCATCCGAAGAAGAAATTGACCTTGCCATTAGAATTGCCAACGGCGATGTACAGGCAAAACAGCGACTTTCAGAGGCAAACCTTCGTCTTGTTGTAAGCATTGCAAAGCGTTACCTTGGCAGAGGTATGCAGTTTCTCGACCTTATTCAGGAGGGCAACCTCGGTCTTATCAAGGCGGTTGACAAGTTTGATTATACAAAGGGATTTAAGTTCTCAACATATGCCACATGGTGGATCAGACAGGCAATCACAAGAGCCATTGCCGACCAGGCAAGAACAATTCGTATTCCGGTTCATATGGTTGAAACTATCAATAAGGTAAAAAAAGTTCAGAGCCAGCTTTTGCACCAGAACGGTCATGAGCCTACCCCCGATGAAATTGCAGACGAGCTTGACTTGCCTGTTGATAAGGTAAGAGAAATTATGCGTGTGGCTCAAGAACCTGTATCTCTCGAAACACCTATCGGTGAAGAGGAAGACAGCCACCTCGGCGACTTTATTCCGGATGACGGTGCACCCGCACCTGCCGATGCCGCTTCACACACAATGTTAAGAGAACAGCTTTCGGATGTTCTTTCAACTCTTACTCCAAGAGAGGAAAAGGTTTTAAGACTTCGTTTCGGTCTTGAAGACGGCAGAAGCAGAACTCTTGAAGAGGTAGGCAAAGAGTTTAATGTAACCCGTGAGCGTATCCGTCAGATTGAGGCAAAGGCATTAAGAAAGCTAAGACATCCGTCAAGAAGCAGAAAACTTAAGGATTATCTTGATTATTAATTAGGTATTGATTATGGTTACTTTTGAAGAATGTGCTCAAATGCTTGATGAAATTGCAGACTCAATGCCGCAGGAGCTTTTCCGTGACCTTAATGCGGGAATGTCGCTTGAACCGCAAGCAAAGTTACATCCGCAAAGCGTGAGGGGAGAGCTGTATATCCTCGGAGAGTATGTAAGAAATTCAATAGGCAACTCAATTGTGTTTTACTACGGCAGTATTATGAAGGTGTACGGAGGTTTGTCAAATGACAAGCTGTACACGGAGCTTGAGAAAATAATGCACCACGAAGTAAAGCATCATAACGAACATCTTGCAGGTTGTGATGACCTCGGAATCTGCGATGATGAACAGATAGAATCATATCTTAGAAGTAACGGTATAACCGGATAATACATAAAAGCTGTATCGAATTTATCGGTACAGCTTTTGCTTTTTGTAAAGTGTTGTGGTGAGTTATGGTTTGCAAAAAGTTTGTGTTAAATAATTTGAAAATTCAGGTCAAGTCTTTTTAAATGTTGACCAAATTTTTATAAATGTTTGGTAAGATATTCTTTTAAAAGCTAATTTAATAATATTTACACATTCAATATTTGTCCCGGATAGAGAACATTGGGATTGCCGAGATTGTTTTTATTCATAAGATCCTCTACCGTCATATTGTACATCTTTGAGATATACCAAAGGGATTCTCCCGGTCTTACAATATGTGTGCGTGGCGACTGTGAAGTTCCTGCCGGAATTGCCAGAGTTTCACCTACATAAATTCTGTTTGCGTCAGCAATGTTGTTATATCTTAAAATGTCGTTTACCGTAGTTTGAAAAAATTGCGCAATGCCAAACAAAGTATTTCCAGGTCTGACAGTATAGTAAACAATATCCAAATTATTTCCTCCTTTGCTTTTTTTAATATAATATGCTTTTTTCACCTCCGTGCCACTGCTCTGAATATTTTTTGACAGTTACGGCAAAATATATTTGGAGGTAATAAAATGAAAATAACCATTAATTCTGTAGTCGGCAGAGAAATTATTGATTCAAGAGGTAATCCTACCGTAGAGGCTACCGTAGGACTGACAGACGGAACTTTTGCAAATGCGGCAGTACCGTCGGGAGCATCAACAGGTGCTTATGAAGCTGTTGAACTGCGTGACGGCGGTGATAGATTTAACGGCAAGGGAGTAAAAAAAGCAGTTACAAATATCAGCAAAATTATTTCACCCGAAATTTGCGGTATGTCGCCGTTTGACCAATGTGCAGTCGATAACAAATTATCAGAGCTTGACGGGAGCAAAAACAAGAAAAATCTTGGTGCAAATGCGATACTTGCCGTGTCAGTCGCAGTTGCAAAGGCAGCGGCAAAATCGCTAAGACTTCCGCTTTACCGTTATCTCGGAGGTATTTATTCGGTAAAACTTCCCGTGCCTATGATGAATATTCTCAACGGCGGCGCTCATGCAGCAAATAACATTGATATACAGGAATTTATGATTATGCCTGTAGGTGCGAATACTTTTTCCGACGGTTTGCAGCAATGCTGTGAAATATACCACAGTCTTGGCAAAATTCTTTCACAGAAAGGTATGGCTACTTCTGTTGGCGACGAGGGAGGTTTTGCACCGAATCTTGAGACCGACGAAGAGGCAATTGAGTTGATTATTCAGGCGGTTTGTGATGCGGGATACAATACAGAGAATACTAAGATTGCTATTGATGCGGCGGCATCCGAATGGTTTAACGACGGCGTTTATCACTTGCCGAAAAGAAAATCCGTACTCAAGACAAGCGACCTTATTAATTATTTTGAAAAACTTTGCGACAAATATCCGATATTTTCAATCGAAGACCCTCTTTCGGAATACGATTGGGAGGGTTGGAAAGAAATCACGGATCGCATCGGCAAAAAAGTTCAGCTTGTAGGCGACGATTTATTTGTTACAAATTCAGAAAGACTTTACAAGGGCATTTGTGTCGGCGCAGGTAATTCTATTTTGATAAAAATGAATCAAATCGGAACTCTTACAGAAACTTTTGGGGCGATTGATATGGCACAAAAGGCGGGTTACACAACGGTGATTTCGCATAGAAGCGGTGAAACCGAAGATACTACAATTGCGGATATTGCGGTTGCGGTAAATGCCGGGCAGATAAAAACGGGAGCACCTTGCCGTACCGACCGAGTATGTAAATATAACAGATTATTAAGAATTGAAAGTCTATTTAAAGGTTCGTCCGTATATGGGCTTTAAAATATAATAATTGTCAAAATTTTGTCAATATTAAAAGGTTATTCGATTATTGTACGAATCGAATGACCTTTTTTGTCTTTATTTTGTTATTTGGGACTTTATTTAAAAAAATGCATAAAAATCTGAGTTGATATGTAGCAAGTTGCACAATAAAAGTGCTTAAAATTCTACATCGTGAATCCTCATATTTAAAATATAATTCTTTAAAAGATATAAAATCACTTGGAAATTATGTTAAAATTATATAAAAGAAAATATAATTATTTATTATGTTCAATACTGTTCGTATATTAAACAGTATGATTTCGGTCAATACTAAAACTGAATATTTTGTTTCTGATGGCGGCTTGGTAAGCAGACAAGAATTCTGAAAGGTATTGCCGCAGAGTCAGGAGGCATTTTTATTGTTATTAAAAAGATTAATTACAGGAGTATTAACGGCAATGATTATGGCAGGCATGTGCGCATCGGCAATCAGTGCGGCGGAAGAAAAGAAAGTTGAAAACAAAAAGGTTAATTATCAGACTTATGCAGCCGAACTTGATAAAACAGCTTATTCGGGCAGTGACCTCGGTGCGGTTTGGTCTGAAGATTCAACTACTTTTAAAGTTTGGGCGCCTAAGGCTGCTACGGTAAAGTTAAATCTTTACGAGCACGGCAGTGACGAAGAGGGCGACGGCGGTTCTATTGCCACAAAAACAATGGAGCTTGACAAAAAAACAGGCGTATGGAGCATAAAAGTAAGCGGTAATCTTGCGGGAAAGTATTATACTTACAGCGTTAAAAACGGCGATACGGTTACCGAAACAGGAGATGTTTATGCAAAAGCCTGCGGTGTAAACGGCAAGCGCAGTATGGTAGTAGACCTTAACAATACAAATCCGGATGGTTGGGAAAACGATGTTCATGTAACTGTTTCAAATCCTACCGAGGCATCTGTATGGGAAGTTTCCGTTGCCGATTTTTCATCTTCGGAATCAAGCGGCGTATCTAAATCAAACAGAGGTAAATTCCTTGCTTTTACAGAGGAAGGTACAACTGTAAACGGTATTCAGGGCGGTACACCGACATGCGTTGATTACCTTAAAAAACTCGGTGTTAAGTATGTTCAGATTATGCCTTTCTGCGATTTTGGCTCTGTTGACGAATCAAAAGACATTATGTCGCAATACAATTGGGGCTATGACCCTGTAAACTATAACTGTCCCGAGGGTTCGTATTCTACAAATCCTTATGACGGTAATGTTCGTATCAAAGAATGTAAGCAGATGATACAGGCACTTCATAATGCAGGTATCGGCGTAATTATGGATGTTGTTTACAATCATACTTATTCAACGGATTCCGTATTTCAAAATACAGTTCCTAACTATTATTACAGAATGAACGAGGACGGTACATTCTCAAACGGTTCGGGCTGCGGCAACGATACTGCATCCGAACACAAGATGTTCCGCAAGTATATGATTGATTCTATTACTTATTGGGCAAAGGAATATCATATTGACGGTTTCCGTTTTGACCTTATGGGTCTTCACGATGTTGAAACACTTAATCAGGTAAGAGATGCGCTTGACAAACTCTATGACAACAGCATCGGCAAAAAGATTATTATGTACGGTGAGGCTTGGAATATGCCGACTGCTTGCGATGAAGGCACGGTAATGGCTAATCAGGGTAACCTCAAGCAGCTTAACGACCGTATAGGTGCTTTTGACGATACTATCCGTGATGCAATCAAGGGCAGTACGGGCGGTACAGACGGCGCTTTCGTACAGGAGGCAAGCAAAAAATCTAACCTTAAGATTGGCATATCGGGTCAGTCCGACCGTACTTCGGGTTGGGCAAATGTTCCGTCACAGTGTGTAACATATGCGTCTTGTCATGATAACCTTTGTCTTTATGATAAACTTGTTGATTCGGTTTACGGCAGAGATTCCGAATACAGAAAGCGTTATGAAGATTTGGTGGCAATGAATAAACTTTCAGCCGCTATTGTAATGACCTCTCAAGGTATTCCGTTTATGCTTGCCGGTGAGGAATTTGCAAGAAGCAAAGACGGTGACGAAAATTCCTATGCGTCAAGCCGTGAAAAAAATATGCTTGATTGGAACAATATTAATGAATACAGCGATATTGTTGAGTATTACAGAGGTTTAATGCAAATCAGAGAAGAATTTGCGGCATTTAAAGATTGCACGGCACAGAGTGCAAATGCAATTAATTATTTAAATGACTTGCCAAAAACTGTTGTAGGTTACAAACTTAACAACAAAGAGCAGGGCAAATGGAATCAAGTTTGCGTTCTCTTTAACGGCGGTGATGAGTCACAGAATGTTAAAGTTGACGGCAAGTGGGTAATCGTTGCGGACAACGAAACAGCAGGATTAAGAAACCTCGGTGAAGTTGACGGCAGTGTAGAGGTTAAAGCTCATTCGGCTGTTGTTATGGCTGATAAGCAGGGCTTTGACAATGCACAGCTTACAATCCGTGAGGGTGCGGTAGTTGTAAATTATTATGACAATAAAACACATGACCTTATTTCTACCCAAACCGTAACAGGCGGTATCGGTAAGGCTTATGACCTTGCTGAAAATGCTTTTACTCTTAACTATGACATAAAGAAAACCGACGGTGACGCAAAAGGGTTCTTTACAGACGGAGTTCTTCACGCTAAGGTTTATGTTGAAAAGTACGATGGCAATTTTTCAACAGTTACTTACCACTTTGTTGATAAAGAGAGCGGTAAAGATTTAGTTGACAGCTATTCAATTAAAAACAGAACAGGGGTTGAGTATTACACTCCCGAAATTCCCGGTATTGAAAATTACAGACTTATACTCGACGAACTTCCGAACAATGCTTCCGGTGTTCTTCCTAACAAAGATTTTGATGTAACCTTTAAATACGAAAAGATTGCGGATGATGACAAGTCAAAGGACGAATGCAGAGTAAATGTAATTTATATGGACGGCAGCGGTAAGGTTGTTGAAAAGACAACTCTTACAGGTGCAGAAGGAGAGGCTTATACAGCAGAAGAAAAAGAATTTGAAGATATGACATTAAGATTTGTTCCGTTAAATGCGAACGGTAATTTTACAAAAACAGAAATTAATGTAATTTATTCATATTCAAACGACCCTGACCCCCTTAAGTCGGTTATGGTTGTTGTATATATTGCCGCAGGTCTACTTCTTGCAGGATGCGTTGCAAGCACTCTTTATACAAATATTAAAAGGAAAAAGGCTTTTGCCGAGTCTATGGATATAGACGAATGATTTTAGGTAGTTATTCCCACAAGGGATAGATTATAAAAATAAAAGGAGGAAATAAAACTATGAAGAATACAAAGAAATTTGTATCTGTTGTCCTTGCGTTTTGTATGCTCGGTACAACAACAGCAGTTACTTCAATGGCTGCAACAACCGATGCGGAAACAGTATCAGGTGGTTCTGTAGCAGTAGATACAACTGCTACAAAAGCACTCGAAGAACTTGACGCAAATTACAGATATGATGGAGATGACCTCGGCGTTACATACACTAAAGATGCCACAACTTTCAAAGTTTGGTCACCTACAGCAACTGACATTAAGGTAAATATTTTTACAAAAGGTTCAGACGATGAACAGGGAGCAAGTAAGGTAGCCTCTTACCGTCTTGAGAAAGAAGACGCTACAGGCATTTGGAAGATTAAGCTTACTGGCGAATGGAAAGACTACTACTACACTTACACAATCACAGTAGTTAATCCTACAACAGGCGAAACAACAACAAGTGAAACGCAGGATGTATACTCAAAGGCAGTCGGTGTAAACGGTAACCGTTCAATGATTGTTGATCTCGACTCTACAGACCCTGACGGTTGGGACAAGGACACTCATGTATTCCAGGATGAGGTTACAGACAGCACTGTTTGGGAACTCCATGTAAAGGACTTCTCATATGACGCTTCTTCAGGTGTATCTGAAGAAAACCGCGGTAAGTACCTTGCATTTACAGAAAACGGCACAACACTTAACGGTGAGGGCAACATTTCTACATGTATTGACTATCTAAAAGAACTTGGTGTTAATACAGTACAGCTCAATCCATTCTATGACTATGCTTCAGTAAACGAGGCAGGCAACGATGAGCAGTTTAACTGGGGCTATGACCCACAGAACTACAATGTTCCTGAAGGCTCTTATTCTTCAAATCCATATGACGGTAATGTAAGAATTAAGGAATGTAAGGAAATGATTCAGGCACTCCATGATGCAGGCATCAGCGTTGTAATGGATGTTGTTTACAACCATACATATTCAACAGACTCTTGCTTCCAGAAGACTGTTCCTAACTATTACTACAGACTTAACAGAGCAGGCAAATTCTCAAACGGATCGGGTTGCGGCAATGAGTGTGCAACAGAGCGTGCAATGTACAGAAACTATGTTATTCAGTCTTGCCTCTACTGGGTAAATGAGTACCATGTTGACGGCTTCCGTTATGACCTTATGGGTATTATGGATGTTGAAACAATGAATCAGATCAGAGATGCTCTTGATAAGGTTGATAATAGGGTTACAATGTGGGGCGAAGCATGGACAGGCGGCGACTCATACCACCCAACAAACACTTGTGACGGTACAAAGTTTATTCCGGCTATTCAGTCAAACGCAGGCTCACTTAGCGAGAGAATCGGTATCTTCAATGACTCTGTTCGTGACGCTATCAAGGGCGGTGCTATGAGCATTGCAAACACAGGTTTTGTTCAGGGCTCAAAGGGTGCTGCTAAGGGTATTTCTTTCGGCTTGTTCGCTAACTCAAACGGTAACTACAAGTGGAAAGCTAAAGCTCCTTCACAGTCAGTTACATACGCTGACTGCCACGACAACGCTGCTCTTTACGATCAGCTCGTTGCTTCTACAGCTTCAGGTGACTACGGCAACCGTTACGAAGACCTCGTTAAGATGAATAAAATGGCAGGTGCTATTGTAAATACTTCACAGGGTATTTCATTTATGCTTGCAGGTCAGGAAATGGCTCGTACAAAGTACGGCGATACAAACAGCTACAAGTCTTCACCGGAGATCAACAAGATTAACTGGAACAACATTCTGGAGTATCAGGATCTTGTATCTTACTACAAGGGACTTTACGAAATCAGAAAGAACTTTACACCATTCACAGCAATGGATAAGTCATATTCATCAGCTTACACACTTAACAAGTCAATGGGCAGTGCATTCTCTAACCAGGTAGCGTTTACTGTTAAGAATGATCAGCCTGACGAGTGGCAGACAATGGCTGTTATCCACAACTCAGCTAAAAAAGCAGAAGAAGTTAAGCTCAAGGATGAAAGCTGCACAGAGTGGGTAATTATTGCTAACGATAAGACAGCCGGCTTAAAGAACCTTGGTGAGGTTTCGGGTTCAACATTTACAGTGCCTGCAATTTCAACAGTAATTGCTGTTGACAAGGCAAGCTTTGATAAGCTCGCTCTTGACGACGGTATGGGTCAGGTAACTGTAAACTATGTTTACGAAAAGACCGGCGAAAACCTCGTAGATCCTGAAGTAATTCAGGGTACAATCGGTACAGGTTATACAACAGCCGAAAACTCAAGCATTAGTAATACATATATATTGAGCAAGGTTGAAGGTCCTGCAACAGACACTTATTCAGAAACACCGGCAGTTGTAACATACTACTATGCTGACTATGTTCCTGAATCATTCAAGAACGCAGACTTTAACAATGACGGTGCTATTGATGTTCGTGATGTAACATTAATGCAGTCTATTATTACAGATCCTGCAAGTGTAGATGCTGACACATATGCAAAGATAGATGTAAACTACGATACAAGAAAAGATGTAAATGATGTTACAGCTCTTCAGACTTATACTACCGGTAAGCCGGTATCATCGGGCAGTGTTACAGTAAACCATTTCTACACAGCTGAGGACGGCACAGTCGAAAAGATTACTCCTTCAACAGTAATTTCGGGCAGAGTAGGCGATGAATACACAACAACAAGCTACCGTACAATCGGTTATACTGTTGATACAACAAAAACACCTGAAAATGTAAACGGTCACATTCCTTATGGTGTAGATATGAGCGTTGATTACTACTATGTAGCGTCAAGTATGGATGTTAAACTCCATGTTAAGCACAATGGTTCACTTACTTGGAATCCGTCACTTTGGCTCTGGGGTTCAGATACAAACGGTGTTGATGCTGACAACTACACAACATCAGGTGAATGGCCGGGCGATACACTTACAGAAATGGATGAAAACGGTTGGTATGTTAAAGACTTCACTTGTACAAAGGCAGGTTCTTACAATATAATTGTTTCTGACACAGGTACAAATCAGACAATTGACTATAAGGGCTTTATTGACAACGAGCTTTGGATTGTAATCGATGATTCTAATGTAATGGGTGGTACATACCTCACATTCTATACAGAGAATCCGGATAATAACCCAAATGCACCAATCGCAGTTCCGATTGCTTAATCTAAAATAATTTAAGCCGGCCTCGTAAGGGGTCGGCTTTTGCTTTTGGTATATTTTAAATTAGGAACACGCTTTGTTCTGATTTTTGTCAAACAATTATGTTTATTTATAAAAAAGTTTACTCAATTTTTTCAAAAATTGCGGGTTTGGGCAGCGCCCATAAAAATCTTCCGATACAACAATTTATCAGGCGCAAACAGCTACGCTGTTTGCGTGCTTGCACCTAGTTTGAAAAAACAGGCGACAGCCTTTTATAAAAGAAATAATTAATTTCCAATTTAATAATGAATGGCTTTTTCTTATTGCTATCGCATTTAAAGGCTAACGCCATTGTGTTCAAGCCGCCAAACAGCGAGCTGTTCGGCTATCGTCAGATTGCGTAAGCGGAAGGTATTTGTGGGCTTTGCCCACACCCACGACCTTTGAAAAGGTCGATCAAACTTTTATAATTGCTTGATAAAGCAATCAGCTAAACCATAATTTACCCCAACTTTTGATAAAGAACCTTTATAATTACTTAGCAAAGTAGTTTGCTAAAAACTAAAGATAATCAATGTTTCACTCCTATAATCATAAAAAGCAAATGCACAACGATAAAAACCGTTGTGCATTTTTTTAGATAATGGAAGATTTAATTATTATTAAAATTAAAGATTTGTGTAACCTATAAGGCTTAAATCAACCTCTTTGGCAACATCTCTGCCTTCACGAATTGCCCATACTACAAGTGACTGTCCTCTGTGCATATCTCCGGCTGTAAATACATTTTTAACATTTGTTGCGTGAGAGCCTTCTGCGGTTGCCACATTTGTTCTTGCGTTTACTTCAACGCCAAATGCTTTTGTAACATAACTTTCCGAACCTAAGAAACCTGCCGCAATGAGTACAAGCTCAACATCAACAGTGTATTCAGAACCCTCGACTTCTTTCATCATAAGTCTGCCTGTCTTTTCGTCCTTTTCAGGCTTTAACTTAACAAGAACAGCACCCTTAAGGTTGCCCTTGTCATCGGAGATAAATTCTTTTACCGTTGTCTGATAAACTCTTGGGTCATGACCGAATACCTCAATAGCCTCTTCCTGACCGTAGTCTGTTTTACAAACTCTCGGCCACTGCGGCCATGGATTGTCGGCAGTACGCTTGTCGGGTAATTTTGGCATCATCTCAAGCTGGAGAACTGATTTAGCGCCGTGACGAATACTTGTTCCGACACAGTCGTTACCTGTATCACCACCGCCGATAACCATAACATTTTTACCTTTAGCGGAAATATAAGTGCCGTCCTTTAAGCCGTTGTCAAGCAATGCTTTAGTAGTTGATTTAAGAAAATCAACAGCAAAGTAAATGCCTTTAGCTTCTCTGCCTTTAACCTTAATATCTCTTGGGTTGGATGCGCCGCAGCAGAGTATAACTCTGTCGTAATCGTCAAGCAATTTTTTAGCTTTTACATCTTTGCCTACATTGACGCCGGTTTTAAATTCAACGCCCTCTTCTTTCATAATAGAAATTTTGCGGTCGATAACTTCTTTTTCAAGTTTCATATTCGGAATACCGTACATAAGCAAACCGCCTACACGGTCGGAACGCTCGAATACAGTAACAGAGTGACCTCTCTGATTGAGCTGGTCAGCGGCGGCAAGTCCCGAAGGACCTGAGCCGATGATTGCAATTTTTTTACCTGTTCTTACCTTTGGAGGATTTGCCTCTGCAAGTCCCTGTTCGTAAGCATTTTCGATAATGCCGTACTCGTTTGCTCTTACGGTAACAGCGTCACCGTTAGCGCCGCAAGTGCAAGCCTTTTCGCAAAGGGCAGGGCAGACACGGGAGGTAAACTCCGGGAAGTTATTTGTAATTTTTAGTCTGTTATATGCTTGTTCCCAACAACCTTTGAAAATAAGGTCATTCCATTCAGGGATAAGATTGTTAAGAGGACAGCCGGAGAATGCATTGCCAATCTGCATACCTGCCTGACAGAACGGAACACCGCACTCCATACATCTTGCACCCTGCTTTTCCTGATCCTTTTTGCTTAAAGGTGTGTGAAATTCATTATAGTTTTGTATTCTTTCTTTGACTGAAAATGCCTCGGCATCTTCACGATTATAATCCATAAAACCTGTTGGCTTTCCCATTATTGTGTGCCCTCCTTACTTATTGTTGATAATCTGATAGAATGCTTCAATTTGAGCCTGTTCACTGCTAAGACCTTTTTCTTCCATAGAAGCAATCGCAGACATCATTTCTTTGTAATCGTGAGGAACGATTTTCTTGAACTTTGGAAGATACTCGTCAAAGTTATCAAGGATTTCTTTACCCTTAGTTGAGCCTGTTGCGGCTGTGTGTTCCTCAATGAGGGATTTAAGCTCTATAATATCGTACTTTTCTTTAACTTCGGAGAAGAGTACCATTTCTTTGTTAAGCTTTGTATAAAGATCTCTGTCCTCGTCAAGTACATAAGCTACACCGCCCGACATACCTGCGGCGAAGTTTTTACCTGTTTTACCTATAACTACAACTCTGCCGCCTGTCATATATTCACAGCCGTGGTCGCCTACACCCTCAACAACTGCTACGGCACCGGAGTTTCTTACACAGAAACGCTCACCTGCAACACCGTTGATAAATGCCTTACCGCTTGTTGCGCCGTAGAAAGCAACATTACCGATGATGATATTATTTTCAGCCTTAAAGGTTGAACCCTTTGGAGGATATACAATAAGTTTACCGCCTGACAAACCTTTACCAAAGTAGTCGTTGCTGTCGCCGACAAGCTCAAGTGTAAGTCCCTTTGGAATGAAAGCACCAAAACTCTGTCCGCCAGAACCGTTACATATAATTTTAAATGTATCGTCTTCAAGCTTATCGTCAAACGCTTTTGTGATTTCAGAACCGAGAATTGTACCGAATGAACGGTCTGTATTCTTAACATCAACAGTAATTGTCTTGCTCTTACCGTTTGCAAGGTTAGACTTAAATTCCTTTAAGAGTACCTTTTCGTCAAGTGTAGAATCAAGCTTAAAGTCATAAAGATTTTTCTTTTTATATTCAATCTTATTTGAAACAAAGTCAGTGTTGAGAATATTTGAAAGGTCAACCTCGGCAGCCTGACCCTCGATACCGTCTTTTCTCTTGATAAGGTCAATTCTGCCGACAAGCTCATCAATAGTTTTAACACCGAGCTTAGACATATACTCTCTTAACTCCTGCGCAACAAAACGCATAAAGTTCATTACATATTCAGGCTTACCCATAAATCTCTTTCTGAGTTCAGGGTTTTGTGTAGCCACGCCGAACGGGCAAGTATCAAGATTACATACTCTCATCATAGCACAACCGAGTGTTATGAGCGGAGCGGTAGCAAAACCGTATTCTTCAGCACCGAGAATTGCGGCAATGGCAACATCTCTGCCGTTCATAAGTTTACCGTCTGTTTCGATAACAACCTTGTTTCTGAGGTCATTCATAATAAGAGTCTGATGAGCCTCGGCAAGACCAAGCTCCCATGGCAAACCTGCATTGTAAATTGAACTTCTCGGAGCAGCACCTGTACCGCCGTCATAGCCTGAAATAAGGATAACGCCTGCGCCTGCTTTTGCAACACCTGCGGCAACCGTACCTACGCCACACTCGGAAACGAGCTTTACAGAAATTCTTGCGTCTGTGTTTGCGTTTTTAAGGTCATAAATAAGCTGTGCAAGGTCTTCAATTGAATAAATATCATGATGAGGAGGAGGGGAGATAAGAGATACACCCGGTGTGGAGTGTCTTGTCTTTGCAATCCAAGGATATACCTTTTTGCCCGGAAGATGTCCGCCCTCGCCCGGCTTAGCACCCTGTGCCATTTTAATCTGAATTTCATCGGCAGATGTAAGATATTTTGAAGTTACACCAAATCTGCCCGACGCTACCTGCTTGATAGCTGAGCAACGGTTGTCAGCTGTGCCCTTTGTAAGGAGTCTTTCAAGACTTTCACCGCCCTCGCCTGAGTTTGACTTGCCATGAAGTCTGTTCATCGCAATAGCGAGTGCCTCGTGTGCCTCCTGAGAAATTGAGCCGTAAGACATAGCACCTGTTTTAAATCTGCGAACGATAGAATCAACGCTTTCAACCTCGTCAATCGGAACAGGAGTTTCGGCATAGTTAAAATCGAAAAGTCCTCTGATATTAACAGGGTCCATTTCCTCTGAAATCATATGCGAATATTTCTTATAAAGCTCATAGTCGCCTGTTCTTGTTGACTGCTGGAGCATATAAATTGTCTGCGGGTTATAGAGGTGTTCTTCCTTACCGCTTCTGAACTTATGGCTGCCTCTTGATTCGAGTTCAGGGTTTGTGTTAAGTCCGAGTGGGTCAAATGCGGAAGTATGAAGTCTGTCAACATTCTTTTCAATATCTTTTAATGTGATACCGCCGATTCTGCTGACTGTGCCTGTAAAGTAATTGTCAATAACATCCTTGCCGATACCGATTGCCTCGAAAATTTGTGAGCCATGGTATGACTGGATTGTTGAAATACCCATTTTAGATGCAATCTTAACTATGCCATGAAGAATAGCGTCATTGTAGTCATTAACAGCCGCATAGTAATCCTTATCAAGAAGATCATCAGCGATAAGTTCGTGGATTGTTTCTTGTGCAAGATATGGGTTAATAGCACTTGCACCGTAGCCAAGAAGTGTAGCAAAATGATGTACCTCTCGTGGCTCGCCGCTTTCAAGAATGATAGCGCATGATGTTCTTTTCTTGGTAACAACTAGGTGCTGGTGAACTGCCGAAACCGCAAGCAATGACGGAATAGCAAGGTGGTTTTCGTCAACACCTCTGTCCGAGAGGATGATGATGTTTGCACCCTCGCTGAAAGCCTTGTCTGTTTCAATGAAAAGTCTGTTGATAGCCTTTTTAAGGCTTGTGTTTTTATAATAAAGAATCGGAACGGTGGCAACCTTAAAGCCGTTGATATGCATATTTTTGATTTTAAGAATATCCGTAGAAGTAAGAATTGGATTATGAATCTTAATTACCTTACAGTTTTCCGGCTTTTCTTCAAGAATGTTGCCGTCCTCGCCGATATAAATTGTTGTTGATGTTACAACTTCCTCACGAATTGCGTCAATAGGTGGGTTTGTAACCTGTGCGAAAAGCTGTTTAAAGTAATTAAACAAAGGCTGTGGTTCTTTTGAAAGTACAGCAAGCGGACTGTCTGTGCCCATTGCCGAAATCGGCTCGGTTGCATTTTTAGCCATAGGGAGGATAGATGTCATAACCTCTTCGTAGGTATAGCCAAACGCTTTCTGAAGTCGCTGTCTTTCATCGTAAGAGTGTTCCTCAACCTTTACATTCGGAATCTTGAGGTCTTTAAGACGAACAAGGTTGCTGTCGAGCCACTCGCCGTACGGCTGCTTAGATGCGTAGTATTCCTTAAGCTCGTCATCATCAATGAGCTTGCCCTGTACAGTATCTACAAGGAGCATTTTACCGGGACGAAGTCTTTCCTTTGTAACGATTTTTGCAGGGTCAATAGGAAGTGCGCCAACCTCTGATGAAAGGATAAGGTTGTTGTCATCTGTAATGTAGTATCTTGACGGACGAAGACCGTTTCTGTCAAGAACCGCACCCATAATATCACCGTCAGAGAAAAGAATTGATGCAGGGCCGTCCCAGGGTTCCATCATTGTAGCGTAGTACTGGTAAAAATCTTTCTTTTTCTGAGAAATTGTGTGGTTTCTGTCCCAAGGCTCAGGAATTGTAATCATAACGGCAAGAGGAAGCTCCATACCGCTCATTACTAAAAATTCAAGAGTGTTGTCGAGCATTGCGGAGTCCGAACCCTCAGTATTTACAACAGGGATAACCTTGTCGAGGTCGCCTTTGAGGTGCTCCGACTTCATTGTTTCTTCACGGGCAAGCATTTTGTCTGCGTTGCCTCTGATTGTATTGATTTCACCGTTGTGAACAATCATTCTGTTTGGATGCGCTCTCTGCCAGCTTGGGTTTGTATTGGTAGAGAATCTTGAGTGAACCATAGCGATTGCAGATTCATAATCAGGATCCTGCAAGTCTGTAAAGAATCTTCTTAACTCGCCTACAAGGAACATACCTTTATATACAATAGTTCTGCTTGAGAGTGAAACTACATATGTATCTTCGTTGCTCTGCTCAAATACTCGTCTTGCAACATAAAGTTTACGGTCAAAAGGCAAGCCTTTCTTAACGCCTTTCGGACGCTTGATAAAGCACTGCATAATGTGAGGCATACATTCAACTGCTCTTTTGCCAAGCACATCAGGGTTAGACGGAACATTTCTCCAGCCGAGAATCTCAAGTCCCTCTTTTTCCGCAATAATTTCAAACATTTTTTTAGCCTGATTTCTTGCAAGCTCGTTTTGAGGGAAGAAGAACATACCTACAGCATAATCTCTCTCCGCAAGAAGCTTGATTCCAAGATCTCTCTGGGCTACTTTTTTGAAAAACTTGTGTGAAATCTGGAGCAAAATACCTACGCCGTCACCTGTTTTGCCTTCGGCGTCTTTACCTGCTCTGTGCTCAAGGGTTTCTACTATAGTAAGAGCATTTGCAACTGTATCGTGAGTTTTGATACCGTTAATGTTTACAACCGCACCTATACCGCAGTTGTCGTGCTCAAACTGAGGAGAGTAAAGTCCCTTAAAGTCTTGTCTGTTTGAGATTTGTTCCAATTTAATTCACCCTTTCCCGCTCAATTCTTCAACATTTGTTCTACACAGCATACTATATAATATAGTATAGTAAATGGAGTACGATAAATGGATTGAGCTGTTAAATACATTTTATATTTTTGCTAAAACATATTAATTATATGTAAAATGTATGCTTTGAAATATTCTGTCGCAAAACAGCACATTTGCAATAACTTTATTATATAGCCTGTTACTATAGTTGTCAATAGAAAAATGCAACTTTTTTATAACAAACTTTCATATTTTGCAAGAAACCCGACAAAAAGTCAATAAACTAATGTTTAAAAGTAAAATAAGTGCAGGAAAATTACTTAAACTTGCAAAAGCTGAAATATTTTTTGAAAAAATTTTAAAAAAGCTATTGACAAATAACGCAAAAGGGTTTATACTACAGACAATGACAAACAGCAAGGGCGCTGTGAGCCGAAAGGTTCGCAGTGCCTTTTTGTTTTCTAAAAAATGATTTCAATGATTTCATTAAAAACGGATAGGAGAGATTAAAATGGCAAAAGTTCCTGAATTATTTGGCAGTATGGTATTTAACGATCAAATGATGCTTGAGCGTCTTCCTAAGGCTACTTACAAGGCACTTAAGAAAACAATCCAGAATGGTGAGCCTCTCGACGAGAGCGTAGCTAATGTAGTTGCAAGCGCAATGAAAGATTGGGCTATCGAAAAGGGCTGCACACACTATACACACTGGTTCCAGCCAATGACAGGTATCACAGCAGAAAAGCATGACAGCTTTATCACACCGAACGGTGACGGTCAGGTTATCATGGAGTTTTCAGGTAAAGAGCTTGTAAAGGGCGAGCCTGATGCATCTTCTTTCCCAAGCGGCGGTATTCGTGCTACTTTTGAGGCAAGAGGTTATACAACTTGGGACCCGACTTCATATGCTTTTGCTAAGGACGGTACACTTTACATTCCTACAGCATTCTGTTCATACACAGGTGAGGTTCTCGATAAGAAAACACCTCTTCTTCGTTCAATGGAGAGAATCAGCACAGAGGCTTGCAAAGTTCTTAATCTTCTCGGCAAAACAGATGTTACGAGAGTTACAACAACAGTAGGTCCTGAGCAGGAATACTTCCTTATAGATAAAGATGTTTATGACCAGAGAAAAGACCTTATCTACACAGGCAGAACACTCTTTGGTGCAAAAGCTCCTAAAGGACAGGAACTTGACGACCATTACTTCGGCGCAATCAAGACAAGAGTTGCGGCTTTCATGGCAGACCTTGACAACGAGCTTTGGAAACTCGGTATCCTCGCTAAGACAAAGCACAATGAGGTTGCTCCTTCGCAGCACGAGCTTGCTCCTATTTTTACAACTACAAATATCGCAACCGACCACAACGAACTTACAATGGAAGTTATGAAGAAGATTGCTGAAAAGCACGGTCTTGTTTGCCTCCTTCACGAAAAGCCTTTTGCAGGTGTAAACGGTTCAGGTAAGCACAACAACTGGTCAATTTCTACAAATACAGGCGAAAACCTCCTCGATCCGGGCAAAACTCCTGAAACAAATATTCAGTTCCAGCTTTTCCTCGCAGCTATCGTAAAGGCTGTACACGAGTATCAGGATCTTTTAAGGATCTCTGTTGCATCGGCAGGTAATGACCATCGTCTTGGCGCTAACGAAGCACCGCCTGCAATCATTTCAATGTATCTCGGCGATGACCTCGGCGCATTGGTTGAATCAATCATCAACGGTACAGAGTATATAAGCAAGGGCAAGGTTAAGATGTCAACAGGTGTTGATGTTCTTCCTGACTTCAAGAAAGACACATCAGACCGTAACAGAACATCACCGTTTGCTTTCACAGGTAACAAGTTTGAGTTCAGAGCACTCGGTTCGGCTCTCAACATTGCTTGTCCTAACATAATGCTTAACACAATGGTTGCCGAGGAACTTTCAGAGTTCTATGATGAGTTGAAAGACGCATCCGATCTTGACGCAGCGGTTAAGGCTCTTATTAAAAAGACATTTACAGAGCATCAGGCAATTATCTTCAACGGCAACAACTATGCACCTGAATGGGTTGAAGAGGCAGAGAAGAGAGGTCTTCTTAACCTTAAATCACTTCCTGATGCAGTTGAGCATTACATTGATCAGAAGAATATTGACCTCTTTACAAAGAACAAGATTTATTCTGTAGATGAAATTCATGCAAGATATGAGATTGAGCTTGAAAACTATGCTAAGATTATCAATATCGAAGCACTTACAATGATTGATATGGCTAAAAAAGATATGATTCCTGCCGTTACTTCATATGTAAGAGAGCTTACAGATACAGCGCTTGCTAAGAAAGCTCTTTCAGACGCAATCCCAACATCAGTTGAGGAAGACCTCGTTACAAGTCTTTCAAACAAACTTGTTTGCTTCAGCAAAAAGACAGCAGAGCTTGAGAACGCTGTTATCGGCGCAAGCGAATATGAGGGCGATGTTCTTGCTTATGCTAAGTATTACAGAGAGAGCGTATTCTCGGTAATGACTGAACTTCGTGCAATCGGCGACGCTATGGAAACAGAAACAGCCGCTGATTACTGGCCATATCCTTCATACGGCGAAATGCTTTACGGTGTATGATCGATTGACTGATTTTTAAATTTTCAATTTGGTGACACAATGGCGTGTAACGAACAGACAAAAACTGTTTGGTACACGCCATTTTTGTTATTTTAAAAAAGGGGAGATCTATATGGCAGAAATGATTTTTGGCAGTACAGGCGTATGGTATATGATAGGCGCCTTGCTCGTATTCTTTATGCAATGTGGTTTTGCGATGGTAGAAACCGGTTTTACAAGAGCGAAAAACGCCGGTAATATCATTATGAAAAACCTGATGGACTTCTGTATCGGTACAGTAGTATTCAGTTTGCTTGGTTTTGGACTTATGATGTCGGAAAACTATATTGCAGGTTTCATCGGCGTTCCTAATCTTACAATGTTTACAGATTGGGCAAACTTTGATTGGAACTCATTTGTATTCCAGCTTGTATTCTGTGCTACAGCCGCAACAATTGTTTCCGGTTCTATGGCAGAGCGTACAAAGTTCTCTGCATACTGTGTTTACAGTGCAGTAATTTCATTGGTTGTTTATCCTATCGAGGCAGGTTGGGTATGGAACGGCCAGGGTTGGCTTGCACAGCTCGGTTGTATTGACTTTGCAGGTTCAATCGTAATTCATATGGTTGGCGGTATCTCTGCTCTTGTAGGCGCAATCATTCTCGGACCTCGTATTGGTAAGTATGGTAAAAACGGTAAGGTAAACGCTATCCCGGGTCACAGCATCACACTCGGTGCTTTAGGTGTATTCATTCTTTGGTTTGCTTGGTACGGCTTTAACGGTGCTGCTGCAGAAGACGGTTCAAGACTCGGTCAGATCCTTCTTACAACAACAATCGCTCCGGCTGTTGCTACAGTAACATGTATGCTCTTTACTTGGATTAAGAACGGTAAGCCTGATGTTTCAATGTGTCTTAACGCTTCACTTGCAGGTCTTGTTGCAGTAACAGCAGGTTGTGCAGATGTTGATGCTATCGGTTCTGCAATCATCGGTATTGTTTCAGGTATACTCGTAGTAGTTGCAGTAGAATTTGTTGATATTAAACTCAAGATAGATGACCCGGTTGGTGCATTCTCAGTACATGGCGTAAACGGTATGTGGGGCGGCCTTGCAGTAGGTCTTTTTGCAACAGGCAACGGTCAGGACGGTATCACAGGTCTTTTCTACGGCGGCGGTTTTGCACAGCTCGGTAAGCAGGCTCTCGGTATCCTTTGCGTAGCATCTTGGACAATCGTTTGTATGATTATCGTATTTACAATCATCAAAAAGACAATCGGTCTTCGTGTAACTAAGGAAGAAGAAATGAAGGGCCTTGATATTTGCGAGCATGGTCTTGTAAGCGCATATGCAGATTTTATGCCAATCGGTGTTGGTACAGCTTCACTTGACGAAACATTTGATGTTGAGGGTAATGTTCCTGTAACTAAGGCAGTTCCTGTTCAGCTTGCAGGCAAGTATGATATGGCTACCGACGGTACAAAGATTACTAAGATTGATATTCTCCTTAAGCAGTCAAAACTTGAGGCACTCAAGGAAGAAATGGATAAACTCGGTATTACAGGTATGACAGTATCACAGGTACTCGGTTGCGGCGCTCAAAAGGGTAAGGCAGAGTATTACCGTGGTGTTGCTATTGAAAGTAATCTCCTTCCTAAGATGAAGGTAGAAATCGTAGTTTGCAAAGTTCCTGTAAAGGCTGTTGTAGATGCCGCTGTAAAGGCACTCTATACAGGTCATATCGGTGACGGCAAGATCTTCATTTATGATGTTGAAGATGTTGTAAAAGTAAGAACCGGTGAAACAGGTTACGATGCAATGCAGGATATTGAGTAATCCTATTAAAATTACCTATCCTTTTTAATTCACATAAACCGAGAGGGTCGACACGAGAAATTGTGTCGGCCCTTTTGGCATAACGCACATCAAAACAGCACCGCTTTTTTGATGTGTCCCAAAAAAGTCAGACTGAGAATCTAACGGTTTGGAGGTCACATCACTTTGTCGGTGCTGTAGTTTTATGTTTATAGATTTATAATATATCTCCGCCGATGGATTTTGAAAAGGCTTTATAAATGTCTTTTGCATTGTTTTCGCATAATATCCATAGCTTAATATAAGCAGAAATCGGAGTGACAGTAGGGAGCACCTGAATGCCTAATTTTGAATAAAGTTCTTTGCTTTCGTAAAAAAATCCTGCCTCACTGCCTGTTAAAAATACAGAAATGTTAAATTGTTTGGCTGTATTGCAGAATTTCTCCAAATCTTTGCTTGCGGTATTTACAGTTCCCGAATGATAGCTTTCCGTCAATACGGCTTTAATATTTTTATTAAGCTGCGGATAAGCCATTCCCACATACGGTGTAATTTTAAGTACAGGGGAAGTTGATTTGAAAACAGGCATATTCTCAAATTTTATTTCATCTTGCTTTTCTGTATAATTGATATTTTTAATAAAATTGCCGTTAATGATTTCACCGTAGTAAATATTATTAACGCTTTCGATTTTATCCGAATAAGCAAGGTGTTTTTGCAGGCGAGAGGCACGGTGAATTTTGGCATGCTTGCCGTTATTTTTGTATGCGACAAATACACCTTTATTATTGCCTGATTTAATGAAATCCACGGCAGCGGAAAAATTCTCGAGTCCGTTTGATTTTTCGCTCTCGAGCGGATAATTTGCAGACACAAGCACAATAGGAGTATTACACAAGCCGAACATATAAGAAAGCACAGCGGAAGTGTATTGCAGTGTATCTGTACCATGGGTAACAATGATGCCGTCGTAATTATTTATATTTTCTTTGACGGAATTATAAAGTAAATTAAAATACTCGCCGTTTAAGTTTTCGCTAAGTACCGTGTAAGGAGAGATCGCATCGAATTCAGCATAACCTCCGTTTTGTTTGTACATTTCGATTAACTTGTAACGGGTGCTTGAATCTGGAGAAATTACACCGTCATTGTAGCAGCTGCCTATAGTTCCGCCTGTAAAAACAACTAAAATTTTCATACAGCACCTCCGATTATTTCTTTTTATATTGTACCATATTTATTCGGAAAAATCAGCCTTTGCTGAAAACAGACTTTTACTTAGCTTTCTTTCCTGTGAAGAGTAAATTCCCGATTTGCCCGACGCTATAAAACTTATCAGACTTGCAAATACAAAATAAGGCGCGGCTTCGGCGCCGAAAAGCTCAATACCGAGCATAATTGTGGTAATCGGTGTGTTTGCGGCAGAACCGAACACGCAGATTAAGCCAATTGCCGCAAGAAAACTCGGTTCAATGCCGAATAAATTTGCATACCAGCCGCCGAATGACGCCCCTATGTCAAACAACGGAGTTACTTCACCGCCTTGAAATCCTGCTCCGAGTGTGAGCGCTGTCAAAATGAATTTTACGGGCATATCGTACCAATTTGCATTGCCCTCGAATGCGGTTGTTTGCTGCCAAGTGCTAAGTCCTTCATATTTGTTGAGATTTAATAAAATGATTAGCAATGTGACAACAACAGAGCCTGCCAATGCAGAGAGAACGGTATTTTTAAAAGTTTTTGCGTATAATAATTTTAAATATTTGACCGCAAGAGCAAATAATTTTCCGAGAAGTCCGAAAAATACAGATGCGGAAACAAATATCAATATAAGTTTAAAATCAAAGTTAGGAACGCTTGCGATAGTATGTACTTCGTGTGTTGCGCCGAGCAAAAGTGTAACAGCATTTGCCAGATAAGATGATAAAAAGCATGGAATAACAGCACTTGCGGAAAGCTGACCTATGCAGCAAACTTCCATACCGAAGAATGCACCTGCAAGCGGAGTGCCGAATACGGAGCCGAATGCCGAACTTAATCCGCTTAAAATGATAGTTTTTCTGTCCTCTTTTTTAAATCCGAACTTGTCGGCAACATTGCTTGTAAGAGCGCCGCCGATTTGAACGGCAGTGCCCTCTCTGCCTGCCGAGCCGCCCGAAAAGTGTGTCAGCAGTGTAAAGAAGAATGTAAGAACTGCAAGCCTTTTAGGTACTTTTACACCCTCGTTTGCACTCTGAATTATAAGATTGTTGCCTTTTGAGGACTCACCGCCGTATTTCTTATATACAAAAGCGGTAAGCATACCCGAAAGTGGCAAAAACCATATGCAATAAGGGAAAAACTCCCTGAATACGGACGATAATCCGAGCATTTTTAAAAACACGAAAGAAATTACACCCATAACAACGCCACAGCAAAGAGATGCCGTCAATACCTTGAAATCAACAAACTTTCTTTTCATAATTCACCTCAAAATTTTGTAATAAAAATGGCATAAAAAAAGCCAATGCCCCTGTATAAAACAGAAGTCATCAGCAAAAGCGGTTTCGGAAAAATCCGTGGGAGAACCTCATTCCCATACATATATTATGCATTTATGGATATAGTATATACTGTACCGACCAAAAATGCAAGAGCAAAAAATAAATTTAAAAAATTTAAAAATAGGTGTTGACAAATAGAGGAAGATGTTGTATTATAATTATGCGAAAGGTTAGTGACAACTAACTTAAAGCAAGAATCTTTCCATTATTGTAATTGTGCCTCTATAATTACAGAAATAAATGTAAATCAACGCCTGTAAGGGCGTTAATTATGAAATAATAGTTAGTTAAAGCTAACTAAAAGGAGTATTATGTCTGAAGAAATTTTAGTCCGCCACTGCTCACCGACATTGGCGAATATAAAAACAGGAAATTTGGTTAATTGCCGAATTGACAGCATATATAGGCTGAAAAAAGATATTATCTCCCTAAACTCTGTTCTCAACGCAAAAGGTGTGTCAATCCGTGTACTGTACTGTTCGTCCGAAAGAGCGTTGATTTATGTTTATCGTCCGGAAAAATTAAACGCAGATATGCAAAACGGCAAAAACAAAAAGTTTTTAAATTCAATAGGGTATAGAGGAACTACCAATGATGAGCTTATAAACGAGCTTTCGGCAAGATTTTATTCTTGCGGCGGATTTCCTCACGAGATAGGATTGTTTTTAGGCTATCCGATTGACGATGTAATAAGTTTTATTGAAAATAAAGGAAAAAACTTTAAATGTTGCGGATGTTGGAAAGTATATCACAATGAAGATAATGCTAAAAAGACATTTGAAAAGTACAAAAAATGTACTAATATATACTGCAAAAAATATTTGCAGGGTTCGTCGCTTAAACGACTTACCGTATAAATTTACAAAGGAGTAATTAATTTATGAGTAAAATAGCAGTAGTGTTCTGGAGTGGAACAGGCAACACAGAGGCAATGGCTGACGCTGTTGCAGAGGGCGCAAAAGGCGCAGGCGCAGAGGTTTCTGTATTTAATGTAACAGATTTTTCTGCAGATAAAGTAGACGAATTTGACGCAATTGCATTCGGTTGCCCGGCAATGGGTGCCGAAACACTCGAGGACAGCGAGTTTGAGCCTGTTTTCAATGAATGTGAACCAAAGCTCAACGGTAAGAAAATTGCCCTCTTCGGCTCATACGGCTGGGGTGACGGCGAATGGATGAGAACATGGGAGGCAACCTGTAATTCGGCAGGCGCAGTTCTCGCAGCAGAAAGTGTTATCTGCAATGATGCTCCCGATGACGAAGCCACGGCAAACTGTAATGCACTCGGTGCAGCACTTGCAGGCTGATAAATTAACCAATCCCTTATACATTTCATATTTTTTCTTAAAGACTGCCGCTTGTAATGAGCGGCAGTTTTTAATTGTAAAAAGTTTATTTAAAAGGGTAATTAGGGTTTAACAGAATACTTCGTCAGTCAATTATAAAAGTTTGGTCAACCTTTTCAAAGGTTGTGGGTGTGGGCAAAGCCCACAAATACTTTCCGTTTATGCAATCTAACGATAGCTGAACAGCCACACTGTTTGTGCCCGATAAATTGTAATATCGGAAGATATTATGGGCTTTGTTCAAACCTGCAAGTCTTTAAAAGACTTGACCTAAATTTTTATTATTTCACTTAACTCGTGTGATAAAACATATTTTCATATAATAAGGGTTGTCACACAAGCCTGTGGCAACCCTTATATTTTATTCTTCCATTTGTTTTCCTAAAAAAGCGGCCGCTGAATGAGCAAGTTTAACCTCTGTTTCAGTAGGAACTTTATTATCTTCGCCCATCAGCATTACAACTGCACCCGTAACATCGCCTGCGGAAATAATAGGGTATATGACTGCCGCTCTGTGTTCCACACCTTCAACCGGTTGAATATCACCGACCGTTGCCTGTGTTGCAGTATAACTTTTACGGCTTTCCATATAATTTTCAAGAACAGGTGAAACCCGTCGTTCAAGTAATTCTCTTTTAGATACTCCCGATGCGGCAATAACATGGTCTTTGTCGCAAATAATAACGGGTAAACCGCTTACTCTTGAGAGAACTTCCGCATATTGTGAGGCAAATGCCGATAATTCTCCTACAGGTGAATATTTTTTAAATATAACTTCGCCGTCGGTAGCAGTATATATCTCAAGTGGGTCGCCCTCACGAATACGCAGGGTGCGACGAATTTCTTTTGGTATAACAACACGACCGAGGTCGTCAATTCTTCTGACAATACCTGTTGCCTTCATATCAAAACTCCCCTGAATTTGTAATATTTGCAAAATATTGCATTAATATTGTTTGACTTGTAATCTCTTTTATTCCGCTTTTTTACAAAATAAAGCCGTTTTGATTTTGTTAATTTATGGGAAAATAAAAGTGTAGAATTTTTATTACTACACCTGTGCTTGTAAAATAAAGTGTGTAAGTTAGAAAAATAACTTGCACACTTTTTGCATTTGGGAAAAAGTGTGCTACAATGAAAGAAAGGAATGAACGAAATGGCAAAAAAGAGAGAAAGCACACGGGGCGAGAACCTCGCAAAGCAAATTATTGAACAGTACAATCCAAAAAGCGTAGCCGATATCTCGGATGACACCAACAAGCTCGAAGGCTTCAACAACAAGATCAAGGTCGCTAAACGAATCGGCTACGGTTACCTTGATTCGCTATCTCTCTATTCCTTCTGTCCGTTCACCATTCCACAAAAAATCTTGATGAGGGATTATTAATTAATTCGGAAAATGATAATAAAGCGGTTTCGGTTGAATGGGACGGAAAGAATATAGTATTGTAAAATTAAATATGATTTTGGCTTTTGACAATAAAACCTAAATGGGTATATCGGATATGTATTGTATGAGTGACGATTATTTGGTGCAGGAACTTATTGATGAACAAAAATCAAATAAAATAAATCAATAAGTAATTGTAAAATGTATAAATATGTGTTATAATCGATAGCACAATAATGAGTTTAAAGCAAAATTAATATATTTGATAAAGTTAATATGTGTTTTACGGAAAGGAAGATTCTTGTGAAATATCATAAGCTGTTGGAAAATGCCAAGAAGCCGAAGGGCTTTTGGGGCAAAAAAATGATTAGTTCCATGAATGAAGGACATTACGAGCTTACCGGTTGGGCGCTTGATCATATAAATTTTGAAAGACATTATCGTGTGCTTGATGTTGGCTGTGGCGGCGGTCTTACCGTGTCGAGAATAGCAGAGAGAATCGGTAACGGCAAGGTTTACGGAATAGATTATTCTGCGCTTTGTATCAAACATTCAAAGGCACAGAACAGAAAAAACATTCTCTGTAATAAGGTTAAAATCGTACTTGCCTCGGTTTCGTCTTTGCCGTTTGAGGATTGCAGCTTTGATGTTGTAATTGCGGTAGAAACCTATTACTTCTGGCCGGACAAACTTAATGATTTAAAAGAAATTTATAGAGTGTTAAAGCAAAACGGCAGGATTATGCTTGTATTTGAAATGCTGAAAACTCCCGAAGAACCTGATAAATGGAAGGCTGTAGAGGACAAGGTAGGCATAAAAACAGTGACAGAGGAGGAGATACGGGAAATGCTTGCAAAGGCAGGCTTTGAAGACATTGAAACCCATAAAAAGGACGGCACTACATGGCTTTGTGCCATCGGTGTCAAAAAATAAATAAAAGCAGGTGAATATATGAAGGCTTTAATTACAGGAGCAAGTTCGGGGATTGGTAAGGAAATTGCGAGAATCTTGGCTGCAATGGGGTATGATTTGATAGTTGCGTCAAGAAACTATGATAAGCTGACAGAGCTTAAGGCTGAACTTAAAAATGTAAATGTCAGAGTAATCACCATTGATTTGTCACGGGAACAAGACGCTATTGATTTGTATGAGCATTTAAAAGACGAGGATATAGATTTTCTCGTCAATAATGCTGGCTTTGGCGCATATGGCAGATTTTTGGATGTACCGCTGAAAAAAGAGCTTGATTTAATTCACACAAATATAAGTGCAGTGCATATTCTGACAAAATGCTTTTTGCGGGATATGGTTAAGAAAAATAAAGGCTACATTCTTAATGTAGGCTCGTCAGCGGGCTTTTTGGCGGGTCCGACTTTTTCAAGTTATTATGCATCAAAAAATTATGTTGTAAGGCTTACAGAGGCTGTTCACGAAGAACTGAGGCGACAGGGCAGTAATGTTAAAATTTCCGTGCTTTGTCCAGGTCCTGTGAATACTAATTTTAATAATGTTGCGGATGTAAAGTTTTGCCTTAACGGACTTTCGCCGGATTTTGTAGCTAAGTATGCGATTGAGAAAACTATGAAAGGCAAAATGGTTATTATTCCCGGCTTTACAATGAAAGTAGCAAAAGTTGCTCAACGGTTTGTGAGTGAAAATATGCTTACACGCATTTCCTACAATGTGCAGAGCAAAAAAGAGGGACAAAGGTCAGATACCGAACAAAAAAATTTTAATAAAGCAGAACACGCTTAAAAAGGAGCGGAGAAAATATGAAAAGATTTGTATTATTAATGTTTACGGTTCTTTTCATAATTTTCTCCGCTGTTTCTGTTTTTGCCGCTGATACAAACGGTGTAACTTTTAAAACAGAAGATATAAATTGTGATAAAGGCAGAATTTTTAAGGTTGATGTAAAAGCAAAATCGTCCGAAAAAATCTCTGCCGTATTATTAAAATTTACTTATGACAGAAATATAATAGAATACCGTTCAATCAGCACCGATTCGGACAGTCTGGCTTATGCTTATGATAACGGAAGTATATTAAATGTATCTTACCTTTGCAAAGACGGCAAAAATATTGATAATGACACGGTAATACTTACTTTAGAATTTAAGGCAACAGCCGAAGGTCAGAGTAATTTGCAATATACAGCCTATGACTGTGTTAATTCTTCGGCAGAAAGCGTTGAAATTTCACAATGTTCAAGCGGTAAGGTAAGTGTTACAAAACAAGGCAGTGAAAAATCAAATGATAATGAAAAATCGGATACAACGGAATATAAATCCGAAAGCAATGAAAGTACAGGAAATTCAGAAAAAAGCAGTATTGACGAACTCGGTTCATTAAACGGCAAATTTTCAGATAACACTGTATTTATGCTTATAGTTGGAGTTATTTGCGGAATTGCTGTCGGTGTTTTGTGTTTTGTGCTGTATTTATCTGTGATAAAGCGGAAAAATAAGGCAAAAGAGGAAAAAGACAGGCATTAACTTGACATAACAACGATTATGCTATAAAATTTAATTTGAACTTAATATTTGTTATGGTTTATTCATTTAATTAATAGGGAAGACGGTGCAAGTCCGTCACAACCGCCATTACTGTAAACAGTTATAGCCTTGGCTCATGCCATTGGGAAACCGAGAAGGCGCCTTGGCTGCTTTAATGCAGACTGTAAGTCAGGAGACCTGCCATAACATAGTTTGAAAAACTTTCTTGGGCAGTGGGAGAATAGTTATTGGGTAAATTATTACCCTTTATATAGCTATGCCTCTTTTAAGGGGCTATTTTTTATTTAAGGAGAATGTTTATGAAAACAACAGCAAAATTTATTTCTGCTTCACTTGCTACTTTGCTTGTTTCTGCATCTGCAGTTACGGCATTTGCGGCAGAAACAAAAGACATTACAGTTTCACTCCGTATTGAGGGTGTGAATTCTTGTGTGCTTTATGACAATTATGAAATTCCACAGGGCAGCACGGCAGCTGACTTAATTCAGTATGCAGAAAAGCTTTCTGATGATGTTACGGTAACAGGCGCCGAAAATAATTACATAACAGATGTAAACGGCGAAACAGCAGGCAAATTCGGCGGCTGGGACGGCTGGCAGTATATTGTAAATTCAGTTTCACCAAATGTTGGCGTAGGTGATTACACACTTAGCGACAATGATACGGTTGTTCTTTATTACGGTGATTTTCCTTGTCTTCTTCCGCAGATTGACACTTCGGCATTAAACAGTGACGGAAAAATCAGTTTTAATGCAGAGTCAACTACATATGACAGCGACTGGAATCCGACCGTAAGCACAGTTGCTATTGCAGATATGACAGTTACTTTTGACGGTCATACTTATACAACAGATGAAAACGGTACAATTTCACTTAGCAAGGCTGATTTTACATCAGGTGAGCATAGTGTTCAGGTTGAAAAGAAAAATTCAAACGGTGCTCCTGCCGTACTTCGTTATGCTGACGACTTTACAGTTAATATTGCAAGAGAAAACACAATTAATGTAAATCTCAGAATTGAAGGTCCGGAGGCTTGCTACCTTAACGACACATTTGAAATTGCAAAGGACAGCAATGTCGGTCAGCTTATCTCATATGCAGACGAAGTTTCTGATAATATCGAAGTAGTAGGTGCAGATGCAGGCTATATTTCAGAGGTAAACGGCATTGCAGCAGGTTCATTCGGCGGCTGGGACGGCTGGTATTATGCTGTAAACAGCGTAGTTCCTAATGTAGGAGTAAAAGATTATACACTTAATAATAATGATACAGTAGTTCTTTATTACGGTGAGTATCCATGCTACCTCCCGATTGCAGATACTTCATTGCTTACAAGCGAGGGTAAAATTACTTTTACAGCAAAGGCTACTTTCGGTGACGCTGTTCTTCCTATCGACAATATGACAGTATATTTTGACGGAAAAGAATACACAACAGATTACAATGGCGTAGTTGTAATTGATGAGAATCAGCTCACATTCGGCGATCATAGCTTACAGGTAGAAAAGTACGGTTACAGCGGTGCTCCTGCCGTTCTCAGATACGCTGATGATTACACAGTATTTGTAGATACAAAGATTATTAACGATGTAAACCTTGACGGTGAGGTTGATATTAACGATGTAACACTTATTCAGACAAGCCTTTGCGTCGATACTGTTCTTACAGATGAGCAGAAAAGAATTGCCGATATTGACAAAGACGGAAAAGTTGATGTAAATGATGTTACAGCACTTCAGACAATTCTTTCGGGTGAAACAGAATAATTCTAATAAGGAATGATAATTATGCTGAAAAAACTGACAGCTTTACTTATATGCGCAGTAATGTTATCTTTATCGGTAACGGTAAATGCGGCTGAAAACTACACAAAAGAAGATATTTCAAAAACTATAGACGGAATTATCTCGTATAAATCGGCAATTTTAAAGGCTGACGATACAGCTTCGTTTGTACAAAAACTTTCTGAAACCACGGATAATTCGGAAACACAGTGGTATATTATTTCTTTGTCAAAATACGGTACAGATGTAACTGCTGTACAAAGTTCTATGATAAAATCTGCCGAAAAGTTATATAAATCAAAAAGCAAAGCTACAGATTTTCAGCGTACCTCACTTGCACTTTATGCCTGCGGACTTAATCCTGAAAATATCAACGGCAAAAATTTGCTCAGTGACGGAGTTTATAACAGTGAAAATGTGAACAAGCAAGGCATAAATGCATATGTTTATGCCTTGCTGTCACTCGACTGTGCAAATGCCAAAGTTCCGAGTGACGCAAAATACGACAGAGAGTATTTTATCAAAAAAATAATCGGTTTACAGCTTTCGGACGGCGGTTTTACACTTATGGGAAAGTCTGCCGATACCGATGTTACCGCAATGTGCTTACAGGCACTTGCTCCTTATAAATCTGACAGTACGGTAAAAGAATCTATTGACAGAGCACTTGATGTTTTATCTAAAAAACAAAATGAAAAAGGCGGATATTCTTCTTTCGGCACAGTAAATTCCGAGAGTGTTTCCCAAGTTATTTCTGCGCTTGTTGCACTCGATATAGATGTGCAGTCGGATTCAAGATTTATTAAAAACGGCAACACTCTTGTTGACAATCTCATGACTTTCAAAAATTCGGACGGCGGTTTTTCTCATATTGAAAACGGAAAATCGAATAATATTGCGTGTTATCAGGCATTAAACTCACTTGTTGATTTATATAAATATATGTCAAAGGGCAATACCGAGATTTTTGAATTTGACGATACAAAGAAAAATAATTCTAATAACGAAAATTCCCGACAGAACACTGAAAATTCAAACACAGACAGTTCTGAGGTTAATATAGACAGCAACAATAAAAATAATTCTGTAAATACAGGTGATATTACAGAAAAACATAATTCGCAAGTTGACGAAGGACAGCAGGAAACAACTGTAAAGCCCGAATCCAATAATGCGGAAAATTATGATGATCAGGTAATGGCTTTGGCAGATGACAATTACGAGCCTTTTACGCTTGCATCTACTCCGGATTCCGTAGCGGCGGCAAATTCGGATGACGACAATAATTTTATTTTCTATGTTTCTCTTATCGGACTTGTGGCAGTAGTGGCTGTGCTTTTAATTATAAGATTAACAGTGCTGAAAAAAGACGGTGAGCCGTTCAGATTATTCGGCAAAAGAAAAGGTGACAAATAATGAAATTAAAACTTTTATTACTTGTATTGATAATTACTGCCGTGCTATGCGGCTGTTCGGTTCAGACTCCCGATGACTACTATTCCTCTTCATCTCAAAAAGAGGGAATAGAGGTTACTTTTTCAATCAACTGCTCAACCATTTTAAATAATATGGATCAGCTTGAAAGCGGTCTTGAAAGCTATGTTCCGAGTGACGGCGTAATTCTCAAGCCTACAAAGATTACTCTTGACGAAAATGCTACCGCATATGATGCGCTTAGTGAAGCCTGCCGTCAGAATAAAATTCAATATGAATACGAGGGAACGGACGCAGATATTTATATCGAGGGTATTGCAAATCTTTATGAATTTTCTTGCGGTCAGCTTTCGGGTTGGGAATACTGCGTAAATGATGTTTTTCCGTCGGTAGGCTGCAATTCTTATGATTTACATGACGGAGATACAATTAAATTCTTATATACCTGCGATTTGGGCGCAGATATCGGAAACGAATTTACAGGAGAAGAATAATGCTAAGATTTAATTCCTTTAATCCGCTGGCACAGCTTATATATTTTGTATCTGTGCTGTTGGTATCAATGTTTACATGGAATTATATAATTTTACTGCTGTCGCTTTTCGGAGCGGCGGCTTATTCTGTATTACAAAAGGGTTTTAAATTATTTTTAAAATCCTTTTTTGGTTATGTGCTGATTTTTTTACTTGTAACAATAACCAATCCGCTTTTCTCACACAAGGGAGTAACACCGCTTATATTTATAAATGATATTCCTGTTACGCTTGAGGCTATAGTTTACGGTGCGGTGCTCGGACTGATGCTTTTGAGCGTAATACTTTGGTTTTCGGTATTCAACAGTGTGTTTGATTCCGAAAAACTTATATATATTTTCGGAAGATTTTTACCAAGACTTGCATTATTGTTTTCAATGGTACTTCATTTTGTGCCTAAATTTATTCTTGTGTTTAAGCGCACATTGGCGGCTCAATCCGATTTTTGCGGTAAAAATAAATTTAAACAATACATAGGTGCATTTTCTGCTTCGATTTCCGTAATGCTTGAGGGATCGGTTCAAACTGCCGATTCAATGAGCGCAAGAGGATACGGAGTTAAAAAGCGTAGTTTTTACTGCCGCTTTCCTTTTACAAAAGCAGATACGGTTTTTACTGTACTTTCTCTGGGAATGTTGACTACAGTGCTGTTTGCTTTAGCGACAGGTCAACTTGATTTTCTTATATATCCGCATATCGAGATGTGTGATATTACAATATTATCCGTAATCGGAATGTCGGCTTTCGGTGTACTGTCATTTATGCCGTTTATCGTTGAGTTAAAGGAGGAGCTTGTATGGAAATTTTCTCTGTCAAAAATTTAAGTTTTACTTATCCGCAGATGCAGGAAAAGGCTTTGGATAATGTGAATTTCACTGTGAAAAGGGGAGAGTTTTGTGTTATCTGCGGTCAGTCCGGCTGCGGAAAAACAACACTGCTAAGACTTTTAAAACCGCAAGCAGCTCCTCACGGCACAAAAAGGGGAGAAATATTTTTCTGTTCCGAAAATATTGAAAAATGCAGTGAAGAAGACACGGCTTTTAAAATTGGCTATGTTTCGCAAAATCCCGAAAATCAAACAGTAACCGATACCGTACTCCATGAACTTGCCTTTACACTTGAGAATATGGGAATGTCGAGTGAAGAAATAAATATTAAAATAAGTGAAACGGCTACTTACTTTGGACTTTCAAAAATAATAGAACAAAAGACAAACTCACTTTCGGGCGGTCAGATGCAAATTCTTAATCTTGCGGCGGCATCTGTTGCCGAGCCTGATGTATTAATTCTTGACGAACCCGCAAGTCAGCTAGACCCTGTATCGGCAGAAAACTTTTTTACAATTCTTGACAAACTTAATAAAGACTTGGGTATCACTGTAATTATTACCGAACACAGACTTGAAAAACTGTTTCCCGTTGCGGACAGAATTATTGTTATGGAGCAAGGAAAAATAATTACCGATACAGCACCTAAAGATACTTGCAATGCTCTTAGCAAAATTTCAAAAAATCATCCTATGATGCTCGCTTTGCCCGTGCCTGCACGGCTTTATTCCGTAACGGATTGTAAATCTCAATGTCCCGTTACGGTCAAAGAAGGCAGAGAACTTTTTGCAAAATATAGCAAAAATAATTCTTTTACAGAACATACATTGCAGAATAATAATTCCGACGATGAAATATTATCGGTTAAAAATGTATATTTCAGATATGATAAAAAGTCTGATGATGTGCTCCTCGGTCTTAATTTATCGGTAAACAGAGGAGAGATTTTTTCGGTTGTCGGTGCAAACGGCAGCGGAAAATCAACTTTGCTTTCCGTAATAGGAGCAAGGCTTAAGCCGTACAGAGGCAAGGTGAAACTAAATGAAAAAACAGCTACTATGCCTCAAAATCCACAATTGTTATTTGTTAAAGACAGCTTGCTTGAAGACTTTAAAAGCGTGAGCGGGGATTTGGAAAAAATAAATAAATTGTCAGAAAAGTTTAATGTACACCGTCTTTTAAATCACCATCCGTATGACCTTAGCGGAGGTGAAATTCAGCGTGCAGGTTTTGTAAAACTTTTACTTCTCGAACCGAAAATATTATTGCTTGACGAACCGACAAAGGGTTGTGACAGTTTTTCAAAAGCAGAACTTGCAAAAACTTTAAAAGAACTTTCCGACAACCAAATTACAATATTACTTGTTACACATGACCTTGATTTTTCGGCTGAAGTTTCAACCGTATGCGCAATGCTTTTTAACGGTACTCTTTCAAAAAGACTTGAACCGCACGAATTTTATTGCGGAAAACGATTTTATACGACTTCTGCAAATAAAATTTCACGAGGTATAAAAGACGGCATTATAACAACGAAAGAGTTGATTTCCGCTGTTAAGGAGGAGTAAAATGACTGCTAAAAAGATAATAAAATACTTATGTGTTTTTGTGGTTGCACCGCTTATTGTACTTTGCGGAGTGTTTTTCTTCGGCGACCGCAAATATGCCTTTATATCGCTTGCTTTGTCGGTGGTTGCCTGTATTCCGTTTTTTATTTCTTTTGAAAAAGGTAAAAACGATGCACGCAGAATTGTTATAATAGCTGTTATGACGGCATTGTCTGTAGCGGGCAGGTTTGTATTTGCTCCCATTCCGTTTTTTAAGCCCGTTACTGCAATTGTAATTATTACCGCTATTTATCTTGGCAGTGAAGCAGGTTTTATTACAGGATCTTTTTCTGCTGTGGTTTCAAATTTCTATTTTGGACAAGGACCGTGGACTCCGTTTCAAATGCTTGCGTGGGGACTTATCGGATTTTTGGCGGGCTTGCTTGCTAAAAAACTTGTTGAGAGTAAGGTGTTGCTTATTATTTACGGCGCTCTATCTGGCATAGTATTTTCTTTTATAATGGATGTATGGACAACTCTCTGGGCTGACGGCACATTTAATATAGCAAGATTTGTGGCAAGCATTACAACCGCAGCACCGTTTACCGTTGTTTATATGGTTTCAAATGTAATATTCCTGTTGCTGCTTACAAAACCAATCGGAAGTAAATTGCAGCGATTAAAAACTAAATACGGAATTTTTTAGGACAAGGGGAAGTTTAGCTTTCCCTTTTTATTTTGCCGTGTATTATTTGCCTGTCTTCTGCATATAATCATTTGCATGGAGGTAATATATGGCAATGTTAAAAAAACACAAAAAAACGTTGTTGTCAGCATTGCAGAGAGTTTTCTGCTTTATATTGGCAGCAACAATTTTGGGTGCGGTGGGTGTTCCCTCGGCCGTACTTGCACTTGACGGTGCAAATCCGACAGTAGAAATTGTCGGATTTATGAGGGGAGACAGTAAAGACCTTCGTTCAAGTGAGCTTTTAATGGCAAAAGTAAGCAATTACGACGGTAATCCTCAAGAGCTGACTTACGAATGGAAAAATAAGCTTGGCACTTATCTGTATGTATTTGACAAGCACGATATGGCTGTGGTGCGTGGCACAAAAAGTGAAATTGAAATTTACAATTCGGATAAAGGCTTGTTCGAATCTGATAATATGAGCGGCAGATCTTATAACCGCAGCTATTCGCACAAAGGCTTTGCTTATGCGGCAGTTTACGGTGCATCTGTTAACGCTGAAAAATTAAAAGGCGGCATTTCCGTAACAGTAAAGGATTCTGACGGAAATATCATTGCGACAGCATCGTTTGATGACGATTTCAAAAATTATGACCTGTCAAAAGATATGGCAAACGCTGTGTTTGGCGTGTTTGAGGGAGAGAGCGTTGATATTCTTAACCTCTTAGGTCAAAGCTCGGTTGTTCATGTTGTATGTCCTGCCTGTTATGTAAGTCAGGGAACAATAATTTCCGGCAGCGATTGCATAAGTTTAAGCAAGTCAGAAAGCGGTTACTCAATAACCGGTTTAAAAGCCGGTGAAGGTGTAATTAAAATTAATCTTCAAAAGAGAAACTGCAAATTCCATAAAAACTCGGAAAACAGTTCAACTACAACCGTAATAGTATTTAAAAAACCTAACACTTCAACAACTGCAACAACACTCACTCTTACAAATCTTGATGACAGATGCGAATATTATCTTGAGGGTGTTAAGGGTGAAGTAATTGACGGCAAAATAACTTTTAGCAGTCTTACTCCCTCTACTGAATATACCATAGAAGTACGGGGCAGTTATATTGACGAGAACGGTACAACTAAAACTGCATACGCCTATGTAAAAGACACAACAAAGGACTGCTATACATCAAGTGTGGTTTTCAAACTTGATGATACTGTAGCGGATACCGAAAGCATATTCGGTAAACCGTACGAGGTTGCCGTAAAGTCTGACAGTGATGACATTGTCTTGCAGAGCGGTGATAACGGTTATATTGCAGAACTTGCTAAAGGCAATTATAAAGTATTTTTAAAAGACGGTAATGATTATAAGCAGATTGATAATGCGGTTCTTACCGTTGACAGTGATGATAACAGCATAGAGATAAAATATTACTCTGTAGTTTATAATCTTGATGGTGGTACACTCAACGGTGATACAAAATTTGTTTACCGTGAGGGTGAATTCGTAAAAACAATTGATAATAAACCAACTAAGTATGAGTATGTATTTGACGGCTGGAAGTGCGGTGAAAGCACTTATAGCAACAGCCAACAAATTACAGATGCAATTGACAGAAAATATGAATTGACAGCAATATGGGAAGTAGATAAGATAGGTGACGGAGAAAAGCCTGACGGAATCCCCGATAAATATCAGAAGAAAATTACCTTTAAAGTAGTAAACGGTACTTGGAAAGATAAGAGTGCAAATGATATTTCATACTATGTAACTTTGCTTGACAAAGGGGGTAAGTGGAATGTCAACGGTACTGCAAGAATCAATATTCCAACAGGTATGACAGCAAATTATGGTTATGAAAACGGCAAGTGGGATATTGAGCCAAAGTCGCCTGTAAAGGGAACAAATGCGGAAACTTACACTTATACTTTTACAAAGAAAACCGACCCGAAAGTTGATTACAAAGAACCAAACGAAAACGATAAACCAACACCTGCTACACAGGTAGTAGAGTACGGAAAGAAAATACAGGTAAAGCCGAACGGCGGTGTATGGGTTCACGATAACAAGACCTATTCGGGTGATGATGTAGCAACATTTGTTCTTGAAAAGAATATAAAACTCGAAGACCCGACAAGAACAAATTATGTATTTATGGGTTGGGATAAGCAGAAAGGCAAAGACGATGTAGACTATATCTTCACGGCAATATGGGAAGTAGATAAGATAGGCGACGGAGAAAAGCCTGACGGAATCCCCGATAAATATCAAAAGAAAATTACCTTTAAAGTAGTAAACGGTACTTGGGAAGATAAGACTTCAAATGATATTTCATACTATGTAACTTTGCTTGACAAAGAGGGTAAGTGGAATGTCAACGGTACTGCCAAAATCAATATTCCAACAGGTATGACAGCAAATTACGGTTATGAAAACGGCAAGTGGGATGTTGAGCCAAAGTCGCCTGTAAAGGGAACAAATGCGGAAACTTACACTTATACTTTTACAAAGAAAACCGACCCGAAAGTTGATTACAAAGAACCAAACGAAAACGATAAACCAACACCTGCTACACAGGTAGTAGAGTACGGAAAGAAAATACAGGTAAAGCCGAACGGCGGTGTATGGGTTCACGATAACAAGACCTATTCGGGTGATGATGTAGCAACATTTGTTCTTGAAAAGAATATAAAACTCGAAGACCCGACAAGAACAAATTATGTATTTATGGGTTGGGATAAGCAGAAAGGCAAAGACGATGTAGCCTATATCTTCACAGCAATATGGGAAGTAGATAAGATAGGCGACGGAGAGAAACCTGACGGAATACCGGATAAATATCAGAAGAAAGTAACCTTTAAAGTAGTAAACGGTACTTGGGAAGATAAGACTTCAAATGATATTTCTTACTATGCAACTTTGCTTGACAAAGAGGGCAAGTGGAATGTCAACGGTACTGCAAGAATCAATATTCCAACAGGTATGACAGCAAATTACGGTTATGAAAACGGTAAGTGGGATGTTGAACCGACTGAAATTGTATCAGGAATTGAAGATGTTGTTTATGTTTATTTGTTTGACAAAATAGCAGAAACAGAGCCACAACCGCAACCGACAACTGTACAGCCGACTCCTACAGTTAAAACCGTTGTTCAGGAAAAAACGGTTTATAAAACACAGTATGTTGAGCCTATTACCTTAAAAACAGGTGATAATCTCACTTTCTTAGGTGTGCTTGTCGGTTTGTGTGCAGCAGGTTTTGCAGGAACAATAATTTTCGGTAAAAAACGAAGTAAGTAATATTAAAAAGGCGATTGCAGATTAATTTTGCAATCGCCTTTTTTCAAATACAGAATAATAATAAATATTTCAAAGGTTATAATAAATTAAATGAGGTGAATTTATGGCTGAGGTAATTAAAATAGTTTTGACAGGCGGTCCATGTGGCGGTAAAACAACTGCTTTGAATTTTTTGAAAGATGAACTTGAAAAGTTAAATATAAAAGTTTTTATATTAGAAGAAATTGCAAGTAATTTATTGAGCAACGGCATTACTCCGCAAAAACTTGGTGTATATGAGTTCCATAAACAACTTTTTGAAACTCAATTAAAAGAAGAAAATTCTCTCGAAGAGAAAGCTAAGGCATACAATGGGGAAAAGGCTGTAATTTTATTTGACAGAGGATTGCTTGACAGCAAAGCATATGTTACCGATGCCGAATTTAAAAAATATATTTCAATAAGTAATAAAAATGAAGATGTATTAAGAAATTCGTATGATGCTGTATTTCATTTAAAAAGTGTTGCTTGTACAGATGAAAACACTTACATTAAGAACTGCAATTCTGTCAGAAAAGAAGATGTAAAGCTCGCCAAGGAACTTGACGAAAAATTACTTTCTATATGGACAGGCACATCACACCTGCGAGTTATACCAAATAACAGTGATTTTAATAAAAGGCTCGATAATTTGCTTAAAGAAGTATTAGGGTTCATCGGTGTTCCGGAACCTCTTGAAATTGAGCGTAAGTTTTTGATAGAATACCCTGATATTGATTATCTTAATAATATGACTGCTTGCAGAAAGGTTGCGATTACTCAGGCATATTTAAACACTCCCGAGGAAGGAATGTTCAGAATACGGAAGCGTGGTTACGGCAAAGATGCAGTATATATTAAAACGGTAAAAATCAAGATTAATGATTTGAAAAGGATAGAAAAAGAATCTTATTTGAAACAAGCCGAATACAATAATTATCTTTCAAGAAAAGAATGTATAACGGGTATTATTTCAAAGGACAGATATTGCATAGTGTATGATGACGAATATTTTGAACTTGATGTATATCCGTTTTGGAATGACAGAGCAACGCTTGAGATAGAATTGCTGTCAGAAGATCAGCCTTACAAACTTCCTCCTTTTATTAAACTTATAAGAGAAGTAAGTCACGAACCCGAATACAGAAACATTGCACTAGCGCAAAGAATGGTTCATAATAAAGGGACTGATTAAGATAACTTAATTGATAAAAACATTTCGATATTAATACCAAGTGATATTGACATTATTATCTGCAATGTGTTAAAAAGCCTATATCATTAACTTCATCATCAAATTAAAACAGGAAAATAATTATAAAAAATTAAAAAAAGTGTTGACAAATGGAGTTTGCTGATGTATAATAATGAAGCTGACTTAAGGGAAAAACAAATTTTTAAGTTAAGTATGCGGCAATAGCTCAGCTGGATAGAGCAACTGCCTTCTAAGCAGTAGGTCAGGGGTTCGAGTCCCTTTTGCCGCGCCACATGGTGGGATTAGCGTAGTTGGTTAACGCGCCAGTTTGTGGCACTGGAGACCGACGGTTCGAATCCGTCATTCCACCCCATTTGACTCATTAGCTCAGTTGGCAGAGCACTTGACTTTTAATCAAGGTGTCCGGAGTTCGAATCTCCGATGGGTCACCATAAAGCCGCACATTTTACTTTTGTGCGGCTTTTGATTTAAAAACCACGAGTTGGGTTTAAATGGTGGGCTGTCGCCAAGCGGTAAGGCAACGGACTTTGACTCCGTCACCCGTGGGTTCGAATCCCGCCAGCCCAGCCAAAAGTAAAGTGATTTAAATAGTTAAGCAAAACTACTTAAATCGCTTTGCTGTTTATTTAACAGTAATAGGTTTCAGATAGTCGCTTCCTCTCGTTGGATTGTCGCGTTAGCTAACATCAGTTCAAGCCGATAACAACCACGAGGTAACTACACAAAGGGATAAGGTGATGTAAGCACCTGTTTCCGCAGTGGAAAGAAATACCCCTATCTGTCCTTTATTAACTTTTATTTGCAAAAAAGTAAGACCTGCACCACGGGTTAATAGTACAGGTCTTGACAAAGTATCTAAAAGCGCATAAAATAGAACAATACGCTTGTTTAGCTTCTCAAGTTCTGAGTACGGTAATACTCGGGGCGCACGCTTATCAATTACGCCAATAATTGATAAGCTGAGGGGCTTATTTTATTTGCACTCACATTTTACCATTTTAAGAGAAAAATGTCAATATGTAATGGAAAATATAGTAAAATTTAGTTTTACTATTTAAGGCTCAAAGTCAATAGTTGGGGTAAGCCGAAAAAACAGAATAATGATAATTACAAGCGGCAAAGAATTAAACTGTCGCTTGTTTTGTTGTAGAATTGGTATGTTTGTTGGAAAACATATGTAAAATACGGTTACGAAAGCGTTTGAAATTTCTGTAGCCGTAAGCATTTCTTTTGAGAACTTTGATTTTGTTGTTGCAACCTTCAATAAACCGTTGGTGATTGATGTAGAAAATGAATTTAATATTCCTGTCAACCATTTTTGCATTGTTTTGCTACAATTAACAAGCTGCTCAATCCCACAATCATATGCTGAATTAATCCAGTCAGACATAGCTTTTTTAGCTGATTCTCAGTCTTTGAAATCAAGGATTTCCAAAAAGTATTCTTTGTAAAAATGAGCCGTACACAAATTAAAATATCGTAATTACATTATACGAGAGGAAGTGAAAAAAGCCCTTGTGGCAGGTGTTCCGAAAGCAACGATACTCACATATTTCTACCTGGAAGTGACGGTGGAGAAGATGAGGTCTTATAGAAAATAACAAGGGGATTGAACAATAACCTTGACAATATTTGAATGGTAAATTATTATTGTAAGGGGACTTCAATCCACTTATAGGAAGACAAATATCCGAATACAGTTTACAGTTAGTCAATTAGAATGGAATACATTGAAAATGAAATCTATTGAAGAGGGATATCCTGATGTGCAAAGCTATTGTAAAGATATGTTGATTAAACAAAGAACTTATACAATACTTTGGAACACAGTCACGAAAAAATAGAAAATATGCCTTCTGGGGAAAATTTTTTATTAAAGAATTTGATAGATACTCCACCGTTAAATTTGGGAGTAAAGTTGTATGTTCACCAGAAAGAATTAGAAATTGAAATTATTAATAAAGATAGTTCCAATACCAATATGTTTGAAAAATTATAAAAGTATAGGTAGTAAAAAGGGCTTTTACTAAATAAGAAGGGTGCTTTAATGATACTTATATAATTACTGATTCTATATGTTGGTTAAAAAATAAATTTAGAATTTCAAGTAAATTATACAAGATAGAGATAATGGAGAACTTTTAATGAGAAAAAGAACAAAGAAAAAGATTTTTGGGGGTAAACTAAGGGATAGAATATCTTCTGTTGCAGGAAAAATTAATTGGCAATATATTGCAATTATTGTGATTATTATTATAGGTGTGTGCGTATTGATTGCCTCTTATTTTATATGTAATAATGATGCGAAAAATATTGCAGTAGGAATTGGAACAGGAATAGTTACGTCTGCATTAGTTACAATGTATCTTGAATTGATAAATTCAAGGATAGAGAAAAGAAAAGTGGAAAGATATAAAAGAATGTTGTTAAATCCATTGGCAGAGACTGTTGATAAATTATATGTGCATATTGCACTTAATGTCAATGAATATAGAGTACGTGAGGAATTAGGAAATTTTTTCTTACTTCCAATGAATGATACAAAAGAAGTATCTGATTTTTTCTCAAAGATGCAAGAAATTGATTTCAATAGTATAGATAGCAAAGGCAGAAAGAAGTATGATACTCTTGTAGGTATTTCAATAACATATTTTACAGAAATAGTTACTCAATATGAAAGGTTGCCGTTTGAAAGTTTGATAATAGAAAATATTATTACACAAGATGAATATGATCAGTTAAAACATTTTACGATGGTAAATGAGTGTAAAAGATGTATTAATATTTTAAATAGTACGAATTTAGTGGAACAGGAAGAGTACAAAATAACTATTCGATTAATATATGTTATGTTTATGTTTATCAATAGACTAATAAGAATATTTGATTTTATGTCAACGAAGATAGAAAGAGAGAATAAATGGATTAAGTCCCACTTACATGATATATACTTTAATGAAATTTATGCTTTTTCTGATGAATATATTCAGCAATGCGTGGAAAGAGCAGAAGCAGAAGCGGAATACTATGCAGAACACCCAGAATTAATTGAAGAACAGGAAGAAAGTGAAGAAGATAGACTGCATAGAAAAATTAGTAATGCCGTATGGGCAGGAGATGTTGAAACAATAAAAGAATGTTTTCCAAAGATTGATAAAGATAATAAAGAAATACAGTCAGAATTAACTTGGCGTATTGCAAAAGATGTTATGAAAGATAAGGAATTAAGAAAACTTTATTATCAAAAATATGGAATAAAATATAAAATGCGTAGAGAAAAAAGAAAATAATATAGTTTATAAGCACTTTAGCCAATTATGGTTAAGGTGCTTTTTGTACATTGAAAGGAGGTGACCTGCGCCCTATCTGTACAGGTTCATTATCTCATATGGCTTATGAGATAAAAAGGAGTTACGATATTCTTCTCTCAAAAATATCGTAATAACATTATACGAGATGGAATACATAATTTGTTTTACTTTATTAGTGACAATTATTGTTTTATGTATAAAGAAATAACCGCCCTGTATTGCAGACAGAGCGGTTAAAAAATTTGAATTTTAGAACTGTAGCGAAACAGATAAAACCGTTTCTTTACATTATTATATTATCATACTACACATAATATGTCAACAGAGCAGTTATTAACTTTTTTGAGGTTATAACTGCTGTTTTTATTTGTGATTTTATATTAAGTGTCCCACGGTGGGACACTTGCGGTATTAAAGTAACAGTATTTGATGTTTTGGAATAGCAGGAAATAAATTAACTGTCCCACGGTGGGACACTTGCAGTATCAAAATAACAGCGTTTGATGTTTTGAAATAGCAGAAAAAACAAATTAAGTGTCCCACGGTGGGACACTTGCGGTATCAAAATAACAGTATTTGATATTTTAGAATTGCAGGAAAAACAAATTAACTGTCCCACGATGGGACACTTATTTATATGTTTTGATTAAAATTATTTAAATGTTGTGGTGATTGTATTTGATTAGGTAGAAGTATATTCTGTAATTGTAATTCATTTATAAGATAATTCTTTATATCGGTTATGTGTTGTTCAAGTCTATTTGGAAAACGACCTTCATAAGACAGAATACGCAGTAATTTTTTATGTATAGTTTCAATTTCTTGTTTATTTTTTAAGCAAAGGGGATTGCCTTGCGAAATGTATGCTTTAGCAATATATTTATCTGTGATAGGAAAGCAGTTACTAATTCTATATAGTGCCGGTTTATTGGTGTAACCAATATGATAATACGCAGAACGAATATCATTTTTTGGTAGTTGTATGTAGTTATTATACTTGGCAATTTGATTTTGAGTTCTGTGAGAAATATCACTTGTTGGTATAGCCCAAAATAATCCGTTAATATTTTTATCTTTAATACAACAATAAATTGGACGCTGTTTACTGTCACCGTATTTACCGCCCAAATTATTGATTAATTTAATATAAGTGTTATCAATTAAATAAAAACTGTTTTCCTTCATTTTTTCTCCTTTGTCTTTTACAAAATAAGCCTCCTACCATTAAGGTAAGAGGCTTTTCGTCAAACCGCCAATTTAGGAACGCCGAACGGTAGGCATATTCAATCAAACCGTCAATTTAGGAACGCCGAACGGTAGGCATATTCAATCAAACTGTCAATTTAGGAACGCCGATCAGTAAGCGTATTTTCTCTGGGATTTCTCCCTACAATATTATTATACACATTGCAGAATAATATGTCAATGATTTTCTGCAAGTGTCCCACGGTGGGACACTTGTTAATTATCAAAACGGTAAATCATCATCAATAGGCATATTTTCAAAATCGGGTTGTGAGGGCAAGGGCGGCTGTTCAGATGTAGTTGAAGAAGAGTCTTTATTATTATTATTTGCTTTTTGCACACGCTCTCCGGTAAAAGATACCGTGTCTGCGACAATCTCCGTTACATAGCGTGTACTTCCGTCATTGGCCTGATATGTACGACTTTGTAGTTTGCCTTCAAGAGCAATCATATTGCCTTTTGCAAAATAGCGACATACAAATTCTGCTGTGTAGTTCCAACAGACAACATTGAAAAAATCAACCTTTCTTTCTTCACCGGGTTTGTTGTAATTTCGTTCAACTGCGATACTAAAACTTGTTACGCTTTTTCCGGTAGTAGTTGATTTGAGTTCAGGGTTAGCAGTAAGCCTTCCCATGAGTACAATTCGATTTAACATATTTATGACTCCTTTTTTATTAATATATCAGTTAAGTGTCCCACCGTGGGACACTTGTGGGCAAACAAGAGGTTGTTTATTTATTTTTTCTCTGCTTTCGGGTGTTTAATTGTAGGCGAGTAGCTGCACAGGTTATGACTTTGCAAAAGTTATTTACAGTCAGCTTTAAAATAGTGTAGGGGAGAGCTGCCGGCGTAAGTTATGTTGCATTTTTGTGAGCAATCGTCTTGTTCTATTTTTTTCTCTGCTTTAGGGGCTTTTACCGAGTTTGATAACTTTGCAAACTTTAGCTTTTACGCTGCTGTCGTTGAATATATTTTCTTTTGAGCCTGCAATTATTTATCGGTAATTCTGATTTTGAAGTAATCTTTTGAGAAACAGCAGCTTTTTACTAAGTTCAAGTGTCCCACCGTAGGACACTTGATGAGGTAAGCAATAACTGTCCCACGGTGGGACACCAAAACAATATTTTGCCACGGAAAGTAGGGTAGTAAAATTTGCAGGATAAAGACTTAATATTGCAAGCAATATTAAGTCGGTCACAAATGTCGGCAGTGCCGACATTTTCGATAACATTAACTTTAATATCATCGACTAAGCCTTTAATATTACTTTTAGATTGCTGTTTTATTTTCATCAGATAAAAGCTGACTTTTTAGTAACATTGATTTCAATATTACTAAAATTTCAAGGCAAAAATTTGACAAAATGCCGATAGCAGAAAAGAAAAAGCCTCGCTTTTTGCGTAAATTCGATTTATTCCCTATAAGAGTAAAATTACATCAGCAGACAATAAAAAACGCTTACAAGTCGAATTTGGCTAAGTTAAACGCAAAGTTTGTAATGTTGTCAAAAAGTAATGTTTTGAGATAATTTGAACAATTACGGATTTCATATTCTTTGCTTGCTTCTTCATAATTTAAAAGTGTATCCGAAATCAAATCACATAATGAATTAGCTTTTGCAATACCGTGCTTTGTAATGCAGTTGTTAATTGAATAAATAAGTGTACGCTGTGACACAGTAGTTTTATTATAGGTCTGAGTGGTGTTGGTAGTTGCCATATCGCAAAGTAAATCAACGACTTTGCAGTATAATCTTGAATAGGTATCATTCTCGTAAGCAACATAGCTTTGATATGCACTGTAATCTGTCAATTCTTTAATCGATTCAATAATCTTGTCATTGTCAGTTGTAAAAGGTACAGTAAGGTTAATTCTGTCAATGATTAGATTATGATCTGATTTACTGTTATTTATGGTATTGTTATATATGGTATTGTTATAATGTCCGAAATTTTGGGACACGGTAATGTCCGAAGAATTAGGACACGGCAATGTCCTGCTTTTTAGGACACGGTTATTTTCATTGTCCTGTTTTTTAGGACATGGTGAGAGTGTAGATTTTATCGCATTTTTTACATTGTCCGAAAATTTAGGACACGGTTTATTACTTTCTTTTTGCTGTTTCTCTATAACTGTAGGATTAGTGTTAAGTATGTAGTTATTTACACAAAACTTACCGTTTTTTCCCTTACGCTTAATTACGGATATATAGCCATAAGCTATAAGTTCATTTAGTGTATTGTAGTATGTCTGCTTGCTTATACCGAGAATTTCCATAGTATAATCTCTTGTAGGAAATACTGTGTTTGATGATTGAGCAAGTGAATAGAATAAAGCAATCATACCACGAGCCTTAACAGATAAACGAGTATCACACATAATCAGCTTTGGCATATTTCCGTAGCCGTATGAGTAAATATTATCAAGCGAAAGTGTATGATGTTCTGCAGAAGCAGACGGCGGACAACCTATAGCATTAGGATTACTGCATATGGTGTACACATTTTTATTTAGAAAGCCTTTAGCTTTTGAAATTGAAATATAACTCTTTTCGACAAGCCTGTTTAGATATTTGTAGTAGGTGTCTTTGTTCATATTTAGATCACGAAGTATTGTGCTGCGTTTTGGATAAATTTTACCTGAACCTGCATAAGAAGCTAAGTAGGCATAAACAGCCTTGCTTTGTAAAGGCAGTTCTTTGTCAAGCATAACTTTTTGAGCAAGCATACCAAATCCCTGTGCATATACGCCGTCAATTTCTACTGCGATTTCTATGTCTTTGTTATTTAATTTTTTCATTATAATTCCTCCGTATTTTGAAGCTGCTTGAAACGGACTTTTTTAATTGTTCAAGACCGTGTGAATTAAGCAATTAAAAAAGTCTGCTGCAAGAGCAACAGACTTAGTTTTAAATATATGTTTTTAGTACAGGCTTTTTTTCGTGAGTCTGTACCGGTTCTGCAGATGAGCCTACAGGTGGGGTATATGCCTTTGCTGTAGGATATTTTCTCAATAGAGCCGAAAATAATCTTGTGCGGTCGGCATAGCTTACTTCTCTTATTGTGCTTTTCTTTGCTTTATAGGGTTCTTCATTAAGTGAAAGCCCCCAGTCCTCGCTTTTGAGGAGTTTCATTTGTGCCGGGTGCATACCTGTTTTCATAAGCACCCAGTCACCTTTTTTCATTCTTTTAATTTGCCCCGGTGTCATTAAAGGCTTTTTTGTCATATTGTAAGTAACGGAATTTGCGTTGTTATTGTTTGAAAAGCTGTTTTACTTTTGTGAAACAGAGCCTGACATTACCGTCTGATTATCAAGCATTTTTGAAAAAGTTTCTGCGTCAGGGGAAGTAGGTGCTATGTAACTGAACATTACATTCTGACAGCTTGATTTTATAACGCTTGCTGTATTCTGATCGTATTTTTGATCAAGCTGCGTTGTAGTTTGTAAAAACGGGCAGCAAATGATACCTCTTGATCTGCCTGCAGAAAACATCTGATCAACTCTCTCTATGGCTGTGTATGTACCAAATTCATCAAGGTAGTAGTATACTCGATGCGGCAGCTTGTTGTTCTCAAAATGTTCAGAGGCACAAAGTAATTCGTTATAGGTTTGCCTTACAAGTAAGCTTACCAAAAAGTTCTTTGTGCTTGATTTTTCATCAACAACAAAGAATATTGCTTGTTTGCCGTTAATAAAGTTTTCAATATCAAGGTCACTGTTAAAGCATATCATTTGTTCCATTTCTGTATCAATGAAGGAAAGCATACGGCTCATTGCTGTTGACATAACGCTTGCAGTAGTCTGAAAAGCACCCGATGCTGTGGCAGACATAAACCATTTTGCTTTATGATTAGTCGGCAGCATTGTATATAATTCAGTCAGATAAGTTGTAGGCATTACTCCTTTTTTATTTACTGTTCGTGGGTCAATTTCCAGGAGCTGTTCAATTATTTTAAAAACTGATACTATGTGCTTTTCTTCGGGTTCGCAAAGTTCGGATACAAGTAAGATAACGCCTGTAATAATGCCTTCTGCAGATTCGTAAAAGTATTGATTTTGTCCTGCACTTTTGAAACCGTCCATATGTACGATTGAGTTTGAAAGAACTTTTGCGTATGTTTCAGCCCGTGCTTTGTCTGCAAGACTTTTTGTTGATTCATAGCGGTCATTGTATTTATTGACAAGATACATCAGATTGTAACTGTCACTGCGAGTAGGATTTCTTAAATCTATTACATAAGTTTTGTACCCGTAATATTTTTTCAAAACAGGTGCATATGTCTGATGAGCGTCACCTTTTGTATCTGTGACGAAAAAAGGATTGCCAACGGCCGCTAAAAATTCAAGATTAGGATAGACGAAAGAAGATGTTTTACCGCCACCCGGAGCAGATACGGAGAGAGTATGATTATCAGATATATCAATGTACGCAGATACTTTTTTACCGTTTTTTACTGCACCGAGTATAATGCCCTCAAGCTGTGGCCTGTTTTCGCCATTTCTCCACTTTTCAGGTTCATATGGTATAATAACAAGATTATTATTTAATTCTTGTTTGGTGGCCCATTTTTGGTCACCAAATTGGCCGTCACCGACAGGCTTGCTTTTAATAGAGTTTAAATTTTTGCCGCTTGATGATATAAAGTACGCAGCTATAAGTACAACTAATACGATTATTGAAAATATAATAATTCCGCTTGTTGAGCTACTTCCCATAACTTTGACTCCTTTGTTTTAAAATTTCATTCCAATCTTTTAGATTAGGGGTTATTATTTCAGTTTTATATTTGTCCTGAAATACTTTTTGTGCTTTTTTTGCAAAGTCCTGTCCGTGATTTTTGCCGTCAGAACTGTTAATATCATTATCTGTACATATATAGATTTTCTTTATATGCGGGTAATCTTTAACACATTTTTTCAAAGCTTCTAAATTCAGCCCTCCTAAAGCTATATAGTTGTATGTGTGCCAGTTTTCGTCAAGCTGATACAAAGTAATAAAACTGAATAAATCAATAAAAGCTTCAAAAACAAAAAGCACATCAGACAAACCAATGTGCTTAAAGCAGTATATTTTGTTACTTCCGGTAATCTCACCTTTAAAAGATTTAACAGTAAGCGTACCTTTTAATCCGGCATACCTGACTATTCCTTTTTTATCTTTGCCGAGAAATACAATGTTGTGGTTGCTTTTATCTTCATATATAAAACCTTTTTTTACAAAGTATCTGACAACACTGTAATCAATACAGCGTGAATTGCACAGATAAGCATACAAGCGTTTGTTGTTTGTGTTTTTTTGAGGTAAAACTACTCTGTCTTTTTTATGGTAAATATCAGGTTCGTTTATAAAATCAACAGGCTTTGAATTGCTTGTAGCTTTGTAATTTCCGTCAAGCAAAGTTATTACTGCTTCTTGAAAACTAAAATCAAAAAATGTCATCAGAAAATTTACTGCCGTACCCGATTCACCTGTAGAATGTCTGTACCAAATATGACCTCGTATTTTTACGCTGTCATGTGCTTCCCACATATATTCTGTACCGCTATGTAAAACTTTTTCTCCTATACTTTCAAGATATTCTTTAATATCTTTATGATGAGCCTGATACAACTCTTCATCTGTAAACGGAATAAATTTTGACATTCTTTAACCTCCCTAATAGTCATAGCTGATTGAATTGTCGGATACAGCGTGACCTAATTGTATTTTTTGTATTTTTTCATCTCTTAGCTGTTTTGAATCAGATGTGTATTTTTGCTTTGCGGCAGCAATTGTTTCTGTGTTTATAATTTTGCCCATATGAGCAGCTATAGAGGCAAGATTAAGCACTGTTATTTGCTGTTGAGTGTTAGTTTCTTCAATTTTTCGCTGTGCTTTTATATTTCCAAGTTCAACAGCCTTTTTATACCACAAAAGAGCTTTTTCAATATCTCGTTCGATTCCCAATCCGTATTGATAAAAAGTACCTATTCGCAAAGCTAATTCTGAATCTGTTTGATTGTTATTAAACCGGATAAGATAAGCCGATAATGCTTTTCTAAAATAATTACTTGCAAGCTCATTGTTTTGTAATCCGTATTTTTCGGAGTGATAGATATAACCGAGCTGATAAGCTGCATTTGCATTTTCAAATTTTTCAGCTTCGGAAAACCAATATATAGCTTGATTAATGTTCATATCGGTTCCTAACCCTTTTAAATACATATTACCAAGACGATAAGCAATATAATCATTAGGATTTTGCTTGTAATCTGTTATATAAAGATTTAGAGCATTACTGTAGCATAGCTGAGCTTTTGCAATATCATAATGGCCATAACTTTCGTTTGAATGAATTTTAGCAAGATTGAACCAAGCGTTAGATATATTTCCTTGTGCTGCATATTGAAAATGTTTTATTGCATTTTCAATATCATTGTTTTCAAATGCTATTTTACCTAACTGATAGGCAGCATTTGTATTGCCGAGTTTTTCAGCTTGTGAAAACCAATGTATAGCTTTATTTATGTCAATATCAGTACCTAAACCGTTAAAATACATTTTGCCGAGTCTATAGGCTATAAAGTCATCAGGATTTTGGGTGTAATCTGTTATGTAAATATTTAAAGCATTACTGTAGCATATCTGAGCTTTTGAAATATCATACAGTCCGTAACTTTCGTCTGAATATATTTTACCGAGTTTAAACCAAGCGTGAGATATATTACCTTTTGCTGCTTCTTGAAAATTCTCAACAGCTTTTTCAATTTCTCCCTTTTGAAGAGAAATTTTACCGACTTGATAGTTTGCATAGGAGTTACCGAGTACAGCAGATATTTGATAATAACTGTATGCCTCTTCAATATTCTTTTCGACGCCTTCACCGTTTTCGTATAGCTTTGCAAGCGTGTATGCAGATGAAGCACTACCGTTTAATGTAGCCTTTTTTAGCCAAATTACAGCTTTTTGAATATCTTTCTCAACACCGTAGCCGTTTAGATACATCTTACCAAGTCTGCTTTCAGCTGTAACATTACTGTTTTCTTCTTCTGCTTTCTCATATTCCAAGCAGGCTCTTTTATAATTTTCGTTAGCCTTTTGTTCATCAATGATATTGTATTTTTCGGAAGAGTATATGTAACCAAGCTGATATGCTGCATTTGGATTATCTTGTTTAGCTGCTTTATTGAGCCACTCAATTGCAGAATTAATGTTAATATCTGTGCCTTTTCCTGCAAGATACATATTTGCTATACGCATTTCTGTAAAAGCATTTTGTATATCGTTTTCTTCTTGTTCTATCATACCCTCCAATGCTTTTTTATATAAGCCGTTAATATATTCTTTTGAAACATTATTAAAATCATCGGCATAATCCTCATACAGCTTTGCAAGGTCATAATTTGCAAGCACAACTGTTTTAGTTGCTTTTGAAAAATAATGCTCTGCCTGCTGTATATCAATATTTACACCCTCACCGGACAAACACATTTTACCAAGTCTGTATGCAGCATATTTATCACCTTTTCTATCTGCTTTTAAGTAATAGTCAAATGCTTTTTCATAATCTTGAGTAAAACCAAGGCCATAATAAAATTGATTGCCAAGGTAGTAGTAAGCATGCGAATAACCGTTTTTTGCAGCAAGACTAAAAACATTACTTGAGCAGCGATAATCTTGTTCAACACCTTCGCCTTTAAGGTACATTCGGCCTAACAGGTATTCAATATATGCTTCATAAGAATCAACTTCACTGTAATAATGCAAATTGTCAGAATCGTTTTCGAGTTCATAAAAGTAATTTCTGTTTTTTAACCCATCTCTGAATTGAATAAAAGCTGTTTTGCAATAGTAGTTGCCAAGTTCTTTATTGATTTCTGTATCTTTAGTACCGTATAAATACATTTGTCCGAGTTTATATGCAGACATACTGTCACCATAACTGTTGGCAGCAATACCGTACCACATTTGAGCTGCATTATAATCTTTTTCCGTACCTTTTCCGTAGTAATAACAATCCGCAAGTTTTCTGCAAGATTGTGCAGTTCTGGTTTGCAAATCACTTGAATTTTGATACGCTTTTTTAAAATCTATAACTTCCTTTCCTTCATTTCCAAGTATAAACGAGGGAATTTTTTGTAACTCTGTATATTCGTATTCTTCCGGCTTTGTATCATCAATAAAACCGTTATCATCATCTGCTGATTGCGGTTCTGTTTCTGTAGGAGCTGTAATATTCGGTGGGTGAGAAATCGTAATATCATCAGTTGCAGTTATAAATGTTCCGCTTTGATTCATAGATTTTGCACATTCTAAGATATAATTCTTGATAGATGTAAATTTATCAATTTTGGAAATGTCAGGCTTTACAAATTCTTTTTTTGAATAGTATTTACTCAAACTGTAGCTTTCATCACACCACTTATCATAAAGATTTGACAGTTGGTTGTTATTGCTTACAAGTGTGGTTAGAATATCATCTACAAGTTTTTTCTTGTCAGGTGAAGAAAAGCCGTAAGTATTTCTTCCTTTGCTGAAATCTTTGCTTGAAAGGGTCAACATTTGATTAACTAAGTATTTTAAAGTTTCATCGGAAATATATTTATTAGGTTCGGAAAGCAGATTATTTAGTGAATTTTTACTCTGACTGATTAGCTCGTTTAGGTATTTGTCTTTATTAATATATATTTCCTGTCGTTCATCTTTGAAAATTTCATTAACAAACTCTGATTTTAAATTCTTAATATTTTTCTTAGACAAAAAGCCTTCTTTTGGGTCTGTTGAGTAAACGAATAAATGTACATGCGGGTGATGACCTGTATTGTGCATAGCAGCATACCATTGCAGATTATTAATGTTTATACTGTGAGCTTCTGCGATAAGGTCAACTTTAGACATTATTAAATCTTTCCATAGCTTTTGGCAGTCATAACCGAGCCTGTCAGCGTCCTCTCGTCTGAGCGAGAGAATGTCAGTCCATATGTTTCCGTTGTGAGTTGATACTTCTTCTGCAACTCTGTCAAGATCTACATCAGGGTATGATGAAAATAAACCGTGCTCACCGACTTTATAAGCACCCGGTCTTTTAGCTGCATATTCTATCAAATTTCCTGCTTCGTTGAACAGTAATTCTTCCGCAAGTCTTGATATAAGGTCAGAGGCATTTGACATAGTCGGATTATTGATATAATCGGTGTATTCCAACGGTTTATCCTCATCATCTTTATAATTTAATTGTTCAAGAAATTCTTTAATAGTTTCTTTTTGTTCCTTTGTTGCAGGTCGATTTTTAACATCATAAAACTGTGCCAATCTGATAGCTTCATTTACTATGTTTTGTTCCGATAGATTTAATGAAGTATTTTCAGAAAGCTTATTTGCCAAATGCAGCATTAAACTTGAAGCATTCGCTCTTGTAGGATTAGCTTCATAAGCTTTGTATTCTTCACACTCTGCACTAAGACCTTTTTCTGTACAGAGATTAAGTAAATCTTTAACAGATACTTTTTGCTTAAAAGTAATCGGTAAATCATCTGCCATATCAATGTTTTTGTCAACAGTTTCCCTTGTACCGCAATACCGTACAAGATTTGCTGCATGCTCACCGCTTAAGGCGTGATCGCTTAGCTTTTCTCCGGGTTTGGCTATATGAAAGTAACGGGAGTTTAAAATAAACCTTGTGCCAACCATAGCAGCCTCCGTTATGTTTGAGCTTCATATGCTGATATAATACCTTTGCTTGCCTTAACATCTTCTACAGCTTTTCTACGCATTTTATCATATGAGTCTTTGTCAAGTTCCATCATACTTGCAACGATACGAGTAAGCACATTAATTTCAACAGCTTCTTTGAATTGCAGCTTTGAGGTTCTGTTTGAAGCATTGTTTATCATACCTTCAATTTTTTGTCCTACGATAGAGCATAGATAATCTTGCGTAATTTCAGATGTTTTATAGCCAAAGTAAAAATCAACAGCTGATTCAATTATCTTATTTCTGCTTGTTTTGCCGTCATCAAGTTTCTTTAAGCTCTCAATTTTATTTATCGTTGATAAAGGCAATTGAACGCTTATCTGCTGTTTGTTTACTGATTGCATACGCTATTCTCCTTTAAAACTTCATTACGCTTATTAATTAAAAGTGTAAGGTATTCATCTGAACAAAGATAGTTATAATACTGCTCAATTGCTATTTGCATTACAAATCCTCTTGAAATATAAAGCTCTCTTTTAAGAAACATCAGCATTCTATAACTCTTTTTGGTAATATAAAGACTTTTTTGCTTTTTAGGAATTATATCAAATTTTTCTCTTTCTTCTCGAAAAATACTTTTTATTTTTTCGGGATCTTCAAGATATTTTTGGTATAAATATTCGACAGAAGCGTTATAAACGAAAGAAAGAGTGTTTGAATTAAGAATATTTTTGGCTTTAACAGCAGTTTCGTCTATTACTTTTGATGTAAGATAAAAGCAAGAACCTAATAATTTATCATCAGGTATATTATCATTGGTTAAAGTTAATTTGTTAAAAAATCTATCTGACTGTATCATAAAATCACCTCTTAAAAGATTTTCTCGACTGAACGAATTTTACATATATTATCGTAATATCCCATATTGAAATTGTATGTTACATTTGAGTTTGAAACTTCATCGTTGTATATGATTGTCTGACTGCAAATAGCCATAACATTAAACGAACCGTTATCCTCATAGTCAGAAACATACAATTGTACCAAGCCTGTAGCTTGCTCATAATTATCATCGTATGTGCTGTGACATATTGTTGTTTGTAATTGATTATAATAATCATCTGATAAGTAATCCTTGAGCTGAGAAATATTATTACTTTGTGAACCGGAGTAGGAGAGGTAAAGCTGACAATATTTATCAATGACATCTTTGACTTCAATATTAAACAGTCTGTCATATTTGAGCTTTTCACTTTCCAATTCTTCAATCCTTTGCTGCAAATTTTCTGTGTTCATAGTTGTGGTTTCAACTGTAACAGGAGCAGTAGTCGATTCTGTTTTATTAGTATCATCTTTCAAACCACACCCTGTTACAATAACTGTTATTGCAGAAATAACGACCGTTGCTATAATAAATTTCTTTTTCATTTTTCTTCCTTTCATATACCAAAGCAGCAACAAGTGTCCCACCGTGGGACACTTGTTAGCTGAAATCCGTGTCAGATAAGCCTTTTAGGTAGTCATATGTCCACTTTCGTCTTGTTTCATAGCTGTAGTTGCTGTCACTCCAAGCCCTTTTAGAAGAATAAACAGAATCAAGAGTTGCGTTAGATACACCGTATAAAACACCATTATGACCGTTGCCGTAAACATTTTTATCAAATGAACCTGTGCCAAATTGATTTAATATATCTGCACAGTAAACGATAGCTCGCTTATCATTGATATTATTTTCCTGACAAATTGCGATATATTCTTCCGCATTTTCTGTTGATGTTTGATTTTGTGCGTCTATGCCTGCATTCGTAAGCAGCATTGCTTTAATACATGAGCAAGTATAGCTGTCAGGGACATAACTTGACCAATCGCTTCCGTTTGTTATAGCGGCAATAACTTTCCTACCGGTATTTGAGTAAGATAAAGCTACTCGGCTAATTTCTGCATTGCTTATACTGTATGCTTTTCGCAAGAGTGATAATGCGTTATTACCGTGCCAACCGTATGCACCTACTGACAGAGCACCGTTATCATTAGCTATAACAGAACCGAAATCGCTGTTATCAAGTTCGCTGTAAAATACACCTACTTCATTGTGAGTAATAACATTTCTTGTTACATTTGCAAGACCTTTTTCAATTGCTGAACCAACCGCTCCATAGCAAGCTATGCTGTCATCGTTTAATTGTAATGTGTATTTATTTACATAACTTACAGTTGCCCAGTTGGAGGTTTGACCATTGTACTCATTGCCGGCAATTACTGTAACTGAATTATCTTTTACTTCAACAACTATGCCTATATGATCTACATTACCGGTTGCTGTATAATGACTTCTGCCACCGTAATCGAAGAAAATTAAGTTGCCGACTTGCGGTGTATAGTTATCGGCACTTTTTAATTTTCCAAGCTCTTTTAGGTTGTTTGTCCACATAATAGTTCCCGGTGCAAAGCCAAAATCTTTGGTTTCATAGCCTGATTCCTGAATACAGTAACCGACAAAATAACAGCACCAATCTGTCACAGAAGATTTAAAATATGAGCAATAGCGTTCACCTTGACAGGATAAATTCTGACTGTTCGGTGTATGTGTCTGCCAAAAGCTGTACTCTTCTTTTGCTTTTTCTGCAATTGGTGCTGCATTTTGTTGTGTAGATTCATATGTAAACATCAACAGAAATAAAACGGCGGCTATAACACCTATGACTATTCCTATAATTGTATTTCTTGCTTTCTTGTTATTAATGATAAGTAAAAAATACTTAACTGCTGTAGTCATTTATTTACCACCTGCTGTGCCGAATAACTCTTTTTTGTATTCCGGTGCAATAATTTGTAAGTAGTAGCGTTCATTACCGCAGCAGTACAGGCAATGACCTCTTTTACTTATTTGTATAAGCTCCCATTCTTCATCAAGCATATTAGTTATAGCTTTGTACTCATTAATATTGACAGTGCCGGGATAGAAGAGAAAACGGTGAGTAGGTATTGAGAAGAACGGCTTTGTATATTCAACAACCCCCGGAATCATTAAATCCTCAATATTTTGTGAAGCGATAACAAGGTTACTGTTTTTCTTTCTGCCACGCTTAACAAATGATCGCAGATACATAATTACAATTAAACTTTTAATTACCTCGTGCAGCTCGTCAACGATTACAACCGTATTGCCTTCTGTCAAAAATTTATTATTCATAAACGAAAGAATATTGAAATACATTGCATTTTTTAAGTTTTCGTTTGTGTTTAATAAATTCTTTACATCAAAATTTATGTGGTCTGCATTCGGAATGTTTGTATAACCGTTAAAGAATGTAGAGTCCGTACCGATACATATTGAACGAATACAAAGTGCAAGATTACGGAGAGTATCTTTGGTGAAAAGCATTTCTTTTCCGTTGATTTTTGAAACTTCATCATAAATATTAAGCTGTCTTTCAACTTCTTTGAACAAATCTGAAAGTATAGGATAATCAACATTTGTAAGCTTGTTCAAATCGGTACGGTCTGTAATATGAAATTTTTTGTACAGTTCTTCAAGCATTATTTCAAGAGTATCAAGCTCAGCTGTTGTAATAGCAGGATTATATGTTTTAAAGAAATCTTTGAGAAATGCTATATGTTGAGAAATAATTGTTTTATGCTTAAACGCAACAGGTTCATCATCAGTATAGCTGTCATCAAGAGGATCATTCAAAAGGCGAGGCTGCATTACATTTATAAAATACTTGCCTGACAGCATATCAATGTTTGTGCCGCCGAGTCCGTTAGTTACATCTATACATTCTTTGTCAGAATCCATACTGTAAACTTTTTTCTGCTGTTGTCGGAAAAGACATATAAGCAATTTTATAAGGAATGACTTACCTTCACCGGAGTTACCGAAAATTGCTATATGACCGTTGGTTTTATCGGTATCTCTATGGTCAATATCGGCAAGAATATTTCCACCGTGTACGGCTCGACCAAAGAACAATCCTTTAGGGTCTGTTTTGCCGGAGTAGCTGAAGGGGAAGAGGTTAGCCACTGAACTTGCAGGTAATACTCTTGCAAATTCTTTATCAAACATATCAAGTCCAAAAGGAGCTACCGAAGCAAAACCGTCACGCTGCTGCATATACAATTCATCGTATTTTACATGATTTTTATTGAGCGTTGAACATACTTTTATTTGCATATCTCTTAGTTCATTAAGAGAATTAGCTATTACTTCTACATAAACAGAGCAATGTATAAACTCTTCTTTTGTTCGGTGCGATTCTTTGAGTATTTTTTCTATGTCTAAAATATTTTCCTTGCTGTCTATTGACTTAGACATAGTTTTTGCCTCTGCAATATCGCCCATATTTTTTCGTTCTGCTTTTTCAAAGATTTTTTCTTGCTCTGACGGTGTAACTCTTTCATTATATATATGTAATGTTACACCGCCCATTTCACCGATTTCAGACAGTATTGCAGTTTGTTCTGTTTCGGTTTTATATCTTCTGATAGCAAAAACTTTTCTGTATGTATTACCTACTATGTAATATCGCCTGTGCTTAAAGTCCATAATTGACGGTGCAATTATATCCACAAAATTTTTAAGGCTTTCATTTTTAGATAATCCGTATTGTTCGCCGTCATAATCAGGCAACTCTTCATCGTATGATGTATGCTCAAGATAAATCGACAACATCTTTTTAATATCTTTTTTCTCTGCAAGCTGTACATTGAAATTTTGCTCGGCACATAGCTGCAATGCGTGATTTACAAGCTGTCTGCTGTCCTGCTGAGAAGTTCTTAAAATAATAAAAAATGATCTGCTTGTTGACATAGCAGATTTTATATTATTCATATATTCAATGTCTTTGATGTCAAGAGCTGCAATGGCTGCATTATTTTCTTTGCTTTTCAGATTTTCGAGATGTCTTATATTATTTTCATAGTTTTGTGAATTATTAAGACACAAAATTTCAGATTTAGGCAGTTCAGAAATGATATTTGTAAGTGAGTCAATAATACCAAGTCTTATGGGCTTTGAGAGAACAGTAATGTTTTTTGGCTTAACTTCAAGAAAATATTTTTCCTCATTGCGTGTAGTAAGAATATGATCTTCTTTAATCTCAGCTATTTCAAAGAAATTCTGCACTCTTGTATTATTGTTCTTAATTGTTTTGTTAAGTTTGCGATCTTTTTTTGACAAGTTTATCGCCTCCATTTCAAAATAAGTACATCAGTAAACAAGAACCTTATGAACAGCACAAATAATCTGATTACTGAATAATCCACAAAGCGGGCAGACAAAAATGCGTATGCAGGCAGAAAAGCTATAAAAAACCAAATATGCAATGACAAAAACATTATTATTGAAAAAGCAAATATACTTACCATTACAAATAAATCTGTTATAGTCCAGTATTTATATAGCTTTACTGCCGTAAGATTATCGGGATAGTAAAATTTTCTCATTTTTAGCCTCCTTTTAGTGAGCAAAAGAGCGGATTATTGATGTAATACCGCTTGTAGCAAAAATAGCTTGAGATACATTAGCTTTTACGCTTGTATCAAGTCCGAATTGCTGTAAAATTCTCGGAGCTTCTGCCGCAGCAAGCATAACACCTGTGGCTAAAATCAAATCCCATACATCTGCACCGTCTTGAGTACAATATACAACCGCACCTAAAACGATTAGTATATTTGATATAAAAGATGTTGCACAAATGCCGATTACTTGTTTGCACCACCCTGAAAACGAATCTAAATATCCTCGTGGTACATTGAATAAGTGCAAAGAACCGACAAACATTTGAATTATTAAAATTCCGCCTCGTTTTATATTTGCAAGGAATACTTTAATTACACAAACAAATGTAATCAGCATAAATATAGCGAATCCCCACCCGGAAAAGAAATTTGCTGAACTTGTACTGTTATCTGAATTTATTTGGACGATAAAATTTATAGTAATATCATCTGTAAATGCCTGACAAATAATGTTACAAATATGATTTGTAAAAATCAGCAAGGATACAGGCAGGGTAGTTATTAGTAATGAAGCTAACAGACCTTTGAAAATATTAAGCAGGAGATTAATAGGAGAAACTCGTTCTCCCTCACCGACTGAAACAGCAAAGTCAAATACTGCAAAAGCTATACCGGACACTAAAAGCAATCCGGCAAAGCTTTCTATAAAAAACAAAAAATTTGTAACCATACTATTATCAAAAAGGCTTGTTGTATAATTATTATTTTGATTGATTATGTCGGTTGACCAACTTGCAAGACCAATAGACATAAACTGAGCAATTGTATAGTGTAAGTCTTTTGTTAAATCCATACAAAATATATCAGCAAGGATTAAAAGTAAAGAATCTATCATATGCTGCTCCTTTTAGCTTAAACCAAACCAACCAAAGAAGCCTGCTCCGGCAACCACGCCACAAACAATAGTAGCACCAAATGCCATTCCGATTCCTGCCCATGGAATTTCAGTTCCCTGATTACGATGGCTGAGCAATCCTTTAACAAGCTTTGCAACTGCGACTGTTAATGCTACAAGTGTCAAAAATCCAAAAATGACTGCGACTACATCCTTAAATTGTACTTTTACTTCATTAATTGCTTTATTAATGCCGCCCGAAATATCAACACCGGCGTTGTTATCGGCAGCATAAGCATTAATTGCTGTTATAGATGAAATCAGTGCTGATGTGATTGAAAATGATAACACTTTGTTTTTGATTTTTTTAAGATTCATAAAAATTACCTCCGTTAATTAACTGTTACATAGCAGGTATATGACCTACCGTTATATGTTGCTGTTACTGTTGTTGACCCTTTTTTCAATGCTTTAAAGCTGCATTGATTTCCACCTCCTCCATAATTTTGAAGAATATACGAGTTACCGACTGACCATGAAACTCCGTTATCTGCTCCGATTAAGTTAAGAAACAAAACATCATCTGTATGTATAGAAACTGACGAATAAGACAAATATATATTATCTTTAGTTGTTTCTTGCGGTTTTACAGTAGGTTTTGAAGTTGGCTTCTCAACTTTTTTAGTCGTTTGAGGCTCTTGAACCTTTGTCGGTTCAGGTTTTGGTGTTTCAGATTGCTGTGGTCGGTAATAGTTGTTATTGCTTTGTGATGAATTATGAGAACTGTTGTTTATGCTGTTTTCGTTAGGTTCTTGTGATTGCTCGTGCTCTGAATCTTCAGATTTACTTTCACTTTTTGATTGTGATTCTGATCTTTCGGAGCGTTCACTATTAACGCTTTGAGAAGATTGTTGTGTTGCTAATTCACTGCTGTTTTGCCACTTAGAAATACTTTGTGTTGTTTCTGCGGCATTAGTGAATTTTATAACTGAACTTGAATAAGAAACTGTAGTATTTACTTCTTCTTTCTCTGTTTTGCCATTAACCGCAAGACTTACGATTATAACAACTGCAATCATTACTACAATAATTCCTGCACATACAATAACGAATACAGGGTTGATTTTTCGCTTGATGATCTATACCTCCTTTTTTATTTGTTATATATTAAAAGCAGTGCATATTTTAATACACTGCTCCTAAATATCGAAATCAATTTAAGTTATATATGTAGTTTAAATCAACATCACCTCTTATACCGTCAACCTTGCCGTTCCAACTGTACTGATGAATGTCAACAAATACCGGAAGCTCATTGTACGAATTATTTGGTGCTGCTATCCAAATCAGATATTTAGATGAAAGCTCGTCCGGATATGCACTATCGACTAACATACTTTTTGCACTATACATACCAACATCATAGCCATAGCTTTTTATGCCATCGCAAAAAGCTGAAATTATATCCGTAAGAGTTCGTCTTGGCAAAACAGCTTGGCGATACTCTTCCACATCTAAAAAGACAGGAAGGTCAAACTGCTTTCCACCTATTGTGTTCATACAGTTTTTAACTTCTGCTTTAGCTGCGTCAACCGATGTAGCGTAGCTATACACCAGTATGCTCCAACATTCAAGCCTGCTGACTTTGCTTGACGATAATATTCTTGAAATTTATTATCCTCTTGATTCGGGTCTTTGCCGTAGCCTGCACGAATAATAACGCAAGTGACACCTGTATTTCTTACTTTGTTAAAATTAATATCACCGTTCCATTCGGAAATATCAATACACTTCGCTTTTTCAACGCTGAACCTTATCGAAACGCTCTGAGAACATTGCTTTGCTGTAACGGTAGCAGAACCTACTTTATTGACTTTAACCTTGACGGTATTACTGTCTGTTGAAACGATTTTTGCGACCGAGCTGTCTGATGAAGTATATGTAATGTCGCTTATAGCGTTATTGGTTGTTATTGAAAATGTAACTGTATCACCGACACACTGCTTATATTCATTTCTTGTCACAGATAGTTTTGTGTTTTTCTCAATAGTTTCAATATCATTTTTTGATATTTCTATCTGTAACGCTGAAATATCGTTTACATCGACTCTGCCGTCATTGTTCAGGTCATAGTCCTTATTGTCAGTAAATTCTGATATTTCGCTCTGTAAAAAGGTTACATCGTTTACATTAACGCTATCATCGTTATTCACATCAAAGCCTGCAGTAAAGGCTACGATGGTGCTGTAACAGATGATAGGTATAGCTGCTAAAGATGTAATTAGCAGTTTTTTAATTAATTGATTCATTGGCTTTGACTCCTTATTCCTGTTGATGAATTTTATACTAAAATAATGAAGAGTTCCGGAAAATTGCTAGTTCTAAGGATAGCAAAGTGTTCGATTTTTGTGTCCTTATACTCTTTCTGGTATGATTCTTTTTTTAAATCGCCATAATAATAAAAATCAAACTTGTCACACAAGCCGGGTACTGTAAGCAAAAAGTCTGTGTTAGATATTTTATTAAGTAATTTTTGTAATTTCATGTTCAATACTTCTTCTGTATTTTTGTTTTATTTAATTTTCTGAAAAGACATATGGCCCCTAATTACTACAAATACTGTCACAAGAATTATTGTGACAGTACAAAACTGATCAAAACATGTTGTTAAAGCGAATTAAATTTTATTATAATCATTGTAAAAAATTGACAATTATAGCAAAAAGTTATAATATTGTTATGAGGTGATAATTTATGAATAATAAGTTTTTAGGTGCTTATTGTCAATATTTAAATGATTATTTGTCAATTGATGAAATTGTTGAAATAGAAAAAAAGGATAAAGATTTTTTTCAACAAAATATAAGTCACAATTTATATTGTCCCGAATGTAAACTTGCTCCACTTTCCATTGTTCATGGTGATTCCGAATATTTAAGAGCTTATGCTAAAAGTGTGCATGGAGAAGATTGTTCACTTATGCAAAATATTGTTTCAAATGCGGCTTTTATTAAAATTATTGAATCAGATAGTAATAATGAATTTTTAAGTAAAAAACTCAATGATTTTGCAGATTATATTTTTTTACCAAAGAAAAATAATCAAGTTTTGACACCCTTGACTATTGAACATGGAATTGACGAAAATGCTCAGACTGATACAACAGCTAACAAAAAGACTAAAAATTCAAAATATATACCTCGACAAAATATCTCAAATGGAATATTTGTTGAAGATATTGGTGTTTATAAGTTCTTCTATGGTGAACTATATTTAATGTGGTATAAAAACAAAAATAATGATAATGTAAAAAAATTGTTAGCGTTTCCTTTACACCACAATAAAAAAAGCGTCTTTTCTATAACAATGTCATCTCGTGTGAGTGATTATGTTAAGAATGACTTGCCTATTCAATTTAATAAATTGCAACGAGTAAAAGTTGTTTTCCTTTCAGTACTTAACAAGTATAATAATTATTACAATTTTCATATTAAACATTCAGCTCATTTTATTGTAAAGTCTTAACTAATATACAAATCCATTTTGAAAAAGCAAATGCAACTTTGTCATTGTGAGTCCAAGTTTCGTGCTTGAAAATTGTTTTTTCAAGTTCGTCAGCACGCATAATTTTATAATACAAAACTTCTAAATCCAGTTGTTTTTTGATTAGCTCCTTATGATTTTCGATCGAATCAATATAATCAATATCGAAACTTTTTGCCTTTTCAAAATCATCTTTTGGAAAAAACACTGCAAAACTTTCAAATCCTGTTTTGTCGTAATCATAAAAATCGTATTTATTTAGTAGTTCTTTGACTGTCATTTTATTTAGTCATTCCTTTCATTTATATACTTGCTAATTACCACAATTAAATCTCTGTATGAAATTTATCACATTCGTTGGAAGCAATAAACAGTGCATACACTATAAACATATCAGCTATCGCTAAAAAACCATTACACACCAAGTTAAAGCCATTATGCTCACCCCATTTTAAATGCTTGCTTTGCTTCACATTCGCTGAAAAAAGCATTTTCACCAATAGTCCAAAATTCATCGCCTGATGTTTTGCACCTTACGCTCATACTGTTTTCTTCTATAAGAATTGCGGTAACGGTATCACTGCACATTAGCATTTCTCCGTCACCACAATCATCAGTCAAGAAAACTTTTTTACCTATCATATTTTCAATCACATTCTTACCTCCTTTTACAAACTGTTCTCTTAATACAAATAATTAAAACAACTAACAAGCTAATACCTAAAATGATAAACACAAGCGTTAAATCATTATGATTATCATCGCTAATCACCTCATCAGCCGTTGCAGTATCAGTAATCGTATCTTCAACCCTCTCACCACGCACGCAAAGCCTGTGCGTATTAATTGAGTACGGATAGCAAGTGACCAATGTCACATAGTCTTTGCCGTTCTCAATTTCAAGTTTACTTGAATCATCAGGGTCAACTATATTAATCTCACACACTTTGTATGTGAGTGTTTTATTCAATACATTAATCGTAAAGGTATCTCCGATTTCTAACTTGTCCAGCTCATCAAAGAATACCTGTTCAGGATACCCGGAGTGAGCGGATATAACAGCGTGTGTGCTTGCACCGCCAATGGGCAAGGAAGTGTTTGCCAAATGTACACAGCCGTTTTTGAGTTTTTCTTCTCTGTTGGTGCTGTCGTGATACACCGGTAAGTCAACATTTATCTTTGGAATTTCGATAGTACACATTATATCGTCATAGTTGAGAATGTTCTCATACTCTGACATTGCTGCATTGTATTCGTCTTTTTCTTCATCGTTTAATGCACTCTTTGCAAGCAATTCGTTAAAATTTTGAGCCTTAGCAAGCTCGCTGTTAATCTCCTCGTCAGACATTGTCTGAGTGCTTGTATTGTAATTTGATATTACAGTTTCGTTGTTCTTGCTGTTGATGTAATCGGCTATATTCGGATAGATTAAAAAGCCTATTCCGACCGCAGCAAGAACGCAGAGGGATATAAAAAATATTTTAGTTTTCATAATTTTTTGTGAGCAAGGGCCACCGATAAATCGGCAGCCCTTTTGTTATAGTTTAATTATTTAGCTGTCTTAGCTGATTTCTTCTTGATGAGGTATGCAAGTACCAACGCAAGAGAAATGCCTACACAAGCCACACCAGCCATTCTGATGAAGCCTACATATCCGCCTGTCTTAGGGAAGAATACGATTGTATCAGTTACGGTAATTTCAACTGTGCCGTTTGTCGGAGCGTTCTGTACCCAAGTATTTTTGGTAAACACTGAATTATACTGAACAGGGATTTCAACTTCAATTACCTTGCCGTAAACATTGTAGCCTGAAGGAGCAACAGTTTCTACAATGTAATATGTTCCGCTCTGTAATGAGATTTCCTCATTTGCTGAATTTTTAAAAATTACATTACCGTTGCTATCTGATGTACCCGTTCCAATAACATTGGTATGAGCTTTATCGTTATACAGGTCAAAGGTTGCACCTGCAAGCGGATTGCCTGCTTCGTTAAGTTTGAGTACCTTAAGTCCATATGTGTAAACATATACCTTATTGCCCGGAACACTGTCAACACCTGAATCATTACCGTATTCAAGTTTAACATCCTCATTAGGGTTACCTGCTGTACCTTTCACGGCATACTTGTTGAGTGTTGCTGAATATGTAACAATTACATACTTTGCGTTGCTTGTGTAAAAAGCTGACTTTGCAAGATATTCAGAAGTAAGAGCGACATTAAACTTTGTGTTTTTGCCCTCACCCTCGCTTGTTACATTCACCTTGTAATCTGTGCCTTTAGTAAGGTCAGCTACTTTAGCACCTTTAGCGTCAACAAGTGTAACCTTGAATGAATTTTTGTTAAGTGTAAGACCTGCACTCATATCATCATATACAGCATATGTTGTGAGCTTAATGTCATTTGAGCCTGCTACTGTATTCTTGAGCTTAAAGTTTACAGTGTCACCAAGGCTTACATCTGTATAGTTAGTATTGTTTTTTGTGCTGTTGGTAATTGACTTTTCTGTTGACGGTGTGCTGTCAGCTACTTTGCTTGCAAGATTGATTTCAGCGTAGCTATATACCCACTCACCGTTATTGTAATACGGGAGAGCAAGAACAGAGTTTGTGATACTTGTAACACCGGCAGGGTACTTAACACACTTGATGTAATAAATACCCTGTACAAGGTTTGAAAAGCTCTGTGTTGTGTTTGTTGCCGATGAAGTAAATGTACCCTGTGATACTGCTGTACTTAAATCAGCGTTATCGAGTGCGTCAAGAGCAGCCTTTGAATCGCCTGCAAGAATTTCTGCGCTGATTGAATTTACAAGAGATGTGTACTCTGTTTTGAATGGAGTAGCTGTTGTGCTCTTGAGGTCAGCAACTCTGAACAGTTCAAAAGTATAGCCCGGTTTAGTGCATTTCACACTGATATTTACCTTTTGGTTTGTCTTAAGTGCAGTAGCCGCACTTGCTGTCGGTATTGCCGCAAAGAGTAATGTCAACATCATTACTACTGCGAGCAGTTTGCCTGTGAATGATTTTCTAATTGATTTTCTCATAAGAAAACCCCTCCTTAAAAAATTTTTTTGCGGACAATTTGTCCGTTGTATGGAAAAAGCCCAACAGATTTACTGTTGAGCCTTTTTGCCAATGTGTTTTTTCTTTTTTCTTATACCTAAACCAATAGCACCTACCAATATTGTAAACGCTAATACAGCGGCGCCGATTTCAATGTAAATCGGTCTGTTGTTGCCTGTTCCGCCGGTTTCAGGAATGAAGACGCTGTTATTCTTAACCGTAAGCTGTATATCAAGTGTATCTAAGCTGTCGGGCGAAATGGTAAAGTTAATCTTGCCTGCATACGGCATATTACCTTTGCTGTCTGTTTCAATGAAGTAATAATCACCGGGCAAGAGGTTATTTACAATAATTCTGCCGTCGCTGTCGGTAACGAGCTTTGTTACCGTATCAGCCGTCTTGCTGTCGGCAGCTTCGTACATAATACTGCTGTTTTTATTTATAACATTAACAATGCCTGTTTTTGTGTTGTAGAGTTCAAACTCAATACCCTCAAGCGGATTGCCGTTGCCGTCTGTTTTTAAAAGCTCTACACTGCCACGCTTGAGCAGGTTTTTCATCGTAACTACAAAGCTTTTGCCGTCCTCAAGTGTAACTGTCTGAGCCGCAGGCTTTACATACTTAGCAGGGAAGTAATATGTACCGTCTGCATTTTTAAAGCCTAATTCATCAATTGTGTATTTAACCTTTTCATTGCTTGTGTTATACACCGCAAGATTGGTAAGATGAGCAGTGCCGTCCTCGCCTGTTACAAGCACCTTATTTGTTTTGCCGTCATCAGACTTTACCGAGAAGTAAAAGCCGCTTACAATGCCGTCCTCAGACTCTTTTTGAACGATTAAGCCTGTCTTTTGCAGTCTGTTAGCAAAATAAAATGAAAGAGTAACATTTTCCTTTAGCGTAACGGTTTTTTTAGCAGGAGGAATATATCTGTCAGGCACAGAGTATGTACCGTCTGCATTTTTGTAGCCAAGCTCTGTGATTATGTATTTTACATATTCTCCGCTTGCTTTGTAAACAGGCAAGTTGTTGAGCGTTGCTGCACCGTCTATGCCCTTGCTTTTTGTTACTATGTTTTCGTCTGTCACTCCGTCATCAGACTTGACATTAAACCATACATCCTTAGCAGTATTAGCTCCTCGCTTACTGTCATCGGCGGTTTTGTAGATTGTAAGATTACCGTAAACAGTATCAGGTTCTTCTAATACCTCAACCTCATTATCCAAAAGCACATCGCCTGTTGCTTCATTGAGCTTGATTTGACGAATGAAGATTTGAGGATTCACTTTAAATCCGTCAGGTGCTTTGGTTTCTTGAATTGAAAGAGTGCCGAGTGGGAGTGTTGGAACACCCACGCTATTGAGATAAAACGGCTCGCCGTAGTCACTGTCTGCACGATAATCTTTATGCAAATGAGTATAGCCATCACTATCTGTTTCAAGCACCCATTTGCGTTCAGGCTCAAGTCCTGCAAGCTCATCTGCCGAGTTGTAATAACCCTTGTAGAATTTAAGGGTAAATTCAGCACCGCCCATATCAACCGTTTGTCCTGTAACTGCATTCTTTTTCTGAATTTGAATACCGATAGGGTCATTCTTAGGAGCGTTTGAGATAGTTGCACCTAAGAGAGCGTAACCGCCTGATGTTCCCTCTAATAGTTCAAGCTTAACAGGGTCTGGAAATTTCTCAAATCCCTTACCGGCTTTTGTTTCGACTGCATACAAAGTGTTACTATATGTGATTTTGTAAAGGTCAGAGTTTGAATTGCTATCCCAATTAACTCCGTCACTTGATATAGCTTTGGTATTGCCGTTGCTGTCCATTAGGAAGTATCTGAGTATTTTATCTGTCTTTGCGTTATTTGCAATATACTCATAGGCACTTCTTTCGTTAGGAAATACTGCAATCTCAGTGCCGTCTAAGTCGTAGCAATCGTTATTCTCAGTGAGGGAAGGCTCACTGCTTACTTTTTTCAGATTCAGCTTAACAATCTCTTTGTCGGTCACATTAAGAATATCAAGTGTTTTTTCCTGCTTGCAATCCTCTGCCGTAACGGTAATCGGATATTCTGTTGTACTGTCAAGAGCAAAATACTTGCCTGAATTAGGAGCTTTGGTTTCCTTGAGGTAATATTCTCCTGCGTCAAGCTCGAAGTAGCTTTTACCTATCCAATCCTGATTGGAGTAGGAATATTTGATTTTTGAAATATTACCGTTTCTGTTAAGCTGTGCAACTGCGACAACCGAGTTGTCGGCTTTTTTATACAGAGTATATTCTGCACCGCTGAAATTAAGATAATCCTTGTCCTGAGTGCTTTCTGTCAGGTCTTTAATACTATCGTTAGTGCCTGACTTTTGCAACGACAATTTAGCCTTTTTCGGAATTTCAACTATGAGGTGCTGATATGTTCCGTCTTTTGGATTTTTTGGCTTTGGGTGTGCAATATAGATATTTGTTGTACTTGCGTAATCTACAATTTTGCTGTAATTACCGCTGTGCTTTGAAACACGCTGACACACATCAACAATCATATTTACCATTTCAGAGATGTCACTATATCCGCTCCAAGTTTTCCAAGCTGTACTTTTATCATTAAGCATTGTGTGATGAAGCTGAGATAGTGCAAAATGACTTAGGATATAGTATGCGTCATCATTACTTATTTTAGCAGCAGAGAAGAATGAACTGTATTTGTAATCGGCTTTCGGACCTATAAATTTGTCATACATATACTGCTTCATAGTCTTGTTTTCAACTACAATTTCTTTACTGTCAAAGAAATGTTTTGCATACAGCAACTCTTCACCAACAATGAGTGCTTTTTCGGAAGCGTTGCTCGAATTTGGATCAAGCTTGATAACTTCCTTACCTGTATCTCCATAGAAGTCTGTAAATTCAACAGTTTGACCGCCGGTCGTCTGAGCATACGACTGTGGGTCTATGCAATAGCCTATTTCACCGTTGAATTTAAACTTGTATGCGTCCAAACGACCGCCACTGCCATTGTTGACAAGAACGATAGGCTTTTTTGATGATTCAATAAGCACCTTGCCGCCAATTTCGTTAAGTCCTGTATATGAATACGCACTTGCAGTAATATTTACGGCAGGGAACATTGCAAAGACAGTAACAAGCGAAATGATTACGGCTGTAAGCTTTTTAAAAATTTTCATTATTAAGTTTTTCTCTCCTTTCAATGAGATAGTATATTTTCCTTTCTGTTGGTGGACTTCGTTTTTTATTTTTCATATAGTTTTATCCCCTTTCGGTTTTTGTTGTAAAACAAAAAAGCAGCTAAAATTAAATGATTAATTCTTAACTGCTTATTGCTTATGATGTTTAATTATAGTTTTTAGAATTAGTACCAATCTGCTTTTAATTTCTGCGTTTGCTTTTTTAGTTATAGCTTTAATTTGTTTTATATTTTTTGCTACATTTTCGATTATAGTAATGCTTTGGAATATAAATAATAATCGTAATTACTTAAATGTTTTATTTTATCTAATTTGTCAAGAGTTTGTAATTTGTATTTTCCTTGAAGAAAATATGAAAACCAATAAAAAAGAGGATATAATCGTTTAATTATTCTTGGGTTGTTGCCATAATCAATAGACAAAGAACATATTTCCATATTTTGCTTCTCTTCAAACTCAGAAATTATGTTGTTATTATAACAACAGGCTTGACAAGTACTGTACTCTCTACAAACAACAGGTCGTACTTCATATATTGAACATTTGTGTTGCTTGTTTAAGAAAATACACTCGGGCAATAAATATTCATCTTCTTCGCAAATGTTGTCTTGAAATAAATAATTAAGTCCATCAAAATTAGATGTTTGAAATGTGTTAATTTTTTCACATAGATTATAATAATCATCTGGATATACATTTTGAAATTTCTTAGCAAAGCTTTTTGCTTTTTGTATATAAACATCTAACTCATTTGGAAAATTAGTCATAATATAGTCCAAAATTATCATAAATTCGTTTTCGGTTATAAAAAAACGAACTCCTTTACAACATCTATAACAACCACTTATACAATTATTATAAATATTGTTATTTTTAGCGTATTTATCAAATTCTTTGTATGCACGATATATATCAGCTAATTTACTACTTGGATTGATGTCAAAATGACATTTTTTGTGTTTTTTTCCACTACCACAAAAGCATAAATCATTACATTTCATATTATCACTCCGATTCCATCACTATATGAAAAATAATAATATAATCTTTTTGGTTTGTCAATGATAATTACAATCATTTTTTGAGTCAACAAAAATAATTTGTGAACTTTTAGAAGCAGCTAAATTTTTAATGGTTTCTTTGTATGGTGAAGTGTATTTAGGTAATGCTATGTTTATATTTTGAAATGTATTTAATTCCAAATAATTATTGAAAAGCTTTTCCAGATATGCTTTTCGATTATTCGATTTGCAAGCGTTAATATCTGAATGTAAAATATTTAAAGCTTTTATGTAACAGTCAATAGAGTTTTTTTCTCTTGCTAATCGAAATGCCGTTACATATAAGCTTGGATTGTTAATGCGTATCTTTTGATTAACAAAAGCTAAATCTTCTTTGTTGAGTAAAATCAAATGTTCAATAAGCTCATAACTTTTGTATTTGTTTTTTGCTTTTACTTTTACTTTCATATGCTATCTCCTTTTTCAATTTCTTTGTAAAAATAAAAAGCAGCTAAAATCTTCAATAGAATTTTCTTAACTGCTTTCTGCTTATGATGTGTTATTTAATTGTAATTTGTATTGATGATTAATACCAACCTTCTGCTCTTACAAGAGTTGTCTTTGTTTCGTAATGACCTACCTCTGGTTCATTGACTGTTTCATAGCCGACTAATGTTCTAACAGTTTCACAACGATAACTACCGTTTTCGCCTTTTTGCATATGCTCTTTCATATGCTCACCATAGCAATCTGTTATCTCAGCTCCGCAAGTGTTGCAGATGGCTGCGTCGTGTTCCTCATAGATTGGTCGCTGCCAAGTGCAAGCTTCTTCATCAACCACCCAGACCTGTTCGGTCTTGTATTCAGCCTCGTGCCAAGTTTTGCCCTCGTGTGGGTCTTTTGTTGCAGGCTGTGTAGCCGGTGCAGGCTTACTTGAAGATGATGAGCCGGAGCCGCTTGACGGCTTGCTCTGACTTGAGTTGCTTGATGAACCGCCTGACGGTTTACTCTGACTTGATGAACTGTTTGAGCCTGAATTGCTTGCAGGCTTATTTGTGCTGCCTGATGAGCCGTTGCTCTTGCTTGTCTGACCGTTGCCAGCATTGTTATTATTGTTAGGCTGATTGCTGTTGCCGTTGCTGTTATTGTTGCTCTGACCGCCGTTGTTCTGCTTGTTGTCGGTCTTTGCTGCATTCTGTGCATTAACTTCCGTAGCTTTTTCCGACTTATCCGCAGGCTGTGTCTGCTTAACCTCAACAACCTTAGTTGCTTCTTCTATATGAGTGTTACCCTGTGAATCGGTAACTACCTGTGTAACTGTCTGAACAGATGTGCCAATAACCTCATCAGCCGTTGCAACAGGCTGTTTATTTCCGCAAGCGGTCAGCATAGCAATAATGACCGCCGCCACCGTTACTGCCGCAACCGCAACAATACCAATAGCCTTTTTCTTATTCGTTTTTTTCTCTGCTGATTCATTCGTATTTGTAATGTTTGTGTTCATTTCCTGTGTAGTCATACTTCTGACCCCTTTCGTATATGTCTTTATATCTTAATTTTACAATTCACATTTTTGTTTGTCAATCATTCGATTTCAAGTTCTATTCTACCTTTGCTTTTAAATTTAAAATTAAATTTTTCGTAAAAATGATTTCTGAGTGATTTATTATTTTCATCATATTCATCTACAGGAGATAAATACCCAAATACTTTTTTTACATTGATTGATTTCATATATTGAAGAAAACAATTCATCACGCACGAACCAAACCCTTGATTTTTACTTATTGTGATAATGTCAATTATGTTTACACTGTCAATAATTACTTTATCAGCTATTTTATTATAATCTAAAATTGTTTCTGTGTACATTTGGATAACTCTTTCAGCAAGATCGTATTTGGGATTTAGTGTATATCCGTAAAAATTTACTTCTTTTAAACAGTTGAGATGATTATATTCTTCTTCTCGTGTAACTACAAAAAATTCTGTATATTTAGTTCCGCTTAAATCCTTTAAAAATACTATTTGTTCATTGGATTCATTAAATTTCATTAATAGATCCAATGTTTTGGTTCTTTCAATCATATTTATTGAAAGTTCCTCCATATCATATAAACTATCTTTATAGAAGTCAAGCATTTCACAATGATTGCATAATAATTTTTTTATAATTTTCAAACTTAATTTCTCCCTGAAATGGATTTAAGTTGATATAGTCGAGAAATATTCTTTTTAAATGGTCTTTTTTGTGTTTGTTTTTACAAATGCAAATATCAGAATATAAGATATTTAAGATGTTTATGTAACTGTTAACAGAGTTTTCTTCTCTTGCTAATCGTAATGCAGTTATATATAAGCTTGGATTGCTAATGCGTATGTTTTTATTAATTGTTGATAAATCGACTTTCTTATATACTATCATTTTTTCAATTAAAAGTAAACAAAAGCCTCTTTTGGTATCCTTAATTTTTACTTTTACTCTCATATCAATGCTCCTTTCAGCTTTTTTGTATGAAAAAAGCAGTCAAGCTCTTGCTTAACTGCTTTAATTGATGTGTTTAATTTTCATATATATATCAATACCAACCTGCTGCTCTTACGAGAGTTGTTTTTGTTTCATAATGTCCTTTTTCGGGAACGGTTATTGTTTCATAACCGACTAAAGTATCAACCATTTCATTACGATAGCTAAAATCATCTCCATAAGGTAAATGTTTAGTTTTATCGTGTTCAGTTATATGTCCTGTTATTTCTTCACCACATATGTTACATATTGTAGCATCGTGTGTTTCGTAAATCGGTTTCTGCCAAGTGTAACCTTCTTCATCAACTACCCAAACTTTTTCGGTTTTGTACTCTGCATCGTGCCAAGTTTTGCCCTCGTGTGGGTCTTTTGTTGCAGGCTGTGTAGCCGGTGCAGGCTTACTTGAAGATGATGAGCCGGAGCCGCTTGACGGCTTGCTCTGACTTGAGTTGCTTGATGAACCGCCTGACGGTTTACTCTGACTTGATGAACTGTTTGAGCCTGAATTGCTTGCAGGCTTATTTGTGCTGCCTGATGAGCCGTTGCTCTTGCTTGTCTGACCGTTGCCAGCATTGTTATTGTTGTTAGTCTGATTGCTGTTGTTGCTGTTATTGTTGCTCTGACTGCCGTTGTTCTGCTTGTTGTCGGTCTTTGCCACATTCTGTGCATTAACCTCCGTAGCTTTTTCCGACTTCTCCGCAGGCTGTGTCTGCTTAACCTCAACAACCTTTGTTTCTTCCTCTATATGAGTGTTACCCTGACTGTCCGTCACAACCTGTGTAACAGTCTGAACAGATGTACCGATTACCTCATCAGCCGTTGCCGTAGGCTGTTTATTTCCGCAAGCGGTCAGCATAGCAATAATGACCGCGGCCACCGTTACTGCCGCAACCGCAACAATACCAATAGCCTTTTTCTTATTCGTTTTTTTCTCTGCTGATTCATTCGTATTTGTAATGTTTGTGTTCATTTCCTGTGTAGTCATACTTCTGACCCCTTTCGTATTAGTGTTTATACTTATATTGTATCGTTCACAATTTTGTTTGTCAAATATTAATTATTAAATTCAAAAAATCTCAGCAAAGAATTTTCTAAGCTGAGATTTTGCAATACTTATTTTTTTATGTATTCTTTTAATTTCTTAATATCGTGTGTAATTTCTTTGCCTCCGTTGTATTTATCAATCCAATAAGAGTGAATTTCGCATATTAATAAAGCAATACCGTTAATAACCAATAATGGGAATAATATAATATCCATATTTATAACTATAACATTTTCAACATATGAGAACAGATCATAATTGTTTATATGATAATCTAATATAGAAGGAAACTGTTTGTTGCAAATAAAATAGGCAAGAGGTGTTTTTATTAAAGAAATTACACCTAATGAAATTTCAATTATAGCATTGCAAGTTTTTGCTACCTTTGTATTAGCAATAAGGTTAATTATTATGAAGAGTATCGGAAAAACATATAAAGATTTAGTGTAGTTCATAACTATTATTGAAATAAAAAAATTAATAAGTATAGAAGCAATTATGAACATTCTTAGTGATGTAAACGGCGTAATAATATACTTTGATAGATTTTCAAAAATATCTAATAGGTAAATATAGCAGAAAAAAATAATACCACTTATTAAGAATCCTTTATAGCTTTTGAAACAGCCAAATATTGCTACTGTTAAACCTAAAAGGACAAGCAATATTTTTTTAACTGCTCTAACTTTATTATTTGATATAATCTTTTCTATTTTAGGTTTTAAGTGATAACTTAACTGCATTATTTTAATTTGAAATTTCCATATAAATGTAAAAGGAATATCAAAACACATAAAAATAAAATTCATCATATAATTCATCACCTTTGGACAAATTATATCATTTTTTATCTTTGTTTTCAATCCATAGCGTTCTTATTTGAATGGGGAGAGATACAAGTATTGCAACAAAAAATATTGGAATTGATTCACTTATAGATAAATACATAGCAAATGTCATCAATAACAGTGTTGGAAAAGTGTATGTTCCATCTTGTAATCTTTTAACACTATTATAAAATAACAAAAAGGCTGATAAAAATATAATAGATAACCATAAGTGCAAGTCTAAGTCCATCAGTATATAATAGAAGAATTGACATACGCAAGAGAAAGCAATAGTTTCCGAACTGATTTTTTTGTTTTTGTTTTTTACTGTAATCCATAAAATTTTGATAATACATACCACTATAATTAAATTTGCTGTAATTAAAAGGTATGGAGCAACAGAACTAAAAAGTATTTTATATATTATTTCTCTTTCTTGCATATAGCTAATCTCCTTATTTCATATAATAAAAAAACAGTCAAGTTTTAATACTTAACTGCTTAAATGTGATATAAAATTATTTTGTTAAACGCAATCCTGAAATTTTAATATATCCAATTTCATCTGTTATATATCTGTCATCGGCAAATACGGTAAAACAAATTTCTTTTATTTCTTTCCATGAATCCCGGGAAGACATTTTTGCTAATGGTATAATGTGATGCTTGTTTTCAAGCGGAAAGTCGATAAATTGACTTTGCTGTACATTCTTTATTTGAAATTGCACTAATTTAATACTTTGAGAAGTATCAAGTGAAAATTCTAAATTATAATTTTCATCGTAGTAATTTTCTAAATTTATAAAAGGGGTAAAAGAAAGTAAAATCATTGCAAATTGGCATCCGGGCAATTGCTTTACTTTTTCGGGCATTGTAATCTTTGCTTTAATAACAGGGCCGTTACTTTCGTTTTCTATATTACAAATATCTCTTGTTACATCATACGATTTTACAATTTGTATTGGACAATATTCATTAAATCTATCGGTAAGATAATATGTACTGTTATTTGTTTCTTTGGGCTTTTGTGAGTTATTATAATTATTAATAACATCACCTTCAATATTACCGAATACATTACCGTTTACAACACCTATATTTTGAGAAACAGTTGGCTTTATGTATTTAGCAAATTCTAATTCTTTTTGGATTTCTTCGTCAATATTAATATATTCTTTAAGTAATCCTTCGGATTTCAAATATACATCAGGTGTATTATTTATATATTTACATATTTTATCAAGTGATTTATCGTCCAGTATCCAATTTGATAATTTGTTTTTGAGAAAGTCTTTTGTAACAGAAGTTCCCTCCTTTATTAAATCCCAAACTGCACTGCTTACAATTCCGGAAGTTAGTTCATTCATAGTATCCCTCTTTTTATTAATGTGTTGTCATATTGACTTTTAAATTTTTATAATATATAATGTAGTTACAGAGGAAACCGTTTAAAGCGGTTAGCCGAAATTGTTTAATTAATTATAAAAATAATCGTTCAACAAGTTTTAGCGGGCTGTTGGGCGATTATTTTTTTATGTATTTAATGATCTCAAGAAGTTCTACTAACAAAATAATCAGTAATACTAACTCGGTCATACATATCACCCCCCTTATTCGGGAGTGCTAACCGCCTTATAGCCTCTGCAACTACTCCATAAAGCCTTTAGGCTGAATGGCAGGTATTACATATGTTGTGTAAAATTATTGTTAAAATGTTGTGCTTGATTTAATTCTGACTGCAATTCAAGTATTTGTTTCTGTTGCTCAACAGATAGTGTTTGCAATCGTTCAACTTCTTTCATTAAGTTGTTGATAGATTCCACATAATTTTTTATGCTGCGTTGCTCATCAGTTAGATTTTCATATTTATATTTACTCCTTTCAATTTCTTTAATAAGCATTTTATCGACATTATTTAATAAACTGTAAATTTGGTTATCATTATTTTCTAATGATTTTTGTGCCTTTTCTATGTTTTGTTGTGTATCTTTATTTTCGCTACGAACTAAGTCCTTAACTTTTTCGTTGTCAGTACTTAAATCTTTTTGGCCTTCTTTTATTGATTTATGTTCATTAGATAACTCCTTGTTGCTTTTTACTGATTTAACTATATCAATGATAACTCCGGTTAAAAGTACAAGGCAACTGCAAAAAACAACCCAATCCATCATATTGCTCCAATTTATCGATTCATCTATATTAAAGTGCATATATTTCACCCCTATTCTACAATTAACATTTTTGTTTGTCAATCACATTATTTCTATTAAACAATGTGATTGACAAAGTTTTCTGACTTTTTTACATTAATAATTTGCATGTGATATAATATGTATATCAAAAAATTAAGGAGATGTTATTTTTGAAAATTAATGAATTAAACGAGTATGCTTATGAACATTTTTTCGAAATTGATGATTTAAAGAAATCTTATTATAAGTACACTCAGTTACACCAAGTAGTCGAAAGGTGCCAACATATTGAAAAAATCGACAAAAGGAAAATCAACAGATTAATTAAGGAGTTTAAATGTATATGCAAAAAATTAATTAAGCGTGATGAAAATTTTGATATTGAAGAGTACACATTATATATGCAGGCATTAGTTACCATTAATGTGAAAATTCAGAAAATATTATCCGATTGGAGATACCGAAAAAATAAAGAAATATCTGATATTGAAAAAGAATACAAAAAGGTTAATAATTACTTATCTTATGCTAATTCGTCTTTTGATGTTATTTTGAATAATCATACGACACTTTTTATTTTGCTTTCATTTGCTGCGTTTGTGTTTGGTGGATTAATTTTCTATATTGCAATTCGAAGCATTTTAGGAACACTATTAAATTTGTTGCTTTTAGTTATAGCGTTTCTGATATACTTTTTTTATAACAAAAGTATAATGCGTAGCTTTAATATCGACTATATAAATAGAACAATAAGTAAAAATACATATATAAAATCATCCAAAATAAAGAAAGCTAATAGAAACTTAAAATACATTTTAAATTTCAAGAAATAAAAATATCATACCTGTGATTTCAACTGCAAACCAGGTAACCAACATTAATATTCCGTATTTGTCTATATATTTTATTTTCCTGTAAATTTTAACAGTGTTGTAAAGTGAAATAGCAATAAAAATTGGTGAAATAATTATCATAATAAGAAATAGTATAATCATAAATTTCCTTCCATTTATATAGTAATAAGTTATGTTTAGTACAAACACTGCAGTTCCGCACTAACTGCAGTGTTTCTTCATTTTAATAAAAGGAGAAGGGGTATGTAAGGTGCGGTTTATTCTTTAATTTCACTTAAACTGAATAGACTTGAATTTTGGACAATTATAAAATGAATTGCTCCACTTGAGGTTTTTATTATAAGCATAAACAGTTGTAAGTTTGCTGCAATTATTGAAAGCTTTATCGTTAAGCTTTCCGATATTTTGAGGCAAAGTTACTGTTGCGATTTTTGAATTGTTTGAAAATGTATTAGAACCGATTTCGGTAACTACATAGTTGTAGCCGGGGAGAAATCCCGGTACTGTTACATTTGTATCATTGCCAAAATATGATTGAGAAATCAACTTTGAATTACTGCTCATTTGAAATATAAAATCACCATATACAATGATTGATTTTGATAGATATTGTTGTAGCAAAGATATGTCGTTAATATCCAATATTCCGCTACGGTCAAAGTCAGCGTAAGCAGGATAGAATTTTATTTTTTTATCTCCTGCAAGATATTGTTGTGTTAATGATACATCTACAACATTAATAATTCCGTCAAGGTTTACATCACCCATTTTCGGTGCTGCGTTTACCGGTGATGATAATAATGCAGTCGATATGCTAAGTGTTGCTAATGAAGCACAAATTATTCTTTTAATTTTCATATTTACCTCCTTGTGGGGTGTTGGGCTGTTCCAAATGTTTTGAAACAGCCCTGTATTTCTATCATCGGGGAACGATGAGAAGAAAACTATGTATTTGATATAAGTTCAATGAGTTTTTCTTTTGGAAAGAACTTTCTTAAATATCTGCGTATAAACTCATCAAGTTCATTGTAAGCAACTGTATATTTATTATTGTTAAGATAAAATTCAAGCTGCTTTTTAAGAAACTTTAATTTGTATTCGCAATTTTGATATTCCTGATATGGAACATAATTTTGTGTATTACCGTTTGCAGAAAAATTCTTAAATCGTTGACTAAACATATTAACTGATTCGGCAGTGGTAGGAAATGCAGTTGCGTAATATTTTAATACCGAGCTTGTACAGTTTAAAACTGTAGCTGATAAGGTCATAGTCAGTTCGTTCGGTAACTGCTCTTTTTCCTTTAAGTGTCCCACCGTGGGACACTTGTGGTTGTTTGGTTCAGGATTAATTGCCTTTTCAGATGAATTATTAACTTTTTCTTTCTCTGCTTTAAGAGGTTCAATTTCAATATTTTCTTCCTCAATATCAGCTTCTTCTTCAAATAATACCGGCACATCAACTTTTTGATAAAAGATTTCTTGCAGATTGTCAGGTTCAAGTCTTATTCTTCTTGCAATGTCTTTATCAATCTTTTGGCAAACCGAGGCATTATTAAGAATAAAATTAAGCAATGAGATTTGTTGTTCCTCTGAAAGGAATGAAAGTTCATATCCTGCACCGACTGTAATTGCTCCGCTGTCAACTTTGTTAAGTAAAGGTTTAATGAGATATGTAAGTCTGATGTGTCGATGAACAGCTTTTCTGTTTGTGTTGTTTTGCTCTGCTATAGCTGATACGGTAGATTTACTGCCAAGTTTTTTTAATAGTTCGGATTGTTCCGCATAACTGAAAGCAAGTTCAGAAGGGAGATAGTCAGTATTGCGGTCATTATTAGTGGCCAATAAGATTAGCCTTTGCTTGTCCGGGTCGGTTTCGTTTTTTATTATTGCTTTAACAGATTTTTGCCCATTCAGTAGGCATGCTCTTTTTCTGTGCCTGCCTGCAAGTAAAACATATCTGCCTTCTTTTTTTGACTTCACAACAGTAACAGGGTCAATCTGTCCTATATGTTTCATACTTTCTGCTATGTTTTCAATTTTGTCTTGATGTATGCTTTGTGGCTGATCGTCTATTTCATCAATCAGAGATATGTCAATTTCTACAACTTGATTTTCCGTGCTTCCGCCGAGCAATTCAGAGTATGCCTGCTCCGGTGTTTTTAATATTTGCTTTTTAGGTTTAAAAAAATCAGGCATTTTCACATTCCTCCATAATCCTATGTGCAGCTTCTATATACTGAGCACCTACAACTGATTTGCAGTCTGAAACGCTGCTACGATGAAAACCTACTGAGTTTTTTGTTTCTGTTCTATATGATATATATGTATTAAAAACAAGATCGTTATAACTTTCTTTAAGTGCGTTGTAAATTGTAGCGGAATGTCTTGTATTAGTCTGATACATAGTAACAAGCATTCCGAGAAGATATTTACGAATATCGGTATCTTTCTTAATTCGCATAAAACTGTCAAGCATTTGTTCTACGCCCTCATAACTGAGTAAATCTGCCTGAACAGGAATAAGCAGCTTATCACAAGCGTTGAGAACATTTGTAACAAGCAAATCAAGAGCAGTTTGACAATCAAATATAATGTAATCGTAATTTTCGTTAAAGTAGTCATTCTCAAAAATTCTTGAAATTACAGTTGAACTGTTATCATCTGCAGCAATAATTCCAAGCATACCGGCAAGCAAGTTAATTGACGGTATAAAGTCAAAGTTTTCTTTTTCGCAATAACGAATACAGTTTTTAAAATTTACATTTTGTTTTGTAACTGTGCTGAAAATAATATCGGATGTTGTAGGCTTGCCATCGGCTTCCCAATTAAGCCAGTTCGATAAGTGGTGCTGTGGGTCGCAATCAACAAGCAATACTCTGCGATTGTTGACAGCAAGAGCTGCTCCGAGATTTAAAACAGTTGTAGTCTTACCTACGCCGCCTTTTTGATTTGATACTGCAATTTTAATTGCCTTATTATTAACTTTCATTTTTCGTTCCCCCGATTAAATGATATAAATTTATTACTAAGTGTCCCACCGTGGGACACTTGTTTGTTTGAATAATATAAAAAGACTGCTCGAAAAAGCAGTCATATTACATCATCATAGCCATTCCCATATCGGGCATTGCTATTTGATTTGGTAAAATGGGTTGTGTCACCTGTGCAGCCTGAACATTTTTAATTGATGGCGTAAGTTCAGGTTTTAGACTATTGTTGATATTATCCGCAACTGATTTATATGCTCTGTGAGAGTGATCAAGTGATTTTGTAATGTCAGCCGAAGAGATACTTTTGTCTGCACACATTGTTTTGTATTGATCGGCAAGATGTCTTTGCCTGCTCTCAGGTATTTGCAAGCCAAAGTATGACTGCAACATTACCGATGTTGCGTCAGCTTTAAATTCCATTTGAGCTTCACTTTTAATTTGAGTTTTATCAAGCTCTTTATGTAAAATAGCGTGTGCGGTTTCGTGTGTAAGTACTGATAATTTTGTTGAATCGTCAAACATACCGCTAAGCGAAATTGAATTGCTTGCAGGATCAAAGAAGCCTCGCAGTGATACTGAATTAAATTGATTTTCGTGTACTTTACAATTCAACTCTTTTTCGCAATATGTTTTCATAAGTTCGTATAGCTGTTTATGCTGTTCTGATGTGTAACCAAGATCGAAATATTTAGGATAATCTTCTTTAGGACAATTTGTTTGTGCTATGTCAAAAACAGTACCGACTTTAAAATGTATTCGTTGCTCTGCCTCAATTCTATGTAGCTTGTAAGCCTCTTTCTGTTCTTTTGTAGCTTTACTGAGAGGAACAGGGCTGCCGTCAATATTAAGGTATGTCTTTATAGTTGGCACAAGTATTTTCATTCCGTGTTCGCCACGCTTAACCGAATAACCCATATCCTGATATGCTTTATAGCTGTTACAAAACATTGCACCCGGATTTTGCTGATAAATAAGCATTGTGTTTCTTGAACTGTAGTTATAAAAACGAGTTGAAAATTGCAAGTATTCAATCATATTCTGCGGATTATCTTTAAAGTTCTTAGCAAGTTCAATGACCTTTTGTTTCATTTCTTCTTTTGTCTGTTCTGATTTTGCCGGATCGTAAGCCAAATTCAACACCTCTCAATCTGCATATTGATTTATAATCCCTTTTTGTACATCATACGGCAATTCTGAAATACTTGTTAAATCTTTTTGAGAAATAGTTTCTCCGATTTCAATAAGATTTTCAGGGATTTCACAGAAAAATAATTCGCCGTCCTCACGCTTGACAATAAGTTTATCTTCATAATATCCGACAACCTCATTGTCTGTGTATGGTTCTTCAAAACTTAATATACTCATAGTTGCCTCCTGTTTTTTATATAAAAAAGACCTCATAAACAAAGTTGTTGAATATTGACCATATTATTACAATATGTTACAATATTGTTACCTGATTGCTTACGAGGTGTATTTTATGACTTTATGTGCTACTTATCAGCAGTTCTTGAAAGAAAAAATTTCTGAAGGTGTAACTGAACAAACTTTAAAATATTATAAATATAATTTACCGAAGTTCATTGAATGGTGTGTAGATAACAAAATAGAAAATGTCGAAGATGTTTATACTCATTTATTTGAAGATTACAAACTCTATTTAATTGAAAATAAAAACGGTACTAAAAAAATATCACTGCAAACTTATACAAGAGCAGTGAAAACATTTTTATTATGGTTAAATGAAAATGAGTTCATTCAAAATGTGGGTAAGTTGAAACTTATTAAAGCTGAAATTGCCAATATAGTTCCTTTGTCAGATGTAGAAGTAAAAATACTTCTCAATAATTTTGATAACTCATACTTTGGTATTCGCAATAAATTAATGGTAATGTTTATGCTTGATTCAGGTCTGAGAAGAGGAGAAGTAGTAAGTCTTGAATCAAAAAACATATTTATGCATAACAACACTATGTTAGTGCAAGGTAAAGGAGAAAAAGAGCGATTAGTACCTTTTGGTGAAGAAACTAAGCGATATATTAATCGTTATTCACACATGAGAAACGAATATGAAAAACGCTTTTTCCAAAAAGAAGATGGTACACCGATTACCGATAATACAATCAAGATGTATTTTCAAGATTTAAAAGAAAGTACAGGAATTATCAGATTGCACCCTCACTTACTTCGCCACACTTTTGCGACTAACTATATCCTTTATGGCGGTGATGTTGAAGAACTGCGAATATTGCTCGGACACACAAGTTTACAAATGACAATGAAATATGTGCATTTAGCTACACAACAAAGAATACTAAATCAGCGTTATCATAGTCATATTGATAAATTATTTTGTCAATATGATAATAAATTGGCTCAATATAGTGGTAGCTTTTAATCAAGGTGTCCGGAGTTCGAATCTCCGATGGGTCACCATAAAGCCGCAAGGTATATAGCCTTTGCGGCTTTAACTTTATAATAATCTGCTGTAAATAGCAATTTGCACAAGCGGTAACGGCTAATGCACTTAACCAGGTACAGCAATTTGCATAAATTTAATATATTGGGCTGTCGCCAAGCGGTAAGGCAACGGACTTTGACTCCGTCATGCGTGGGTTCGAATCCCGCCAGCCCAGCCATAAGCACCGATTTTTGAAGTCGGTGCTTTTCTTTTTTGCTTGCCAAAAAGTCAAGGTGTCTAAGTCAAGGTGTCTAAATGACTATCAAACTTATTATTCACTAATTGCATTTGTGCAGCCAAATGAATATATATTTGAGTGATTGAGATAGAACTATGACCGAGTAGAACCCTGAGTACTTCAAGATTACCGCCCTGGATGAGCTTGTAAAATAAAGTGTGTAAGTTAGAAAAACAACTTGCACACTTTATGCATTTTGGAAAAAGTGTGCTACAATGAAAGAAAGGAAAAAGGAATGAACGAAATGGCAAAGAAAAAGGAAAGCACACCGGGCGAGAACCTCGCAAAGCAAATTATCGAACAGTATCATCCGAAAAGCGTTGCAGATATGCAGGACGCCTTGCCCCACTTATCCTTGAACAAAATCAGGTTGTTCATAGCTTCTTCCTCGCTGATTGCCTGATACACTTTCTTGAGGTCAGCCATCAGCTCCTTGATGTGTTTGTAGCTGACAAACCTTGTGCTTGAGCGTATCTGATGAATGATGCAACGCTGGATTTGTGCATTTGGGAAAGTCGCTTCAATAGCCCGTCTGAAACCTGTCAGACCGTCCACACAGAACAGAAATACATCTTTAATCCCACGAGTTTTGAGCTCGTTCAACACATTCAACCAAAATTTACTGCTCTCATTTTCGCCAATCCATATGCCGAGAATATCTTTCTGACCGTCGAGATTGATTCCCAAAACTACATACGCAGCCTTTGTGATATACTGATGATTTTCCTTGACTGTGTAATGGATTGCATCCATAAACACAAACAGATATACAGCTTCAAGAGGTCGATTTTGCCAAGCAGTCACATCGGGCATAATCTTCTCGCTTATCTTGCTGATAAGCTCGGGAGAGATTTCTACATCATACAGATTTTTGATTTGTTCGGAAATATCACGCTGACTCATTCCGCAGGTATAAAGTGAGAGAATTTTCTCTTCCATACCGTCAGCTTGCGGTTGTATTTGCTGATTATTTTGGGTTCATATTCGCCGTTTCTGTCCCTCGGAACTTTGATTTCAAGCTTTCCCATCTGCGTTTTTACCGTCTTTTTCGAGTAGCCGTTTCTGTAATTTTTCGACTTATTGGCTCATTCATCACTCGACATTCTTTCGCTTTTCTCATAGCCGAGTTCATCGGAAAGTTCACATTCCATAACTTCCTGAAGAATGTCCTTGAACATATCTTTCATTGCTGTCATCACTTCATCTGTTGATGTGAAATTTTGACTTTTTACAAATTCTTTCATCATTTCTGCCGGTGCTTTTGCCTTTAAAAAAACTTCCTTTCAAGCTTTAATTTTTCTATTTCCATTATTGCTTGAAAGGAAGCCTATTATTCACTTTTACACAAACTTTTCGGCGGTATTCAAACGAATCGGCTACGGTTACCGTGATGATGACTTCTTCTTTACCTTGATTTGCTATCTTTCTATTCCTTCTGTCCGTTCACCATCTCACAAAAATAGTGATGAACCACTTTTTTATCAGTCATCGCTTTTTTGTGTTATTATTTTATTTAATTTTCAAAACAACTGCGAGAGTGAATTTCATATTTTCGGGGTCAAAATTATGACTTACATTACCGTTGTATTGTTTTGCTATTCGTTCTATACTTTTTATTCCGTAGCCGTGAATAAATTTATTGCTTTTGGTTGTCTGTAATTTGCCGTCCTTAAGATTAGGAGCACTTGCACAGTAATTCCATATGTTGATTACAATATAGTTTGTGTTCGTTTGCTTAACTGTAAGCTCAATTTTCTTGTTATCGGCATTTTGCGTTGCCTCGAGAGCGTTTTCAAGAATATTATCAAGTAATGATGTTATATCGTTATTTGAAATGCAAGAAAAATCTATATCACGAATATCGCAGTAGAAGTCAATCTCTTTATCTTTGCAAGCACTGACATATCTGTTTATGATTGCATTTATAAGTTTGTTATCGCTGTATTTCTTTAAGTATTTAATCTGATAATCTTCATACAGACTGTCAATGTATTTGTTTATGCTTTCAAAGTCTTTTTCGTTTGAAAGTTCTTTTATTGAAAGCAAGTGGCGTTTTATATCGTGAATTAAAATATTAGAATTTTCGTATTGATTTTGCAAAATAGAGTAATATTCGGTATCAATTTCTGATTTTTGCTTTTGCAGCTTTAGCACCGTGTTTTCGTATTGAGTTTTCAATACGTCTTCGTGTACAAGAAAAACAACTATATTTGAATACATTAAAAGCAGAGCGCCTACCGCAAACAAAACATATGTAAATTCGTCAAGTTTATAGTTAAGCGAAATGTATGACATACCGCATATGATAAGTATTGACGCCATCGGCAGAAAGAAAAGCATATTTGTTTTATTTAGCTTCAAATCTTCTTTATTTTCTTTAACGGAAATTTTAGATACAAAGTATGCAATAAAGAAGAAAAATAACTGCGAGCTGCCGCTTAATAAGAAAAATATCATACCGTTCTCAGTGATTCCTTTAATATCAATATTAAAAGTTACCATTACAAGGAACAGCAGAGTCATTTTTGTTATGAGAGTTATAGATGTGAGAAGAATTGAAGTAAATATTGCTTGAAAAACATTTGTGTTAAAGCAAAAAATACACAGCAACAGATTGCAAGCTAAAAATGCTACAATATTTGAATATTCCACACCTATCGTATTTATTATAAATTGCAGTGCAGCAGACAATGAAAAACATAAAAATAAACCCATATTGCTCATTTTCTGAGCAAATTTGCTGGAAATAAATATGTAAGAAATGATTGCCTCAAATACCGTTACCGTCGCATAGCTGAAAATTATCATACAATACCTCCCGCAAAATCAAAAAAGGCTTTTTTAAATTCTGCGTATTTTCTTTGCGAAATGCAATGCTCCATAAGATTCTCATTGGCCCCCTGAAATGTAATTGAACTTTTATCAAAGTTAATTACATTCTGTAAGTTTACGATATAGCTTTTATGCGATTGGACAAAGCAGTTAGGCTGATTGATTATTTCGTACCATTCGGCAGGTTTCTTATTGGTTTCGTATGATTTGTATTTAGTAACGATAAGTGAACCGTGTTTTCTGTTTTCAATATAGAGAATATCCCTTGTTTTTACGGTGAAAATTTCGTCATATTTTTCTATTATAATACTTTTGCTGATTTTCTTGTAATAGTCAACGGCTTCAAGAAAATTTCTGTTAAACCTTTCAGTGTCAATCGGCTTTGAAAGATATCTGAAAACCTGAATTTTCATTGCACTGTCAAGGTAAGCCGGATATGAGGTAAGAATCATAATAATAATGTCGGGGTTTAATTGCTTTAATCTTTCCGATACCTCAAGTCCGTTTACGGCAGGCATTTGAACATCGACTATAGCGATGTCGTAAGAATGTTTTTCTTTAAATATAAAATCACCGCAGGTACGCATATCTATATTAAATTCTATTTTATAGTTTTTTTGAAGATTACTTATAAGTGACCGTACTTTTTCGAGTATTGATTTATCATCATCACAAAGCAGAATATTAAGCACCGAAATTCCCCCTTTAGAAGATATTATACAACATAATTTTTAATTTGTCATATAAAAAACATCACTTTTGACTTTTTTTAATGCGTTTTTGCCCAAACTGTAACAAATGAAAATTCTTGTGCTATAATAAAATCAGTAAATAAAGGAAAAACAAGTACATTTAGAAGTTTTGTATTTAGCGGTTTTGATTATGGCACTTCACAGCTACTTCATACATCTGCGATATGATGTGTGAAGTAAAGCGGTGCTGTGCAACGGTACGGAGGTTTGTATAAAATAAAAAGGGAGAAATACTCTTGAATACAGTTGCATTACAGGATTTTCAATCATATGCAAAAGTTAATGACAATGTTATTAACAAATTCAAGAATAAAATTCCTGAAACTTTGCTTAAAATTTGGCAAAATTACGGATTAGGCACTTTTATGAACGGATATATTAAAGTGATTAATCCCGATGATTATCAAAGTATAATTGATAATACATAATTTCCGTATAAAGACGCAGTTCCCATTTTTGTAACTGCATTTGGTGACATAATTACCTTGAAAAGCGGCGAGTATATAAGTATAATGTATCTTCGCTACGGAAAATGTGAACTGATGCTCAAAGATTTTGATTTCTTTTTAAAAAGACTCGCAGACAAGAGCTTTTTAAACGAATTTTTTTCTTTGAATCAGTATTATAAAGCTGTTAACGAACATGGAAATTTGTTGTATATAGAGTGTTTTGGTTGTATGCCTTTATTAGCGCTCGGTGGGGACGAAGACACCGATAATCTGAAAAAATTTCAGATACTGGAGCACATAGCGTTGATAAATTCATATTTCCTCATACTGATGTAAATCCGTTCTGCCTGACATCTTGAGATTTATAAAAATTGAGTAATCGGCAATATTGATGTTTAAAGAGAGAGGGAGCAAGATGTTAGGCAACGAGATTTAATTTTAAATTTGATAGTATCTTATATGTTTTAGTGGTATCTGCAGTTAATGAGGATACTGCTTTTTTTTATTTATATTGTTATAAAATTTATAGGCTCTATGTCAATAGTTGGGGTAAATTATGGTTTAGCGGAGTGTCGGTCGGGCATTGAAATTTAGCTAACGCTAA